>ERZ1066121.55-NODE-55-length-100229-cov-23.731667_pt1 | contig 100229 bp, 79 predicted proteins | sample MGYA00382768_ERZ1066121 | MGnify/ENA primary metagenome ERZ1066121 (study PRJEB33369, sample SAMEA5778351) | biofilm metagenome | biome: Industrial cooling water; feature: Water cooling tower basin; material: Biofilm | place: United Arab Emirates | collected...
TTCCCCATTCCCCATTCCCCATTCCCCATTCCCCATTCCCCATTCCCCATTCCCGAGCCCCCATGACCAACACCCTGACCCAACGCATCGACGACATCCTCCGCCAGGCGCCTGTGGTGCCCGTGCTCGCCGTGAGCGAGGTCGAGGATGCGGTTCCGCTGGCCGAGGCGCTGGTCGCCGCGGGCTTGCCGGTGTTGGAGATCACGCTGCGCACGGCGGCGGCGTTGGAGGTGATCCGGCGGATGCGGGAGGTGCCGGGGGCGATCGTGGGCGCGGGCACGGTCTTGACCCGGGCCGATCTGGACGCGGTGCGCGACGCAGGGGCGGCGTTCGCGATTTCGCCGGGCGGGACCGATGCGCTGTACGAAGCCGGCAAGGCCAGCGACATTCCCCTGCTGCCGGGCATCGCCACCGCCAGCGAGTTGATGCGCGGGCTGGAGCACGGCTGGCAGCGGTTCAAGTTCTTCCCGGCCGAATCCAGCGGCGGCGTGGCCGCGCTCAAGGGCTTCGCCGGGCCGTTCGCGCAGGTGAAGTTCTGTCCCACCGGCGGCATCGACGCGGCCAAGGCGCCGGCGTATCTGGCGTTGCCCAACGTGCTCACCGTCGGTGGGTCGTGGATGGTGCCGGGCGATGCGCTGAAGGCAAAGGACTGGGCGAGGATCGGGGCGCTGGCCAAAGCGGCTGCCGCTGTTGCGGGCTAGGGCCTGTCAACGCGATTGGCGTGCATTGCGCTCCAATGCTGACGCCGCCAGGCGGTACCAGCCTTGCAGCCCTTCGGGTTGCATTTCAGCGATCTTGGCTACACTGCTCGCTTGCTTTCGACACGCGAAGGAAACTGCCATGCACGACGATCAGGATCTCGAAGCGTCATCCAGGCAGAAACACCCGGTCAGCTGCCCGAACTGCAAGCGGCAGGTGATGATATCGGTCGACGACACCGGGCTCAGGGTCCGCTGCTCGAACTGCGGAACGACGTTCGACGAAAACGGCCTCGAGGTCTGAGCGCAGCGACTCGGGGCCTGTCGCTGCGAAGGCGTCCCGGCAGCGCGCTCTGCGCGCGCCGCCGGGCGCAGTCCATCAATGCGCGTCGGTGACCTCGATCGTGGTCAGCAGCGTCCCGTCGTGAATGATCTGCACGCGTTGGATGCCCGCCATCCTGTCGCGCGGCATCTCGCTGTCGTAGCGGCACTCCTTCCAGCTCAGCACCTGGGCCCAGATTCCAGGGCGTTGCTCGGTGCGCAGCAACAGAACCAGTACGCCAGGCTGTGGCTGTGCCTGCACCGCCGCGCTGAGGCTGGCGGTCATGCCGGGGTTGCCGACCTGGACGCGGCCGCTGACGTGGAAGCTCGGGGTGCTCATCGGCATCAGGCTGCGCCAGGCGCTCCAATCCTTGTGTTGCATCGGTGTCTCCTTGGTTGAGGGTTGTGGTGCTGTGCGTGTGGGGTGGTCGTGGTAGAGGCCGCGCGACGGAAGTTGCTCGCTGCGGTTCCTGAAGCGGCTGCCGCTCCGTTCAACGCCGCGGTTCGCAGCCGATGCCGTCGCCGTCGCGGTCCAGATGCGGCGCGTAGCCGGGGTCGCCGCGTCGCACCGGGGCCGCGCCGGCGGCGCGCGCTTCCGCGCAGTTGGCGAAGGCGCCGTCCCGACGCTGCGATGGAGCGAGCGGGCTCGTGGGCGGCGCGAATGCGGAAGCGCCTTCGTTCAGGGCGGCGCGTGGCGACGGTGCACCGCGGTGGCAGTGATACTCGCCGGTCGAACGCTGGGTGTGGCAGCCGTGGCGGTCCAGGCCGCCGCCGTGGGCGTGCACGGTGTGCGCCTGGGTCGTGGCGTACATCGCCAGCAGCGCTATCAGGCATCGGCGGATCGCCGGCGCAGACCTCGTATGGCCTGCGCACGCAGCCGATGCTGCCGCCCGCGGGCCAGGCGCGGCGTGTCGTCGTTCCTTCGTCATCGGCTGCCCCCTGCATCCGTTGCGAGGCTCGATCCTAGCGCGTGTGCCGCGCCGCGGCCAGTCGGCGCGCGCCACGCTCCGGATCGCTCGCGCGTCCGCGCGCGGCGCGCCCTGCCGCGCCTTGTGCGCGTCTCGGCGTCAGTCCGTCGTGTCGATGCCGTCGTCGCTGTCGTCTTCGTTCGCATCGCCCAGCAGCCGTTGCGTCTGGTCGACCGGCAGCGATTCCACGCCGCGCAGGCGACGCTCGATCGCGCGCGTGCGCACGCCGGCGGCATCGATGCTGTTGCGCACCGTGTCCAGCTGATTGCGGGCCTTTTCGAGCACGCCGGCGAACTTGCCGAACTCGGTCTTCACCGCGCCCAGCAGCTCGCGCACTTCGCCGGAGCGCTGTTCGATGGCCAGCGTGCGGAAGCCCATCTGCAGGCTGTTGAGCAGGGCCAGCAGGGTGGTGGGCCCGGCCAGGGTCACGCGGAACTCGCGCTGCAGCGCCTCGAACAGCCCGGGGCGGCGCAGGACTTCCGCGTACAGGCCTTCGGTGGGCAAAAACAGCAGGGCGAAGTCGGTGGTGTGCGGCGGTGCGATGTATTTGTCGCGGATACGCCTGGCTTCGACCTTGATCTGCCGCTCCAGCGCCTGCGCCGCGGCGGCCACGCCGTCGGCGTCGGCGCGGTCCTGCGCGTCGAGCAGGCGCTCGTAGTCCTCGCGCGGGAACTTGGCGTCGATCGGCAGCCAGACCGGCGTGTCCGCATCGGTGCCGGGCAGGCGCACCGCGAATTCCACGTACTCGCGGCTGCCGGGCACGGTGGCCACGTTCTGTCCGTACTGCTCGATGGTCAGCACCTGCTCCAGCAGCGCCGCCAGCTGCACTTCACCGTAGATGCCGCGGCTCTTGACGTTGGTGAGCACGCGCTTGAGGTCGCCCACGCCGGTGGCCAGCTGCTGCATCTCGCCCAGGCCGCGCTGCACCTGTTCAAGACGCTCGGACACCAGGCGGAAGCTCTCGCCCAGGCGGGTTTCCAGCGTGGTCTGCAGTTTTTCGTCGACCGTCGCGCGCATCTGTTCGAGCTTCTGCTCGTTGCCGCGCTGCAGTTCGATCAGTTTCGCTTCCAGGGTGCTGCGCAGCTCGCCCAGGCGCTGTTCGTTGCGCGCGGTGAGTTCGCGCAGCTGCGCGGACAGCGCATCGGCGAACTGCTGTTGACTCGTCGCCAGCTCCAGCCGCGACTTGTGCGCGTCCTCGTTGAGCGCCGCGCGCAGGGTGTCCAGGCGGGCGTCGGTGCGTTCGGTCAGGTCGGTCAGATTGCGGCCGAAGGCCTCGATCCGCTGTCCCTGGGCCAGCGCCAGGCTGTCCAGCTGCTGGCGCAGTTCGCCTCGGCCATCGCGCTGCTCGGCGCGCAGGGTGTCCTCGATGCGTTCGCGCAGCGTGTCCAGCCCCGCGCCGGGCCGGCGCAGCCAAAGGGCGAGCAGCAGCAGAACCGCGACGACGGTCGCGATCAGGATGGCGACGAGGATCGGCAAAAGCAGGGGAGATTCGGACATGGCGCCAGTGTAACCGCGCTGTCATGCTCGCCCCATGACAATACGGCGACGGCGGGCAGGGGCCCGACCGCTGACGGGAGGCGGAATGGCGACGACGACAGTGTGGTGGATCGCAGGTGGGTTCGGTGCCCTGGTGGCGGGTGCACTGGTGCTCTACAACCGACGGCTGGCATGGATCCGCGACGCGCCGATGCCGCCCGGCATTCTCGACAAGCTGCGTCGCAGCCGTCCCGACATCCAACCGCAGCACTACGCCCGCATCGTGCTGGCGCTGCGCGACTTCTACGCGGTGTTCCTCCGCGCCGGCGGCAAACCGGTGGGCATGCCCTCGCGCGCGGTCGATGCGCTGTGGCACGAGCACATCCTCTACACCCGCCATTACCGCGACTTCTGCCGGCGCGCGTTCGGGTGGTTCCGCTTCCTGCACCACACTCCGGCGGTCGCGCTGTCCCGCCGCTACGACGACAACGTCGCCCTGCGCCGCACCTGGTGGCACGCCTGCAAGCTCGAAGGCATCGACCCGCGCAACCCCGCCCGGCTGCCGCGCCTGTTCGCGCTCGATGCCGCGATCGGCCTGAGCGACGGTTTTCGCTACACCCTCGGCCCCGGTGTGCCGAAGCCGATGGACGAAGCCGGCGGCAGTTGCAGCGGCTGCGGCTCGCATTCGGCCCGCGACTTCCAGGACACCCGTTTCGACGGCACCACCGACGGCTTCGGCGACTCTGGCGGCAGCGGCGGTGGCGACAGCTGCAGCGGCGGCTGCGGCGGGGATTGAACCCCGCGCCCGCCTTGGCCATCCGCCGATGCCCGACATCGGGCATCGGCGTCGTCGCGTCAGGGTGTGAACACGCCGGTCCAGGTGCCGGCGGCGATGGTGTCGTGTTCCCACACCGCCAGCGCGCGCCCGCTGGCGGGCACGAAGGCCACGTCGCCCCAGGGGATGTAGGGTGCCGCCACCGACAGCGATTGCCCCGACGTGGTGCGCGCCGTGCCCAGATCGATAGTGAAGGCGGTGAACACCTGATTGCTTCCGGAGAACAGCGTATTGCCGATGGCCACCAGCGCGACGCGTCGGCCATCGCCGAGGCCGACCAGACGCGGGTTGGCGCGCGCGAACACGCCGAACCAGGGGGCGCCGACGCCGCCGGACACGAATCCCACGTTCGGCAGCAGCGGGGCCTGGGTCAGCGCACTTCCACTGTCCTGCACCAGATTCACGCCGACCCCGGTCGAGGCGCCGTCCACCCAGTTCCAGGCCAGCACATAGCGGCCGGCGGCGGTGCCGGCGCCCGGTACGAACACCAGGCTGGGCCGGGTGGGCGCACCGTTGGCCAGGCGGGCCAGCGCGACATCGCGCCGACCGTCGAGCCCGACCGCGCCGACGCTCAGCATGCGCACGGCGCAGTAGATCCCCTCACGATTGCAGGCGTTGTAGGCCACCGCGAAACGGTCGCGCTGCCTGTCGTAGGTCAGCGAGGCATCGGTGGCGTAGGTCGCGCCCGCGGGGAAGCTCTGGATGGGGCGGAAGCCATCGCCCAGCGACGGGCTGAACTGTGCGACGTACACCTGATCGGTGGCGCGTGCGTCGGTCCATGCCAGGGCGATGCAGCAGCTGGCGTCGCCGAAGGTGTCGGCGGCCAGCGACGGGCGTCGTTCGCCTTCGGTCACGAACGCGATCGGCCGCTGTCCCGGCGTACCGACATGTCGCGACGCCACACGCGCGAATCCGGCGTCGAAAGCCGCCAGCTCGATGCCGTCGGCGGTCTGGTAGGTCTGCGCGCCGTCGGGGAAGTTCACGGTACTGCGAAAACTGCGGCTCGCCGCGATGTAGTAGCGGTTCTGCGGGGCCTTGAAGACGATGCTGGGGTCGCGATAGCGGTAGCTGCTGGAGAGCACCTCGGGAAAGATCGTGCGCTGGCTGCCGGGGACGGGGCGGCCTTCGGCATCGACGGTGTAGCCGTAGATCCTGCCGCCGTATTCGTAGATGGCCAGCCCGCGGTTGTTCGTCGGGTCGAACGCGATGGCCGGAGTGCGCGACCCGTACAGGCCGAGCGGTTCGGCCGCTTGGGCGGTGGCGCTGCAGAAGGCGAAAACCAGCGCGAGTGCGCTTGCGGCGCGCAACAGCGGCGCCGGGAAGGGGATGCGGGGCATGGGTGAACTCTCCTGAGTACGGGACTGGGATGCGCAGCCGTGCGCGTGCACGCCCCCTGTGCTCCGCAGTCGATGTGCCGACATCTGGCCGGCCTATACCCAAACGCGATGTGGCCTCGCCGAGTGCCAGGGCGCCCTCGGCCCGCTACTCAGCCCTGCCCGTACAGCCGCTCCGCGCGCTGGAACAGCACCCAGCTGGTGGCGATGAACTTGTCCCCGCCCTGCGGCCGGTTGCCGCGGTGGGTGTGGGTGAAGCTGCTCGGCGCCAGCAGCAGGGCGCCGGTCTTCGGCTTGACCTTGCGGTCCTGGAAATAGAACTCGGTCTCGCCTTCCTCGAACTCGTCGTTGAGGTACAGCGTCCACAGCAGATGACGGTGCAGGGTCTCGGCGCTGGCGTCGCGCGGGTACAGCTCGCAGTGCCAGTACGGGTACCCGCCCTGGCCGGCGGTGTACCACTGCAGATTGATCGCGCCGGGGCGCAGGCAGGTGCGGATCAGCCCGACCAGGCCGTCCTCGGGCATGTCGCGCAGGTCCTCGGCCGACAGCCGGCGCAGCTGGCCGTCGGGGCCGGGCTGCTGCAGCATCAGCGGCGCGATCAGGGTCTGCGGGTATTCGCGCAGGTAGGCGACGAGCGCGCGCAGCATCGCGGTGTTGAGCAGGCTCTCGACATCGCGCCATTCCGCCTCGCCGCTGATGCCGATGTCGCGGCTGTCCTTGAGTTCGGGATAGACCCCGCCGCCCACCCGCCCGGGCAGCAGCGCCTTGCTGGCGCGGATGCGACGCACGATGTCCGCGCAGGTCTCGGCCGGAACGGCGTTCTCGGTGATGGCGATCAAATCGGCGTGCGGCATCGTGGACGGATTCCCTGGCGTGGTGTGCTGAAGTGGTCGGACCGTGCCGACCTGCCGGCGCCCACGCGGCCCCCTGCGCCGGCGCAGCGGCGATGGTAGCCCAAGCCGCGGCCCCCGGCGCAGGCGGAGGGCGGGCGGGGCCGGCATCCTGGCGGCGTGAGGCCTGTGTGCGGGGAGGGCGCACGAGTGTCTCTGAAAGTCATTTAAAAACAATGACTTGATGGATTGATGCCGGGCGCTGCGTCGCAGCTGCATGCGCAAAGGCGGTGCGCGTCGCGGGCGCGGACCCTCGCCGGCGACGTCCCGGGAAAGGCGACTTTGCCAGCGCTGCGGTTTCAGGGGATAATGCCCGGCTCGCTGCGGCCGTCTGGGGAGCTACACGCCTCCGCCGGCAGCCCGGAACGCGAACCGGGCCGGCCGCGTGGACCTTGCGTCCCGCCGCCGTCGCAGCGACCTCCGCATCCCGCAACGCACACGTCGGCCCAGGCCGACGGCGGGGCCGCCGTTTCCCGGGCCATGGGAGACACCACGGATCGCCGCATCCGGCTGTGCATGCCGATAGCGCCGTTCCTGATCGATGAGGTACGTATGTCCCGCGAATGCCAAGTCACCGGCAAGCGCGCTGCGACCGGCAACAACGTGTCGCACGCGAACAACAAGACCCGCCGCCGTTTCCTTCCCAACCTGCACGAGCGCCGCTTCTGGGTGGCCTCCGAGAACCGTTGGGTGAAGCTGCGTGTTTCCACCAAGGCCCTGCGCACCATCGACAAGAACGGTATCGACGCCGTGCTCGCCGAGCTGCGCGCCCGTGGCGAAAAGATCTGAGGAGTAGAGCACCATGGCCTCCAAGCGCGACAAAATCCGCCTGATCTCGTCGGCCGGTACCGGTCACTTCTACACCACCGACAAGAACAAGAAAAACACCCCGGCCAAGATGGAAGTCAAGAAGTACGACCCCGTCGTCCGGAAGCACGTGATGTACAAGGAAGGCAAGATCAAGTGATCCGCGCATGACGCGGGTCCTCCTCGCGAAAACGAGGATCGGCCTTTCCGCAAAAGCCCGCCGCAAGGCGGGCTTTTGTTTTTGCGCTCGCACGGCGTGGATGGCCCTCGCACAAGCCGGGCGCATCGCCGTGCGAAAAATCTCCGTTGCGCTTGCGCCGTTCCTTCTCCCCTCGGGAGAAGGTGGCCCGCAGGGCCGGATGAGGGTCCGGCCGCCTTCGCAGGCGCGATGCCCTCAGCCCCCCTCGACCGGCAACGCCGTGGCCGGCGGCGTCGGCGGCGTGGCATCGTCGGCCGCGCGCGGCGCGCGCGCGTAGCGCCAGGCCACCAGCACGCCGATGAACAGCAGCACCGCGGCCAGATAGAACGCCACGCCCGGCAGATATACCGGCGCGTCCTCGCGGATGAAGACGCTGAAGCTGCCGGCGAACATCAGCGGCCCGAACATCCCGCCCAGCGAATTGAGGCTGCTCAGCGCACCCTGCACGCGACCCTGCGCCTGCGGCCCGACCTGACGGGTGATCAGCGCCTGGCTCGCGGGCGTGGCGATGGCCCACAGCGCGCTGATCGGCAGGCCGATCAGGAACAGCCAGCCGGTGAAGGCCGCGCCGTAGATCACGAAGCCGACCACGCCGCAGCCCAGGCCGAACAGCAGCGCCCGGCGCTCGCCCAGGCGCTTGACCACGCGGCCGACCAGCAGCGCGTTGACGATCACGCTCAGCACCCCGACCGCGGCCAGCACATAGCCCGCTTCCTTGGTGCCCCAGGCGTAGCGCTCGCCCGCGAACAGCACGAAGGTGCTCGGGTAGACGTAATGCGCCAGATTGGCGATGAACACCACCGCCGCCAGGCCCCAGATCTGCGGGTACTGGCGCAGCAGCGCGAAGCCGCCGAAGGGGTGCACCTGCGACCAGTCGAAGCGCGTGGTGCGGCGCTCCGGCGGCAGCGATTCCGGCAGCACGAACAGGCCGTACAGCACGTTGGCGATGGCGAGCGCCGCCGACAGCCAGAACGGTGCCCGCGCGTGCACATCGCCGAGCACGCCGCCGATCAGCGGGCCGAGAATGAAGCCCAGGCCGAAGGCCGCGCCGATCATGCCGTAACTTTTCGCGCGCTCGTCGGGCGTGGTGATGTCGGCGATGTAGGCGTTCGCGGTGCTGAAGCTGGCCGAAGTCATCGCCGAGAGAATGCGGCCGACGAACAGCCACCACAGGTTCGGCGCGATCGCCATCAGCACGAAATCCAGGCCCAGGCCGAGGCAGGAGAGCAGGATCACCGGGCGGCGCCCGTAGCGGTCGGACAGCGCGCCCAGCACCGGCATGCTGAAGAACTGCACCAGGCTGAAGCTGAAACTGAAGAGGCCCACCCACAGCGCGGCCTGCGGGGTCGATCCGCCGAGGAAGTCTTCGATCAGATGCGGCAGCACCGGGATGATCACGCCGAAGGCCAGCACGTCGATCAGCACGGTCACGAAGATGAAGGCGAGCGCGGCGCGGCGGCCGGACGCGGAGAAGGCGAGGGTCACGGGCGGGGTGGGGAAGGGCGCCGCAGCGGCGCGGGCGCAGTGTAGCCCCTGGGCCTGCTGCGCAGCGTCGCCACCGCCGCACGGCCGGGGCGCGACCCGCGCCGGCAGCGGGGCCGCGGCAGGTCGGGGCAAGAATGCAGGTGATTGTTTCTCATCTGTTTTTCGACAGGGAGCGGATGGCCTGCTCCCTGGTTGTCCAGCCGGACTGGTTGATGCTCGCACGGCCTTCCGGCGAGACCATGCGGTCCGGTACGGTACCCGCTTGCTGCGTCGCAGCAAGTGTGCTTTAGTCGGCGTTCACCCCGCGTCGGATGCGGCGTGCCCTCCGGCGCGCGGTGTCCACACCCCCATGACCCGGAGCGCACCCGCATGGATCACCGCACAGGCGATCTCGCCGTGCCCGACCAGGACTTGCCTGCGCAAGTCCCGGCCTCTGCTCATGCCGCCGCCGCCGCGGCCGGCCTCTACGACCCGTCCGACGAGCGCGACAGCTGCGGCTTCGGCCTGATCGCCCAGCTCGACGACGTGCCCAGCGCCGCGCTGGTGCGCCGCGCGGTCAACGCCCTGGCGCGCATGACCCACCGCGGCGGCGTGGCCGCCGACGGGCTCAGCGGCGACGGCTGCGGCCTGCTGATCAAACAGCCCGACGCCTTCCTGCGCGCGCTCGCGGCCGAGGCCGGCATCGCGCTCGGCCAGCGCTACGCCTCGGGCCTGATCTTCCTGCCGCACGACGAGGACACCGCGGCGCATGCGAAGAAGGCCTTCGCCGCGACCTTGCGCGAACAGGGGCTGGCGGTGTCCGGCTGGCGCAAGGTGCCGGTGGACGACAGCGTCTGCGGCGAGCTGGCCAAGTCCACCATGCCGCGGATCGAACAGATCTTCGTGGTCCCGGTGCTGGACGTGGAAGGCGCGCGGATGAGCGCCGAGCATTTCGGCCTGGCGCTGTACCTCGCACGGCGCCGCGCCGAGCAACGCGTGCAGGACGAGTTCGGCCTCGGCCAGAGCGGCCTCTACGTGGTCAGCCTCTCGGCGCACAGCATCGGCTACAAGGGCATGGTGCTGCCGCAGCATCTGCCCACCCTGTTTCCCGACCTGCAGCGTGCGGAGCTGGCCAGCAGCGCGGTGGTGTTCCACCAGCGCTTCTCCACCAACACCAGCCCGCGCTGGCCGCTGGCGCAGCCGTTCCGGCTGCTGGCGCACAACGGCGAGATCAACACCATCTCCGGCAATCGCCTGTGGGCCCGCGCACGCGCGCATGTGTGGCGCAACGAGCGCGTGGACCCGCGCGAGTTTGACCCGCCGATCGAGATGTCCGGCTCCGACTCGCAGAGCCTGGATTCGATGCTGGAGCTGCTGCAGGCCGGCGGCATGGACCTGCTCAAGGCGCTGCGCATTCTCATCCCGCCGGCCACGCAGTCGCTGGAATACAAGGACGCCGACCTGCTGGCGTTCTACGAGTACTACGCGATCAACAGCGAGCCCTGGGACGGCCCGGCCGGCATCGTCGCCTTCGACGGCCGCTACGCCGCGTGCACGGTCGACCGCAACGGTCTGCGCCCGGCGCGCTGGCAGCTGAGCGACGCGCGCGAATTCATGGTGGCGTCCGAAGCCGGCGTGTGGGAGCTGGACCCCACCGCGGTGCTCGCCAAGGGCAAGCTCGGCCCCGGGCAGATGATCGCCGCGGATCTCGAAAGCGGCCGCCTGCTCGACGCCGAAGCCATCGACGTCATCAACCGCGCGCGTGCGCCGTACAAGCAGTGGTTGAAGCAGGGCATGCGTTACCTGCACACCGAGCTGGTCGACCCGAACCTCACCGCCACGCCGTTCGATGCGTCCACGCTGGCGGGTTTCCAGAAGCTCTTCCAGCTCACCCGCGAGGAGCGCGAGCAGATCCTGCGTCCGCTGGCCGAGACCGAGCAGGAAGCGGTCGGCTCGATGGGCGACGACATCCCGATGGCCGCGCTCTCCGCGCAGGTGCGTCCGCTGTACGACCGCTTCCGCCAGGCCTTCGCGCAGGTGACCAACCCGCCGATCGACTCGCTGCGCGAGGATTGCGTGATGTCGCTGGCCACGCAGATCGGGCCGGAGGGCAATCTCTTCATCGACGGGCCGGAGCAGGTGCAGCACGTGATGCTGAACTCGCCGGTGCTCTCGCAGCGCAAGCAGCGCCAGCTGCTGACCATGCAGCCGTTCGTCGATTCGCATCGCTACCTCGACCTCAACTTCGACCCGCAGGAAGGCCTGCGCAACGCGCTGCTGCGTCTGTGCCGCGAGGCCGAGACCGCCGCGCGCGACGGCATCCAGCTGCTGGTGATCACCGACCGCCGCCCGCGCCGCGACCATCTGCTGGTGCACGCGCTGCTCGCCACCGGCGCGATCCACCAGCATCTGGTGCGCGTCGGACTGCGCTGCGTGTCGAACCTGCTGGTCGAAACCGGCACCGCACGCGACCCGCACCACATCGCCTGCCTGATCGGCAACGGCGCGACCGCGGTGTATCCGTATCTCGCGTACCAGACCCTGCACGACCTCGGCGAGCGCGGCGTGCTCAGGACCAAGCACGGCGAAGTCACCGAGATCGGCCGCAGCTACCGCCGCGGCATCAAGAAGGGCCTGCTGAAGATCCTGTCGAAGATGGGCATCAGCACCATCGGCAGCTATCGCGGCGCGCAGCTGTACGAGATCATCGGCCTCGCGCCCGAGGTAGTGGAGATGTGCTTCACCGGCACGCCCTCGCGCATCGGCGGCGCCACCTTCGAGGACCTGCAGTTGGATGCCGCGCGCATCGCCGAAGTCGCCTGGAACAACAACGCGCTGCCGGAGATCGGCGGCCTGCTGCAGTACACGCCGCACGGCGAATACCACCAGTACAACCCGGACGTGGTCACCCGCCTGCAGCGCGCGGTGCGCAGCGGTTCGCAGGAGGACTGGCGCGACTACGCCGCGGCGGTGAACGAGCGCCCGCCCGCGGCGCTGCGCGATCTGTTCGATCTCGACACCGCCGCGTGCACGCCGATTCCGCTGGACGAGGTGGAACCGGTCGAATCCATCGTCAAGCGCTTCGACACCGCGGCGATGAGTCTCGGCGCGCTCTCGCCCGAGGCGCACGAGGCATTGGCGATCGCGATGAACCGCCTCGGCGGGCGCAGCAATTCCGGCGAAGGCGGTGAAGACCCCCTGCGCTACGGCACCGAGAAGGTCTCGAAGATCAAGCAGATCGCCTCGGGCCGCTTCGGCGTGACGCCCGAGTATCTGGTCAACGCCGAAGTGCTGCAGATCAAGGTGGCGCAGGGCGCCAAGCCGGGCGAGGGCGGGCAGCTGCCCGGCCACAAGGTCAACGAGCTGATCGCGCGCCTGCGCTACGCACGCCCGGGCATCGGCCTGATCTCGCCGCCGCCGCATCACGACATTTACTCCATCGAGGACCTCGCGCAGCTGATCTTCGACCTGCGCCAGATCAATCCCGAGGCGCTGATCTCGGTGAAGCTGGTCGCGCATGCGGGCGTGGGCACCATTGCCAGTGGTGTCGCCAAGGCCGGCGCGGATCTGATCACCATTTCCGGCCACGACGGCGGCACCGGCGCCAGCCCGATTTCCTCGATCCGCTACGCCGGCACGCCCTGGGAGCTGGGGCTGAGCGAAGCGCGGCAGTCGCTGGTCGCCAATGGCCTGCGCGAGCGGGTGATCGTGCAGGCCGACGGCGGCATGAAGACCGGTCTGGACGTGATCAAGGCCGCGCTGCTGGGCGCGGAGACCTTCGGCTTCGGCACCGCGCCGATGATCGCGCTGGGCTGCAAATACCTGCGCATCTGCCATCTCAACAACTGCGCCACCGGCGTCGCCACCCAGGACGACCGCCTGCGCGAGCATCACTTCGTCGGCCTGCCCGAACGGGTGGAGCATTTCTTCCGCGGCCTGGCCGAGGAAGTCCGTGGCTATCTCGCGCAGCTTGGTGCGCGTTCGCTGGAGGACGTCGTGGGTCGTACCGCACTGCTGCGCCGCAATGCCGGCACCCTGCCGGGCCATGCGCGCCTGGATCTGTCGCCGCTGCTCGCCGGCTCCGCGCTGGCCGGCGAAGCGCACTGCGGCGTGCGCGCGCTGCAGCCGGCGCCCGCCGGTTTGGCCGCGCGTCTGGATGCCGATCTGGGCGATGCCATCGCGCGCAAGGCCGGCGGTCGCTTCGACTACACCATCGAGAACACCGACCGCAGCATCGGCGCGCGCCTGTCCGGGCGCATCGCCCGCGCGCACGGCAACCACGGCATGCGCGGTGCGCCGATCGACCTGCGCTTTACCGGCACCGCCGGGCAGAGCTTCGGCGCCTTCCTCGCCGGTGGATTGCAGATGGAGCTGGTCGGCGAAGCCAACGACTACGTCGGCAAGGGCATGGCCGACGGCCGCATCGTCATCCGTCCGCCCGCGGGCGTGCGCTTCACCGCGCACGAGTCGCCGATCCTCGGCAACACCTGCCTGTACGGCGCCACCGGCGGCGAGCTGTACGCCGCGGGCCGCGCCGGCGAGCGCTTCGGCGTGCGCAATTCCGGCGCCACCGCGGTGATCGAAGGCGCAGGCGACCACTGCTGCGAATACATGACCGGCGGCACCGTGGTAGTGCTTGGCCGCACCGGCCAGAACTTCGGCGCCGGCTTCACCGGCGGCATGGCCTACGTGCTCGACCGCGACCGCGATTTCGTCGACCGATACAACCACGAGCTGATCGACATCCTGCGCATCAACAGCGAAGGCTTCGAACAACACCGCTCGCACCTGCTCGACCTGATCGAACGCCACCACCGCCTCACCGGCAGCACCTGGGCGCAGCACCTCACCGACAACCTGCGCGACTACATCGGCAAGTTCTGGCTGGTGAAGCCCAAGGCGGTCAGCCTGGAGACCCTGGGCGAGACGCTGCGGAGAGCGGCATGAGGATTTCATGCTGTGCACGAAATCCTCATCCCAAGATTCGCGATGCGAATCTCGGGCCCCGCCCCGTATCTCCGAACCCCGCGCCTTCGGCGCGCCCCCTTACCAAGGGGGCTTTCCTCCAGATGGGTGCGCGCTGTGTCGGGCAGGATGCGTCGGTCGTCGTAGAGCGGAGCGCAGCTCCGCTGCATCTGCCGGTCGATCTGCGCCACTCGATGCGCCTGCACAGCGGAGCTGCGCTCCGCTCTACAAGTGCCGCTGACCCGTCCGTTCTCGTAGGAGGGGCTTCAGCCCCGACCACACCGACCATGCAATGTCATCCGCTCTCATCCCTCCGCATTCGGCGCATGCAAACTGACGCACGTCGTTCGGGCCTGAAGGCCCTCCTACGGGCGGTGGCGGCATGAGCAAGAAAACCCCGCAGGCCTTCCTGCAGAACGCGCGCGAGATGCCGGCCCGCGTGCCGGTGGACGACCGCCGCCAGGGCGACTGGAACGAGCTCTACGGCCGTTTCGAGGAAGCCGAAGCCAAGAAACAGGCCTCGCGCTGTCTCGACTGCGGCAATCCGTACTGCAGCTGGGGCTGCCCGCTGCACAACTACATCCCGCAGTGGCTGGAGCTGGCGCGCGAGGGTCGCGTGCACGAGGCCGCGGCGCTGTGCCACGAGACCAACCCGCTGCCCGAAATCTGCGGCCGCGTCTGCCCGCAGGACCGCCTGTGCGAAGGCAGCTGCACGCTCAACGACGGTTTCGGCGCGGTCACCATCGGTGCGGTGGAGAAATACATCGTCGACAAGGCGCTGGCCGAAGGCTGGACCCCCGACCTCTCGCAGGCGCCCAGCACCGGCAAGCGCGTCGCGGTGATCGGCGCCGGCCCGGCGGGCCTCGCCTGCGCCGACCGCCTCGCCCGCGCGGGCGTGCAGGCGGTGGTGTTCGACCGCTACGAACAGATCGGCGGGCTGCTGCAGTTCGGCATCCCCAGTTTCAAGCTCGACAAATCGGTCATCGCCACACGCCGCGCCACGCTGGAAGGCATGGGCGTGGAGTTCCGCCTGGGCGTGGAGATCGGCCGTGACGTGTCGATGGACACGCTGCTGGGCGAATTCGATGCCGTCTTCCTCGGCCTCGGCAGCTACCGCTACACCGACGGCGGCCTGCCCGGCCAGGAGCTGACCCACGTGCTGCCGGCGCTGCCCTTCCTGGTGCAGAACGGGCGCATCGTGGTTGGCGAGGACGACGCCGAGGGCCGGCCCATCGCCGGCTGGGAAGACCAGGTGCGCCTGCCCGACCTGCGCGGCAAGCGCGTGGTGGTGCTGGGCGGCGGCGACACCGGCATGGACTGCGTGCGCAGCGCCGTGCGCCTGGGCGCGGCCGAGGTGAGCTGCGTCTACCGCCGCGACGAAGCCAGCATGCCCGGCTCCGCGCGCGAGGTCGCCAACGCACGCGAGGAAGGCGTGCAGTTCCTGTTCCAGCGCGCCCCGCTGGCCCTGCTCGACGACGGCGCCGGCAATGTGCGCGCCGTCCGCGTGGCCGAAACCCGCCTGGGCGAACCCGACGCCCGCGGCCGTCGCCGCCCCGAACAGGTGCCCGGCAGCGAAATCGAACTGCCGGCCGACGTGGTGATCATCGCCTTCGGCTTCCAGCCCGACCCGCCCGCCTGGCTGGCCGAACACGGCATCGCCCTGCGCGACGACGGCCGCATCCGCGTCATGCCCGCCCCACCGCCCCACCACCGCCTGCCCGCCGACAGCGATGTGCTGCCCTACCAGACCGCCAACGCCAAAGTCTTTGCCGGCGGCGACGGCGTCCGCGGCGCGGACCTGGTGGTCACCGCCGTGCAGGAAGGGCGGGATGCGGCGGCGAGTATCGTGCGGTTTTTGGCGGTAGGGTGATGCCGTAGCCCAGGTAAGGCCGCAGGCCGCACCTGGGGCGATTTGCGAGGCAGGCGGTCTGCGGAATCGCTCTGGTTGAACCGTGACTTTTGTCCAGGGTGCGCGCTGTGCGCTTACCTAGGCTATTCGCTACATCAAAAAGTCGGATAAGTGAATGCAATCCTTCAGATTGCCTATGATTAAGGCCGCTCAGGCAGCCGACGGGCGGGGCTTGCGCAGGGAGTTCATATTTAAATTGTCAGGGCGTGTGGTCGTCACGGTCAATCGCATACATTGTGCTCCGAATGCGAAAGCTATATTCACGAGTGGATTTTCCGTTCTCGCACAGATCGGCAGCCCTCTCCAAGTGCGACTGAACAAGCAAGTCCGCCTTCTTCTTAAAAGAATCAGCGTCACTCCGGAGGCGTCTTCTGCTCAGTCTATTCATGGCAAGACGAAGTACAGCGCCAATGGCGACTGAAGTGGCCTGCACATGCCAGAACCGATCAATACTTAGCAAGCCGAATCCGAAAGGCTTGGTAAGCATAAATCCCATCACGGCGAACACAGTCAAGTACCATTTTAGTCCGTCAAAGTAGCCTGGCTGAATCTCAAGCTTGCGCTCTGCGTCCGCTCTCAATCTGGCTGCATCATCCTGATAGTCGTTGAAAATTGTCCTTGGCCTATACCTTCTCTTTGTGGCTCCGTGCTTCTTGACCAGACGCTCTAAAAGATCGTACTCGGAGTCTGTAAGCCACCTAAACTCAGAGTTGCCGGTAGAACTTCCTATCTCCGCTTTTCTGCCAATCTTCAGCGCCTCTCTCTCGAGCTCGCGAGCTAGCGCGCAGTCGACTAAAACGTAAAGCAGCAAGTCCGCGCGTAAGCCAGAATGCTCTGATGTTTCATCAATTCGTTCCTGTCCCCGTACTTTTTGGGTCAGCCCGAACTTGTAAAGATATTGCCCGGAGAAGCAAATATCGACGGCTTTCCAGACATAGAATATATCTGGTTGACCAAATTTCATTCGCCTAGTCATTTTAGATGTTGAACTTCCGCACTGGGGCGTGAACTAAGCCGCTCGGCAGAGGTGCGGCTGATGCGGGCTAGCGTAGCGCAAGCAAGTGGCCGATGCGACGGTTTGTAGTCAGTTTGAACGATTTGGTCATGCCCGTGACCACGTATTGACGGTAAGCCACTGCGGCGCTAGATTGGCCTCTGGTGCTGAACACACCTTCTCGAAGCGGTAGCCGCGCCCGACAGCCATGCGGCTTTTTTGTGCCCAAGTTTCATGGCCGGGCGGCGCGCAGCTATACAACACCCGAAAGGGAAAATCTGCGGGCCGTCTTCGAGCGGTGTTCAAGCGCCCGGCCGCCTCTCTGAACAGGAGGCGAAATTGAACAATCTCGAAGGATGCCGTTATGACTGAGCAACACCGCAGTGCGCCGAAACCGCGCCTTTTGACAGTGGGCTACCAGTATTACGAGAGCCGCCACCAAAACTGCGAGCGCCGCTACCGACCACGCCAAGTCCCGATCCTGCGCTTGAGCGGCGATTGGCTGAAAGCAGCAGGCTTTCAAGTTGGCCGAAAAGCTCGGGTGCAAGTCACTGACAGCGGCATTGTCATTATGCTTGAAGAATAATGCGCCAGTGCCGTGAGCGTGCGAGAAGCCGCTTACGGCGTTTGCTGTGGCGTTAATTTATCGGATATCAATCCGTAGAGATGAGTGATGTGTGCAGGGATAAGGAGTGTATCCTTGCCTTAATCCCGGGTGCGCGCTGTGCGATTACCCGAGCTGTTTGCTAGTTCCTGCGTTAGAACTTCTTGTTCGTTGCGAGCACTTCGAGGCCGATCTCGACCCGCGTCCTGCACCACTTGGCGTCTTTTGTGGGCCAGCCTTTCTCCTCCATTAAAAGAGTCTCGAAGGCGTCAAGGTCGATATGCTTGCGGCTGTAGCGAGAGAGAGAACAGATGAATCGATCAAGCCGACCAATGTCTGATGGATGATTGCTGCGAGGATGCATTGATAAATAGGAGTTCAGCAGCTTTTTAGGAATCTTTCCGCTGACGATATCGGCGAGTGTTATTTCATCTTTCGAGATTGAAATTCTCAGATGGGCTGCACTGTCTCTAGCGTATCGCCGCATTGTCTTTGCGAAATATTCGGCAACGGCGTTATATTGTCCGATATTGAGTTTCCGGACAGAAAGAGGAACTATATTTGTTAGATACAGAGAGCGATCACTTTTTTCTGTAAAATGCAGCGCAGCTCGCTGCAATGAGTCGTTTTTTGTGACTATGCAGCATGAGGGGCGGCCAAGATTTTCTTCGTAAAGTGAGCTTTCTTTTTTTGGATATTTCCAATCGTTCGACTGCTCTGCGAATAACTCGATTTGCCGAGCTATGTGATTGGCGTCGTGCGTCGAGGAGTGGACTACGATTTCACGATATCGTTTCATACGGTCTGGTCGCCGAGTTAAAATTTGCCGCGAACCGATATCGGCCTGAGGTATAGTCAGTCGTCTTGGTACACCGAAATCCCGATACGTTTAAAAAGTGCAGGGAAGATGAATGGAGCGGACGAAATCCTGCCTTCGGTGGCGCATAGGTATGTTGCGCACAGCAGATCAGCTGCAGACTCAATAGAATCTGTCAAATCCGTGGGGCAACGGTAGGCGTCTTTAAGTAGCAGCACTGATTCGATGTGAGCCATTCGCAGCAGGAACAGCGACGCAACTGTGTAGTACGCAGCATCTTCATCGCTGGTATCTTCTGAAAACTCGGACACAAAGCTTTCTATTTCAGCGCGCTTCTCGCTGGGAAACATAATCACAAGTCTTGGCGCAAACTGCTCAAAAAAAATCGAAAGCGCTTATTAACTTTCGAACTCCATCTGGATTGTCGAATCTCGGCGTGAGCATTGGGTGTATGCGAGCCAATGTGTGCTCTTCTGAGTAAGCCTCGCAAAACACTGCTGTCATGTTCACATGGCGTGCCGCATTATCGGCAAATTCTGGTGAAATTTTTGGCTTGAATAGATGAATCATAGCTAGTAATGCCTGAATTGAATTAACTCGTAAGGCGGGCTAGCGCCTGCCCTATGATCGCAACGTAGCAGGTATGCCGCAGGGCGTGCTCAAGCCCTCCTCGAAGGTTCCAACGTAGACGCTATAACTTCAGCGCCTTCGGCGCAATGTCTGCCTGCGTCGGGCTGTCCATGACCTGTCCCTGCGTCTGGGTCTGTGTCTGCTGCTGTTGAAGCTGTTCGATCTTCTGCAGGTGGTGTTCGACGGGCTGATCGATGGCCTGCTTCACATCGGTCGTGGACCGCGGCGCCAGCGGGTCGGACGGGTCCTTGCCCTGCACGACGAACAGCGACGTGTCGGCGGGGATCTGCGCGCCGTCGGGCTGGGGCTTGCCGCTCTGGTTCAATTCGATATGGTCTGCGGAAGTGATGCCGGCGGCCTTGGCGTCGCGGAAGGTCGCCAAGGCGAGGCGCTCGCTGGCCGTGTGGGGGCTGATGTTCGAAACAGCCGATGGTCTAAAGCGAACCGGCGTGATTCTTCGTGCTCGTGAGGTCGCGCGCACAGTCGATGTCAGCCCCCACCATCCCCACCACTGTCCGGAGCCGGCCCCTGCGGCGCCGACGGCGTGCGCGCTCCGATGCGCATGGCCGGCGTCTTCGGCCCGTCAATGTCCTGCTGCTCCGCGCGCACCTGCTCCACTGCCTGCGTCTGCTCGCGGGTGTGCATGAGAGTCTGCGCGACATCCGACGAACGCTCGATGCTCTGCGACACCGCGCGGTCCACGTCGATCGCGACGCGCTGGTGAGCCGGGTCGTCCAGCCGGCCCTGCACCATGAACACGGATTCCGGCCTGCCGGTCTGCGGGTCGATGCGCCCCGGCACGGCGTGGTCGTAGCCGGTGAAACGCCAGCCCTCCGTGGACAGGCTCATCGCTACCGCCGAGGCGCCGAGTGTCTGCCGTTCGTGCTGAGTCAGGCTGCCCATGCCCGGCGCGACTTCGATCTGGGCCAGCAAGCGCTCAGCCTGCAGGTACATCGCATGCGCGGCGTGGCTGGGCTCGGTGATCTGCGGTGCTTTGGCCGCAGGCAAGCCCGCTGCAAGGCTCTGATCCGCCTCGTCCGGCGTGCCCTGTATGCCGCTGCCGCCGCTGCGCAACACCACAGGCCTGCGCGCGCCGTCGCTGATGTCCACGAAATAGAACCCGGCCTCGCCCAGCCGCAGCCCTGTGCTTTCCAGCTGCGCCTTCTCCAGCCCCAACTTCTGCATATCGAGCCGGATAGTAGGCGGGTTCTGCCAGTCGTGCGTGTCGTCGGCGAGCTGCTGGATGAGATAGGCGCCGTAGTAGTTGGGATAATTCGCCCCGCCGCCCGCGCCCAGCGATTTGCCGGAGTGGTCGAAATGACACTGCGCCACCGGCTCCAGATTGATCGGGCCGGCCTTGGGGAGACGGGTGTCGGACATCTGCATGTCCTGGTCGAGGACGATGCCGGGGGCGAGGCGCAGCTCCTGTGGCGGCCCTTTAATGCAGTCGGTAGTGAATCTTGCCCGCTTCAGTATTTCGTCTTGATCGGGTGGTTTACCCGCCAAGTGTTCAATCCTGCTTGCCAACGCATTCCAGCCTTGAATCTCGGCCATCGATTCGTCGCGCCGCGCATTGCGGATGTAGGCTCCGACCAGGCCAGTTGCGTCATACTCGCCACCCGGTCCTGCGGAACGAATGCCATCGGTGATGGATGCAGTCGTGAAATAAAGCTCCTTGCGCGACTTTTCGGCGTGCAGCGCATGGCCTGTTTCGTGGCCGAGGGTGCTGGTGATGATGTCGAGTCTTCGTTCGGGGCGCGATTTCAGAGTCGGATCGGAAAAGACGTTGGGACTGAGGTAAATCGCCTTCTCGTCCACGTTGTAGTGTCCGCCCTCGTTGGCGCTTGGGTCGCCCAAGCGGATGCGTTCGAGCGTCCCTGCGTTGACCGCTTCGGTCATGATTTGTCGAAGGTGAGGGGAGCTGACGATCGCCGCTTCAATATCCGCTCGTTCCGTCGGCGGCAGGTCTGCGGTCAAGCCCTGCAGGTTGGGGGAGAGCTTACTCACCTGCCGGCCCCCCTCCAATGTCGAAGCCACTGATGCATGTCCGAGGCGCCCCGACATCCGGCTGCACGGTATATACGATAACGCCTACACCAAATCCAACCCTTTCTGCCAAAGAATCCCGCCCGAATCCCCAGGTCAGCTTTCCCCCGCGATTGTAGGCGCGTACGCCCTGCTCATACCCCATCGCCACCAGTTCCTTCGCTATTGGTTCGAATTCCAGCGTGCAATAAGTCGGTTCCTGCTTGGTGAACGGTTCGACGCCGTGATCCAGCCCGATCAAAATCGTGGACGGCTGGTCCAGGCGGTCGAGTTTGTCCACGGAGACGCTGTAGTTCCATCCCTCTGTCGTAGTGGCCTCATACTCATAGCCTTCTGTCATCCTTGGATTGCGCTGAAGGGATACGCGGAATATCTTTTCCACGTTCCGGCGCTCCAGATCTTCAAGCGTCTGGAAGCTCCTCAGCAGGTCGAGAATCTGCCGCTGTAACAGCGCCGCCGGAATCGCCGGGCCGAGCTGGGGCTCCGATACCGCCTGCTCAGCGGCTGTTTCGCGTTTGGTCTCCGCATCCTCTGCCGGCTGCGGGACAGCCTTGACGGGTGGCATCTCCACCGACTCTGGCGCTTCGTTCGCTGCGGCAGGCGAGCGGTTGACCGCTGTTGACGTCTCGCCACCTGCGCCACAAGCGGCCAAGGCGCTGCCGGTCGCGAGGGCGGTCACGGCCGCTGCGATTTTCCATTGCATGGGAGTGTCCTCGTCGGAGGGGGCAGGTGCCGGTGTGGTAAGTGGAACGACCGGGCGCGGGAGCTGGGGCTTGCGCTTGGACTGCACCGGCAGGCCGCCGGACGGCAAAGGACCAAGTGCGCGCGTGATCCGCTCGTTGACAGCCTGCACATCGCGGAGCAAATGCTGGTCGTGGTGATGATCGTCGCGATTCGGGCGAATCGACAGGTGAATCTCGGTATCGTCGTGATCCTTCACGTTGCGCTCCGAGTGTCGACATGAGGCAAGTGTAACCCGCAAGGCAAGCCAACTCGCAAGGCCGGTCAAGGCCCGCCCTACGAGCGGATATTCCGACGAGTATCCTCCTGCGAGACGACGATCGATTCCTTGATCGGAGTCTGCCGCCCCTGGTCGCGCTCCCCGGCATTGGGTGGGCGGTAGAGTCTGACAGTGAAGTCGCCCGTTTCGGGATCGAAACGGATCGCGTCGCGGATGCGATCCGGCTGCTGTTCACCCAGTGCGCCCATCGGCGCCAGGAAATAGCAGTTGTAGATGTTGTCCTGGCGAACATCCGCCGCATGTGGACGGTCATCCGGGCCGTAAAAATCCTTCGCGGTGTACTGTCTTTCCTGCTTCGCCATGACGATTCCCTTGGCTCAGTTGGCTTTCATCGTCCGGAGGGTGCAAGCTCAAGATAGTCCACCAATCGGCGTTCATCTGTGCCCGGAAGAGGATCGCGGGTCATCGCAAAAGCCAGATAACGTGGCTGTTGGCCGTCGCTGTACTTCCAGATCAGAAGCAGGTAATTGTCGTCGTCGAACCAGTCGTCGATGTGGACCTCTCCGTTCAATGTATCTCTGACGTACTGGTTCGCCTTCGACCCGATCGAAGCGCCTTGTGTGAATTCGGGCTCCAGAAGCACGAAGTGCTGATCGATCACGCGGAACTCATGCTGCATATGACTTTCCAGCCATCGCACCATCGCCTGCTTCGCGCGTCGATGCTCCTGCGGGGGCGATACTCGATCAGTTGGCTCCGGCGTCGCCCATTCCTGCCAATCGCGGAGCGTGCTGCTGACCGGTTGGACGGTCTGGCAGGCTGTCAAGCTGCACAAGGTCAATCCGATGAAAACCATGAGCGTATGAAATTTCAATGTGTTTCTCCTTTGCCGCTCAAACGATCTGGCTCACCGCAGGTTGTGTGGATGGCGGTCATTTCCATAATCAGCAACAGACATTGATCGGTGGCAACTGATCGCTCGGTATCAATTCAAGGAATCCGGCGAGGCGCCGCCCCTTCATGTCTGAGGCGAGCGCGGTGGCGACCACGAATGCGATCAAGGTCGGCGTGCCGTTGACCCCGATCTCTTGCTTCCAGAGTCGCAATCGATAGGCATCGTCCGGACGGTCGTCGCTCTCGGGCATCGCCTTGAGCGTTTTTTCGATGAACTTCCCGGCTCTGTCGCCCATCGCCTGCTCATCGACATACCCAGGCTCCAGCCAGACGAACTCCGCGTAGATCACGTGATACTCGCCGCCAAGATGGCTCTCCAGCCATTCGGACATTGCCACCTTCTCCGTCTGGTGCTCTTGTTCTGGCGAGATGAGGTGGGGCGGCGTCGCCACCGACCAATCGCGCAGGCGGGCGAGCATATAGTCGTTGGTACGGCACGAGGTGAGCGCCAAGCATGCAAGCAGCGCCAGAGATGCCATCTTGAGAATGCCGGGCACACGGTGGTCCTGCGTTCGATTCATCCTGGAATACCCTGTTCGTGTTCGATGCTTCGCGGTTTTGGCTACTTGGTTCTGCCGTACGCAGACCATCGTAAATGGCACAGAGATCGCATCAAGCTGGTGTTTCGCTGCTGTAACCTTCGCACAGGATGAACACGATCATGCTGGATCGTGCACGCATCGTGATGCTATGCGAAACAGTATCGCGGACTGGCGTGCGGACACAACACGGTGCGCGATGGACGAGGCGTTTCTGCCACTATCGGTAGCGAGTAGCCCGTGTAAGCGCACAGCCAGAACGCGGGATCATGCGCAGGGCGCCGCCAGGCTCGCAGATCACCCGGGTGCGGCCTTTGGCCTAGTCCGGCTAACGGTGTCGACGGCATTGTTACGGTTGGCAAATGCCGTTGCTCGGCGTTGTCGGGTCCTCTGCTCGATGTCGTAACCCGATTGGATCCGCCGCGCTTCGCCTCACGTCGCCCTACGAACACGATGCCGGCAGACAGGCGGGTCGCGTCGCGGTTGCGTGTCTGTCCGCCGCGTGCGTTTCAGCCGTAGCGAAAGACCCCGCCTGATCAGTGATCAGGTGCTGCAGGCGCGAAACTGGAATGACGCGCTGTTCGCACCGCGCGCGGAGTCACTCGATCGTGTCGAACTCTGTCCGATGTCCACCCGGGCGTTGCGCGCTCAGGGAGTCGCCGTCTCATCTCCGAAGTCGATGAACGCCACCGGCACGGCCGCGGTGAGCCACACGCCGTTCTCGGATACGTGAAACACATGCCCGGCCGCGGTCATCGCGGCGGCGTCGACGCGGAGCACGTGCGGTGTGCCGTGGCGGCTGCCGACCTTTACCGCGGTGTCGATGTCGCGCGAGAGGTGCACATGTTGTCGACTGCCGGGTGTCAGGCCTTCGCGGCGGATGGCGTCGACGAAGCGGGTGGCGGTGCCGTGATAGAGCAGGGGCGGGGGCGTGGCCGGCGGCAATGCCAGATCGATCGCAACCGAATGGCCCTGGTTGGCGCGGATGCGGCGGCCGTCGGCGCTGAGCGCGAAGCGCTGTTTGTCGCTGGTGGCGACCACGGCGTCGATGAGCGCGCGGTCGAGTCGGCGTTTCGGTGCTGCACGGGCGATCAGGGTGTCGATGTCGACCCAGCCGTTCGCGTCGAGTTGCAGTCCGATCAGCGCCGGCTGGTGGCGCAGCACCAGGCTGAGGAATTTGCTGGCGGAGACCAGCGGGCCCTGTGTCTTGTTCTTGTTGTCGTTCATGCGCCGCGGATTCTACTCCGCGCTTGCCCATTGCTGGTCCAGGCATCGCGTCCGCCAAAAAAAGACGGCGGCCGAGGCCGCCGGGAGAGAGGACAACGAGCATCCGAGTGTGCGACGCGCCGTCATGGGCGTGTGCGCACGCTTCGGACTACGCGCCAGGCGGTGCGATGGATGCACCACCCGGTTCTGCGATCGTGCCGTGGCCTTACGGCACCACGAACACCACCGCCGTGCGCGGCGGCAGGGTGAAGCGGCCGCTGGCGCTGTCGTAACCGGCCAGCGCGGCGCGACGGTCGGCGGCGTGGTGCGCGGTGTGCACCGGGTGCAGGCGATAGGCCTTGCCGGCTTCGGCCGGAATGGTCAGGGTCTGCGCCACGGTGTCCACGTTCACGAAATACAGCACCTCGCGGAAGCCCGCGCCGGCATAGCCCTGGCCGTCGAGATGACCGACCAGCACCGTCGCCACCTGACCGCTGCCGGTGTTGTGGAAGCGCAGGCGCTGCTTGATCTCGTCCGCGCTGCGCATGCGGAACAGGCGCGAGCTGGCGCGGATCTTCAGCAGGTCGCGGAACGCATCGCGCGTCCAGCGGATCTCCGCCTCGCCCGGCTTGATCTGCGCGTTGCGCAGCAGCGGGGCCATGATCGACCAGTTGGCGCCGTTCTCGTTCTCCGGCGGCAGGCCGGTGCCGAAGTAGTTGTCGCGGTAGCTCCAGTCGATGCGGTTGAACCAGTCGCCGCTGTTGTAGCCGTTGCGGTCGAGCGACTTGCTGCGCAGCGTGTCCACGCCCGCGTGCCAGTAGGCCACGCCCTGGCTGAAGCTGTTCAGCGCCGCGCCCAGGATCTGCACCCGCGCGCGGTCCTCGGCACTGGTGCCGTCGGGCAGCTTCATCGCGTTGTTGTCGAACAGCGTCCAGTTGTCGTGGTTCTCGACGTAGTTCACCACTTCCTGCGGGTCGACCACGTAGCCGGCCGGCTGGCCGCCGTAGTCGATCTGGTCCAGACGCAGGGTGGCGTCCCAGTGCGTGGTCATCGTGAAGTCGCGGATCGAACCGGCCAGGCCCACCTTGATGATGTCGGCCGACCACATCAGGTCGTTGCGGCTCTTGTTGCCGCCGGTGCCGTTGTCGTCGTAGTGCAGGCCGTTGATGTAGCCCTGGTTCTGGCGCAGCGCGATGCCGCTGTCGAAGCCAGAGCCGCCGCGGATGTGGTCGCGGGCGCGGTCGCTGAAGGTGCCGATGCCACTGCCGTTGAGCGAGAGCTGGCTGGCCTGTACGAAGCGCGCGCCGTTGGCCACTTCGCCGAAGTTCCAGCCTTCGCCGAACAGCTCCACGGTGCGGCCCACTTCCGCATTCACCTCGGCCTGCAGCTGCTCCATCACCGCGCGCGGCTGGTGGCCCATCAGGTCGAAGCGGAACGAGCTGATCTTGTAGTCGCGGGCCCAGGTCTTCACCGAATCGATCATGAGCTTGCCCATCATCAGATGTTCGGTGGCGGTGTTGTCGCAGCAGGTCGAGCGCTCGATGTCGCCCACGCCGTTGAGGCGGTGGTAGTAGCCCGGCACCACGCGGTCGAGCACCGAGCGGTCGCTCTGGCCCGAGGCGGTGGTGTGGTTGTAGACCACGTCCATGCCCACGCGCAGGCCGGCCAGGTGCATGGCCATCACCATCGCGCGGAACTCGCGGATGCGTGCGGCGCCGTCGTTGGCGTTGCTGGCGTAGCTGCCTTCCGGCGTGGTGTAGTGCCAGGGGTCGTAACCCCAGTTGAAGCAGTCCTGGTCGCGCACCGCGGCCACTGCAGCCTGCTGATCGGCCCAGTCCGGGCCGGCCTGCGGGATGACCGGCTGCACGCAGTCGATTTCCGGCACGTTGTTGATGTCGAACACCGGCAGCAGATGCACGTCGGTGAGGCCGGCCTTCGCCAGCCCGCGCAGGTGCTTCATGCCGTCGGAATTCCACTCGGTGAATGCCAGATACTTGCCGCGGTTGCGCGCGCTCACGGTGGGGTCGTTGGCCGAGAAATCGCGGACGTGCAGCTCGTAGACCGACATGTCTTCCTGCGCCTTCACCGACTTCGGCGGGTTCACCGCCTTCCAGGCCGGCGGCATCAGCCACGGGGAGTCGAGATCGCCGATATAGCTGTACTGCGAATCGGCGTTGAGGCTGATCGAGTACGGATCGGTCACCAGATTGCGCACCCGGCCCGTGCCGCGCACGAAAGTCTCCACCGCGTAGCGGTAGTACAGGCCGTCGAGTCGGCCGCGGAACGCGTGGCTCCACACGCCGGTGGCGGCGTCGTAGCGCATCGGCTGGGCGATGCTCTTCAGCCCGCGCGCGCCGTACACGCACAGCGTCACCTGCTGCGCGGTGGGCGCCCACAGCTTGAAGCCGGTGCGGCCGCGGTCGATGTCCACGCCCAGATCATCCACGCCCTGCGCCGCGGCGAAGCGGTCGTCGAGCAGGCCTGCGATCTGCGCGGTGGTCGCGCCGAGGACGCGGCCGTTGGCGTCTTCCTGCACCAGCACCATCTGCTGCTTCAGCGCGGCATCCAGCGCCGCGGCGGAGGACGCGGGTACCGACAGTGTGATGCCGGCATCGACGTACTTGAAGCGCTCCAGCGCCTCGGCCGGCACGTCGCCGCCCACGACCAGCGCGATCGCGCCGTCGGCGCCGGCCACCGGCTGGCCGCGACGCACGTCGAGCTGGCCGGCGGCGGAGTGATACAGCTTGAACGTGCCGCTGCCGTCGACCTGCGGCCAGCGGATGCGGTCGCGGGTCAACCACACCGCACGCGCGTCGGTGCTGGAGACGCGGCGCGTGTCGGGCGTGGAATAGAACACGCGCGCATCGCCGCCGACCAGCCAGATATCGCCGCTGCGGCCGGCGATGTCCATCGCGCCGTAGCTCACGCGGATATTGTCGTTCCAGCCGTCCTTGTTGTTGACGCCGCCATTCGGATTGGTCGGCATGCCGTGGATGATGAACTCCACGCTGCGGCGGTTGGCGTCACCGGCCGGGTTGAGCACCGGCAGGTCGAAGGCGATTTCGTTCGGGCCTTCGACGCTGTAGCCGGGCATCGCCGACAGCGGCACCGGGTTGCCCCACTGGTCGAGCGTCAGGCCCTGCAGGCGGCTGGTGTCGATGCCGCTGGTCGGCCACAGATGCAGGCCCCACTGGGCGAAATCGGCATCGAAACGCTTGTAGTGCACGCGCACGGTGTCGATGTCGGGCACCGTGGTCAGCGGGTTGCTGCGGTAGACCGTGCTGTCGCCGGAGACCAGCCAGAATTCGTTGCCGTCGCCGAATTTCCATACGCGATCCACGCCGGGATCGCCGCCCTGGCCGGGCGGATGCACGATGAAGCCGAAACCTGCGGCGCCGGCCTGGGTGAAGGCATCGGCGCGGATGTCGAAATACGCGCCGTAGCCGTCGATGCCCGAACGCACCAGCGGCTGCGGCCAGGTGACGCCGGGATAATCGGCGATGTACTGGCCGGCCTCGTTGACCTGCCACAGATGCAGGCCCCAGTCGGCGTAGTTGCCGTCCGGGCGGTGATAGCGCACGCGCACATCGATCGGTGTGGTGCCGGCCGGCGGCGGCACCGGGTCGAGCACGGTGCTCGGCATGCTGGCGTCGCAGATGCCGGCGGGTGCGCTGCCGCCGTCGGACGGCGGCGGAGCCTCGTGGCCCGGCGGGGTCTGGCCCCAGCCCGGCGGCGGCGTGAGGTTGAAATCGCAGGCCGACACCAGCAGGGTCAGCACGAAGACGAGTGCGGCGGGCCACCAACTCCCGCGGCGTGAATCGAACAAGCGCATCCTGGCCTCCAGGGCATTCTTCCGACGAAGGGGCCGCGGTTCGTTACGCGATGCGTGCGGGTTCCAAAATCGCCGGTGACGTTTCACCGATGCCAAGCCATGGCCGCATGCGGGGGGGACAACGAATGAGCGGTGTCGACCATGCGAGAACATGCTCGCATTCCGGGTCGCGGTGCACTGTGTTCGATCTTGTCGCGAGGGACAAGGCGAAATGCGCTGGCTGAAAACGTATTCTCCCGTCGCGCGCCGTGTTCATGCGATGCGCGCGGACGAGCGGTATCGACGCGCATGAGGATGCTGCGGCGCAGCATGTTGCGATGCGTGTCGGGAGTGCTTCGAGAAGCGGGTCATCGCTGCATGCTTCGAGGCATGTGCGCGAGGACGCTGCGTGCGCAGGTGCATGCGCGAGCGCGTGCAGGGGCATGCGCTTGCGCTTGCGGGCATGCGAAGCGATGTGCCGCGTTCGATGATGTGTGTCGAGTCTGCGCTGCGGAACCCATCCCCACCCCGGCCCTCCCCTTGAAGGGGAGGGGGAAAAGCCGATGAAGTGGCTGGAGAAAACCGCTGTAGAGGATGGAGAAAACCGATGAAGGCGAGGGGGAAACGTCGGTGTGCGAATGTGTTGCGCGCGCATGGGAGTGTCTGCGCGCAGGCCTGTGCATGCTCACGCGCGCTTGCGCATGGGTGAGTCGCGCTGAAGGTGCGTGTCGATGTGGTTTTGCAGAACCCATCCCCACCCCGGCTCTCCCCTTGAAGGGGAGGGGGAACAGCCGATGAAGGGGAGCGGGAAAGCTGATGAAGGGGAGCGGGAAAGCCGATGAAGGGGGGAGGGAACGCCGATGACGGTAGGGAAAAAAGCTGGCGTCGTTCTGTGTGCATGTCGGCTGTTGCCGCATCACCGTCTGCGTGATGCATCGATCCTGAAAACGTATTCGCTGCGATGCCGGCGTCGCCGGGCTGCGGCTGTGGCAGGCTGCGCTCGCTCTCATTGCCGCTCCGGAGGCCGTCATGTCGCGTCGTCCCGCCCGCATCGCATCGTTCGTCGCACTGTGGATCGCATGGGCCGCGCCGGCGCTGTCCACGTCGCCGGCGGAAACCGTGATCGGCGATGCCAGCCATGCGCAGTGGGTGCCCTATGGCAACGGCAAGGCGAGCAACGCGCGTGCGGCCGATCTGCCGGGCGGCGTGGCGCTGCGTCTGCAGGTGCGACGCAAGGGCGCGCAGCCCTGGGATGCCGGACTCAGCGTGCAGTTGAAGGACGGCGTGCAGGCGGGCGAGCGCGTGATCGCGGGCTTTTACGCGCGTGCGCACACCGCCGCGCCGGGGCGCGACACCGCGATCGTGATCGCGCGCGTGCAGCAGAACGGGCAGTCCTACGACTCGGTGATCGAGGCGAGTGTTGAGATCGGCCCGGAGTGGCGCTTCCACTGTGTGCAGGGGCCGGCCACACGCAGTTTCGGCGCAGGATCGCTCGAGCTTGGCCTGCAGCTTGCGAGCGAGCAGCAGACGGTCGAGGTCGGCCCGTTCATGGTGGTGCGGGGTGGCGAAGGCGAGCGCACCCTGCTGCCCTGCGAGACTCGCATCACCGCGCGCTGAGGCTTCGCTCATCATCGGGCTCGCCGTCAGAGCGGGCCGACGCCTTCAGAGCAGCGGAATCTCCGATTCCTCGTGCGGGAATCCGAAGCTCCTGCGCATCTCGCGCAGGTGGTCGGGCATCGGCGGGCGCGCGATGCCGCGGGCCTGCAGCCATTGCTGGCACTTGCGCTGCCATTCCGGCGCGTCGGGGTTGCCGGGGTGCCAGTAGATGTCGTCGATCACGGTGTCGCGCACCACCGGCACCGGTTTGCCCTGCGCGTCGTAGAGCAGCCAGGCGTGGCCGTCCCTGGGCATGTGCGGCTGCGGCAGGTAGCGGCCGTCGGCATCGCGCGGTGCGGGCTGATAGCCCTTCGTGCGCACGCGCACCTCGGCGCCGTGCTCCAGCAGCCAGTGCACCTGCTCGAAGCCGCCGCGCCCGGAATACCACTGGATCGGCGGCCCGCTCCAGGTCTCGGCATCGATGTCGGCGCCGCGTTCGATCAGCAGTTTCACGTTCTCCCAGCGGTTGCCGGCGAGGAACGCGACCAGGGTGAGCGGCTCGCCGGCCATGCTGCGGGTGTTCGGGTCGCCGCCGTGTTCGAGCAGCAGGCGCAGATACGCCGGGTCGTCCGCGCGCGCGGCGAGCACCAGCGCATTGTCGTGGCGGTGGCGCTCGCGGCGGCTGCCGTCGTGGAAGCGGTCGGTCTCGCGCTCCGGCCTGCGCGCGTTCGGGTCGGCGCCCTGTTCGAGCAGCGCCTGCAGGCCTTTGGGATTGCCGGTGGCGACCGGCCAGGCGACCAGCGGCAGGCCGCTTTGGCGCGAGAACACGGTGTCGGGGTCGAGCCTGCCTTCGCCGAGCAGCCGGGCGATGGCCGCGGTGTCGCCGGTCTCGGCCGCGCGCGCCACGGCCAGTGCCTCGCCCGAGAAATGACGTGCGGTATCGTGGCTGGAAGCCGCCGAAGTGGACTGCCGACCGCCGCTGTCGGCGGGCGCGGGTGCGAGGCATCCGCCGAGCGCGAGAGACGCGGCCAGGGCGAGCCAGCAACATGAACGCCAACGCAATACATCGGGGCGCATCGCGAAAAACCGCCCGCGACAGGGGGTCGGGCACGCGGTCTTGATAGCAGAAAGCCGCGTTCAGGTGTACCGGGCGCCGCATGCCGGGGGTAGGATCGAAGACAGCATCCACCGCAGGAGCGCGCTGCCATGCCAGGCCCCGAAGACCGCCAGACGCCGGACCAGGTCCGCGCGCAGATCACGGAAGAACGCCAGCTCGTCGACCGCCTGCGCCAGGCGGGTCTGGGCACCGAGGCCGAGCGTCTGTCCGCCGATTACCACGGCCGGCAGATCTCCGGACTGGCCGCCGATGTCTACGCCTCCGCGCGCGGCGAGGGGCAGCCGCCGACCGGCTGGATCCGCGGCAGCGAACGCCCGGACCTGCTCGCCGAGCGCCTGCCGGGCATGAACCCGCAGCAGATCCAGGACCTGCTGCGCCCTGCCGGGTCCGGATACCGCGCCGAGATCTATCTGCCCGATCCCGCGGTGCTCGGCCCCGATGCACGCCCGGTGCTGGCGTTCAAGGGTTCCACCGGCGCCATCCTCGACCCCGCCGCCCCCGGCGGCCGTCGCGAGAGCGGGCCGGAGGACTTCCTCGCCAACAACATCCCGCAGGGCCTGGGCCTGCGCACCGACTACTACGACCGCGCGATGAACGCCGCGCGCATGCTCAGCCAGCAGCCCGGTTTCGATTTCGAGATCACCGGCCACTCGCTGGGCGGCGGCATGGCCTCGGCCGCGGGCGTGATCAGCGGCAAACCCACCACCACGTTCAATGCCGCCGGACTGCACCCGGAGACCACGCGGCGCTTCGCCGAGGACAACGGTCTGCCGGTCTACGACGCGCAGCAGGTCGTCCGTGCCTATCAGGTGGGCGGCGAGATGCTCACCGATGCGCAGACCGGCATCCAGTCGCTGAGCGAGGCGCGCCGGCAGCAGGGTGGGCGCTTGGCCAACGACATCGGCAGCCTGCTGCAGACGCCCGGCATCCGCGAGGCGGTCGACCGTCAGGTCGACCAGCTCCTGCCCGAGCACGCGCGCGATTCCGCGCGCGCGGCTCTGGGCGTGCTCGCACAGGGGCAGGGCGTGGAGGCGCTGCGCAACCTGCCCACCGCGGCCGGCGAGATCCGGCCGATGCTCGACCCGCACGGCCGCGGGCCCGACGGCCGCCCGGCGCCGCGTCCCGACCAGATGGCGCTGAGCGAGCTGGGCGCCTACGCCGGCCCATTGACCGACGTGCTCAGTACCGCCGCCGCTGCCGGTCGCGCCGGCCGCTTCGTCGGCGAAGGCGTGCGCTGGCAGGGGCAGGTGGTCGAGCAGGGCCTGAATCTGGCCGGCGACGGCCTGAGCTTCACCGCGCGCGTGCCGGCAGAGGTGGGCGCGCGCGTCACCGGCGCCATCGGCAGCTTCGAGAGCATGACCGTGCGCGGCACCGGCGAAGTGGTGGCCGGCGTGCGCGTGGGCGCTGGCTATCTGGAATCCGGTATCGACCGCGCACAGGGCAATGTGCAGTGGGGCACCAGCCATGCGTTGGCCAACGGCTTCGAGCTCGGGCGCAGCATCCCGGGGGCGATCGGCCAGTGGTTCGGCCGGCAGGCCGATGGCTGGCGCGAGCATGGCGACCAGTCCTACGCGCGCAACCAGCAGGAAGCGCAGCGCGCGCTGCAGGGCGCGCAGACCGACGCGCAGACCATCCGCGGCGCGAGCCAGCGCCTCGGCGGGCAGATCGAATACGGCGCCACCGTCATCGCCGACACCCAGCGCGCGATCGGGCAGGGCATCGGCCAGCGCCTGGAGCAGGGCGCCGACAGCCTCGGCGCTGGCGTGCGCGGGGTCACTGACCAGGCGCCGGCAGCGGGTGCCACCATCGGTGCCACGCTCGGGTTGGTGAGCGGCTTCGGCGCGACCCACGCGCCGTTCACGCCGGGCAACGCCTACAACCTCTACCAGACCGTCACCGTGGTGCGCGAAGGTCAAGCCACCGCCGGCGAAGCCGTGTTCCGTCACGGCATGGGCGATTCGATGATGCCCAGCCTCGACTCCGCGATCCAGGCCCAGGAGCGCACCGCACGCCAGCTGCTGGAGCAGGCGCTGCCGCAACCCGGCCAGGAGCGCGAACGCGCCCCGCAGCGCACCGGCATGCTGCTGGACGACCCGCTGCATCCGGCCAACGGCCTGTTCAACGGCATCCAGGGCGGTCTGCGTGAAGCCGGTCTGCAGGGGCAGGGCATGGGCGAACGCAATGTGGCGGCGACGCTCACCGCCAGCGCACTGCAGACGGTCTATGGCGGACAGATGCCCAACGGCGACGCCGAACTGCGCGTCGCCATCGATGGTGGCCGCAATCGCGCCTTTGTCTACGACGGCGAAGGTGCGCACCAGCGGATCGCGCACACCGACATCGCGACCGCGCGCGAGCAACCGCTGGAAGTGAGCACGCGCCAGGTGGACGAGGCGCTGCGTCAGCGCAACGCCGCCCTCGAACACGGGCCGCCACAGGCCCAGATCGAGCAGGCCGACCCGACGCGTACCGCCGGCACGCGCCAGCTCTGAGCGCCGGCGCCGCGGATCTCGCGGTCGGCGGCGCGCGCCGGCGCAGGCCTGTGTCGCTGTTGCCGCATCGCAGTCCCGCAGATACATGAAGTCCGGATCGCCGGCGCTGCGGCCGGAGAGGTCGGCGCACGACGGGTGGTGATGACGCGGCCGCAGCCGGCCTCCGGCACTGCAGAACAAACGCTGCCAGCAGCTACACCAGCGGACACTCCAGCAGATGCAAAGGCGACGCGGTGGCCGTGACCGCCGGAGCTGCGGACGCCGTTCATGCGATGCGGCTAGACTTCCCCCATCTCTCACCGCATGCGGCCCGATGGCGCCCCCAGTCGACGATTTCGAACGCCACCATCTGGCCCTGCTGCGACGCAAGGCGCGGCTGCGCCGGGTGCTGCGCAAACTGCCGCGGCGCGCCAACCTGGCACGCTATCCGGTGCTGAAATGGTTCGCGAAGCATGCGAAGAAGGCGCCGTTCCTGTGGTCCTTCAAGCGCCAGAACGTCATGGCCTCGCTGTATGTGGGGTCGGTGCTGGCCTTCCTGCCGCTGTATGGCATCCAGGCGCTGCTGGCCTTCGTCGCCGCGCTGCTGGTGCGCGGCAATCTCACGGTGATGGTGGCCCTGCAGTTCGTCACCAATCCGCTCACGATCATTCCGATCTACGGGCTCACCGGCTGGCTGGGTGTGACGCTGATGGATTGGCTCGGCATCGGCGAGCAGATGCATGTGGCCCTGCGCGCCACGCACGGGCTGTTCATCGGCGGCGTGATCGTGGGCCTGGCCTTCGCCTGCGTGGCCGACCTGACCTGGCGCCTGCTGGCCTGGGAGGCGCGGGTGTTCCGCGAGCGTCTGGCGCAGCTGCGGCAGCGCATGGCGACGCCGCCGGAGTGAGCGGCGTGCTGCGCCGCATGTGCGGTGCTGCGCGTGCGGCGCGCGCGATCCACGGGCCGGCGCCCGCGCGGAGCGAGGCCCGGAAACGCGTCGGCCGCGGGGGTGAGCCCGCGGCCGACGTCACATCAGATCGTGCATCGCATTCCGGCCGCCGTGAAGACGGCCGGAACATCCGATCCGATCAATACACTTCCAGCTCGTTGACCCGGGCGTAGTTGGTCTGGATCGTCGGGCCCGAGTAGGCCAGCACGCGCAGGCGGAAGGTCTGCACCGGCGTGATGGCGTGGCTGCGGTAGAGCGCGGTATTGCCGCGCACCGCGCTGGCGGTCACCCACGCGGTGCCGGTCCAGTACTGGATGTCGTAGTCCTTGATCGGGTAGCCCTCGCTCGTGTACAGGTCCACGCGCGAGACCGTGTACACCTGGCCCCACTGCAGCTCGACCCACTGCGGCATCGCCACGCCGCTGTTGTTCGACCAGCTGGTGAAGCCGCCGAGCGTGGTGCTGCGGTTGCCGTCGTTCACGCGGTACGGCGAATAGCAGTGGATGGTGCCGGTGCCAGAGCAGAAGGTGCTCGACGCCACCGCAAGGCCCTGCGGCGCGATGTTGACCGGCGCGGCGTTGGTCACCTGGACCTGACGCGACGTGGTGCGGCCGGTGGTGCCGAACTTGCGGCCGTGGGCATCGCGCCATGCGGTCAGCTGCAGGGTCTTGGCGCCGGTGGTGGCCCAGGCGTGGTTGGCGTACACCGGCTGCCAGGACGGCGGATTCGGCGCACCGGTGTAGGTGTTGCTGGTGCCGTCGCCCCAGTTCATGGTGTAGTCGACGTTGTCGCCGTACGGCCAGCACGGACGCATGCGGATCTTGTAGGCCGCGGTGGTGCCTGCGCCGACCGAGGCCGGGCCGTCGATCATCGGCGTGAGCGCGCTCGAACCGCCGCTCTGCAGGTCCCAGAAGCCGATGTACCACTGCTTCGACTTCCACAGCGTCTTCTTCCACGGGCTGGTGAAGAAGGTGTCGGCCTTGGCGGTGATCGCGATCTGCCAGTCCAGGCCGAAGGTCAGCGCGCTGACGGTCTCGAAATTGCCGTTCTGGTCGGCATCGCCGCAGGTGTTGCCGTAATAGCCCCACAAGTCGCCGTGCAGATAGCCGCGCACGCCCACCTGGGCATAGGCCACGCCCTCGTCGTACAGGAAGCCGCGCACACCGACGTCGGCATACAGCGACGGCTTGATCCGGCCCGAGACGCTGCCGCCCCACGGGTTGTCGTAGGTGTTCAGCGTGCTCTGGATGTTGTTGTAGCCGGTGCAGTTGCTGGAGGTGCAGAGATAGTCGAAGCTGCCGGTGAGTCGCTGACCGGCGCGGTACTGCAGCTGGCCGGAGACGCTGGCCTGGATTTCGATGCCGAAGGTGATCGGCAGGTTGAAGCCGATGTACACCGGCAGCGGGCCGGCCATGAAGAAGATGCCGCCCAGCGAGGGCTTGGCGATCTGGAACTCGATCGGGTTCGGGTTGGCGTAGCTGATCGAGCCGGTCAGGGTGACCGTGCTGTCGAGAGTCACGTTGCCCACCGCACGCACGTGCTGGAAACGCACGCCGTACGGCACGCACACCCAGAACACCTTGGTGCGCTTCACCCGGATCTTGATCTCGCCGTTGGCGTCCAGATTGCCGGCACCTTCGGCCTTGAACGTGCCGCTGAAGCCGTTGCCCAGGTTCTGGGTCTGCGAGAAGTTCGGGGTGTACTGCAGGCGCTTGTTCTTGGTGATGTGGCTGTCGCTGCACGAGCCGAACGGCCCCTTCGCGGTGAAGCCCTCTTCCATGAGCTGCAGTTCGGTGTCCTGGTTGGCGTAGTCGATCAGCGCCTGGGTCGGTGCGCCGAGTGCCAGCGAGCGGTTGATTTCGTCGACGATCGGCGCGTTCAGCGCGAACACCACGCTCTCACCCGGCTCGGCGAGCGCCAGCTCGTCGACCAGCTGGGTGCGGATGAGTTCCGGGATCGGTGCGTAGGCCACACCCTTGGCGCCCTCGACCTGGATGATTTCGGACTGGATGACGCGGCCCGACTCGTCGGCGCCGCCGACCGGCATACGGGTCCAGCCGCCGTCGGTGGGGATGGGGTCGATCGGGTCGATGGGATCGATCGGCTCGATGGGTTCTTCGAGAACCGGCCCGTCGATGATCGGCGTGAGGGATCTCTGCGCGTATGCGGAGAAGGAGAAAGTGAGTGCGAAGACGAACACACAGGCGTTGCGCACGAATGCGCCTCGCCTGTGGCCCGACCCGAAGGGTCTGGACGATTCCATGGCTGTTTCTTTCCTTTGCTGTGGCCGTCCGCGGCGCTGCCGGCGGTCGGTCCATCGTGAGTACGCCGCCCAGCCTGTCCGGGCGGCGCGCGCATGCTAGAGAGTTCGAAGTGTGAAGTCCATTACAAAATTGTGGCGCGGTGCACGTCGCCACGCCGTCACCTGCCCCGGTGGAGGCGACGGCGTTGATGGATAAGGGATTCCGGTCGTCGTTCGGAGCGTCGTGCCGCGCATGACGGACGACCGGCCAGCGCCCGGCCAGCGCCCGATGTCCTGGCCCGCGCCCGCCTCAGCCCGGCGAAAAGCGTTCGCGGGTGTCCATGCGCACGCCGCGCAGGGCCGCGGTGGCCAGATGGTCGGCATGGCGGGATTCGGCGAAGTAGCCCATCAGGATCGATCGGCGGCGCGTGCCGTCATGGTTGCGGCTACCCGCATGGACCAGGTCGGCGTCGAAGACCAGGATGTCGCCCGCGGTGCCGGCCAGTTGTACGGCCAGCGCTTCGTCATCGGCGCCGAGCGCGCGCGCATCCGCCGCAGGACGGTGGCTGCCGGGGACCAGACGCGTGGCGCCGTTGCCCGGGCCGTAGTCGTCGAAGAAGGCGAGCGCGCTGACCGTGTCTCCGGGACGTTGCCCGGAAAAGTCCCGGTGCAGCCCCTGGTGGCCGCCGCCTGGCAGCGGTTCGCGGCCCTCGACCTGGGCGAGGAAGAAGCGCTCGCCAATCAGCGTCCCCGCGGCCGCCAGCAGCGCCGGCAGCCGGCAGACCGCCTGCACCACAGGATCGAGGTCCAGCTGCGCATGCCGCCAGTCCGGCCCGCGCGGCACCGGCCAGCGCTCGGAGGGCATCACGCCGTCGTCGAAGGCGCGACGCAGCCCATCCAGCCAATCGGCGGGGATCGCGCCGCGAAGCAGAGCGTAGCCATCGCGCTGGAGCTGGTCGCGGTCGAGCATGCATGTCCCGGTGGGTGGGTCAGGCTGCACAGCGTAACCGCTGAGTGCGGCGCGGCGTGGGTTGCGGCTGCGGGGCTTGCGCAGCACCCGCAGGTGGCCCGGCGCGCCCGGCAGCGCGTGCGCCGAGCCTGTCCACTTGCCCGCGCTGCCGCGCACCGGCAGGATGCCCGCTCACGCCGACCCGGATGAATGCCCGCCATGTTGCGATGCCTGTTGCTGAGCCTTGCCCTTTGCCTGCCCACGGCCCCGCTGCAGGCGGGCACCACCACGGCGACATTCGACATCGGCGGTGTGGCTGTCCGCCTGGATGTGCCCGAAGGCTATGCGCGCGTGAGCCAGCGCTCGCCGGAGCTGCTGGCGTTCCAGCAGGGCATGCTGCCGCAGACCAATCGGCTGGTCGAAACCCTGATGACCGAAGCGGACCTGACGACCACGCTGGCCGGCGGGCAGAGTGCCGGCATCGCCTATCAGCTGCAGGCAATGCGTGCTTTGGAGAGCGTCGACATCGATGCGGCGAAGTGGCCGCAGCTGCGCGACGCCACCATTGAGCAGATGGGCGGCATCGACATGCGCAAGGTGATGGGGACCTTGCAGCAGCAGGCCGATCGCACCCTGGAGGCTGCAACCGACGGTGAGGTCGGTGTCCGCCTGGGCGACCCCTCGCAGCCCGCGCTGTACGCCACCGATGACCCGGATGCGGTGCATTTCTCGATGGTATTGCCGCTGGAGGTCGAGGTCGCCGGGGAAACCACGCAGCAGCGCATCGCCGCCGCCTGCATGCTGACCGTGGTTGCCGAGCGGCTGGTGCTGCTGTACGCCTTCCTGGGCATCAAGCCGGGCGACGACGAGCAGCAGGTGCGGGCGCGCGTGCAGGCGGCGGTGGATGCGCTCGGCGAGGCCACGCGCCGGGCCAACTCGCCACAGCACGCGGCCGACGCGCAGGGCTGACCACACTTGCGGCAGGCGGGCGGATGGGCGGCCGGCAGGTCGCCGGGATGCAGGCAAGGCCGGCAATGGGTCATCGCGGTCCGATCCGCACGCCGCCGGGCCGCCATGCCGCCGCAGGCTCAGAACAGCAGGTTCACCATCAACACCACCACGCCCGTATAGACCATCGACAGCGGCCCGCCGATGCGCCACAGCTCGCGCGCGGTGTAGCCGGCAGGGCCGGTGATCATCGACACCACCGGATTCGACGCGGTCATGAAGTTGTTGGAGGCCGACAGCGCGACGATCAGCGCGAACGCGGTGGGCTCGCCGCCTGCCACCAGCGCCAGATTGATCGCCACCGGCACCATCACGATCGTGGCGCCGACGTGGCTGATCACCAGCGAGAACGCGGTGGTGAACAGGCCCACCGCGATCTCCAGCAGCCACACCGGCGTGCCTTCGGGCAATTTGTCGAGCGTATGCCCGGCCAGCCAGGCCGCGGCGCCGCTGGAGTCCATCGCCCAGCCCAGCGGGATCAGGCAGGCCATCAGGAACACGGTTTTCCAGTTGATCGCGGCATAGGCCTCGTCCATCTTCAGCACGCCGGTCACCAGCATGCCGGCCACGCCGGTCATCAGCGCCACCGAGGCCGGGATGCGCGAGGAGAGCGCGATCAGCATCGCCACCGCGAAGATGGTCATCGCGATCTTGAATTTGTGCGGGCGCTGCTCGGCCTTCGGGTAGTCGGTCACCACCACCATGTCGCGATTGCCCGCGGCCTGCGCCAGGTCCTGCCAGATGCTGTGCAGCACCAGCATGTCGCCGACGCGCAGCGTGGTTTCGCGCACGTCCTCGCGCAGCACCTGCTTGTCGCGGTTGATCGCCAGCAGGCGCAGGTTGTAGCGCTTGCGCAATTGCAGCTGCGTGGCGGTCTTGCCGATCCAGGTGGAGGTGGGCGGGATCAGCGCCTCGGAAATGCCCGCACGCGCCGGGTTGAACAGGTCGGCGAACTCGCGCAGGCGCGCGCTCATGCGCAGGAAGCGGTTCTGCGCGAAATCGGCGATGGGCTGGCGCGGCCCCATCACGCCGAGCACGCTGCCCACCCAGATCCGCGCATCGCCGGGCGGCGCCAGGCGCGACTCGTTGCCGGTCTTCAGCGCGAGGATCAGCGGCGCATCGTGCAGGCCCTCGGTCTCGGCCAGCGACATGCCGACCAGCGGGCTGTCGGCGGTGACGGTGAGCTCGTAGACCTCGCCGTCAATGCCGTAGGCGCTGGCGAAATAGCTCTGGGTGAGCGCGGGCGTGACGCCCTTGTCGTAGTCGTCCAGCTCCAGCCGTCGGCTGCCGAAGTAGTGGAAATACGCCAGCCCCGCCAGCAGCAGCGCCAGACCGATCGGCAGCGGCGCGAACATCGGCAGCGGCTTGAGCGTGGTGAGGCCCGACGGCAGGTTGGCGTTGGCCGAGACCAGCAGGTCGTTGAGCAGGATCAGCGGCGAATTGCCGACCATGGTCAGCCCGCCGCCCATCACGATGGCCGCGCCGATCGGCAGCAGGAAGCGCGACAGCGGCAGGCCGGTGCGCGACGACAGCCGCGAGGCCACCGGCAGATACAGCGCCATCACCGCCGGGTTCTGCATCATCGAGGAATTGAGCCCGGCGATGGCGGAGGTGAGCAGGAACAGGCGCTTTTCGACGCCGTGCGCGCGGCGCAACAGCCAGCCGGCCAGACGGTTGAGCGCGCCGGTGCGGTCCAGGCCCGCGCCGAGGATCATGGTCGCGATCACGCTCATCACCGCGTTGCCCGAGAAGCCGTTGAACAGGTCCTCCGGCGCGACCAGCCCGGTCAGGCCCAGCAGCACCAGCACAATCAGCGCCACCACGTCGGCGCGGATGCGCTCGAACACGAACAACACCATCGTCAGCAGGGTCAGCCCGAGCACGAGCTGCATGTCGCCGGTGAGGGTGAGGGTGGTTTCGTTCACTGCGGGTCGGGGTGGGCGTCGGCGAGGACGTGGTTGGCGGGCGCGGGAGACATGAGCCTCATCCCTCCACCCGGTGATACAGAAGATCCCATACCCCGTGCCCCAGCTTCTGGCCGCGGGTCTCGAAATGGGTCTGCGGGCGCCAATCCGGGCGCGGCACCGCGCCGCGCGGGCCGGCGACGTTGCGCAGGCCGGGCGTGGCGTCGAGCACGTCCCACATGTGTTCGGCGTAGGCTTCCCAGTCGGTGGCCAGATGCAGGCGCCCGCCGATGCGCAGCTTGCGCACCAGCAGCGCGGCGAAGTCGGGCTGGACCAGACGGCGCTTGTTGTGGCGCTTCTTGTGCCAGGGGTCGGGGAAGTAGATCCGGAGTTCGTCGAGCGCGCCGTCGGCGATTTCGCGCTCCAGCACTTCCACCGCATCGTGGCGGTAGACGCGGACGTGGTCGCTGCCGTCCTCGGCCAGCGCGTTCAGCACCCGGCCCACGCCCGGTGCATGCACTTCGATGCCGATGTAGTTGCGCGTCGGGTCATGCTTCGCAGCGTAGCGCAGGGCCTCGCCGTTGCCGAAACCGATCTCCAGCACCACCGCCGCCGGCCGCGCGGCGAACAGCGCGTCGAGATCGCGCGGCTGGCCAAGATAGTCCACCCCGAACCGCGGCCACAGCGCATCGAACGCGCGCTGCTGCGCTTCGGTGAAGCGGCCCTGGCGCAGCACGAAGCTGCGGATCTTCCGGGTGCCGGCCTCGATCGTGTAGGGCTTGTCCAGCGCCAGCCCGTCGTCGTCGGGCGGCGCGTCCTGCGCGTCGCGGGCGCGGCCCTGGTTCATCCGATCAGCCCGTCCACCGGCGAGGACGCCGAGGCGTAGCGCTTGCGCGGGATGCGCCCGGCCAGGAACGCGTGGCGCCCGGCCTCGATGGCCAGCTTCATCGCCAGCGCCATGCGCACCGGGTCCTTGGCCCCGGCGATCGCGGTGTTCATCAGCACCCCGTCGCAGCCCAGTTCCATCGCGATGGCCGCGTCGGAGGCGGTGCCCACGCCGGCATCCACCAGGATCGGCACCTTGGCGTTCTCGACGATTTCCAGCAGGTTGTAGCGGTTCTGGATGCCCAGGCCCGAGCCGATCGGCGCGGCCAGCGGCATCACCGCGCAGCAGCCGATCTCCTCCAGGCGCTTGGCGAGAATGGGGTCGTCACTGGTGTAGACCATCACGTCGAAGCCGTCGGCCACCAGGGTTTCGGCGGCCTTGAGGGTCTGCACCACGTCGGGAAAGAGGGTGCGCTGATCGCCCAGCACTTCGAGCTTGACCAGCGTATGCCCGTCCAGCAGCTCGCGCGCGAGCCGGCAGGTGCGCACCGCGTCCTCGGCGGTGTAGCAGCCGGCGGTGTTGGGCAGCAGGGTGTAGCGATCCGGCGGCAGCACGTCGAGCAGGTTGGGCTCGTCGGGGTTCTGACCGATATTCGTGCGGCGGATGGCCACGGTCACGATCTCGGCCCCGGCGGCCTCGGTGGCGCGACGGGTCTCGTCGAGGTCCTTGAACTTGCCGGTGCCGGTGAGCAGGCGGGAGCGGTAGGGCTTGCCGGCGACGACGAGCGTGTCGTCGCGGTATGCGGAGGCGTCTGCGGTCATCCGCGCATTATCGCCCAAGACAACGCCCGGTTATCGTCGAATCTGCGTTTCCGTGCCCCGGAACGGCCTATCGGCGTGCTATCGGCGTGCATCGGCCCCGCCGTGGGTCGTGCTCCGCGTTCAGCCGCCGCCGAGGGCGTGCACGATCTCCACCGTGTCGCCCTCGTGCAGCGGATGCGCCTCGTGGCGCCCGCGGGGCACGATCTCGCCGTTCACCTCCACCGCCACGCGTCGGCCGGCCAGGCCCTGCAGGGCGAGCAGGTCGGTGATGGTGGCGGCGGCGGGCACGCTGGCTTTCTCGCCGTTGAGTCGGATATGGATGGACCCGGTCTGCATGCGCGGCATTGTCGCCGCCCCGGGCCGGAATGCCCAGCCCGGGCAGGTGCGGGGACGCTGCCGACAGCGGGGGCGTCGAGGCCGGGCCGCGGACGAGGGTTTTCCGCAAAAACCACCCGTCCGCCGCGGGCTTGAGTCCGGCAGGGCTTCGTGAAACCATGCCGCGGCCATCCGCCTGCGTATCGTCGAGGCAGGAAGGAGTTTCCGTCGCGGGCTGCGCTCAGCATCGCCCGGCGATTTTTCCGCATCATTTCATCTGGAGGGGATATGTCGTTTCACACCCGGGCCAAGCGGCCCATGCGCGCTCTTCTTGCCACCGCGCTGGCCGTGGCCGCCATGCCGACCCTGGCCGGCGGCCCGTACACGCAGACCGTGTTCTTCGGCGACAGCCTGACCGACGCCGGCTTCTTCCGGCCGCTGCTGCCGGCCTCGGTGCGCCCGGTCACCGGCCAGTTCACCAACAACCCCGGCTTCGTCTGGTCGCAGTTCCTGGCCGATTTCTACGGCACCAGCGCCGCGCCCAACGGCAACGGCCAGACCGGCCCGAACTATGCCGCCGGCGGCGCCCGCGTCGGCGTCAACACCACCGGCGCGCTCGGCCCGATCCCCTCGCTGGCCACCCAGGTCAACAACTACCTCGCCGCGAACGGCGGCCGTGCCGACAGCCGCGCGCTGTACACCGTCTGGGGCGGCGCCAACGACCTGTTCGCCATCACCAACGCCGGTGCGGACCCCACGCTGACCATCGGCGGCGCCGTGGCGGCGGAAGTCGGCATCGTCGGCGCCCTGCGCAATGCCGGCGCCCGCTACATCCTGGTCGCCACCGTGCCGGATCTCGGCCTCACCCCGGCGTTCCGCGCCCAGGGCGCCGCCGCCCAGGCCGCCGGCACCGCGCTGACCACCACCTACAACAGCAACCTGTTCGGCGCGCTGGCCAGCAACAATCTGCGCGTGATCCCGCTGGACACCTTCACTTTCCTGCGTGAAGTGACCGCCAACCCGGGCGCCTACGGCTTCACCAACATCACCGGCACCGCCTGTCAGCCGCAGATCACCGCCAACTCGCTGACCTGCAACCCGACCAGCCTGATCAGCCCCGACGCCGGCAACACCTATCTGTTCGCCGACGGTGTGCACCCGACCAGCCGTGCCCACCAGATCCTGTCGCAGTACGCGGTCTCGGTGCTGGAAGGCCCGCGCCTGCTCGCCGCCCTGCCGCACTCCACCGCGGTGATCGGCCGCGCCCGCGCCGAGCGCGTGGCCGGGCAGATGGCCGCCAAGTCCGAAGGCGACGGCATGCGCTGGTGGGTCGACGCCCGCGCCGACATCCAGCGTTACGACGACGGCGGCCTGTACGACGCGGTCGGCCCCGGCCTGACCGGCGGCGTGACCTGGCACAGCGGCAATCTGGCCTACGGGGTGTACGGCGGCCTGAGCCGCAACCGCTACGACTTCGGCAACGACGCCGGCGACTACGACCAGACCGACGTCACCCTCGGCGGTACCCTCGGCTGGCGCAGCGGGAATGCCTGGGTCAACGGCCAGCTGGCCTACAGCCTGGTCCAGTACGACGTGGACCGCGAAATCTGGCTCGGCCCGTCCAAGCGCAGCCACACCGGCTCGCCGGACGGCAGCAACATCACCCTGGGCGTGAGCGCCGGCTACGACTTCGTCGGCGATAAGGTCACCCACGGCCCGGTGCTGAGCGTGCTGGCCCAGCGCATCGACGTCGACGGCTACACCGAAAGCAACGCCAACCAGTCCACCGCCCTGGGCTACCCCGACCAGAGCTTCGACTCGCTGATCGGCAGCATCGGCTGGCAGGCCAGCTTCAGCGTGAGCGATCACATGAAGCCCTACGTCCGCGTGACCTACGACCGCGAGTTCGAGGACTACGCCGAAGAAGCCTTCGCCCGCGCCCTGACCGTGCCCGGTTCGCTCGAGTACGCCGTCCCGGGCCTGGAGTTCGACGACAGCTACGGCACCGCCATCCTCGGCGCCCGCACCGAACTGTTCGGGATGGACGCCAACATCGGCCTGAGCACCACCATCGGCCAGAAGGGCGGCACCGACTCCACCGTGTTCGCCACCTTCGGCAAGGGTTTCTGACCCGACGCCCGCAGCATCCCGGCGCCCGGTGTTCCGGGCGCCGGAACCGCGCTAAACTCGGCGCCATGCGGGTGTAGTTCAATGGTAGAACTGCAGCTTCCCAAGCTGCTAGCGTGGGTTCGATTCCCATCACCCGCTCCACATCGACACCACGGCGGCCTCTGCGGAGGCCGCCGTTTTTTGTTGGGCGCGCCGCAGTTTGGACCCGCCGCAGTGCGCGTTCGAGGGCGGTCGAATTCCGGCGCGGGGATGCGTTGCGGCGGGCCGCGCGATGCCGCTGAACGGTGCGGGGGTTGCCGCTGGCCGATGTGGCCGGGTCGGTTACCAGTGTTCCGGCCAGGCCTGGCCGCTCGCAGCCGCGAAGTCCGCGTTCAAGCTGCGTGCGTGGGCGCGCAAGTGTGAGCGGAGCGGATCGGGGATGACGGTCGTCGCCTTGCCGGCGTGCAGGCGCGAGGCGTCGGGATTGAGTTTGTGCCGCAGGTGTTCCGGCAGGTCGCGCAGTTGTCTCATCGCCATCATCCGCACGGCATCGCGCGCTTTGCGGGCATCGAAGCTGATCGGAACCTCCGGGTCGATCTGCAGCCATTCGCAGAGGCTGCGGAAGCCCGCTTCCGGCGCCGCGTAGAACGCATCGAACAGCAGCACCCGCATCCGGTCTTCGGGGAATCGCGCACGCCAGCGAGCCAGCGGCGTGGCCATATCGAGCAGGTGCAGGTAGTGCAGGCCAAACGGGAAATAGCTGCTGTCGAACCGGGTCTGCCGCGTGCGCAGAAGCGCGGCAGCCGGATCGGACTCGCGTTCGTTGCCTGTGCGCAGATACAGCTCGTAGAGACTGATCGCCATCTCCGCGGGGTTGCGCAGCAGCAGCACGATGCGTGCGTCGGGATGCGCATCGGCGATCCGCGTCGGCGCCTCGCGGCTGTAGAAGTACCAGACCGAGGCCTCGGCGCGGTAGCGCGCGGCGCCGGCTGCGGCGAACAGGCGGGCATAGTCGTCGGGGTCGGACACCGTATGCGGTTGCTCGGGCAGATCCGGGGCGTGGAAATGCGGTTCCTTGAGCACCGAGGCGTAGACGTCGGGATGCTGCTTGAGTGCCGCGTAGAGCGATGTGGTGCCGCAGCGCGGTGCGCCGATCACGAAAAGGTTCGGACTGTTCACCACGGGAACGGCGCCCTGTCCTTGTAGAACATGCCGGTGTCGCCACCACCATCCAGCGCCAGCCAGAGAATGGTGTCGGCGCCCTCTTCGGGGGTTCGGGGCGCGGCGATGCCGCCCAGTTTGGTGCGCACCCAGCCCGGGGTCATGCAGTTGACGCGAATGCCGGCGTCGGCCAGTTCCAGCGCCATCGACTGTGTCAGCACGTTCAAGGCGGACTTGGAGCTGCGATAGCCCAGATTGTTGCCTTCGATGCGGGTCGAACTGCCGTGCCCGCTGGAGACATTGATGATGTGCGCCTGTGGCCGGCCAAGCATCAGCGGTACGGCGAGTTGGCTGAGCCGCCACGGACCGAAGAAGTTGATGTCGAAAGTCGTGCGTGCCTGCGCGAGGCTTTCCCGGCTGGGTGTATCGCGCACGCCGACGGAGACGCCGGCGTTGTTGACCAGCAGGTCGAGATGCCCGTGCGCTTCGGCGATGGCCTCGATCGCGGCCTTCATCGAGGCTTCGGACAATACGTCCAGCAGGATCGCCGTGACCCCGGGCAGCTGTCGGCGTTCGACCGTCGCCCGGCCTTCGTCCAGGTTGCGGCAGCCCATGTAGACGCTCACGCCGCGTCGTGCGAAGCCTTCGCAGACCGCCAGGCCGATGCCGCGATTGCCGCCGGTGACCAGGGCCACGCGCTGCGCGTCGGCTGAAGTACTCATGCCGTCTCCATTCGATAGTCGGGAAAGCGATTGAACAGGAACTGCTCCTTGCGCATCACCAGCGCGATCAGCGGCGCATCGAAGTAGTCCCGTGCGTCCGCGCGCGCCCGCGCCTCGTGCGCGTGCTCGGGCAACACGCGCGCGTGCATCCGCACCGCGCGGATGCGCGCCGCATCCACGCCGTAGCGCGCGAGCCGGTCCGCCAGATCGTCGTTGAGGCTTTCGGTACGCAGGAAATCGACCGGGTATTCGCAGGCGTGCAGATGCCCCCGCTGCAGATCCTGCGCGGTCAGCTCGGCGAAGGCGCGCTGCGGCTCCCGGCAGAAAAAGCGGATGAATTGTTCGGTATGCCAACCGGGGGCGTCTTCGGGCGCGAGTCGCCTCGCGCGATAGCCCGTGGGCGCGCCGCGGTGCGCGTTGACGAAGAACCGGTTGGCGATCGCCACGAAATCCGCGAACGACACCTCGGGGTACTCCGGATACACCTGTCTGATCGAGGCGGGGTCGCAGTATTCCTGCGGCTGCGTGCGCCACCAGCCGTAGTGGTATTGCGACACGTACCGGTCGAACGGCGAGCGCATCACCGACAGGATCGGTTTGCCGCGATCCGCTACGGGAATCTCGTCGCAGGTGCCGTGTTTGCGCCCGGTTTCGACGGCGGCATCGCCATAGACCTCGCGCAGCATCCGCGTGATGAAGGTCCCGCCCGTCTTCGGCATGTGGATGAAGACGCAATCCGGAGTGATCAGCATGCGCTCAGGCCCTGAGCGGGCGGGCATCGCCGGTGAACATGCGCTTGAGCCCCGCGCCGAGATAACGGCCGCTGTAATCGCCGTAGATCACGCCCTCGTCGGTGAGCCGGATCTGCCCGTCGTCGACCGCGATCAGACCCTCGCGGGTCAGGTGCGCGATGTCGTCGGCGAGCACCAGATCGAGGCGCAGACCGTGCCGGCGGCGATACTCTTCAAGGTCGATCACGGTGGTCTTCAGGCCCATCACCAGGTCGCGCATCATGTGATCGGCGCTGCTGAGTTCCAGCACGCGCTGGGTCGGGATGCGGCCGCTTTCCACGCGTTCCAGATAATCGTCGATTTCGCTGACGTTCTGCCGCGAATGCCCGCCGATGGTGCCGAAGGCGGATGCGCCGAAACCGTACAGGTCTTCGCCGCGCCAGCGGCTGATGATGTGGCCCTGCGGGTATTTGCCTTCGCGGGTGAAGGTGAAATACGTGGATGGCAGGTAGCCGTGCTCGCGCAGGTGCGTCAGGCCCCAGCGCGTGAACGCCATTTCCTGGTCGGCATCCGGCAGCGACAGCTTGCCCTCGCGGATATCGCTCATGTAGTGCGCGTTGGAGTACAGCTCCATCTTGTACACGGTGACCGCATGCACGCCGAGCGAGACCGCGCGGTGGATCGAATGCTGCCAGCTGTCCATGGTCTCGCCTTCGAGGCCGGACAGCAGATCGATGTTGACCACGGCGCCGGTCTGCAGCGCGCGTTCGATCGCCCGCGAATTCTTCGCGTCGGTGTCGTGGCGTCCGGTCAGCGCGACCACCCGGTCGTCGAAGGACTGGATGCCGAAGCTGATGCGGTTCACGCCGAGGTCGGCGAGGCCGTCGATCATCCGGTCGTTGAGCGTGACCGGTTCGATCTCGAACACGAATTCCGGAGCGTCCAGCCGGAAACACTGCTCGATGGTCCGTTTGATCCGGGCCAGCTGCACCGGCTGGATCACGCTGGGTGTGCCGCCGCCGAAATAGATGGAGCGTACGCTCCTGCCGCGCAGACGGTGCATGTCCGCGACCATCTCGATCTCGCGACACAGCGCATCGACATAGCGCTCGCGCACCGCATGCGAGGACTCGGACAGGATCTCGATCTTGTAGAAGCAGTAGCGACAACGCTGCAGACAGAACGGGATGTGGAAATACAGGTGCAGCGGTTTTTCCGCGACCAGGTCGGTGGCGCTGGCGGCCCTCCAGTGCCGCTGCGGGGGCCAGGCCACCACGAATCCGTTGCGGTTGGGCGCTTCGCCGCGATAGTCCGGGGAAGCACCCGCCGCGGACGGTGCGGCCGCATCGACCAGCGAGATATCGATGGATTCCATCACGCGCCGACCTCGCATGCGCGGTCGCTGCGTCGTTTCAGCACCAGTGCCGCCACGCTGTCGAGCGAAAGGAAGGTCTCGGTCTGCAGATCCTCGTCGAGGATGCGGATCTGGAAACGGCGTTCGATATGGTGGATGAACTCGGTGAGACTGATCGAGTCCAGTGCGAGTCCGTCTTCGAACAGCGAGGCGGTATCGTCGATCTGGGTGTAGTCGAGGTTCAGATCGAGATCCTCGGCGACGATGCGCTTGAGCAGATCGATGGCCTGGGATTCATTCATGGAGGTACTCCTTGGTGATGGCGTTACGGTCGGGCTTGCCGCTGCCCAGGCGTGGAATCTCGGTGGCGAGGATGTAGCGATCCGGGCGTGCGTAGCCGGGCAGCGCATCCGCCGCCTGCCGCTTCAGGGCATCGATGGTGAGGGCCGGCGAGGCGGGCAGCACCACGATGGCGATGCCCTTGCCGGCCGTGGTGTCTTCGTCCAGTGCGATCGCGACCGCGAGCGCGACCCCGGGCCATTCCATCACCGCGCGCTCCAGATCGGCCAGCACCAGCAGCTTCCCCGCACGATTCACGCTCAGGTCTGCGCGCCCGCGGATCGCGAACGCGCCGTCCTCGCGGAACTGCGCGATGTCGCGGGTGTCCCAGGTGTCGGGACATGCGTGCAGCGTGCGTTCGTGCACGATGTGGGTGGCCGCGTAGGGATGGGCGACGATCAGCGTACTGTGCTCGGCTGCCGCGTCCGCGGGGTATGCGTGGACGCCGTCGAGCGGACGCAGCGCGAGTGGCGAATTCGCATCGGAAATGGCGATCACGCCGAGTTCCGAACTTCCATACAGGTCGAAGACGCGATGGAAGACCTCTCGCGCCTGCGCATGCAATGGCGCCGGTATGCCGTCGCCCGCCAGCACCACGCCGCGGCAGCCTGCGATGGCGGTGTGCTTGCGCTGCAGCAGGGTGCGCAGCAGGTGCGGGGTGGAATACACCCATGTCGGTGCAGATGCCCGCAAGGCGTCGTTGAATGAGAGCAGATGGGCCTTGGGAAGCAGGTGGATCTCGGCGCCGGCCAGCAGTGCGGGCAACAGTGCCGCGCCGAGGCCATACATGTGATGCAGCGGTACGGTCACCAGGACACGGTCGTCGGCGCGTAGTTCCAACCGCCGCTGCGTCAAGGCCGCCGTCGCCAGCAGCGCGCCATGGTCGTGCCAGATCACCTTGGGCGGGCCCAGAGTGCCGGAGGACAGCACCGCCAATCCGTTCGGCCGGTGGTCGAAGCATGCATCGTGCGCGGTGCGGGGGCCGGGCACGCAGTCGGGAAGCCGGTCGGCTGAGGCCGAGACCACGGCATCGCAGACCTCCGGGGGTGTGGCATCGGCGGCGCAGAGCAGCGCCGGGTGTCGATCGACGATGGCAGTCAGCAGCAGCGACAGCATCTGCATCTCGCCGATGCCGCGCAGCGCCGGGCACCGGCCTGCATCCTTCTCGCCGATACACTGGCGCCACAGGTCGCGTCCGCGTGCCAGCAGCACTTGCAGCGTCGCGGTGTCCTTGCCCAGATGCACGAGGCTCCGGCTTTCGGTGAGTGCGCGGGCCCCGTCGTGCGCCGTGTGCGGGATCGCGTTCATCGTGATCGCGTTCATCGTGCGCGCTCGAGCGATTCGTTGTTGAGGATCTCGCGGATCTCGCCGCAATTCGCGCCGTTGAAATTCAAGGCGAAATGGCGAGAGATCGCCCACTGCGAGCGGGTTTGCAGGCTGCGCGGGGCGGGCACGCGCAGGGTCTGGATGTCCCGCTTCTGCAGCAGACCCTGATTGCCGGGGTCCAGCAACTTGCCGATGCCTTCCGCGCGGTCGATGAGCCGCTGTCGTTGATCGTCATCCAGATACGACAGCGCGATCTCGGATTCGGCGACCAGGATGATGTTGTTGGTGTCGCGGACGTACAGGCGCGAGCAACGATGCAGCACATCGCCGCGCTCCGGGTCGGATTCGATCGACTGGCGCAGCACCTCGACTTCGACCGGGCTGCCCGAGACGGTCTGCAGGAAGAAGGTCGTCGACCCCTGCAACGCCAGGTATGCGGCCAGCCGCTCCGACAGCGACACATCCATCGCTGCGGAGGATGGTTCGCTCGAAGTCGGGTCGGTACGTGTGGATGCGGCGCAAAAATGGGGTGACTGGGAGTTCATCAACGTCCGTGCTGAAAAGACCAACATCGGCCGTCATCACGACCACCGCATGCTGATGGGTACCCATGATCGGCCGCTTTCGCTGGCCGGCATGCCGGTATGCGCTCTTCCGCCCTGAAGAGCCGCATCCGGACTATAGGCGCAGCCGAACCCTGAATTCAATATCCGCAGGGTGCCCGAGGTTCCGCGGGAAGTGGCCTTGGCGAAATCGGGTCAGACACCGACGCCGGGGCCGCTCGCCCAGGCGAAGGAACGCCCCATCCCGGGCGCTGTCCGCGTGCGCTGCCGGGGCGCCATGCTTCATGCGCCGCGCGCACGTCGTCGCCGTCATTCGTGAACGGTCCCCGCGGGCGGGCCATGCGCACTGCGACCGTCGCCCGGGCTGTGCAGCGCTGGCCTGATGGCCGTCGCGACCGAGACCGCGCACACCCATGCGGTATTCCGGCAGCGTTTGGCGTTGGGGTCGTAGCCGCCGACGTAGAGCATGCCCGGCTCGAACGGGGACACGGCGAAGGTGCGTGCGGCGACGAGCTCCGGCGCCGGGGTCTCGGCGGATTCGTCGACCCGGCCGAGCGTGTAATGCGTGCCGTGCGGGTGGCGGATCAGATACCAGGCATCGCGCACCCACGCGTCCGCAGGATGCGTGTCGAGCTGCGTGCTGTAGGTGGCGCCCAGCCCGCACAGCAGCAGTCTCTCTCCGCCTTGGGGGTCGTCGACCGGGGTGAAGTCGTCGTAGGCCGCGACCGCGTAGGTCGGACGCTCTCCCCACTGCGCGGCGAGAAAATCGAGGACGTCGAGTTCGAGGGTTTCGCGGAAATGGTCGCCGGGGTCGATGCGCACGATCCGGCAATGATCGCCTTCCAGCGCGGCCAGCAGCACCTCGCCCGGGCCATCCGGATTGGGCACGGTGGTCAACCCGCGGAAACCGCTGCTGGGCGCGATCAGCGGAATCGGAATGGTGTACACCCGCTCCCAGCGTGGCGAGGGACCGTCGATGCGCCGGTAGATGTCGGGCTTGATGCTGACGTACAGCCGTCCGTTGCATTCGGTGAACGACATCGGGCGGCGGGTGTAGCCGGAGAGTTCCGGCGCGCTGTCCCAGCGGATTCCGCCGGGGACGCCCGGGTCGTGGACACCGCTGAAAATGCCGGTCGGCGCGGTGCCGGCGAAGACGCGTTCGTGCCCGGTCACCTGGTCGCGGTGGATGAAGAAACTGCGCGTGCTGGCCACACCGCTGCCGACGCCGAGCTGTGCGCGCGTCCAGGTGCCGCTGTCGTCGTCGAAGCTGTCGACATGCACCAGTCCGCGACTGTCGGATGGTCCGGCCAGCAGCCGCGATACGGGGGCGTCCAGGGGCCGGCCCTGCGCATCCCGGGTAAAGGTGACCGACTCCAGCGTGGTGCGCCAATGCACGCGTTCGGCGGAGTGCACCAGACGCCAAGGGCCATCGGCGCGATCCAGCACCGCGATTTGCGCACCGTGCTGGGGGTCGTCGTGCCGGTAGTCGTGCAGCTTGTAGGACAGCGATGCGTACAGCCGGCCGCGATGCGCGACCAGGTGCAGCACTTCGGTGCCGCCGAGGCGCTGGCCCTGGTCTTCGTGCCGGCCTGCGCTGAAGACGCGGCGAAACGGTGCCATGGAGGACGGTGCCATGGAGGACGGCGCCATGGAGGACGCGGTGGATGCTTGCATGCGGGCTGTGCCTCGAAAATAACGGTCGAGGGCCTCGATGGAGGCCGGTTCACGCGCATGGGCGTAGAGCAGTCGCCGGAACTCCTCGCCATGCGCGTCGTCGATGTGCAGATGCTGCGGAATCCAGCGGTGGATGCGTTCGCCCATGCCCTGGATGTCGCGGTCCGCGCGTTCGGCCAGATGCGCCAGCACGCGCTCGGTGGCCCGATAGCCACGGGCAAGGAATTGCGCGATGCGGAACGTGGTGCGGTAGCTGGTCTCCAGCACGCGCGGATGGGTGATCAGCCGCAGCCGCCTGGAGTACAGATCGTCGAGATCGCACCCGAGCGGGTCGAGCAGGCACTGTTCGCGACAGTCGAAGTACAGCGCATTGACCGAGAAATCGCGCATTTGCGCGTCTTCGAGCAGATCCCGACGGGGCACGAAGGTGGTGCTCCACATGTCGTCGTTGCGGATGTCTTTCCAGCTGCGCAGCATGTTGATGTCGATGCCGCCGGAGGCGTCGTCGCCCCAGCGCGCCACCCCGAAGCGGGCGTTGTGCATGCGTATGGCGTCGATGTCCGGGTATGCGTGCGCCAACACGCGCAGCGCGTCGTCGACGCCGGTGTCCACGCACAGGTCGATGTCCTTGCCGGGCCGCCCGTCGAGCCAATCGCGCGGCGCGCCGCCGACGATGAACACGCGCATGCCGGCGGACTGCAGCAGCGAGATCACCTCGCGCACGCGGATATCGTGGCGAGCGTCGCGATAGGCCGTGCGGTCCAGTGCGTCGGCAACCAGGCCGCGATCCAGGGCGATGTCGATGCGGGGGGCGTGGGCACGCCCGGGTTGCGCCTCGACCGTCTCCACCTCCGGGGCGTCGATGCCGTGTTCGGCGGGGCCGTGTTCGGATGGGGCGCTCAAGACCGCGTCCCCACGCCACGACGCAGAAGCGCCAGCGCCAGGGCGCTCAGCAACACCGTCGCGGCGAGCATCACCAGCAGCGAGACGCCGACGTCGAGCTCATGGCTGCCCAACATGCCGTGGCGGAAGGTCGCGATGATGTGCGCCAGCGGGTTGATCAGCGCGAGGTCGCGCCAGGGGGCATCCAGCAGACCGATCGGATAGAACACGCCGCCAAGATAGGCGAGCGGGGTGAGCACGTAGTGCGAGACATGGCCGATATCGTCGAGCGTGCGCGAATACAGGGCGTTGATGAAGCCGAGCAGCGCGAAGATCGTGCTGGCCAGGAGCGCCGACATCGCGGCCAGCGGGGCGTGCACCAGCGGCAGCGAGGGCGACAGCGCGAGTGCGATCCCGAGCACGATCATGCCCACCATGACGCTGCGCACCACGGCGCCGATGACATACCCCAGCAGCAGGACCCAGCCGGGCATCGGCGAGACCAGCATTTCCTCCACCGCGCGATTGAAGCGCAGGAAGAAGAACGAGCTTGCGGCGTTGCCGTAGCTGGTGGTGATCATGCACATCATCACCAGTCCCGGCGCGATGAACTGCAGATAGTCGATGCCGCCTTCGAAGCGGCCGATGCGGTCGCCGATCAGCCTGCCGAACACCGCGAAGTACAGCGCCGCCGACAGCGCAGGCGTCACCAGCGTTTGCAGCCACAGGCGCAGGACCCGGCTGAGCTCGCGCCGCACGATGCAGTGCAGCGCGACCAGAGGCAACGATGCGCTCATGCCAGGCCGCACTCCGCCGCGATGACGGAGTCCGGCGCTGTGGCGCTGGGCAGGGCCGTCCGCCAGGCGTTGGCCCGTGCGGTGATCTGCACCACCAGCACCTTCTTCAATGCGCTGTATTCCAGCCAGGATGGGTGCGGCACTTCCGCCAAGGCACGCTTCAGCGCCACATACGCCTGCCGCTCCTCGGGGAACGCGCGCAGGAAATCCCGGAAATTGGTGAGTTCCGCCAGGCGCGGATGCGCGGCGGCGCAGGTATGCACCACGAAGGTGGTGCCGCCCTCCTGCCCGACGCGCCAGTGCCAGGAAAACTCGGCTGCGATGGGGCTTTCTCCGTGGGCCACGTAGCCCAGGCTCGCCAGTGCCCGGGTCAGGCCATCGGCGGCGGACGCCGTGTGCATGGCGACGGCGATGTCCAGGATGTTCTTGCTTGCCAGGCCGGGGACCGCGGTGCTCCCGATATGCTCGATGGCGGCGAGGTCCGCGCCAGCCAATGCTGCCTGCAGCCGTCTCTTCTCGTGCTCGAAATGCTCGGGCCAGCTCGGGTCGTAGCGGCTTTCCAGCTGCAGGTCGAGCGCCGGCGCTCGCACCCGCGAATAGCGGCGCACGAATTGCTCGAGCGATTCGGTGCCCAGGTCGCCCGGCTGCACCTGCGCCTGCAGGCGCCGGAGGGTGCGGGCCAGGCGCAGAGGGTCGCCCAGGCGCGTGGTCTCGGTGTTCATCGTGGCATGCCCTGCGGCGTGCCCGTCGCCGTGTCGACATCGCAGCCTGGGCGTTGCAGAGGATCGAACGCAGGGCGGAGACACGGGCTAGAGACGTGCGGTGACGGGTTCATCCTGATCCTCGATACGGCGACGCAAACATCCGATCCCCGGGGTCCGTCATGGGCCATGCATGCATGCCGAAGACCCTGTGCGGGGTACTTCGGAACGCACGGGGAAGCTCAGGATAACAGTCGCGTGCCATGCCCCCAATGCGGTGTGCCGCGCGATGGCGGGCCGGAGGCGACATCCGTGCGTGTCCGGCCGTCACGGCAGCTTGCCGCGATGCCGTGCCCACCACACGCGATTACGGCACGCACACGGGAAAACGCCCCCTGTCGGCCCCAGCCCGGCGGCGAAGGCAGGACTTTCGGCCCACGGCAGCCTGGCGAGGCCGTGCTAGCGTTGCGGCCCCAGCCGCATCGACCCCGGGACTGCCATGTCCGTACACTCCAAGCTCGCCTTCAGCCTTGTCGCGCTCGCGCTGTGCGCGCCTGCGCAGGCTGCCGACGCCACGTCCGCAGGAAGCCTCATGCCGACCACTTCCGCCGCCGCCGCGGCCAAATCCACCGACGACCCCTATCTCTGGCTCGAAGGCGTCGAAGACGAGAAGGCGCTGGACTGGGTCCGCGCGCGCAACGAGAAGGCGAAGGCCGAGATCGCGTCCAGGCCCGAATTCCAGACGCTGGAAGCCGATCTGCGCGCGATCCTCGATTCGGATGCGCGGATTCCGTCGGTGCAGAAGATCGGCGAGTACTACTACAACCTCTGGCGCGACAAGCAGTCGCCGCGCGGCATCTGGCGGCGGACCACGCTGGAGGAATACCGCAAGCCTGCGCCGCGCTGGGAGACGGTGATCGACCTGGACGAGCTCAACGCCGCCGAGGACGAGAACTGGGTCTGGCAGGGGGCGGAATGCCTGAAGCCGGAGTACGAGCGCTGCCTGATCGCGCTGTCGCGCGGCGGCGCCGACGCCAACGTCACCCGCGAGTTCGACCTGCGCAACAAATCCTGGGTGGCCGACGGGTTCTATCGCCCCGAAGCCAAGGGCGGGCTGCAGTGGATCGATCTGGACACCGTCTACGTCTTCACCGACTTCGGCAAGGGCAGCCAGACCAGCTCCGGCTATCCGCGCATCGTCAAGGAGTGGAAGCGCGGCACGCCGCTGGAGGAGGCGAAGACGGTCTACGAGGGCAAGCCGGGCGATCTGTACATCTCGGCGTACCGCGATCTCAGCCCCGGCTATGAGCGCGATTTCGTCTCGCGCACGGTGGCCTTCTTCAACGACGAGCTGTACCTGCGCAAGGACGGCCGGCTGATCAAGCTCGATCTGCCCAATTCGGCCAACAAGATGGTGCACAACCAGTGGTTGACCGTCGAGCTGCGCGAGCCGTGGAAGTCCGGCGGCGTCGACCACCCGGCCGGCTCGCTGCTGGTGATGGACTTCGACAAGTTCATGGCCGGAGAGCGCTATTTCTCGGTGGCCTTCCGTCCCGACGACACCACCTCGCTCTCCAGCTATGCCTGGACCAAGCGCCATCTGGTGCTGAATCTGCTGGAAGACGTGAAGACCCGCCTGCGCGTGCTCACGCCGCTGGATGCCGAGGCCAATTTCAAGCAGTCCGCCTTCGTGGGCGCGCCGCGGGTGGGCACCGCGGCGGTGAGCGCGGTCGACCCCGACAACAGTGATGCGGTGTGGCTGACGGTCACCGATTTCCTGACGCCGAGCGCGCTGTCGATCGCCGAGATCGGCAAGCAGCCGGAAGTGCTGAAGACAATGCCGGCGTTCTTCGAGGCAGAAGGTCTGGTGTCCGAGCAGTATTTCGCGACCTCGAAGGACGGCACCCGCGTGCCGTATTTCGTGGTGCGTCCGAAGGATCTGGCCTTCGACGGCAGCGCGCGCACGCTGCTGTGGGGGTACGGCGGCTTCGAGGTGTCCTACACCGCGAGCTACAACTCGATGGCCGGCCGCGGCTGGCTGCAGAAGGGCGGCGTGTTCGCGCTGGCCAACATCCGCGGCGGCGGCGAGTACGGCCCGCGCTGGCACCAGGCCGCGCTCAAGGCCAACCGGCACAAGGCCTACGAGGACTTCGCCGCGGTGGCAGAGGATCTGGTGGCGCGCAAGATCACCTCGCCGCAGCGTCTCGGCGCGCAGGGTGGCAGCAACGGCGGCCTGCTGATGGGCAACATGCTGGTGCAGTACCCGCAGCTGTTCGGCGCGATCGTGTGCCAGGTGCCGCTGCTCGACATGAAGCGCTACACCAAGCTGCTGGCCGGCGCCTCGTGGATGGCCGAATACGGCGACCCCGACAAGCCGAACGAGTGGGCCTACATCAAGACCTTCTCGCCCTATCACCTCGCCAAGCCGGGACAGGCGTATCCGGAGATCCTGTTCACCACCTCCACCCGCGACGACCGCGTGCACCCCGGCCATGCGCGCAAGATGGCGGCGCGACTGGAGCAGATGGGCTACACGCCGCACTACTACGAGAACATCGAAGGCGGCCACGGCGGCGCTGCGGACAATGCCCAGGAGGCGTTCATGCGCGCGCTGGCCTACACCTTCCTGTGGGAAGCGCTGGGCGACGACTGACACCGACAGCCGCAGCGTATGCGGCACGCGAGAACGAAGACGGGCCTGCGGGCCCGTTTTCGTATCCGGCGTGTCTGAGCGATGTGTGCAGGCGACGGAACGCAGTCACCGCGCCGAATGCTGCCCCGAGCGCAGCGAGGGATCTGCTTTTCATCGCGACGCCCGTGGGAAAGACAACAGCGACCAGCAGGTCCCTTGCTGCGCTCGGGACGACAGTGGGTGGAGCGCGATGGTGTTGTGCACCGATCGCTGAGCGCATCGGAAGCGCACTCAGGCCAAGCGCCCAACCGCGGCAGCCGTTCAGGCCACCCACAGCCCCAGTGCGAACGCCGCGCACAGCGCGACCAGGCCAGGCAGCAGGCGCAGGGCGTAGCCGCGTCCGCCGCGCAGCCAGGCCACCGTGGCCTTGGACAGTGAATTGGCGATCAGCGCCAGCAGCACCGGCCCGCCCGCGGCGTCCGGCGCGACGCTGCCGGCGGCCACCAGCTGCGCGACCGAGGCCGCGGCGGCGTGCACGTCGGCGAAGCCCGACACGCCCGTGGCCGCATGCAGGCCGGCATCGCCCAGATGCGCGTGCACGATGGCGGCGAGCAGCAGGATCGCGCTGACGATGGCCGCGAACGCCAGCGCGTGACGGGGCTCGAACGGGCGTCCCGGCGCGGTGGCGGCGTGGTCCAGGCCGGCGCCGGTCGAGCCGGCCTGCGGCGCGCGCGTCAGTGCGGCGGCGATGAGCGCCGCCACAGACGCCAGTGCCAGCGGCCACGCCAGCGCCTGCAGCATGGACGGCGCAAGCGCGACGCAGACCGCGCCGAGCATTGCGACCGTGGCGATATTGGAATACAGCGCGGCCGAGACACACGCGCGCAGCAGCGCAGGCGTGCTGCGCGCGCGGTCGCCCATCGCGGCGATGGTGGCGGTGCTGGAGACGAAACCGCCGAAGAAGCCCGCCAGCGCCAGCCCGCGCGCGGCGCCGAGCACGCGCAGCGCGATGTATCCGCCGGCGTTGATCGCCATCACCAGCACCACCAGCATCCACACCTTGCGCGGATTGAGTGCGTCCCAGGGGTCGATGGTGCGGTCCGGCAGCAGTGGCAGCACCACCGCCGCGGCGGCGGCCAGCAGCAGGGCGTCGTGCATTTCCTGTGCGGTGAGCGTCTGCCGGGTGAAGCGGTGCAGTTGCGGCTTGCCGGCCAGGATCACCGCCACCACCACGCCGAGCGCGCCGGCGAGCGGCGGGCTGTCGATGGCGAGGATGCCGAGCAGGAACACGATCAGCATCGCCACTTCGGTGGTGAGGCCGGGGTCGCGCTGCCGGGTGGCGCGGTAGCTCGCCAGCGCCGACAGGCCCACGAAGGCGCCGCCCACCGCGATGCCGAGCGTGCCCAGGCGCTGGCACACCGCGCCGGTCAGCGCGATCAACAGGAAGGTGCGCAGCCCGGCCGGCCCGCGGTGCACGCCGTCGCCCTTGCTGCGCTCGCGCTCGATGCCGACCAGCGCGCCGATGCCCAGCGCGACGCTGAAGCCGGCGGCATCCTGGGCGAAGGTGGACAGCATGGTCGGGCTCGTCTGCGGGGCTGTGCGCTGCAGGCTAGCAGCTGGTGCGCATGGTTGTCCGGAACACGTGGTCCGGAACACGTGCATGTCTGCCTGCCATAGACGCTTCTCGTACGCCGCTTGTCAGCCAGTCCCGGCGTGGTGCGCTTCGAGTCGTACCGCTTCGAGTCGCACCGAGATGTTCACCACTCTCCCTTCGGGAGATGGGCCGGGGGTGACTTGGTCAATGAGGCCTCGACGAGGCTGCCGGACCCTCATCCGGCCCTGCGGGCCACCTTCTTCCGAGGGGAGAAGGAACGGCAAACACGCATCGACGAAATTCCGGACAACAGTGAACAGGTGCCGGGGCGTGTGCAGTCCATGCGCGAACATCGCGTGGCGTCTGCAGTGCGGAGTGCGCCGACGGCGCGCAACACTTCGCGGCGGATGCCGTGTCGCGCTGCGTTCAATGCGAAAACAGCACCGGCAGATGCGTGCCCTGCAGCAGTTCGCGGGTGGCGCCGCCCAGCAGGAACTCGCGGAAGCGCGAGCGCCCGTAGCCGCCGGCCACCAGCAGGCCGGCGCCGACGCTGCGGGCGTGGTCGAGCACGGCGTAGGCGGTGGAAAAGTTCATGCGCGGCTTCGCCACCACCTCGACCCGCAGCCCGTGCCGGGCCAGATGCGCGGCGATGTCGGCGCCTGGGTCTTCGCCGTAGCTCTTTTCGCCGGGTTCGGGGTCGACCACCACCACATCCACCGCGTCGGCATGGCGCAGCAGCGGCAGTGCATCGTGGACGGCGCGTGCGGCTTCGCGGGTCGGTTTCCAGGCGATCACCGCGCGCCCGCCGACGGTCAGTGTGGTGCCATCGGGCACCACCAGCACCGGCCGGCCGGAGTGCAGCAGCAGGTCGTGGAACAGATCGTGCGCGCTCGCCACCTCGGGCCGGTCGCGTGGTGCATGCGGCAGCACGCTGATGTCGGCGTGGCGCGCGTGCAGGGTGACCGCGTTCTGCGGGTAGATCGCCCCGGCGTTGGCGATGCGCACATCCACCGGCACCGTTGCCTGCGCGTAGCGCGCGCGCAGGGCCTCCGCGCGGGTGCGGGCGCGCGCCAGCGCCTCCTGATGCAGACGCGAATAGACGTCGGCGGTCATGCCGGCCCACTGGCCGGGCAGCGGTTCGGGCACATCGACCAGGATCAGCAGCGCGACGTGTCCGCCGTCGCGCTCGGCCAGCGCGATCGCAGCATCAGCCGGGCCGTGTTCGCAGCAGGGTGCGATGTCGGGTACGAGGATGTCCTTGAACATGGGTCTCTCCGGGCAAAGAAAAACGGAATGGACAGGATGCGCTTCAGTGCGAGAACAGGATCGGCACGTCGGTGCACTGCATGAATTCGCGGGTCGCGCCACCGAGTGCGAATTCGCGCATGCGGCTGTGGCCGTAGCCACCGGCGACGATGAGTTGTGCGCCGCTGCGCCCGGCGTGTTTGACGATCTCGTGGGCGATGCTGAAGTCCATGCTCGGCCGCGTGGTCACCTCCACGTTCAGGCCGTGGCGCGCCAGATGGGCGGCGATGTCGGCGCCGGGCTCCTCGCCGTGAGAACGCTCGTCGATCTGCGCGTCGATCACCAGCACCTCGACGGTGTCGGCGTCGCGCAGCAGCGGCAGTGCGTCGTGCACGGCGCGGGCGGCCTGTGCGGTGGGTTTCCAGGCGATCAGCGCGCGTCTGGGCAGCCCCGCGAATTCGGCGTCTTCCGGCACCGCCAACACCGGTCGCCCGCCGTGGATCAGCAGCTCGCCGAAACCGCTCAGCGTGGGGCCGGACTGCGCTCCGCCGGTCGGTGCGGTGGGCACCACCGCCAGATCGGCATAACGTGCGTGCATCGCCGCGGTCGCGGCCGGATGCATGGCGATGGATTCGGTGCTGCGCACGTCCACGCGCGCGCCTTCGCGGGCGTGGCTTTCGCGTAGTCGCGCCACCAGCGCGGCGTTGCGCGCATAGGCATCCTCGTGCATGCGCGCGTAGAGGTCGTAGGACATGCCGCCCCAGTCGGTGGGCATGGGCATCGGCACGTCCACCGTGGCGAGGATGCGCACATGTGCGTCGAAAGCATCGGCCAGCGCGAGTGCGGCATGCAGTGGCCCGCGCTCGCTGCCGGCGTGCATCCAGGGCAGCAGGATGTCGCGGAGCATGGGCTGACGCGCCATGCCGTGTAGCTTCGTGCCGTGGTCGTTCATGCCTCATCTCCCGGGCGATGAAGGTCCATCACACCACGAATCGCGCAGCCGGGTTTGACCGGGGTCAATTTGACTGCGGTCAACTTGTGCGCCGCACCTCGGCGTAATGTGGGCGTGGAGGGGGATTCCGCCGCGTGCCGGAGATGCTCGGTGCGCGCCTTCCGTCCGGCCCGCAGGAGATGCGCATGCCTCGCCAAGGCTCGTCCGCAGAGGACATCGCCGAGCACCCGACGCAAACGCCTGCGCAGACGCAGGCGGCTGCAGCCCCCGTGGTGTTCCGCGCCCGCGGGCTCACCAAGGTGTACCGGATGGGCGAGGTCGAAGTGCACGCCCTGCGCGGCGTGGACCTGGAGATCCGCCGCGGCGAGTTCATCGTGCTGCTGGGCGCGTCCGGCAGCGGCAAATCCACGCTGCTGAATATTCTCGGCGGGCTGGATGTGCCCACCGCGGGTGAGGTCGCCTACTGCGAGCACCGCCTCGACGGTGCGGGCGACGCCGCACTCACCCGGTTCCGGCGCGAACACGTGGGTTTCGTGTTCCAGTTCTACAACCTGATCCCCAGCCTGACCGTGCGCGAGAACGTGCAGCTGGTGGCGGACATTGCCGAAGACCCGATGGACGTGGACGAGGCGGTGGCGCGGGTGGGCCTGAGCGCGCGCGCCGACCACTTCCCCGCGCAGCTCTCCGGCGGCGAGCAGCAGCGCGTGGCCATCGCCCGCGCCATCGTCAAGCGCCCGGCGGTGCTGCTGTGCGACGAGCCGACCGGCGCGCTGGACTACGCCACCGGCAAGCGCGTGCTGGAGGCGATCGAAGCGGTCAACCGCGAGCTGGGCACCACGGTGGCGGTGATCACCCACAACGCGTCGATCGCCGGCATGGCCGACCGCGTGATCCGCCTCGGCGATGGCCGCATCCAGGATGTGCAGATCAACGCGCACCGCCTGCGCCCGTCCGAATTGTCGTGGTGACCGCGATGCGCGCACTCGACCGCAAATTGCTGCGCGATGCACGCCTGCTGTGGAGCCAGGCGGTCACCGTCGCGCTGGTGGTCGCCGCGGGCGTGGCCGGTTTTCTGGCCACGCTGGGCGCGGTGGGCTCGCTGGCGCACGCCCGCGACGACTACTACGCCCAGGCGCATTTCGCCGAGGTCTTCGCCAGCGCGACCCGTGCGCCGGATGCGCTGGCCGCACGCCTGCGCACCGCGCCGGGCGTGGCCGATGTGCAGACCACGGTGGAGCGCACGGTGCGCGTGTCGCTGCCGGGCGTGTCCGACCCGATCCTCGGCCATCTGATCGGCATCGACCCCGCGCGCCCGCAGCGCATGAACCGGGTCACCCTGCGCGAAGGGCGCATGCCCGCCGCGCGCCGCGCGATGTCCGGTGGTGTGGGCGGCGCCAATCCGGCAAGCACCAGTGCGGCAGGCGCCGATGCGGCGCTGGAGGCGCTGGTCTCCGCCGGTTTCGCCGATGCGCGCGGGCTGCGGCCGGGCGCGCAGTTGACCGCGCTGATCGCCGGCAAGCGGCGCATGCTGCGCGTGGTCGGCGTGGCGCTGTCGCCGGAATACGTGTTCGCCGGTCTGGCGGGCATGCCCGACATGCGCGGCTTCGGCGTGTTCTGGGTGGATCGCACGGCGCTGGCCGCGGCCAGCGACATGCAGGGCGCGTTCGACCGGGTGGCGGTGAAACTTGCGCCCGGCGCGCGCCGCGAGGCCACCATCGCCGCGCTCGACCGCATGCTGGCGCCCTGGGGCGGGCGCGCGGCGCACGGCCGCGAGGACCAGCCCTCGCACGCCATGCTGGATAACGAAATCCGCGAGCAGCGCGTGCTCGGCACGGTGCTGCCGTCGATCTTCTTCGCGGTGGCGGCATTCCTGCTGAACGTGGTGATCTCGCGCCTGGTCGCCACCCAGCGCGAGCAGATCGCGGCGCTGAAGGCGCTGGGCTATGCCGACCGCAGCATCGCCTGGCACTACCTGCGTCTGGTGCTGGGCATCGTGATCGTGGGACTGGTGCTGGGCATCGTGGTCGGCGACCGGCTGGCGGCGCTGCTGACCGGGCTGTATGCCGATTTCTTCCATTTCCCGCGCTTCGAACACCGCCTGTCGCCGGGCCTGGTGATGATCGCTTCTGCAATCGCCCTGGCCGCGGGCGTGCTGGGCACGCTCGGCGCCATTGCGGCCAGCGTGCGCCTGGCGCCCGCCGAAGCCATGCGCCCGCCCGCGCCCGGCCGCTACCGGCCGGCGCTGGCCGAGCGCCTGGGCCTGCACGCGCTGCCGCCCGGCCTGCGCATGACCCTGCGCGGCATGGAGCGCAGGCCGCTGCGCAGCGCGCTGTCGGTGGCGGGCGTGGCCGCGGCGGTGGCGATCGTGGTGATGGGCAATTTTTTCCGCGACGCCATCGACGCGATTGTCGATGCCGAGTTCAATCTGAAGATGCGCGCCGACACCATCGTCTGGACCGCCGAACCGCTGGGCGAGGAGGCCGCGCAGCGCCTGGCGCGGCTGCCCGGCGTGCGCGCGGTGGAGTCCGGGCGCGATGTCGCGGTGCGTCTGGCGCACGGCCACCGCAGCGAGCGCGCGACGCTGCAGGGCTACGCGGCAGTGCCGACGCTGCTGCGCATCGTCGATGTCGATGGCCGCAGCCACGCGCCGCCGGACGACGGCCTGCTGATGACCGACCGCCTCGCCGACAAGCTGAGCCTGCGCGTGGGCGATGCGGTGCGTGTCGAGGTGCTGGACGGGCGCCCGCTTGTGCTCGCCGTGCCGCTGCGTGCCACGGTGCGCGACAGCATGGGCCTGAACGTGTATATCGAGCGCCGTGCGCTCAACCGGCTGCTGCAGGAAGGCGTGCTGAGCAACCGCCACGCGCTGTCGGTGGCGGCCGGGCAGGAAGACGCGATGCTGCGCGCCGCGGCCGAGCTGCCGGCGGTCACCGGCGCGTTCAGCAAGGCCACGCTGTGGCGCAACATGCGCGATGTCAGCGCGCGCAACGTGCGGATCATGAGCCTGGTGCTGACCGCATTCGCCACCGTCATCGCGGTCGGCGTGGTCTACAACAATGCGCGCATCGCCCTGGCCGAGCGCGGCTGGGAGCTGGCAAGCCTGCGCGTGCTCGGTTTCGGCCGCGGCGAGGCCTCGGCCCTGCTGCTGGGCGAAATCGCCATCGGCATCGCCCTGGCGCTGCCGATGGGCATGTGGCTGGGCCATGCGCTGGTGCGCACGATCGTAGAGCTGATGCGCAGCGACCAGTTCTATTTCCCGGTCGACATCCAGCCGCGCACCTACGCACTGGCCGCACTGGCGGTGCTGGCCGCGGGCCTGGCCAGTGCGCTGGTGGTCCGGCGCAGGATCGACCGCCTCGATCTGGTGGCGGCCTTGAAGACCCGGGAGTGACGCCATGCGCACGAAACCATCCGCATCGCGCCCCATCACGTCGCACGCGGCACCGCGTGCCCACGCCCCGCCAGCGGAAGACAGCATTCGCATGCATCTGGTCATGACTCCGATGACACCCATGTCGCGCGCCGCATCGGCTTGCGCTTGTACACAGGGAGGCGCGCCATGAGCATCCGAACCCGCACCGTGTGGACCATCGTCGTCATCGCTGTGCCGCTGCTGGCCGCGCTGGCCTGGGCCTTCGTGCCGCGCCCGCCTGAAGTGGAAACCACCACCGCGCACAGTGGCCGCTTCGAAGCCGGCATCGATGCGCTGGCGCGCACCCGCGTGCGCGAGCGCTACCTGGTCTCCGCGCCGCTGGCCGGGCGGGTGTCGCGCATCGCGCTGCGCGAAGGCGATGCGGTGGAACGCGATGCGGTGATCGCCACCCTGTCGCCCGCGCTGTCGCCGATGCTGGATGCGCGCACCGCGGCCGAGCTGTCGGCGCGGCTGGAAGCCGGAGGCGCGAATATCGACCGCGCGCAGGCGCGCATCGCCCGCGCGCGGGTGGCGGTGGAGGAGGCGCGCAGCCTGCTGCGCCGCTACGAGGGCCTGCGCAAGGACGGCTACGTCTCCGCGCAGCAGCTCGACAGCCAGCGGCTCGCGGTGGACGCCGCGACGCGCGAGCTGGCCGCCGCCGAACAGGAGCGCCACGTCGCCGAGCACGAGCGCGACATCGCCCGCGCCGCGCTCTCGGCCGCGCGCGGCGGGCCGCAGGCCGAGCGTGCGCTGGCCCTGCGCGCGCCAGCGGCCGGGCGCGTGCTGCGGGTGCTGCAGGACAGCGCGGCCCCGGTCGCCATCGGCACGCCGCTGCTGGAGATCGGCGACCTGGCGGATCTCGAAGTGGTCGCCGAACTGCTGACCGAAGACGCCCTGCACGCCACGCCGGGCACGCCGGTACGCATCGTCGACTGGGGCGGCGACGCGCCGCTGGACGGCCGCGTGCGCCGGGTCGAGCCCGGCGCCTACACCAAGGTCTCGGCGCTGGGCGTGGAGGAGCAGCGTGTGGAGGTGCGGATCGACATCGTCAGCCCGCGCGCGCAGTGGGCGACGCTGGGCGACGGCTATCGCGTCGGCGTGCGCGTGGTCACCCGGATCGGCGAGGGCGCGCTGCAGGTGCCGGTGAGCGCGCTGTTCCCCGCGCCCGGCGCCGCCGACCCGCAGGCGATGGCGCTGTTCCGCGTCGACGACGGCCGCGCGCGGCTCACCCGGGTCGAGGTGCTGGGCCGCAACGACGCGTCCGCATGGATTCGTCCGATCGAGGGCCAGGCCGCGGTGAGGGCGGGCAGCGAGGTGATCGTGTATCCGGGCGAGACAGTGGAAGACGGCGGCCGGGTGCGCATCCGCCGCGTCGCGTCCGCGGGGGGCGCGTGAACGACGGCGGCGCTGCATCGTCCGTAGCCACTGCAGCCACGGGACTGGCCGCGGATGAAGCCGCCGCGCGGCTGCGTCGCGATGGCCCCAATCTGCTGCCCGACGCCGCGCGTCGGCGCTGGCCGCGGATGCTGCTGGACGTGCTGCGCGAGCCGATGCTGCTGTTGCTGCTGGCCGCCAGTGCGCTGTACCTGCTGCTGGGCGACACGGGCGAGGCGCTGATCCTCGGCGCCTCGGTGCTGCTGGTGATCGCGCTCACGCTCTATCAGGAGCTGCGCTCGGAGCGCGCGCTGCAGGCCCTGCGCGAACTGAGCAGCCCGCGCGCCCGGGTGATCCGCGACGGCCGCATGCAGGTGCTGCCGGCGGCGGCGCTGGTGGTCGGCGACCGCGTACAGCTGGCCGAAGGCGACCGCGTGCCCGCCGATGTGCGTCTGCTCGATGATGGCGCGGTGGAAGTGGATGCTTCGCTGCTCACCGGAGAATCGGTGCCGGTGGCGCGCAGCGCGGCGCAGGCCGGCCACGACCGCCTGCATGCCGGCACGCTGGTGGTGCGCGGGCACGCGGCTGCAGTGGTGGAGGCCACCGGCCCGCGCACCGAGATGGGCCGGATCGGCGCCAGCCTCGCCGATGTGCGGACCCAGCCGACGCCGCTGCAGCGCGAAATGCGCCGCGTGGTTGCGCTGTTCGGCGGCATCGCCATCGCCGCCTGCGCGCTGATGGTGCTGCTCTACGGCCTGCTGCGCGGCGACTGGCTGCAGGCGATGCTCGCTGGCATCACCCTGGCGATGAGCAATATTCCCGAAGAATTCCCGGTGGTGCTGACCGTGTTCCTGGCCCTGGGCGGCTGGCGGATGGCGCGGCAGCGGGTGCTGGTGCGGCGTCCGCCTGCGATCGAGGCGCTGGGCGCAGTCACCGTACTGTGTACCGACAAGACCGGCACGCTCACCGAGAACCGCATGGCGCTGGCCGAGCTTGCGCCGCCCGGCGCGCGCGCGCAGGCGCTGGCCGATGCGCCCAACGATCCTGCAGCGCCCGCGCGCACGTTGCTGGCCTGCGCCGCGCGCGCCAGCGAGGCCGCGACCCACGACCCGATGGATCGCGCCGTGCTGCGCAGCGTCGATGCCGCGCAAGCCGCGCCGTCCACCGCGCCCCTGCATCGCTATCCGCTGAGCGCCGGACGGCCGCTGTACGCGCTGGCCTGGCCCGACACCGACGGCGGCCTGCGGATCGCCTGCAAGGGTGCACCCGAGGCGGTGGCGGCGCTATGCGCGCCTGCGCCTGCGCAGGCCGCTGCGGCGCGCGCGCATGCAGCGGTGGCGGACGAGATGGCGGCGCGCGGTCTGCGCGTGCTGGCGGTCGCCGAGGCGGTGTTGCCGGCGGCGTCCTTGCCGGCCTCGTGCCTGCAGGCATCGGCTCTGCCCACAGACATGCGCGGCTGTCCCGAACTCGACTGTCCCGAACTCGACGATCCGCGTCTGCAGTGGCGCTGGCATGGCCTGCTCGGCTTCGCCGACCCGCTGCGCCCCGGCGTGCGCGCGGCGGTGGACGAAGCGCGCAGTGCCGGCATCCGGGTGCTGATGCTGACCGGCGATCACCCGCGCACCGCGCGCGCCATCGCCGCGCAGGCCGGCATCGCTCAGGGCGGCGGTGATGGCATGGCGCAGGGCATCGATGCGGGCGACCGCGATGGCCGCGGCACCGCATCCACAGTCGTCACCGGCAGCGCCTTCGCCGACGCGAGTGCGGACGCCGCCGACGCCATGCTCGCGCACACGCGGGTGTTCGCGCGGGTGACGCCCGCGCACAAGCTGCGCATGGTCGAGCGCCTGCGCGCGCGCGGCGAGGTGGTGGCGATGACCGGCGACGGCGTCAACGACGCGCCCGCGCTCGCCGCCGCCCACGTCGGCGTGGCGATGGGCGCACGCGGCACCGATGTGGCGCGCGAGGCCGCGGCCATCGTGCTGGTGGACGACGACTTCGCCTCGGTGGTGCGCGCGGTGCGCATGGGCCGCGCGATCTACGACAACATCCGTCGCGCCACGCGCTATGTGATCGCGGTGCATGTGCCGATCGCCGGCCTTGCGCTGCTGCCGCTGCTGCTGGGCACGCCGCTGGTGCTGATGCCGCTGCACGTGGTGTTTCTGGAGATGATCGTCGACCCGGCCTGCGCCTTCGTGTTCGAGCGCGAACCGCCGGATCGCGACCTGATGCGCCGCCCGCCGCGTCGCCCGCAGGCGCGGATGATCGACGCGCCCACGCTGATCGCCAGCCTCGCGCGCGGCGCGCTGGCCTTCGCCTGCGTGGTCGGCATCTATCTCGTGGCTGGCACGCAGGGCCTCGCGCCGCCCGCGCAGGCGGCCTGCGCCTTCGCCGCGCTGGTCAGCGGCAATCTCGCGCTGATCGCCGCGCACCGCGGCGATGCCGGCCTGTGGCAGGCGCTGCGCCAGCCCAATCCGGCCTTCGTCGCGGTGGTCGGGATCACCTGTGCGTTGCTGCTGCCGGTGCTGCTGCTGCCTCCCGTCGCGGCCTGGTTCCGCTTCGTGCCGCCGCCGTGGCCGATGCTGGTCGCGGCGCTGTCGCTGCCTGCGCTGGTGCTGCTGGTGGTCGAAGCGGCGGTGCGTGCCCGCCGCCGCGGAGCCGGCGCGCGGCGCGTCGCCGCCGCCGTGCATCCGGATTGATCCGGGTCAAGCGCCACACGCCCGCCATGGCGTCCAATACACACGGCCCGACCCCAGGAGCAAGCGCATGAATCGCGTGTCAGGAAAAGTCTGCATCGTCACCGGCGCCGCGGTCGGCATCGGCCGCGCCTGCTGCGAGCGTCTGGCAGAGGAGGGCGCGCGCATCGCGCTGTTCGACCTCGACGACACCCACGGCGAAGCCCTCGCCGCCGAACTGCGCGCACGCGGTGCCGACGCGCGCTACTGGCATGTCGATGTCGCCAGCGAAGCGTCGGTGGCGGCGGCCGTCGCGGAGGCCGCCGCGCATTTCGGCGCACTGCACGCGCTGGTCAACAACGCCGGCATCGCCGGCAGCAACAAGCCCACCCACGAATTGACCGAAGCCGAGTGGGACCGCGTGCAGGCGGTCAACGTGAAGGGCGTGTTTTTCTGCACCAAGCACGCCATCCCGCACCTGCAGCGCGCGGGCGGCGGCAGCATCGTGAATCTGTCGTCGATCTACGGCCTGGTCGGCGGCGCCGACGTGCCGCCGTATCACGCATCCAAAGGCGCAGTGCGGCTGATGAGCAAGACCGACGCCCTGCTGTACGCCCCCGACCGCATCCGGGTGAACTCGATCCATCCCGGCTACATCTGGACGCCGATGGTCGAAGGCCACCTGCGCGGCAGCGGCGCCACCGACATGGACCAGGCCCGGCGCGATGTGGGCCAGCTGCACCCGCTCGGCCACATGGGCGAACCCGACGACATCGCCTGGGGCGTGGTGTATCTGGTCTCGGACGAATCCAAATTCGTCACCGGCAGCGAGCTGACCATCGACGGCGGCTATACCGCGCGTTGAGGCGGGTCCCGTGTGCGCGCAGAGCGCTGCGTGGGCGGGTGCGGTAGCGCGGGACGCGACCGCAGGGCGCCGGAGGCTGCATTCGTGCCGTGCGTCTTGAGGCAGGCGACGGCGCGCCGCACGGTGTCAGCACGACCGGACGCCCCGCTCCGGCCAGGAGCCGCGCCATGCTGGCGATCATTCTCTCGGTGTTCTTGTTCTGCTTCGTGCTCGAACGCCTGTACCCGGGCTGGCCGTTGCCCAAGGTGTGCAGCTGGCCTTGGCGCGTGCTTGCGATCAATGCAGCGCAACTGGGCGTGGTGCTGCTGGCCGGACTGACCTGGGAGAGTTGGCTGTCGTCGGCCTCGCTGTTCGCGCTGTCTGAGCGCGTTTCGCCCGCCGCGGGCGGGCTGCTGGCGTACTTCATCGCCACCTTCGTCTTCTACTGGTGGCATCGCTGGCGCCACGAAAGCGATCGGCTCTGGCGCTGGTTCCACCAGATCCACCACAGCCCGCAGCGGCTGGAGGTCATCACCTCGTTCTACAAGCACCCGGCGGAGATGGTGGTTAATTCGCTGATCGGCAGCGTCCTGGTGTACACCGTGCTCGGCCTGTCGCTGGAGGGCGGCGCCATCTACACCCTGTGCACCGCGCTGGGCGAATTCTTCTACCACACCAACGTGCGCACGCCGCGCTGGGTGGGCTATGTGTTCCAGCGCCCGGAAATGCACCGCATCCATCACCAGTCCGACCGGCACCGCAACAACTACGGCGACATCGTGTGGTGGGACATGCTGTTCGGCACCTGGGAAAACCCGAAGGAATGGACCCGCACCTGCGGCTTCACCCCCGAGCGCGAGGAACGCCTGGGCGAGATGCTGCGCTGGCGGGATGTCCATGCCGATGTCGGCACTGCCGCTGCAGACCGCGCCGAGCCTGCGCAGGGGAGGGCACAGCCGCCGGTCTGAGCATCCACCCGCCCTTGCAGGCGCACGCCTTGGCGAGCGATGCCTTCGCGATGCAGCGTTCCGTCGGCCTCACTCTGCGAATCGTTCGCATTCCCAGTGCAGCCAGTGCAGCCAATCCGGGCGAAGTGTGACTTCATCGACAGCCTTCCGTTAAGCCTGCGTCAAATGCGCGCTTATCCAGTAGCCGGCCAACCCTTTATGAACTCCGCGCTCACATCCGCATAACAATCGCCTCATCGGCGTTTAATTCGCGGGCCCGAGCATGCGCCGCATGACGCTCTCTCTCATGCCCTGCGCCGACATGCGCGCCTGCTTCCGCGCCGATGGCGCCGCCGATGCGCTCTCGGGTACGGTGCCGGATGCGCCTGCGGACACGCCGTCGCGCACCCATGCCCATACCGCCCCGGCGCACGCGCTGCACGTCGGCCCCGAACACCCGCAGCGCGGCGAGGTCGAGGCCTTCATCGCCCATGTCTATCGCGAACGCTACGACGCGCGGCTCGCCGGTTTCCTGCCGCATCTGCTCGCCTGGCGAAACGATGCGGGCGCGCTGCAGGCCGCCGCCGGGCTGCGCGCGGGCGGCGAGGGGGCGCTCTTTGTCGAGCAGTACCTGGATGTGCCGGCCGAGGCCGCGGTGGCTGCGGTGGCTGGCGTGCCGGTGTCGCGCGAGCGTCTGGTCGAAGTGGGAAATTTCGCGGCGGAAGGCGCGGGCGATGCGCGTGCGCTGATCCTGCGCCTCACCGTGCGTCTGCATGCGGCCGGCTATCGCTGGGTGCTGTTCGCGGCCACGCGCCAGCTGCGCAACGCGTTTGACCGGATGCACCTGGCCACCGTCGCGCTGGCCGAAGCCGACCCTGCGCGCCTCGCGCCCGGCGACACCGACTGGGGCCGCTATTACGACACCCAGCCGACCCTGATGTGCGGCGATATCGCCGCCGGCTACGCCTGGCTCGCGCGCACCGGCCGGCTGCCCGCGGCTGACGAGGCCACCGTGCAGGCCGGCGCCGCGGCCCAGGGAGTGCTGCTGCCGTGAGTTCAACTGCCTTCAGTGCCGACGCAATCCATGCCGCTGCAGCGGAGGCACATCTGCCGTCTCGATCCGCACACGTATCCATCGCGGACGAGCGTCTTGCGGACCATCCATTCCTGCCGCTGCTCGACCGCCTGCACGGCCCGGCGCCGCGGCTGCGCGACGCGCACGGTCTGCGCGATGGCGATGCGTTGCGCGCCGAGATCGACGCCTGCGCCGCGGCAATGCGCGCCAGCGGTGCGCAGCGCATCGCCAGCCGTCTGGACAACGGCGGCGACTGGGTGGTGCTGGATCTGGCGATCCGCATGCTCGGCCTGGTGCATGTGCCGCTGCCCACCTTCTTCAGCGAAGACCAGATCGCGCATGCGCTGCGCGATAGCGGCGCCGATGCGCTTGTGTGTATCGCAGCGCACATCGCCGCGCACGCGTCGCCACACACGATCGCACCCGACGCGGCTGCGCACGAGGCCGCGGTGGAGCAGGGCACGCACGCCCTCGGCCCGCGTCTGCGCCTGCAGCCGCTGACCGCCGCCGAAGTCGCGCTGCCCGCGGGCACCGCGGTGATCACCTACACCTCCGGCACCACCGGCACGCCCAAGGGCGTGTGTCTCGACGCCGCCACGCTGATGACCGTGGCGCAGTCATTGGCCGATGCCGCCGCGCCGCTGTCCCCGCAGCGGCATCTGTGCCTGATGCCGCTGTCCACGCTGCTCGAAAACGTCGCAGGTGTCTACGCCGCGTTGCTCGCCGACGCCGAGATCGTGGCGCCGTCGCTGGCCGAGATCGGCTACACAGGAGCCGCCGGGCTGGACGTGCCCACGCTGATCGCCTGCCTGCATCGCCACCGCCCGCACAGCGCGATCCTGGTGCCTCAGCTGCTGCTGGCGCTGACCATGGCCGCCGAACGCGGCGTGGCATTGCCCGACTCGCTGCGTTTCCTCGCGGTGGGCGGCGCGCGTGTCGGCGAGAGTCTGATCGCCCGTGCCGATGCGGTGGGCCTGCCGGTGTACGAAGGCTATGGCCTGAGCGAATGCGGCTCGGTGGTCTGCCTCAACCGCCCCGGCGCGCGCCGCGCCGGCAGCGTCGGCCGCGCGTTGCCGCATGTGCGCGTGCAGGTGGGCGAGGGTACGCACGCGGGAGAGCTGCTGGTCGACGGGCCACGCTGGCTCGGCTATCTCGGCGATGCGCCGCCGCCGGCCGGGCCGGTGGCCACCGGCGATCTCGGTTACATCGACGTTGATGGCTACGTGTACGTCACCGGCCGCAAAAAGCATGTCTTCATCACCGCCTTCGGCCGCAATGTCTCACCGGAGTGGGTGGAAAGCGAACTGCAGCAGCACCCGGACATCGCCCAGGCGGTGGTGTTCGGCGAGGCGCGGCCGTTCAACGTCGCGGTGGTCTGGCCGCGCCGCGCAGAGGCCGACACCACTGCGCTGCAGGCCGCGCTCGATGCGGTCAATCGCAGGCTGCCCGACTACGCGCAGGTCCGCGTCGCGATCCGTGCCGATGCGCCGTTCTCCTCCGCCGACGGCACGCTCACCGCCAATGGCCGCCCGCGTCGCGAGGCGATCTTCGCTCGCCATCGCTCTGCCATCGACGCGCAGTACGCGCCTTCATTGGCGGCGTCCACCGATGCGCTCACCGACACGTCCATCGAGGCCTCCATCGAGGCGTCCATGGACACCACGCCTATCTCGCAACGCCATCCCCACGGAGTGACCGCATGACCCCGCCGCAAGCTGCCGCCTTCCACGACCGACTGCTCGCCGACACCGCACGCGAGCGCGAAGCGCTGATCGCCATCCCCATCATCCAGCAGGCCCTGGCCGGACGCATCGATCGCGACGACTACATCGCCTTCCTCATCCAGGCCTTCCACCATGTGCGCCACACCGTGCCGCTGCTGATGGCCTGCGGCGCGCGGCTGCCGGCGCGGCTGGAGTGGCTGCGTACCGCGGTTGGCGAATATATCGAAGAGGAAATGGGCCATCACGAATGGATCCTCGACGACCTCGAAGCCTGCGGCGCCGACCGTAGCGCGGTGGCCGCCTCGGCACCGTCCGAGGCCACCGAGCTGATGATCGCCTACGCCTACGACACCATCGCCCGCGGCAACCCGGTGGGCTTCTTCGGCATGGTGCTGGTGCTGGAAGGCACCAGCGTGGCGCTGGCCACGCGCGCGGCCGAGACCATCGAAACCACGCTCGGCCTGCCGCGCAACGCCTTCAGCTATCTGCGCTCGCACGGCGACCTCGACATCGAACACGCCGGATTCTACGAAGGCCTGATGAACCGGCTCGACGACGAAGACGACCGCCGCGCGGTGGTCCACGCCGCGCGGCGGTTCTACAAACTCTATGGCGACATCTTCCGCAGCCTGCGTGACGGCCGCGCGGCCGTGCTCGCGGAGGCGGCATGAGCGCCGTGCAGGGCCGTCTTGCCGGGCGCTGCGTATTGCTGACCGGCGCCAGCGGCGGGATCGGCAGCGCGCTGTGCGCCGCGTTGGTCGCAGAAGGTGCGCGTGTCGTCGCCGTGGGCCGCGACGCAGCGCGTCTGCAGGCGCTGTGCGCCGGCCGCGACGACGGGCGCGTGCAGCCCATCGTCGCCGACCTGGGTGATGCCGCCGAGCGCCACCGCCTCGCGCAGGAAGTCGCGGCTCTGCCGCACCCGCCGGGCATCCTGGTGCTGGCGCATGCGCGCAGCGCGTTCGGCCTGTTCGAGTCGCAGTCCGAGGCCGAGCTGCAGGCGCTGGTCGCCACCAATCTGCTCGCGCCCATGCAGTTGATCCACGCGCTGCTGCCCACGCTGCGCACCCAGTCGCAGTCGGCGGTGGTGGCGGTGGGTTCGACCTTCGGCAGCCTGGCCTTCCCCGGTTTCGCGGCCTACAGCGCCACCAAGTTCGGCCTGCGCGGGCTGATGGAAGGCTTGGCGCGCGAATACGCCGACAGCGACATCCGCTTCCAGTACCTCTCCCCGCGGGCCACCCGCACCGCGTTCAACACGCCCGCGGTGGACGCGATGAATCGTGAGATGAAGGTGGCGCAGGACGACCCCGCCGCGGTCGCCGCGCAACTGGTCGAGGCCATCGCTGTCGGCCGTCGCCGGCTGCAGATCGGCTGGCCGGAAAAACTCTTCGCCCGCCTCAACGGCGCGCTGCCCGGCCTGGTCGACCGCAGCCTGCGCGCGCAGTTGCCCATCGTCCGTCGCCATGCGCGCGCCTGAGCGCGACCGCTCGCTTCCCCGCATCCGTCACTGGAGAACCTCATGAACACCTCATCCCACGCAATGCCCATCACCGACTCACTCCGCCGCGGCGCGCTGGCGCTGGCCCTGCTGGCCGCGTCCGTGTCGGTGCTCGCCGGCACGCTCACTCCGCAGGTCGCGCAGGTGCGCGACCGCTGGGCGGAAGTGAACTACCAGGTGCCCAAGGACAAGCGCGAAGCCGCGTTCGGAACCCTCGCCAAACAGGCCGCCGACGCGCGCAAGGCCGAGCCGCGCAGCGCCGAGGCGCTGATCTGGGAGGGCATCGTGCTGTCCAGCTATGCCGGCGCCCGCGGCGGGCTGGGCGCGCTGGGTCTGGCGAAGGACGCGCGCGCGGATTTCGAACAGGCGATCAAGCTGGACCCGAACGCGCTCGATGGCGCCGCCTACACCAGCCTCGGCGCGCTGTACTACCAGGTGCCGGGCTGGCCGATCGGTTTCGGCGACGACAAGAAGGCCCGCGAATTGCTGAAGAAGGGCCTGCAGGTGGACCCCGACGGCATCGACGCCAATTATTTCTACGCCGACTTCCTGCGCGACCAGGGCGACTACGCCGCCGCCGCCGCCGCGCTGGAGAAGGCGCTGGCCGCGCCGGCACGCCCGGGCCGCGAAGTCGCCGATCGCGGCCGCCGCGAGGAAGCCCAGGCCATGCTCGCCCAGGTGCGCAAGCAGCTGGCCAGCCGCTGAGCCACGCGCGCACGCCTGTGGCCGCGCGCCCATGCCCCGCCCGCGCCGCGCGCGGGGCTTGTCGCCCGCCGGGCCTGCGCCCAGACTGAACCCATGCGAATCCTGCTGGTGGAAGACGACGCCTCGCTCGGCGAGGGCCTGCGCACCGCGCTGCGGCGTGCGGCCTTCGCCGTCGACTGGCTGCAGGACGGCGCCAGCGCACTGGTCGCGCTGCGCGATGGCGGCATCGACCTGATGGTGCTCGACCTCGGCCTGCCGCACATGGACGGCATCGAGGTGATCCGCCAGGCCCGCCGCGCCGGCATCGACACGCCCATCCTCGTGCTCAGCGCGCGCGAACGCGCCAGCGATCGCACGCTCGGTCTGGACGTGGGCGCCGACGATTACCTCGGCAAACCCTTCGACGTGAACGAACTGCTGGCCCGGGTGCGCGCGCTGCTCCGGCGCAGCAGTGGCCGCGCCGAACCCAAACTCCGCGTCGGCGCGCTGGAACTCGACCCCGCACGGCTCGACGTGACTTGGCGCGGACGCATCGTCGACCTGTCGCGACGCGAGTTCGCCCTGCTGCGCCTGCTGATGGAGCGCGGCGGCAGCCCGATCCCGCGCGAGAGTGCGCAGCAGCGGCTCTACGGCTGGGATGAAGACGTGGCCAGCAACGCGCTCGACGTGCATGTGCACGCGCTGCGCCGCAAGCTCGACCCCGCGCTGATCCGCACCCTGCGCGGCGTGGGCTACGCGCTGGATACCACCGTGGCCGCGGGCGCTGCTGCCGCCTCCGCTGCCGCCACCGCTGCGGACGGTGGCGGCGAAGGCGGCGAAGGCGGCGGCGCGGCATGAGCTCGATCCGCCAGCTGCTGCTGGTCTCGATCATCGGCATCGGCAGCCTGCTGCTGCTCATCGCGGGCGCCTGGAGCTACCGCGTCGGCCTGCAGGAGGCCGAGGAACTGTTCGACGCCAAGCTCGCGCATTCCGCGCGCGTGCTGATGAGCCTGATCGACACTCCACTGCATGAGTTGGACCGCCGGCACGACAGCGATCAGGCCCGCGTGGTCGAGGTCTGGCACGGCAGCGCCGCGGGCGAGGGCCGCGATCTCGCATTGCCCGGCGGCCATGCCTACGAAACCAAGCTCGCCTTCCAGGTGCGCGCGCCCGACGGCCGCCTGCTGCTGCGCTCCGACAGCGGCCCCGACGAAGCCTTCGCGCCGCTGCGCCCCGGCTATGCCGACACCGTCGCCGAGGGCGAACACTGGCGCACCTTCGTGCTGCACGCGCCTTCCGGCTACTGGTACCAGACCGCCGAGCAGGCCGCGATCCGCAGCGAGATCGCCGAGGAGATCGCGCTCGGCATCGCCCTGCCGCTGCTGCTGGCCTTGCCGGTGCTGGCGCTGTGCGTGTGGCTGGCGGTGGCCTGGGCGGTGCGTGGGCTGAGCGATGTGTCGCAGGCGGTGGACCAGCGCAGCCTCGAGCGGCTCGACCCGATCCGCCCGGCGCGCGTGCCGCAGGAAGTCGCGGGCCTGGTGCAGGCGATCAATGCGCTGTTGGCGCGTCTTGCGCAGGCGCGCGCACGCGAGGGCCGCTTCGTCGCCGACGCCGCGCACGAACTGCGCACGCCGATCGCCGCGCTCAAGCTGCACGCCTGGAACGTGGCCGAAGCCACCGACGCCGACGAACGCGCGCAGTCGCAGCGCCTGCTCGACGCCGGCATCCGGCGCATGGAGCGCCTGGTCGAACAACTGCTCGCCCTCAGTCGCCTCGACAACGCCCTGCTCGACAGCGGCACGCCCGGTACAGGCCGGCCCACGCCGCAGGCGGAGATCGACCTCGCCGCCCTGCTGCGCAGACTCTGCGAGGAACTGTCCGCCGTCGACATCGCCCGCACCCGCCACCTGCAGACCGACCTGCAGCCCGCGCGTCTCCACGGCCACGACACCGCGCTGGAAGCCCTCGCCCGCAACCTCATCGACAACGCCCTGCGCTACACCCCGCATGGCGGCACCGTGCGCGTGACCCTCCGGGCCGATGCCGCTGCCGACCCCGATGCCAACCCCGATGCCAAGGCCAACGACCACGCAAACGCACAGACCGGCCCCGGCATTCGCCTGGTGATCGAAGACAGCGGCCCCGGCATCCCCGAAAACGCCCGCGAACGCGTGTTCGAACGCTTCCGCCGCGAACTCGGCTCCCAGACTGAAGGCAGCGGCATCGGCCTGTCCATCGTCGCCCAGGCCCTGCAACTGCACGGTGGCCGCATCACGCTCGACACCTCGCCCGAACTCGGTGGATTGCGGGTGACGGTGTGCTTGCCGAAAGCGGCGGGCGGGATCGTCGAAAGCGGTTGAGCCCTGCGACGCGGGTTCAGTGCTTCAGCGCCTGCACCGCCTCCCACTCCAACCCGAACTTCGCCAGATATTTCCGCAGGCGGTCGGCGTCGTTGACGCTGCTGCGCTTGGCACGCGAGGCGGCGAACAGGGTGCGGCCGGCTTCGGACAGCGTGCGCGAGCGGGCGCAGACGGCGACCACGGCCTCCAGCTGCACGCGGTCGAACAGGTCCAGTGCGTCCACGCCGTCGCCGAGCAGGGCGCGCAGGGGCGTGGCGTGCGCGGGCGCGCGCCACTGCGTGCGCAGGCGGGCGATTTCCTCGTCCACCAGCGCCTCGTCGATGCGTCCGCCGGTGGCGAGGGTGGCCATGCGCATCACCGAGGCGCCGAGGTCGCGGAAATTGCCGGGCCATCGCGCTTCCGGCGACATCGCGAAACGCAGGTAGCGCACCCGCGCCTCGCGGTTGAAGGCCACGCGGCCGCGCTGCTCGCGCGACCAGCGCTCCAGCTCGTAGTCGAGGTTCGGTTCGATGTCCTCGGGCCGCTCGGCCAGGCCGGGCAGGCGATAGGTCCACAGATTCAAGCGCGCCAGCAGGTCGTCGCGGAAGCGGCCGGCGGCCACGGCTTCCTGCAGGTCGCGGTTGGTGCCGGCGATCAGCTGGAAATCGCTGTCCACGTCCTTGTCGCTGCCCACGGGCGGGAAGCGCTTTTCCTCCAATGCGCGCAGCAGCAGCGCCTGTTCATCCAGGCCCAGCTCGCCGATTTCGTCGAGAAACAACAGGCCTTGGTCGGCCGAACGCAGCAGGCCGGCGCGGTCGCTGCCGGCGCCGGTATAGGCGCCCTTCACATGGCCGAACAGCGCGCTCATCGCGCCGTCGCCGCGCAGGGTGGCGCAGTTCACTTCGACGAAGCGTCCCGGCAGCTGGTGCCGCGCGCGCTTGAGTTCGAACACCTGCCGCGCCAGCTGGCTCTTGCCGGCGCCGGTGGGGCCCATCAGCAGCATCGGCGCCTTCGAGCGCGTGGCGACGGTTTCGATCTGCTCGATCATCCGGTTGAACGCCGCATTGCGTGTGGCGATGCCGCGCTTGAGCAGCGCGCGGTCCTCGATGCGTTCGGCGTCGAAGCGCTGCGCGATCAGGTCGTAGCGCGAGAGGTCCAGATCGATGATGGCGTACGAGCCGGGCAAGCCGCTGCCCTGCTTGCGCGGCGGCGAGGTCTGCAGCAGGCGTCCGGGGAAATGCCGGCTCTCGGTGAGCAGGAACCAACAGATCTGCGCCACGTGCGTGCCGGTGGTGATGTGGATGTAGTAGTCCTCGTCGTCGGGTTTGAAGTCGTAGCCGCGCAGCACGTCGTGCAGCGCCGCGTACACGCCCTCGAAATCCCAGGGGTCGGCCATGTACAGGTCGCGGCGGATCACCCGCGTCTCGGGCGAGACCTCGGCCAGATCTTCCATCACCTGGTCGGCGAGACGCCCGGAGCGGCGCTCGTCCAGCAGCAGCTCGATGCGGTCCGGCACGAAGTCCTCGTGCATGCCCAGCGACACCGTGGGCCGCCATTTTTCCCAGCGCCCGGGCCCGCCGCCGTTGTCGATCTGCGTACCGAGCATGCCGAAGATGACCTGTGCCTTGCGCATGATTCATATCGATATAAAACGATACAGAAAGATAGCAAATGCGAGCATCCGGCGTCGAGCGGCTACCCCGATGATTTCGATTAATCCATGAAAAACAATGAGATAGTGCAAGCGGGCAAAAGTTGGCACGGCCCTTGCCTTATCCCTGCCATCCCGGGGCATTCCCACAGGAGCAGATCATGGCCAACACCCGACTCTTCACCAGCCAGCGCGGACGCCTGCTGCCGGCGGCGACCACCCGCAACGAGGCCGGCGGCATCGCCTATGCGCGCAGCCCGAAGGCGGCGCTGGCGCTGTACGCAGCCACCGGCTGCCTCAACGGCACCTACTACGCCGACGCCGACGAGCAGCTGGAGATGGCGCTGGCGCTGTGCGCCGAGGTGGAGCCGGCCTTCGTGGCGCGCACCGCGGTCTACGCCCGCAAGGTCGCGCACATGAAGGACATGCCGGCGCTGTTGCTCGCCACCCTCTCGCTGCGCGACCGCGACGCGTTCGCCGCCGCCTTCCCGCAGGTGATCGACAACGGCCGCATGCTGCGCAACCTGGTGCAGATCCTGCGCAGCGGTCGCGTCGGCCGGAAGTCGCTGGGTTCGCTGCCCAAGCGCCTGGTGCGCGAGTGGCTGCAGAACGCGAGCGTCGACCAGATCGTCGCGGGCGCCATCGGCAACGACCCCTCGCTGGGCGACATCGTGAAGATGGTCCATCCCAAGCCGGTCGATGCCGAACGTCAGGCGCTGTATGCCTGGTTGATCGGCAAGCGCTACGACGCCGAGGCGCTGCCGCAGAAGCTGCGCGCCTACGAGGCGTTCAAGCACGACCCCTCGCGCACGGTGCCGGACCTGCCGTTCCAGTACTTCACGTCGCTGCCGTTGACGCAGTCGCACTGGAAGACGCTGGCGACGCGCGCCTCGTGGCAGCAGCTGCGCCAGAACCTCAACCACTTCGCGCGTCACGGGGTGTTCGAGGACGCCTACGTGCTGCGCAAGGTGGTGGCGAAGCTGACCGATGTGGCCGCGATCCATGCCGCACGCGTGATGCCGTACCAGCTGTTGACCGCCTGGCAGGCGACGGCCGCGCTGCCGCAGCCGATCGGCGAGGCCCTGCAGGACGCGATGGAAGTCGCGACCCGCCGCGTGCCGAAGCTGGAAGGCGATGTGGTGGTGGCGGTGGACGTGTCGGGTTCGATGGGCTCGCCGGTCACCGGCTACCGCAAGGGCGCGACCACCGCGACGCGCTGCGTCGATGTGGCGGCGTTGATCGCGGCCTGCGTGCAGCGCACCAACCCGCTGGCCCGCGTGCTGCCGTTCGACACCGCCGTGCGCGACCTGCGCCTGAACCCGCGCGACAGCGTGATCACTCAGGCGCAGCAGCTGGCGAAGCTGTGCGGCGGCGGTACCTCGGTGAGCGCACCGCTGGCGAAGCTCAACGCCGAAGGCGCGAAGGTGGACCTGCTGGTGCTGGTCTCGGACAACGAAAGCTGGCGCGATACGCGTGCCGGTGGTGCGACCGAAACCATGCGCCAGTGGGAGCGGATCAAGGCGCGTTGCCCGCAGGCCAAGCTGGTCTGCATCGACCTGCAGCCGGTCGCCACCAGCCAGACCGTCGAACGCGAGGATGTGCTGCACGTCGGCGGGTTCAGCGACGCGGTGTTCGACCTGCTCGCCAACTTCGCCGCCGAAGGCATCGGCGCGCGGCGCTGGGTGGACCGCATCGCGAGCCTGCCGCTTTAGGCAGACCCGCGGTGCCGGATGAAAAGAGGAAGCGGGAAAGTCCTGGCCGGCAATGGGGCCGGCCAGGCGCGGAATTCAAGTGTTGCGGCGACCACGAATGCCCTCGGGACTACACTTCAAACGTGTCCCGTGACCCTTGTCGTAGTCGTCCTGTCTTACGCCGTCGACGATGGAGAATGCTGAGAAAACTACACCCTTTGGAGGTCCAGGTCGTGGGTTCGAGTCCCACCCGCCGCGCCAACTTCACGGCTGTCGATATCACGTCGTCAGTCGCTATGCGGCGGTAGCTCAGTCGGATAGAGCAGGCAAACGTTTTCTCGATTATTGTCTCCGTCGTCGTCGGTTCTATGTGTCGATATCGTGGATTCTCTCCTTCAATATCGCCGGTTCTACCTTTCAATGTCGTCAGGCTTACCTTTCGATGTCGTCGGGCTCACCTTTCCATGTCGTTCCGAGCGCAGCGAGGGACCTGCTTTTCAGGTCTCATGCAAAGCAGAAGCAGGTCCCTCGCTGCGCTCGGGACGACGACCAACAAACGTCACATCAGTTTCACATCGTCGGTTGCGAATGCCGGCGGAACTACACTCTTGATGTCCAGGTCGCGGGTTCGAATCCCGCCCGAGCCGCAAGACCCGGTAGCTCAGTCCGGTTAGAGCAGGAAACGTTCCGTCATTTTTTGTCGCGCTCGTCGATGTCCAAGCTCTGAGGTCAGTGCCGCCTTGGATACAGGCTGTAAGCTGCGGAGCGGGGTTGGATTTCCGATCTCGATGAGGATCCAGCTCCATGTCGTCCCGAGCGCAGCGAGGGACCTGCTTTTCAGGTTCTTCATGCGAAACAAAAGCAGGTCCCTCGCTGCGCTCGGGACGACAAGCAACAAACGTCACATCAATTTCACATCGTCGGCCGCGAATGCCGGTTGAACTACAGTCTGCCCGAAACGCGAGTTCGAATCTCGCCGCCAACGGAAAGGTTGGCGTCGTCTAGAGGCTCAGGACGTGGGCAAATATTCCACCTTCCCTTGTCGGGACTGGCGATGTTGTATTAGGTTTCACTGTCGTAAGCCGCGGGCGCGGCCTCGTTTCCGTCGCGGACGAGGTTCTGTCTGGGTCGGCGATTGATGTTTCGACGGCGAATGCCGGCGAAAGTACACGGGTAAGTGCGGTTCGCCGCGCGACCGGGTTCGAGCCCCGGAAAACATGGCTGTGCAGGCCATGTGCGTCACAATCACTTTCGTCTTCCTTGTCGCCGTCTCCTTTTATTCAATCAGGGCATTCATCATGAGTACCACTTCCTACGATGTCATCAACGAGCCGGGTGCCGTCCCGGTCAAGCTGTGGACCCGCGGCGTGCCGCTGGAGGACGAAGCGCGCAGGCAGTTGCTGAACATCGCGAAGCTGCCCTTCATCCACCAGTGGATCGCGGTGATGCCCGACGTGCATCTGGGCAAGGGCGCGACCGTGGGCTCGGTGGTGCCGACCGTCGGTGCGATCATCCCCGCCGCGGTGGGCGTGGACATCGGCTGCGGCATGATCGCCGTGCGTACCACGCTGACCGCCAGTGATCTGCCCGACAATCTCGCCGAGGTGCGCAGCGCGATCGAGGCCGCGGTGCCGCACGGGCGTAGCCCGCCGCGCGGTGGCCGCGACAAGGGCGCGTGGGAGAACGCGCCGGCCCTGTCGGTCGAGGGCTGGTCGCAGCTGGTCGCGGACTTCGAAAAAATCTGCGAGCGCCATCCGCGGCTGAAGAACACCAACAACCTCAAGCACCTCGGCACGCTGGGCACCGGCAACCATTTCATCGAGATCTGTCTCGATGAGGCGCAGCGCGTATGGTTCATGCTGCACTCCGGGTCGCGCGGTGTGGGCAATGCCATCGGCACCCACTTCATCGAGCTGGCGAAGCAGGAGATGCGCCGCTGGATGATCAACCTGCCGGACCAGGACCTGGCCTATCTGCCCGAGGGTAGCCAGTACTATGCGGACTACGTGTTCGCGGTGGACTGGGCGCAGCGCTATGCGCGCATGAACCGCGAGATCATGATGCGACATGTGGTGGAGGCAGTGCGCAGGGTGATCCCCATGCCGTTCGAGGCACAGGCCGAGGCGGTGAACTGTCACCACAACTATGTGCAGAGGGAGCACCATTTCGGCAAGCACATCCACGTCACCCGCAAGGGCGCGGTGAGTGCGCGCAAGGGCGAGCTGGGCATCATCCCGGGCAGCATGGGCGCCAAGAGTTTCATCGTGCGCGGCCTCGGCAACGCCGAGAGCTTCTGCAGTTGCAGCCACGGTGCCGGACGCGTCATGAGCCGCACTCAGGCGAAGAAGCTGATCTCGCTCGACGACCACATCCAGGCCACCGCCCACGTGGAATGCCGCAAGGACCTGGACGTGGTCGACGAGTCACCGGCCGCCTACAAGTCCATCGACGCGGTGATGGCCGCGCAGGAGGACCTGGTGGAGATCGTGCATACGCTGCGGCAGGTGGTGTGTGTGAAGGGGTGAGCACCCGCGCGTGCGCGCCACCGGCGCGCGCGGGTGCGAACGCCCGCACACGGGCCGACGGCACTGCCGTCGGCGGGCATGCAAGGACGCATGCCCCGGCCTTGCCGGCGTAGCAGGATGCGGAGCCGAGCAAGTGCGGGCCGGAGGAGTCGGTACCCTGCGCAGTGACGCCATGGATGGCAGCTGGAGTGTGCAACGATGCGAAAGACGCGCGGCACTGCCGCGCAGCCGCCCCGAACGCCCGCACAAACGGCATAAAGCAGTGTCGTTGCCGACACCGTCGGGCCTGAAGGCCCTCCTACGTATTGCAGCGCAGGGCATGGCGTCCTGCGATGCGGCGTAGCAGGGCCTTCAGGCCCGTTGGCTTCGCAGACTGCAGAATCAGCATGAGACCGCGCCATGTCTACGATGCAATGCCAGTGTCCTAGGATGCATGAGGATTGGGCGGCCTTCCTCGTCTGCAAATTCGAATTGAGAAATACACTTTCGGTATGAACATGATCGACATCGACGGCTCCGCCGGCGGCGGCCAGCTGCTGCGCAGTGCGCTGAGCCTGAGCCTGTGCACCGGCATCGGTTTCACCATGACCAGGATCCGCGCCAAGCGCTCCAGGCCAGGGCTGATGCGCCAGCATCTGACTGCGGTGAAGGCCGCGGCGCAGATCGGCAATGCGTTCACGCACGGCGCCGAGCTGGGCGCGACCACGCTGCGCTTCGAGCCGGGCCCGGTGGTGCCGGGCGAGTATCGCTTCGCCACCGGCAGCGCCGGGTCGGCGATGCTGGTGCTGCAGACCGTGCTGCCGCCGCTGTGGCGCTGCGCGGCGCCGTCGCGGCTGCGGCTGGAGGGCGGCACCCACAACCCGCTGGCGCCGTGCGCGGACTTCATCGTCGACACGTTTCTGCCGGCGGTGGCGAAGATCGGCTTCCGCGCGCGCGCGACGCTTGAGCGTCCCGGCTTCTTCCCGGCCGGCGGCGGCGTGCTGCATGCCGAGGTCGATCCGGTCGAAGGGCTGCAGCAGGTCGACTTCGCCGAGCGCGGCGCGCTGCAGGCCATCGAGGCGACCGCGCTGCTGTCTGGCCTCGCCATGCACATCGGCGAGCGCGAGCTGCAGACGCTGGCTGCGCGTTTCGGGCTGCGCGAGTCGGCGCTGCATCTGCGCCAGATCAAGCCGCCCAACGGGCCGGGCAATTCCTTGCTGCTGCAGGTGCGCTGTGCCGGGCATGCGGAAACCTTCGTCGCCCACGGCGAGCGCGGGCGCACTGCGGAGCAGGTCGCGGAGGCCTTGGCCGACGAGGCGCAGGCCTGGCTCGACAGCGACGCCTGCGTGGCCGAACACCTCTCCGACCAGCTGCTGCTGCCGATGGCCCTGGCCGGCGGGGGCGCATTCACCACGCCTGCGATCAGCGACCATCTGCGCAGCAATGCGCGGCTGATCGAGCGCTTTCTGCCGATCCGCATCGACTGGGTGCAGGAGGCCCCGACGCGCTGGCGTGTCGGCGTGCAGGGCTGAAGCTGCGCGGCGCCCGGTCTTCCTGCGGAGCGTGAAAGACAGCGCGGGCTGTCGCAGCCGGCCTGACCCGATCCCCGATGCACGAATCCAGTAAAGTGCACGCCGTGCCGGTGGGTGGCCGAGGTGTCCCCCGGCCGGTTCGGTCTGGCGGAGATGTTTCCGCGCATCAGGGAGCGTCCGATGGCATCGATGAGCACGGACCACATGCAGGATGAGCGCATGCACGATGAAGGCATGCACGACGATGCTCACGACCGGGGTGCGATGCGGCGTACCGACCGTGTGCGCACGCTCGCGTCGGTCTCCCGCTTCCGGGTGGGCGCGGTGCTGGTGCATCCGGAGCGGCTTTGCATCGAGCGCGACGGCGAGGAGATCGCGCTGGAGCCGCGGATCATGGAGCTGCTGATCGCGCTGGCCGAGCACGCCGGCAGCGTGGTCGGCGTGGAGCAGCTGCTGATCGAAGTCTGGCGCGGCACCTTCTACGGCGACAACCCGGTGCACCGCGCCATCGGTCTGTTGCGGCGCCAGCTCGGCGACACGCCGCGCGCGCCGGTGTTCATCGAGACCATCCGCAAACGCGGCTATCGGCTGATCGCGCCGGTCGCGTTCCCGCACGACTATCGTCGGCCGCTGGCCCAGGTGGACGGCTGGGCGGGCCGCAATCCCTATCTGGGCCTGTCGGCCTACGATGCCGGCCATGCCGAGGTGTTCTTCGGCCGCAGCCGACTCACCGCGCACATGCTGGGTGCGATGCGTGGGCAGCTGGATGCGCAGCGCCGCCTGCTGGTGCTGGTGGGCGCCAGTGGCTGCGGCAAGACCTCGCTGCTGCGGGCCGGGGTGCTGCCGCTGCTGCGCCAGCCTGGCGGCTTCGACGGGCTGCAGGCGCTGTCGGTCGCGCACTGCGATTTCGCGTCGACCGCCGACGGCGACCCGATGCGCCCGCTGGCGCTGGCGCTGGCGTCCTGGCGCATCGACGGGCGGCCGGTGTTCGCGCCGCAGCCGCCTGCAGAGCTGGCGGAGCGCCTGTCCACGACGCCGGGCCATGTCGGCGAAGCGCTCGACGAGGGCTGGCGCAGGCGGATCGTGCGCGACGGCAGCGGGCGCAACGACAGCCCGTACGCGCATCTGTTGTTGTCCATCGACCATGCCGAGGCGCTGGTGGCTTCGGACCGCATCGATGCGCGGCAGCGGCAGAGGGTGTGGGCGGTGATCGAGGCGGTCTGCTCGCATCCGCGCGGCTGCACGCTGATGGTGGTCCGCGGCGATTTCCACGCCGACCTGATCGCCGCGCTGCCGGAGATCGCCGAGCGCAAGGGCAGCGACGGCCATATCGACGCGGTGCCGCCGCGCGCCGGCGAGATCGCGCAGATCGTGCGCATGCCGGCCTATCTCGCGGGCCTTGCCTTCGAGGAAGACCCGGAGACCGGGGCGCGTCTGGACGACGTGCTGCGCGATGCCGCCGCCGGGCGGCCGGACACGCTGCCGCTGCTGCAGTACACACTGCATGCCCTGTACGAAGGCCGGCGCGAAGACGGCTGCCTCACCTTCGAGGCCTACCGCCGCATCGGCGGCCTGGAGGGCGCGGTGGCGCATCGCGCCGAGGCCGTGTTCGCCAGCCTCTCCGACGAGGTGCGCGCCGAGCTGGAGCATGTGCTGGAACACCTCATCCTGCTCCAGCCCGGCAGCGAGAGCGTGAGCGCGCGCCGGGTGCCGTGGTCGGCGCTGCGGTCGGCCGAGGCGCGCACGCTGGTGGATGCGTTCGTGCGCGGGCGGCTGTTCGTCGGTTCGCATGCGCACGGCAGCGCGGACTTCGGCGTCGCGCACGAAGCCCTGCTCCGACAGTGGCCGCGTGCGCGGGAATGGACCCAGGACAACCGGCGCCTGCTGCAGGCCCACGCGCGCCTGGCCCGCGCGGCCACGCGCTGGGAGGAGGCCGGCCGCCGCGAGGACCATCTGCTGCATCCCGGGCAGCCGCTCGAAGAAGCGCTGGAGGTCGGGCAGCGGTTGGCGGCGCGCCTGTCCGCCGGCGAGCGCGGGCTGATCGACGCCTCCCTGCGCCTGCGCCGGCGTCGCACCCTGCTGCGCCGCTCGGCGGTGGGCGCACTCACCCTGCTGGCGGCGCTGTCGCTCGGGCTGGCGCTGTGGGCCACGGACGAGAAGCGCCAGGCCGAGGCGCGCCGCGCCGAGACGCTGCGCCTGTCGGATTACATGCTGGTGGATCTGGCCGAGAAACTGCGCCCGCTCGGCGAGCCCAGTCTGCTCGCCGATGTCAGCCGGCGCGCGCTGGAGCTGCACCGGCGCGAGGACGAGGCGCAGATGGCCGCGGCCGATCTGGTGAACCGTTCGCGCGCGCTGCGCACCCTGGGCGAAGTGTTGATGGCGAAGACGCGGCTGGACGAGGCCCGCACCGCGTTCGTGGCTGCCGACAATGCCGCGCGCGCCGCGGTGCGCGCAGAACCGGCCTCGACCGAAGCGCTGTCGGAGGCCGGCATCGCCGCCTACTGGCTGGGCTACTACCACTTCGGTCAGGCGCAGTACCGCGAGGCCGGGCGTCACTGGCGGCACTATCTCGACCGCACCGGCGACCTGCTGCGCGTGGAGCCCGAGCGCCTGGAGTGGCTGCAGGAGCGTTCCTATGCGTTCAACAATCTCGGCACGCTGGCCCAGACCGAAGGCCGCAACGCCGAGGCGGTGGTCTACTTCCGCGGCTCGGCGGCACTGAAGCGGCGGGCGCTGGCGCAGCGTCCGGACGATGCCGATCTGCGCTACGAGCTGATCGACACGCTCTCCTGGATCGACACCGTGCGCCAGGCGCAGGGCCAGCTGGAGCAGGCCGCGCGCGGCTATGCCGAACAGATCGCGATGCTGCGCAGTCTGATCGAAGCGCGCCCGGCCGCCCTGGCCTGGCAGCGACGGCTCGCCACCTCCCTGCGGCGCAGCGCCGACCTGGCGCTCGACCTCGGCCGCCAGGAACAGGCGCGCGCCATGCTCGACGAGAGCATCGCCCTGCTCGATGCGCTGCTGGTCAAGGCCGCGGACAACCGCGTGTGGCGGCGCGATCTGGCGCATGCGTTGATGGATCGCGCCGACCTCTCGCGCATCGCCGGACAGCGCGCGGCCGCGATCGCCGACCTGAGCCGTGCGGCGGCGCTCAGCGTCGCGCTGCGCGGCGAGGAACAGGGCCAGGCCGAATGGCAGCGGCTGGACGCGTTGATTCGCGCGCGGCTGGCGGTGCTGCAGTCGAACGCGGAAGAGGAGGGCGCCGCGCTGGAGGCGCTGCAGCGGCTGGTCGAGGCCTTTCCGGACAGCATCACCGGCCGCCTGTGGCTGTCGACCGAGCTGGTCGCGCGCGGCCGTCGTCTCGCCCAGACGGGAGACGGAACCGCGGCCGAGCGCGACTTCCGGCGTGTGCGCGGTCTGCTGGCCGAGGCGGCGGCCGGCTCGCGCGACCCGGCCCTGCTGGCGCTCTGGGTCCAGGCCCACGCGTCGGCCGCGCCGGAAACGGCGCAGGCCGTGGCCCATCTTCGCGCCTCGGGTTACCGACACCCCGACTTCCTCTGGCCGGCCGGTCCGGTCGCGGCCGTGAGCCCGGACGTCGCGGTCGCCGCCCTGCCGGGGCCGCCGTGACCCTCCCTGCAGACGCTGTAGGGCACCCGTACCGACCGTCCGCCGCGCGCCCGATGCGCTCGGCCGCCGGCCTGCGCTCCGCCGGCGCGCTCTCGGCAGCCCCGCAATCGGCAAAAAATATCGATTGAAAACAGCGGCTTGCAAACCAACAGATTCCCAACAGGCGCGCCGCTGCGGATCAGTGCAGTCTGACCCGGCGCCACCACAGCGGTTCGGGATGCGGACCTGAGCGACACCGCGACGAACCCATGCGGAGATGCAACCGGCAAGTGTCCGCTGCAGGCTGTGCCGTCTCGCCTTCCATGAGACGGACGCTTCAGCGCCGGGCCGACCGGCTTATTGTTGTGCCAACCTGCACGTCAGCCACCCAGCACCGAGGAGTTCCCGATGGCCACCGACACCCTGTCCCCCAGCTCGTCCCCGACCGCGGAACGCACGCCGGACGCGCCGCCCAAGGCCGACGGCAAGCCGCCTGCCATCCCCAATCCGACGACGATCGATGTCCTGTTCGTGCCTGCCGACCCGCAGCCGCAGCTGAACCCGCCGCCCAGAACCGGCTCTCGGCCGCGCGAGAACGGCTACCAGTTCGCGAGCGAAGAGACCGATACCCAGCTCACCTTCGAGATCGACCCGCGCAATCGGGACACCCACCAGTTCACCGGCTGCCGCTTCACACCGGTGCGGAATGCCTTCGGCGGCGATTTCCCGATGCCTGGCTACACCTGGGCCCTGCGCTCCCCGTTCACGCTCGTCGTCGAGTTCAAGTTCACGCCCGGCAGGATCGAACAGGTCAACGTCCTGCCCCAGTACCACGTCGACGGCGCACCCGGTTCGTTCGACCCGCAGGTCGGCAACGACGGCGGGAACATCGAGCCGCCGCCGCCTCTGTCGGACTACGGCACGCAAGGCGCCTGACGCGCCTGCCGCAGCATGGCGGCCACCGGCCGCCGTGCGCAGCAACACTCGATACCGGTTCCGTGGCGACGCACTCGCCGCGGCAGCCTCGAACATCTCCGCAACAGGAGCCATCGCATGGACGTCATCGCACATCTTCCCCTGGACACGCATCACCGCGACGCCCGCAAGGGCCGCATCGGCAGCCCGGCACCTGCGCAGGCCGCAGCGCGCCACACCGACGCATCCGCCGCAGATCCCGACGGCACCGCCTCGTTGCAGCGCGGCTACGTCTCGCTCGACGCCGCACTGCTGCGCAGACTGCGCCAGGCGCGCATGTTCAGCCAGCAGGATCTGGCCGACGAGTGCTGGCGCCGCAACATCCGTCTGTCGCTGACCACCATCAAGCGCGCCGAAGCCGGCCGCGCGGTGCGCTTCCGCATCGCACGCGAATTCGCGCGCTGTTTCGACCTGCCGGTCGCGCGTATCGCCAACCTCTGCACAGCGCCGGCGGCAGACGCCTGAGTCGAGGCCGCGGCGCGTTCAGCGGGTCGTCCCACGCACAGGCTCGGCGCGAACCCCGTCGGCACGCTACCCGGGGTCATCGTGCCCTGCCGACGGGACGACCTGCGCCGAGCCGCCTCCGCCCACGCCGTCTGCCATCAGGAAGGTTCCGATCAGTCTGGTTCCGATGAGGCCGCTTGCGATCAGGCCGGCTTTCATCAAGTCGGCTCTCATCAGGCCGGCTCTCATCAGGCCGGCTCTCATCGGGCAGGTTCTGGCCAGGCTGCGTCCGATCAGACCGCTCGCCACCGATCCGCACGCATGGAACACCACGCATCACACGGAGTCATCGACATGTCCACCTTCAAGGTCAACATCCCCGCCGGCCCGCTGTGGAGCGACGAGGAAGCCCAACAACTGGGCCCGCTGATCGCCGCCGCGCACCAGGGACGATTCACCGGCCAGTGGAGCACCGTGGTCCCCAACGAAATGAGCGTGGTCGAGGTCGAACTGCCGACTCACCACATCGGCTCCAACACCTTCACCACCGACGTGCTGGCCGGCCCGATCTGGGGCAACGACGAAGCGCAGAAGATCGGCCCCAACATCGCCGCCTCCTACGGCGCCACCTTCACCGGCCACTGGCGCACCATCGCCGAAGGCGCGATGAGCGTGATCCAGATCGAGTATCGGTTCTGAGGGACACGTGCCGGCACCGTTTTCTGGCCCGGCTTTCCTGGCCCGGCGTTCCGCAGCATCCCGCGCGCCCTCGCATCGATTCGCATCGGAGTCGATCTTCCAGAACCAATGCCGCCAGGAAGCCCTGTGCTCGCAATGTCGATCCCGCCTGTCCGAAGCACAATCGCCGGCCTCCGCAGGCACCAATGACGAAAAAGCCCGCGATATGCGGGCTTTCTGTGTGTATCTGGTGCCTGAGCACCTGAAATCCAAATGCTCTCTCATGCCGAATCGTAGTGCAAAGTAACCTATGCGAATAGGCTTTCGCGACATCACGTTTCGACAATGATCGGCAGAGTAACCGGTATCCTCTGTGCAATTGCGTTGTATAGGTCGATCTCAGTCTGCTGTGTGCGAATTGAGACAATCAGGCTATAGCGCGCAGGCAGCTCGTATCGCTTCAGTGCTTGGCGCGTGCGCCACCAGCCAGCCCCTGGGTAGACGGCGATAAATCCCCGGTTGGCCAACTCTGCGGCCGTGCCCGTCCACACGTCCTGATGTAGCGATCCCCGATGCCGCTGATTCTTACCCAAGTACCAGTGCGGGTCTTTCGTATCGATCGGAGTGGCTTCGTCCTCGTTCTGAGCCGCCGCATTGATCCTCGCCACAAAATCATCGGTAGATGCCTCCAGTGGACGCTGGACATCGAACTTCAGACGATGTGATGGGTAGTAGAACTTCGATGTGGAGCCGCGAGCCGATGGATTGGGTTCGATGAAATAGGAGAGCGTCACTCGCAACTCGACCTGCGCATTCTGCAGGGCCTCCAGCTCTTGCCTTGGCCAAGGCAGCGCATGCAGGTTCATGTCCCGAGTAATAACTCCCTTGCCCTTCGGCTTCGCATAGGGATGCACCATGTCTTCAACGACGAGAGTCAGGGAATTGCTCGCGCTCCACAATGCCCTTTCCAGGTCGGGAACTCCCCAGCCACAATGACGGATCAGATGAACGTAATCGTTCTTATTGGGTGCGCCTCCGGCAGGCAGGAATAACGCACGCATGGCTTCGGTCCACTCGGCTGAGTGAACGATAAGCGCACGCACCGTCTCTGGCCTCAAGTTCGGATATGCCGCCATGATCTGAGCGGCCATGCGCGCACATAGCGCGGACGCAGCACTGGTTGCATTTGTGGTCGTGAACAGCCGATCAATGGGATCGTTGTGAGTGGTAAGCAGATTCAGGCTCGACATGCCTACGGCGCCGAAATCGTCCTTGGCTGCGTTTCCACCCTCGAACATCACTTCAGGTTTCAACGGCCATGCTCCATCCCACGTCCTAGACGTCGTTGTGAATGGGCTGGGACCACCATCGGCGGCGATTGGATTAAGCGAGGCATGCCCGTCTGTATAAATCTTGCGGGTGAAGGCACCAACTGTGATGGCGTTCCACGCCTGACCCGGATCATGCACGAGATTGGTGGACAAACTGGCGGGATATGCCGCCCATGCATTCGGGTCGCGGATATTCCCAGCCGACAGCACGAACAGACGCGGGAACTGGCCTGCGTCATCGGCATCAGCCGCCAGCTTGTCCACTGCCGATGACCACGACGAGGGGCGACCACGATCACGGTAATCCGACGCGCTCACCGCTGACGTGAAGACCCGCGCACGATCCGGAGCGGCAACTTCGGGTCGAGCAACGCCCTCGGCAAAGAGATAAGCGTGATGGAGTGCGTCTCCATTGTTCCCACCGTCTTGGGGCACCAGTTTGACAGACTCGAGTCGGTGGGGAATCTCAATCGGCCCGGCTGAAGCCAATGCATTCGTCAATTCGCCATAGCCTGCAAGTCCGGCAAGGCCAGTACCGTGGTTGGCGGTATCGTCAACGCCCCATGCCGGTTCGACAGTATGCAAGTCCTCCGCGTCCATCAAGGACTCCAGCAACGGATGCCCTCGATTGACGCCGGTGTCCAGGAAGCAGATCCGCGGAACTTTCCCTTCGGGGAGTTGAACGCGCTGCAACAGTTCGTCTGCCCACTCCTGTTGCTCGGCGGCTACCATCCCGTCGAAAAACTCGGCGGTTTCCTTGGCGCAGCGAAGTTCAGCGACACAATTCAATGTCATCACCGAGCGGGAGAACTGCTGCTGTGAGCCGTACATCAACAGCACCGTCCGTTCTGGAAAGTCAACCTGCTTATCACTGACGACACATTCGGCCAGTCTCGCCAGCTTCTTGAAGTCCTCCACGACGGCTTGACGCTGGCCGCGCACCGGAAGCCACACTTCCCACCAGAAAGAGAGGGCAACATCTTCTGGCAACAGAGCAGGATCATCAGTCCACAATGCCCGCAACTCGGCTGCGCGGATAGAGGCGATCGTATTCAGCAGCGTCCGATGGTCTCGCGCATTGCCTTTTTTGTCTTTCTTTTCTTCCAGATAATCAGCGACGTATTTCTCAAAATGCGTCAGCTTGCCGTCTGGTACGAACACGTTGGCATACGTGTAGTCGCCCTCTTTACGCACACTGAGCAATTCGATCTGCTGGGTCTCGTTTGCCAAGCTCTGGAATGCCAGTTCGACATTCGGCTGGCTGGCGAACTGGATTTGCAGACCGAGTCCACCTTCCAGCCCATGCTGCGTCTGGGCATGGGCTACTTCGCTGGAGATTGGTTTCAATGCCTCGATCTGTGCACGCAGAGCCTGCCCGTGCTGCTGCCGAGGCAAATCCGGAACAGCGCGCGGACCTCCGCCTCCGGGAGAGTGCGCCGTAAAGCCTACGGCCGTAGAAGTGCCTTGTAGAACCAGGTGTGGCCGCTTATCGGCTATTTGATCCGGCATGATCCAGGGCTGCCTTTTTCTTGTCCGTTCTCAGGCTCAGTTTCCGACGATCTTCCAACGCACGGTTCAATATTTCCCCATTCACCCGCGACTCGTCATGCATGACAGCCTCTTTGATGGCTTCGTCGATCGCACGCCGAATCTCCGCATAGCTCAATCCGCTCGCTTTCGACGCAACCGTCTTAAGAGGGAACGGCTTGGGTACGAACTTCCCCAGTCGCGACTTGATCAACTTCGCCGCTTGGTCTGCAGTAGGCAAATGGTACTCGATGACATCATCGAAACGCCGAAAGAGCGCGTAATCGAGGATCTCCGCGTGATTGGTGGCGGCAACGATCAGGCTGTTCGACTGGTCGTTTTCGATCATCTGCAGAAAGCTGTTCAATACGCGCCCGATCTCGCCGACGTCGTTTGCAAGTCCCCGCTGGGAGCCGATCGCGTCGAACTCGTCGAAAAAGTAAACGCCACGAACCTCGGTGACTGCATCAAAGATCTGGCGCAACTTGGCTGCGGTCTCGCCCATGAACTTGGTGATCAGCGCGTCGAGCCTCACTGTGAACAGCGGTATGCCTAGTTCCGCTGCAAGCACCGATGCGGTCATCGTCTTGCCCGTCCCCGGCGGGCCGACCAGAAGCAACTTGCGTCGAGGCGACAAGCCGTGCTCGCGGATTCGCGAAAGCAGCTGTTGCTCTTTCAGGATGCGTTCAATCTGCATGGACACATGCGAATCGAGCACCATGTCGACTAGCCGGTTCTTCGGATAAGCTACCGTGAGCAGATTGGCCAGCTCGCCGCGAGGACGAGCGAGAGGAACCAGCTTGCCTGACTGCTCGCCAGCTGCGGCCCGCGACTTTGCGGTATCGATCATGTCGCGCAGATCCTCAGCCAGTCTGCCGTGGCCGAGTTTGGCCTCATGCGCCGCGACCTGCATGGCAACAGAGTAGAACTGCCGATCATCCCGGTCGATGTAGGACTTCACCAACGCCTTGAGTTGTTCGGCACTAGCCATGTTGCTCACCCGATTGCATGGTTGCGTTGGTCGGCTTGGCCAAGGATGCCAGGGCGGATTGCATCAGCATGCCGATGGTCTTCTGATCTATCGGCCCGAGATCCTCCTGCTCCGATGCTAGGAAGAATAGCAAGCCGACGGGAACCTGGAGCGCCTGCGCGACCCTGGTAAGCGTCGAGAGCGTCGGATCGCGCTTGTTGTTTTCGAGCATTGAAAGATACGAGACGGAACATCCTGCCTGACGTGCAACGGCGCCTTGCGAGGCTCCCTGCTTAGCACGGCACAGCCGGATTGCCCGCCCGACATTCATGATCTTTCGCTCTCTCACAGACTGCGACGGTTACAGACCGACCTGCGGGAAATTTTACCATGAGTGAAATTTCAATGATGGGACCGCACTTCTGTGCCCGCCTCCGCCTGGTCCGATAGCCGTCGCCATTCAGGATTCCATAGTGTCCAGGCATAGGCGTAGTCGCAAGGCCTTGCTATGCCCTCAGCTTCCGACACGCCTACGACGCGGGCATTCCGCCGAGGTCGGCTCGTTGAGCCTCCCACAGCGCCGGCGGGTTGATCGAGAGGGCATGCAGCCGGACACCGTCCGGCAGCTCCTCGTCGAGGATCGCCGCGACGATGTCCGGCGCCAGCAGGGTCAGGTTGATGTGCCGGGCGACGTAGCTGTGGTCGGTCCCCTCACGGCGGGCGATCTCGCTCATCGAGGCGGCTTCGCCGGCCTCCAGCATACTGAGCCAGCGGTAGCCGCGGGCCAGCGCCAGTTGCAGCGGCGTGGCACTTGTTCGAGTCCTATTTCCGGACTCGAACCCAGAGCCTTGGGACACGACGACCCGTCGTCCGCTGCGCCGCCGGAGAGCGATCGGGATGTTCAGGGTCACGCCGCCGTCGCTGGCGACCACCTCGGCCGCCGGTCCAGACACCTCCAGCGTCGGCCCTTTCATGCCGCCACCCCAGCCGCCGAGCGGGCGCCGGCGGCGAGGGTGCCTATCCCGCCGGGTCGGAGCCGCAGTTCCAGGTTGGTCGGCGAGACGATGACCCGTTCGACCAGCAGCCGGACCAGCCGCTGCTGCTCGGCCGGGAAGAGTTGCTCCCATACCCGGTCGACCTGTGTCATCGCGACCGTCACCTGCGCTTCGTCCAGGGTCGGGTCAAGAGCCACCGCCTGCGGGATCATCGCCTTGATCATCTCAGGCGCTCGCAACACGCGTCGCAGTTGGGCGACGACCGCCCCCTCCAGTTCCCCGGCCGGCAGGCGCGGCAGGCCGGAAGTGCCCGGCCCCTCGTGCGTGTCGCGCGTGCTCAGGTAGTAGCGGTAGGTGCGGCCGTTGGCCTTGGTCGTGTGCCACGGTGACAGGGCGCGGCCGTCCGGGCCGGTCAGCAGGCCCTTCAGGAGGAACTCCACCTTGCCCCGGCGCGAGGCACCTGCCCGGACCCGGCCGTTGACCTGCAGGAGCGCGTGCGCTTCTTCCCACAGGGCGCGCTCGATGATCGCCGCGTGAGTGTTCTCGAAATACTGGTCGCGGTGCTTCATTTCGCCGAGGTAGGTCCGGCAGTGCAGAATCTTGTGGACCGAACTCTTGTCGTGGAGTTGGCCCACAAGCGTCCGCCCGGCTTTGGTCGTCCACGTTTTGTTGCACCAACCGCACGCACGGATCTCCTGCACGACTTTCAGGATTGAGCCCAATTCGACGAAGCGGCGGAAGATCGTGCGGACCTGTTCGGCCTCAGTCTCGTTGATCGCCAGTCGGCGATCCTGCACGTCATAACCCAACGGCGGGATGCCGTGCATCCACAGCCCCTTCTTCTTGCTGGCGACGAATTTGTCGCGGATGCGCTCGGCGGTCAGTTCGCGCTCGAATTGGGCGAAGGTCAGCAGGATATTCAGCAACATCCGCCCCATCGCGTCGGTGGTGTTGAACTGCTGGGTGACCGACACGAAGGTCACGCCGTGCTTGTCGAAGATCTTGACCAGTTCGGCGAAATCGAACAGCGAGCGACTCAGGCGATCGATCTTGTAGGCGACGACGATATCGATCAGGCCGGCTTCGATGTCGGCGATCAACCGTTGCATTGCTGGACGTTCTAACGTGGCGCCCGAAAAGCCGCCGTCGTCGTAATCGTGGGCGACCGGAATCCAGCCTTCGGCGCGGCGACTGGCGATGCAGGCGGCGCCGGCGTCACGCTGCGCATCGATCGAGGTGTACTCCTGATCCAGTCCTTCCTCCGTTGACTTGCGGGTGTAGACCGCGCAGCGAAGGCGCTTGACGATGACCGCGCTCATCGACGGCCCCCCTTGCGCAAACCGAAGAACAGCGGCCCGGACCACTGGGTGCCGGTAATCTTCCGGGCGATCATCGAGAGGCTCCGGTAGCGTGTGCCGGCGTACTCGAACGCACCATCGGCGAGGACCTGCACGCGGTGTTCGACCCCCGCGTAGAGGCGCACCAGTTCGGTGCCGGCGACCGGCACCGCGCCGACGCGATGTCGCGTCAATGTGCCCGTTGCGACCAACTCGTCGATGCGTCGGCGGTTGCGATCGAGGAGGGCGCGATCGGTCTTGGCGAACTCGACTTCCTGCCAGCGATGTGCGATGCGCTTCTCGACGAAGCGACGATTGGACACAGGTGGGTCGGCGCCGAATAGTCGGTGCCATTCCTTCGCGAGGTCGCTCCACGACCAATCGGCCAGTTGAGCGATGCGTGCGGCCATCGATGCGGTTGTCGCCGTGGGTGAAGAATCTTGCGTCATGCCTGTGGACCCCGGTTGGTGGAGTCCGTATGGACGCGCTGTGTCGCGCCAAAGCCAAGACCAACCGGAGAGGCCGCGCCGACGGCTTCGTCGTGCGCGTTGCCGCCGCGTAGGCGGCGAAGGCCCAAGGCCAGGAGTGCGGCGGCCTCCGTGCGCCGCTGTGGCGCCGTCATGCGCGCCGGATCGTGAAGGTTGGAAGGTGTCAAGGTTGTCCCGCTGGAATGTCAAACCAGCGGGCAGTGTCCCAGTGTTGTCGTTTTGTTGTATCGCAGAGCAGCGTAATTCTCTCGCGTTAGAATCCGAGAAACGAGGTGCTTACTCCGGCGTTGGCGACCAGCGAAACTTCGAAATGATCATGCGGTGCGATACGGATGCTATAGGGCGTGCGTCTGGTTCAATTCGGCATTGATGCGCGCCGCAGCGCGTCGGCGATCTCCAGCACGAACTCACAAAGGTATGCAACGCTGCCATTGGCACCCGTTTCGATGCTGGTAGCTAGTACGCACCGCACGGCGTGCTCCAAGTCGCTAGCTTCACGAAGCGCAGTAGCGGTTGACACGCCAGTAGAGACCGACAACAAAGAACGTTGTTCGACCGGGACGTCGCGGAACGGGACTTCACGAGTAGTCTCGCTCATGTTCAGCTCCCGCGGAGACAGGCAGTCGGGGGGTTTGACTGATGTCGGCCAGCCCAATAAAGCTCTGATACAGTATTTAAAGCCATTGTCGTTCTCCATAGGAACGGTGGTGGTCAGGGCGACCGGGGTGTTGACGCACCTCGGCCGTCCGCTTCTTACCGGCTTCCGCCAGCACACCTTTGGTGCATGGCGGCCATCTGATACTCATGGCGCCTATGCGTTGGTGAGTCTCCATACACGCATTGTTTCCGTGTAAAGGCAATAGTGCATGATGCTGCGTAGTGTCCCCGTGTTTGCGGGTTAGAACCCCAGTCCCTTCACTTGATCTTTTTCCGGCCATGAAGATTTTCTTTGGCCTCAGCACATCATGCTAAGTGACGCAGCTAAGTTTCATGAACCATCGAGACGCTAAATAACATTTTATTAACACCACGCTCCTCCGATCCGCTACGCTTTAAAGATGGCTGTTCTTTCCACACTCCTGCGTGTGATGCTGATTCTGATCCTGATATTGAATGGGGTCGGAAGTGCTTATGCGTCCACTGGAATGGAGTTGGAGGCTGCACAATCGCATTCGTTCATGAATGCGAACAAGCAGCAGGCCGTTACGCCACCATGCCCTGATCATCATGGCGCGATGGCGGTGGAACCCGAGACGCCCGAGCGCGAACAGCCTGCAAGCACGCCTTCACCGAGTGATCAGCACGGCACCCCCGACTGCTGTGATCCGTCACAGTGCAAGTGTCCCTGCATGCATGCCTGTGCCGCCCTGCCTGTCTTGGCAGTGAGAATGCCCGTTCCCTTGGGCAATGATGTTGGCGTACGTCGCCTCTCGCTTGGGCATCCTTCCCCGGCGCTTCCTCATCTGATCCGACCTCCGATCGGCTAAGCGTCTTCTCGGCGCCAACGGCGCCGACTGGCGTGCGCGCTTGTCCGTAATCCGCGGCCTAAGCGTCGCACCTTGTCATGTCCGCGCACTGCGGATCTGTTTAGACGTTCGGAGATACTCATGTCATTCAATTCTAACGCCGGCTCTGCCGGCGGCCCGCGGCATGTGTCGCGGCGCCGCTTCGTGCAGGGACTGGCCGCTGGCGGCGCGCTCGCTGGATTGGGCCTTTGGGTCAAACCTTCCTGGGCGTTGAAATCGCCCGGCCAGATCGAAGTGCTGCCCGGCACCGAGTTCCAGCTCAGCATCGGTGAAACGCCCGTCAACTTCACCGGACGCACGCGCCCGGCGATCACGCTCAACGGCAGTTTGCCGGCGCCGATCCTGCGCTGGCGGGAAGGCACCACGGTTAATCTGCGGGTTGGCAATGCGCTGCCGGCCGGATCGATTCATGGCGACATCACGTCGGTCCATTGGCACGGGATTTTGCTGCCGTCCAACATGGACGGCGCCCCGGGTTTCAGCTTCGACGGAATTCGGCGTGGGGAGGCCTATCAATATCGGTTCGATGTCCGCCAGAACGGCACTTACTGGTATCACAGCCACTCCGCGATGCAGGAGCAGGCCGGGCTTTACGGGGCGATCATCATCGACGCCGCCGAGCCCGAGCCGTTCGCCTACGACCGCGACTATGTCGTGCTGCTTTCGGACTGGACCGACCTCTCGCCGAAAGCGTTGATGAATCGCCTGAAGAAAATGTCGATGCACGACAACTACTACCAGCGCACCGTCGGCGACTTCTTCCGCGATCTGCGCGAGGACGGTTTGAAGGCGACTTTGGCCGACCGTCGGATGTGGGGCCAGATGCGAATGACGCCGACCGATCTGTCGGACGTGAACGCCAACACCTACACATATCTGATGAACGGCACCACGTCGCTCGGCAACTGGACTGCCCTGTTCCGCAGCGGCGAAAAAGTACGCCTGCGCTTCATCAACGGCTCGGCGATGACCTATTTCGACGTGCGCATTCCGGGCT
>ERZ1066121.57-NODE-57-length-97523-cov-27.231943_pt1 | contig 97523 bp, 90 predicted proteins | sample MGYA00382768_ERZ1066121 | MGnify/ENA primary metagenome ERZ1066121 (study PRJEB33369, sample SAMEA5778351) | biofilm metagenome | biome: Industrial cooling water; feature: Water cooling tower basin; material: Biofilm | place: United Arab Emirates | collected...
TCCGCCGTGAACGCTGGTCTACGGTGCGCGACAGCGGGGGAGCACGGGCTGGCGCCCACGGCGGGACGGCCCACGGCGGAACGGCCCACGGCAACGGCAATCGGAGGTGGCTGCAGCAGGCGATTTGGGCGCACCGACGGAAGCGACACATCCGCAGGAGCTTGGAGAAGGCGGTTTGCCTGCACTGGAACGGTCGACCGTGGGCCGTTCCGCCGTGGGCCGTTCCGCCGTGGGCGCCAGCCCGTGCCCCGGCGCTGTTCCCGACGATCCCCCTCGCACGAGCCACTGCCCGGGCTAGGTTACGCCGCTCCTCGCACACCGGCCCCGAGCATGACCGAGTTCCACCCCGTCGCCCGCTTCCCGAAAGGCTTCCGCTGCGCGAGCCGCAACGTCGGCCTCAAGCCGGCCGCCCGCGACCTGACGCTCTTCGCGAGCGAGGTGGACGCGACCGCCGCCGCGGTCTTCACGCGCAACCACTTCCCCGGGGCGCCGATCGTCCTCGGCCGCGAGACGATCCGCGGCGGGGTGCTGCGGGCGGTGATCGCCAACAGCAAGGTGAGCAACGTGGCGACGGGGGCCGAGGGGGTCGAGCGGGCGCGGCGGATGGCGCGGGCGGCGGCGGCGGAGCTCGGGACGACGCCCGACAAAGTGCTCGTCTCCTCGACCGGGGTGATCGGCGTCCCGCTCCCGATCGAGAAGATCGAGGCGGGGGTCGTCGGCATGGCGGGCGAGCTGCAGGACGATCCGCTCGTGGGGGCCGAGGGGATCATGACGACCGACACGCACCCCAAGGCGCTCAGCACGTCGGTCGGCGACGCGACGATCACCTGGGTCGCCAAGGGCTCGGGGATGATCGAGCCGAACATGGCGACGATGCTCTGCTACGTCTTCACCGACGCCGCGCTCGACGCCGCCGTGCTCGACGCGGCGCTGCGCGAGGCGGTGGACGCGTCGTTCAACATGCTCACCGTCGACGGCGACACGAGCACGAGCGACACCTGCGCGCTCCTCGCCAACGGCCTCGCCGGTGCCGTCGATGTCGAGGCCTTCCGCGCCGCGCTCGCCGCCGGCTGCCTGCGGATGACCGAGATCCTCGCGCGCGACGGCGAGGGGGCGACGCGGCTCCTGCGCGTCGACGTCTCCGGGGCCGCCGACGCGCGCGAGGCGCGCACGATCGCGAAGGCGATCGCGAACTCGCCGCTCATCAAGACGATGGTCCACGGCGCCGACCCGAACGTGGGTCGCATCCTGATGGCGATCGGCAAGTGCGTCGACTGCACCATCCGCCCCGACGCGACCGACGCGTGGGTGAACGGCTTCCAGGTCGTGCAGGGCGGGCGTCGCCTCGCCTTCGACGACGCCGTCGTGCGCGCCGCGCTCGCGACCGAGGTCGTCGATCTCGCCGTCGCACTCGGCGTCGGTGACGCGCGCGCGCGCGCCTTCGGCTGCGACCTCACGAAGGGCTACGTCGACGAGAACGCGGCGTACTACTCGAGCTGACACGTGCCCGCGTGCCTCGGTGCCCGCGGCACGAAGCACGGCTGTCGGTGACGCGATCGGGACACGCTGACGCGCGACGCTCGGCGCCACCGCGGTGCATGCCACCGCCGCCTGCCTCGCAACCCGTTGCACGACAACGACTTGCAGTCCATCGCGCGACAGCGGGCGTCGTCGGCATGGCCGCTGCCCCCCACGAGGGCCCATGCGCGGTGCGCGCAGTCCGGCGTGCCCGCGCCTCGGACCCCTGAGGTGGAGCATTCATGCGCGACGACGAGCGGAACGGACAGGGCGGCCGCAACAACGGCAGCAAGGGCGGCGCCGCGTCCGGGATGAGCCGGGAAGAGGCGGCCCGCAAGGGCGGCGAGGCGGTGAGCCAGAACCGCGAGCACATGGCCAACATCGGCCGCAAGGGCGGCGAGGCGGTGAGCCGCAACCGCGAGCACATGGCCGAGATCGGCCGGCTGGGCGCGGAGGCGCGCAACGCGCAGCGCAACCGGCGTGGTGACGGTGCCGGGGCCGGTGCGGGCGGACGCAGCGACCAAGGCGAGGGCGGTCGCGGCGAGTGATCGACGCGCCGGCGACGGCCGGGGCCACGGCAGGTGAGATCGAAGGGGACGGCGGACGGCGACCGCGCGCGATCGATGCGCGGCCGCCGCTTGCCGTCGTGCGTGCAGGGTGCGACGGTGTGGGCATGTCGATCACCAATCGCCGTGCCGCAACCGTCGCCCTCGTCGCGTTCGCCGGCGTCGCCGTCCCGCTCGGTGCGCAGGCGTCCGTCACCCCCGCGTCGTTCGAGGGGGCGTGGCTGGTCACCTTCCCGAGCGATGCGTACCGCTACGTCGACGGCAGGCGGGTGCCGGTCGGCGCGGAGAGCTGGCGCCTCGAGGTGACGCCGTCAACGGGCGACTCGCTCGTCGCGCGCTGGGTCCCGGAGCACGGGCGCGTCGCCTACACGTTGCGCGGCGTCGTGCGGCAGGGGGAGGCGCGGCTCGTGTTCGATCGGCAGGGGGGGCTCGTGGCGCTCCCGGAGGGTGGAGCGGCGTCGTTCCCGGTGGCGTCGCAGCCGCAGGTGGTGGGCTCGCTCGACCTCGCGCTCGAGGGTGACGCGCTCAGGGGCGTCCTGAAGCGGGGGATCGTCCTCCCGACGCGCGACGGCCGCTCCCCCCTGCAGCGCGCCCCGGTCACCGGTCGTCGCGCGCCCTGACGCGCGCGGGGCGTGGCGCGCGCCGCCTCAGCGCGCGACCGGGAGCCCCATCGGCGGAAGCGCGCGCGCGGCGCGGGGTGCGTGGCCCGCGAGGGCCGGCGCGACTCCCGCTCGCTTGGGCGTACCCGTCGCCCGCGCCTGCCACCACTCGACCAGCTCCGGCGCCGTGCACGGCCGCGCGAACAGGTAGCCCTGCCCACGCGCGCACCCGATCGCGCGCAGCACCTCGAGCGCCTCGCCGGTCTCGATCCCCTCGGCGACCGTCACGAGGGAGAGCGCGCGCGCCATGTCGACGATCGCCTGCACGAGCGTCGCGTCGCGCCCCTCGCCATCGAGCGACGCCACGAAGGTGCGGTCGATCTTGACCACGTCCACCGGGAAGCGGCGCAGGTAGGCGAGCGAGCTGTAGCCGGTGCCGAAGTCGTCGACCGCGAGCCGGATGCCGAGCGCCTTGAGCGCGCGCAGCGTCGATCGCGTCGCCTCGGCGTCCTCGAGCATCGTCCCCTCGGTGATCTCGAGCACGAGGCGCCCCGCCGCGAGGCCGTGTCGCGCCAGCGTCTGGGCGACCACGTCGACGAGCCCGGCATCCTGGAGCTGCCGCGGCGACAGGTTGACGTTAAGGGTGAGCGGCGGCATACCGGCCGCGTCCCACCCCGCGAGGTCGGCGCAGGCCCGGTCGAGCACCCAGCGGCCGAGCGCGGGCATCAGCCCCGATGTCTCGGCGATCGGGATGAAGCTCGCGGGAGCGATCCACCCGCGCTCGGCGTCGCGCCAGCGCAGCAGTGCCTCGACCCCGATCGCCTCGCCGGACGCGAGGTCGACGATCGGCTGGTACCGCAGCGTGAACGGTGGCACCCCCGTCTCGATCGCGGCGACCGCACGGTGCAGCGCGCGCTCGATCGACAGCCGCTCGAGCGTCTCGGCATGCATCGCCCGCGTGAACGTCGCCACGCGGTCGCGCCCCTCGCCCTTCGCGACGTAGAGCGCGAGGTCGGCGTGACGCAGCAGCGCCTCCTCCCCCCCGCCGTCGACGATCTCGTGCGCGAAGGCGAGGCCGACCGTGGCGCTCGTCGAGACGGGGCGCCCTTCGAGCGCGATCGGCCGGCGCAGCGCCGCCCGGATCCGCTCGACGACCAGCGTCGCCTCGTCGACCGTCGCGAGGCGCTCGAGCAGGACCACGAACTCGTCGCCGCCGAGGCGCGCCACCGTGTCGTGGCCGCGCACGGCGGCGAGCAGGCGCCGCGCGACGACGCGCAGCACCTCGTCGCCGGCGGCGTGGCCCCACGAGTCGTTGATCCGCTTGAAGTGGTCGAGGTCGAGCACGAGCAGGGCCACCGTCTCGCCCCGCGTCACGCGCGACAGCGCCTGCGCGATGCGCGACATCAGCGAGGGGCGGTTCGGCAATCCGGTGAGCGGGTCGTGCATCGCCTGGTGCACCAGCCGCGCCTCGAGCGCCTTCCGCGGCGTGACGTCGCGCAGCATCGTCAGGAAGGCCGGCTCGCCATCGTGCGTCACGCGCACCGTGAGCGCCTCGACGGTCAGCGTGGTGCCCGCGCGCGTGCGCACCCGGTACTCGACCACGGCGGAGGGGTCGGCCGGCTCGCCGTCCGCGAGTGCCGCGAGCCGACGGTCGAGGAGCGGCAGGTCGGCGGCGTCGATGGCCTCGCGCAGGTCGGCCCCCACGAAGGTCTCGCCCTCGCTGCCGAGCATGAGGGCGCAGGCGGGATTCGCGTAGACGACGTGGTGGCCGCGATGCACCACCATCGCCTCGGGCGATGCCTCGACGAGTCGCCGGTACCGCGCCTCGCTCCCGCGCGCCTCGGCGGCCGCCACCTCGTGCGCCACGAGCCGCCCGTGGAGCTGCACCTGCCGCCGGAGCACCATCGCCGCGGCGACGCCGGCGACGACGCTGCCCACGACGATCGTCATGGCGTGCGACTCCCAGATGGTGAGGTTCGGGAAGAGCAGCGACTTGGTCCACTCGTACGCGAAGAGGGCCACGCCGGCGACGGCGACGACGCGCGCGACGCCCTCGCCGATCAGGGGGTGGCTCCCGGTCTCGCGACCCTCGACGCTCATGCCGCGACCCGCCGCAGCGGCGTGCGGGCGACCGGCAGCGTGAAGCCGCCGCTCGCCGCCTCGAGACGCTCGGCCACCTCGGCCAGTTCGCGCGCGGCGCCGGCGCTCGCCTCGCTCGAGGCCTCGACCTGCCGTACCACGGTGTCGAGCTCGCGCACCGCGTCGGCGATGTCGTGCACCTCGCCGCGCTGCGCCCGGCTCGTCGCGCTCATCTCGGCGAGCGCGGCGTGCGCCGACGCGGCCCCGGCCTCGATGGTCCCGAGCAGCGTCGTCACCTCGTCGGCCAGAACGACCCCCTCGCCCACGCGCTCGACGCTCGCGCCGAGGAGGTCGTGCGTGCGGCGCGCGGCATCGGCGGCGCGCACCGCGAGGCGTCGCACCTCGTCGGCGACGACCGCGAAGCCGCGTCCCGCGTCGCCCGCGCGCGCCGCCTCGACCGCCGCGTTGAGTGCGAGCAGGTTCGTCTGGAAGGCGATCTCGTCGACCTCGCGGACGATCGTCGTCGTCGCCTGCACCGTGTCGCGGATCGCGAGCGTCGCGTCGCGCAGCGTGCCGACGCGCGTCACGCCGTCACGGGCCCGCGCGAGGGCGCCGGCCGCCGTGTCGCGCGTGGCCGCCGCCCGATCCGCCTCGGCCGCCGCCCCCGCCTCGAGCGTCGCGAGGCGCGCGACGATCCCCGCGAGCGCCTGCACCTGCTCCGCCACGCCCTGCGCGACCGCCTCCGCCTGCTCCACGATCGTCCCGCTCCCGTCGCGGACGTCGGTCGCGAGCACGCGCGCCTGTCCGATCGCCCGCGCCAGCCCGTCGAGCGCGTCGTGCAGCGCGCGGTGCGTGCGCCCGTGGTCGCCCGGGAAGCGCTCGGTGACCCGGGCCGACAGGTCGCGCTCCGCGACGCGCGCCAGGACTGCCGCGGTGGCGTCGGCGGGGCGCGCGACCGCGTCGAGCGTGGCGTGCATCCCCTCGAGGAGCTCGCGCCACGCGCCGTGGAGCGCCGCCGCGTCGGCGCGGCGCGACAGGTCGCCCTGCTGCGCGGCGTCTAGCAGCGTGTGCATCGCCGCCGCGAGCCGGTTGACCTCGACGACCGCGCGCTGGAGCGCGTGCGAGGTCTCGTCGGCCGTGGAGCGCGGGACGATGCCGACCGCCAGGTCGCCGTCGGCGAGCGCGCGCGCGGCCGCCGCGACGTCGCGGTTGTAGGCGACGATCCCTCGCAGGCTCGTCGCCATGGCGCCCAGTTCGTCGTCGCGGTCATGGGCGATCGCGACATGGACGTCGCCTTCGGAGACACGTTGCGCCGCCGCGGCCATCGTGCGGAGCGGGGCGGTGATGCCGCGCACGATGGCGACGGCGAGCAGCACCCCCGCGAGCAGCAGGGCGCCGCCGGTGCCGATCGCCACCAGCAGCGCGCGCCGCGTGCGCGCGTGCTCGAGGGCGGTCTCGCGCACCACGGCGGTGTCGAGCACCGCGACGAGCGTGTCGATGAGCGCCGTCGGGGGGCGGTCGCGCCCGCTCACCGCCTTGTCGGCCGCGGCCACGGCGGTCCCCCCGCTCGCCTCGAAGTCGCGGAGCGCGGCGTCGTAGCGCGCCCCCAGCTCGGCGTGCGTCGCGGCGAAGCGCCGCGCGAGCGACCGCGCCCGCGGGTCGGCGAGGACGACGACGAGCGAATCGGCCGACGTGCGGACGTCACGCGCCTCGTCGCGGAACTTGCCGACGTACTTCGCCCGCTGCGCCGAGTCGGCGCCGCGCAGCAGGACGTTCTTCCACTCCTGGACCTGCTTCTTGAAGGCGAGCTGCGTCGTGCGCGCCCGTTCGCGCGCGGCGACCTCGCCGGCGAGCAGCCGGTCGTAGTCGTCGACGGTGCGCGCCAGCGCCCGGGTGAAGAGTGCGCCGACGAGGACCACGGTGCCGGCGAGGAGGACGACGAGGAGCGCGAGGCGCCCCCGGATGCTGGTGGGGAGCAGCCGGACGATGAGGGCGGGCATGGGCGGAAACGGATGGCGATCGACGACCGCGCCGATCCGGCCACGGCGACGTGGCGGCGCGTTGGGTGCGGGCGTCCGACGGTGGCGAGTCTCGTCCGGTCGCCTTGCCGTCCCCGCATTTCGTTACGCCGCCCGGCGCATCGTTACAGATTCGTCAGCTGCACCTCCGCGCACGTCTCATCTCCCGAAGAGCAGCACCGTCGCCGGGATCGCGAGCGCCCCCACGAGGCCGTGCACCGCGAGGGCGAGCCCCGCGAACGCCCCCGACTCGGCGTCGTCCTGGAAGGCGCGCGCCGCACCGATGCCGTGCGCCGCGTTGCCGAGCGCGAAGCCGCGCACCACGGCGTCGGTGACGCCGAGCCGCGCGAAGAGCGGACCGGAAACGGCGGCGCCGAGGATCCCGGTGAAGATGCAGAAGACCGCGGTGAGCGTCGGCACGCCGCCGATCTGCTCGCTGATCCCCATCGCGATCGGCGCGGTGATCGACTTGGGGACGAGCGAGCGGATCGTCGCCTCGCTCGCGCCGAGGAGCCACGCGGTGCCGACGGCGGTCGCGCCGGCGGCGATCCCCCCGGCGGCGAGGGCGACGAGGAGCGGCCAGCGGAGCCGCACGAGCGTCCCGAACTGCGTGACGAGCGGCACCGCGAAGGCGACGGTGGCGGGGCCGAGCAGGAAGTGGACGAACTGCGCCCCCTCGAAGTAGCGCGGGTAGGCGATCCCGGTGAGCTGCAGCAAGGCGGCGAGGAGGAGGATGGCGACGAGCACCGGGTTGGCGAGCGCGGCGAAGCGCGCCGCGCGCTGCACGCGGAGCCCGGCGACGTAGGCGAGGAGCGTCGCGGCGAGGCCGAAGAGCGGCGTCGAGGCGAGGTAGACCCAGAGGCGGAAGAGGTCGTCGCCGGGGGTCACGAGCGCTCTCCCGCGGTGGGTGCGCTCGCGTGCCGGTCGCGCGGGGCGCGGCGCGGTGGCGAGACGCGCGACATGAGCGCGCGCGCGACGAGCGCGGTGACGGCGAGGCCGACGAGCGTCGAGAGGACGACGGCGACGACGATCGGGAGCCACTCGCGCGCGAGCGCCGGGAGGTAGAGGACGACCCCCGTCCCCGCCGGGACGAAGAGGAGCGAGAGGTGCGCGTGGAGCGCCGTCGCCGCCTCGGGGAGCGCGCCCAGCGCGTCAGGGCGGTCGCGGCGTGCGAGGAGGACGAGGAAGAGGAGCCCGAAGCCGAGGACGGGGCCCGGGACCGGGAGCCCCGTCACGCGCGCGAGCGCGTCGCCCGCGAGCTGGAAGAGCAGCAGGAGGGCGAGCGCCTCGGGGAGGCCGGTGGAGCGCATGGCGCGGACGATACGCGGTCGCGCGCCGCCGGGGCCTGTCCGGGGAACCCCGCACCGGCATCGGCCCGGATCGCCCGATGCGCGGTGCGCGCCGGCAACGGATCGTCCACCGAGTGGCCCCCTTCGCCGGAGTCGTCATGTCCTCGCCCGCCCCGTGGCGCCTCGGCGCCCCGCTCCGCCTCGCCCTCCCCCTCGTGCGCCCCACGGTCGGCGCGACGCTCGCCCGGTGGGCGGGGGCCGCGCTCGCCGCGGCGGCGCTCCTGCTCTCCCTCCCGGCGGCGCTGCGCGCGCAGCAGCCGACGGTCGGCCCGACGGCGGCCGACACCGTCGCGCGCGGGCGGGCGGTGTTCGCCTCGCTCTGCCGGAGCTGCCACAGCGTGCGCCCGCCGGCGCAGGGAGCGCCGCCGATGGCCGCGATCGCGCGGCGCTACCGGGTGGCGACGGGGAGCGCCGACGCGGCGCGGGCGCGGATCGCCGAGTGGCTCGCGCGGCCCGACAGCGCGCGCACGCTGCTCCCGCGCGACGAGGTGCGGCGGTACGGGGTGATGCCGCACCAGCCGCTGGCCGACGCGGGGCGGTTCGCGGTGGCGGCGTACGTGGTGACGCTGGCGGACTCGATGCCGCGGGGCGGGCGTGGGCGGCCGTAGGCATAACGGCACCGTGGCAAGGTCACTGGCAGAGCGGAGTGACGTCAGCAGCTCGTGCGCACGGAACAAGGCACATTCGTCACGAGTCTCCCCATGCTCGGGGTCCCGTCCGGCCGCAGGAGCGACAGCTACTTGTCTCGTCCTCGGCAACGAGCTAGTCACTTGGTTCGCAAAGCCGGCAAGGAGAAGAGCTTGGTGACCGTTCCTCAGTGGCATTTTCGCCAGTTCGCCCCAGGGGACAACCTTTCCGATCCCGACTTCACCAAGGCGCTGTTCGCGAGCGATTCGGAAACGGCAGTCGCACGATCGCTGGTACGCGAGGCGATCCAGAATTCGCTCGATGCGCGACGCGAGGATGCAACCGCCGTGCATGTCCGCATCGCGATCCATCGAGGGCACTCTGCCGCGCCGGCGGCGGATGCAGCTCCATTCACGAGGGGGCTGAAGGCACACATCGAAGCGAGCGACAACGGACTCCCGGAGCGCCCTGCGCTCTCCGGACCCATTCCATTCCTCGTGATCGAGGACTTTGGCACCAAGGGACTCCGCGGCGCTCCCGAACACTGGAAGCCCACGGGAATCGGGAACAACGCCTTCTTCCTCTTCTTCCGGGCGCTCGGGAAGAGCGGCAAGGAGAACGAGTCGCGTGGGCGGTGGGGCGTGGGCAAGTTCGTCTTCCCCATGTCGGGCCGCGCCCACGCGATCTGGGGACTCACGGTTCCTTCGGACACGTGTGTGCCCATGCTCATGGGTCGCGCCGTGCTCCGGACGCACGAGGCCGCGGGCGCCCAATGGCATCCGGATGGCCATTGGGGGGAACGTGCATCGGCCACCTCCAATCTCGTGACGCCGACCTCCGCACCCGAGCTCCTGGCGCGATTTCGGGAAGTCTTCCGAATCTCGAGACGCGATGAACCGGGTCTCTCGGTCGTCGTCCCCTGGCTCATCGACGAGATCACGGTGCAGGCACTTCGCAGTGCCGTTCTCGGCGAGTATTTCCTGCCGCTTCTGAGGGGAGAGCTCGTCGTCCGTCTCGAGGAGAACGGAAGCGTCGAGACGCTCGACGGGGACGCCGTTCGAACGTGGGCAAGCCGATCCGACGATCGCAAGCTTCGTGAACGGCTGGACCTGGCAGTCCGGATCGTCGACGGGAGGGGAGTGATTTCCCTCGAATGGCCCGCAACTCTTCAGTGGCAGCAACTGACCCTGAACCCGGACGATCTGCCGACGTCGCTGCGGGACACGCTGCGCACGGCGCTGGACGACGGCCAGATCATTTCCGTGAGCATCCCTGTCACCGTCGGTCGAAAGGACAGCCAGGTAGCCCCGACCGGCTATCTCAAGCTGCACATGCGGCGCGCCGATGCGATCGGCGCGGTTCGGCCGCTGCTCATCCGGGACGGGATCTCCCTGACCGAGGACAGGACGAAGGCGGTCTACGACCACGTGTGCCTCGCGATCGCGGAGAAGTGCGCTCTCGCGACCGCCATCGGTGACGCCGAGACGCCAGCACACGAGCAGATGCAGCACGAGCTCCTGAAGGACCGGTACAAGTACCCTCGCAAGCTCGTCACCTTCGTGCGGGAAGCCCCTGCGGCTCTCCTGCGTGCCATCAGACATGGCGACAGCGAGGACGATCCATACTCGCTGGCGTCGTTCTTCCCGGTCGAGTCGGACGACGGCCCACTCAAGCCGGCGCCGAAACCGAAGTCGAAGGGCAAGGACCCGAACGGCAAGCTTCCTCCGCTACCCCCCGCATCGCCGAGGCGCTTCAGGGTTGCCCGGGTGAAGGGAGGATTCAGCGTTTCCGGGACGCCCGAAGCCCCTTCGTTGCCCGAGGAACTTTCCGTCGCGGTGGCTTACGACGTAAGGCGAGGAAATCCGTTTGCAAGGTATCGTCCCTTCGACTTCGATCTTTCGGGTTCACTGCTGCAACGCTCCGCGGTCGACTGCGAAGTGGTGGCATCGGAAGGCAATCGCGTCACCGTACGTCCCTCGGCGCGCGGCTTCAGCTTGACGATCACGGGCTTCGATCCGGAACGCGACCTGATCGTGAGGGTTCGCGCTGTCGGAGGGGAATCGTGAGCGTCAGTCGTCTCAACTACACCGGCCGCAAGCGGATTCCGCACGATCGGGTCAACGTGGGCATCGTCGGTGAAGGACGCACGTCTGTCGTCGTTGCGCAGTTCATCCTCGAAGGGCTGGGCTTTCCGGAGACGGCACGCGTCGTGCTCGAGGCCCAGGCTGGCTGGACGGTACAACGGTTCGAGTTCGGCACGGTGGGATTCGTGAAGGACCCTGCCGACAGGCGGCTCTCGGAGTTCGATTCACTCGTGGGGCTGATGTTCCGCCTGAAGGTGATCGGCACAGGCGACCATGAAGGCCGGCTGCTCGGAGTAGCCGACAGGTTGCGCCCGAACGGGGACCTCGATCAGGCAGCCCGCAAAGCGTTCGTGGTCGTGCGACCGCAGGACATCGGCGACCGCGTCTGGAAGATCGAGTTCGATGAATCGCAGCCGATTCTGCTGGTCAACACGAGGCTTGCAGACCACCAGGACTTCCTGAAGCGACGGGAGGTAGCGGCGCTGGTGCTGCCCGAGGCGCTTCAGCGGATTCTCGAGCACGCCGCGAGACTCGGCAACGCGGAGGACGACGGCGACTCGTGGCAGAGCACGGCGATCAGCCTCGGAGAGCGCCTTGCGGGGCGCACGGCACCACCCGCCGATGACGAGGAGGAAATCGACCGCTGGGTGGATGAAGCCGTGGGGGCGTTTGCACGCCGCCATCAGTTCATCGCGAGCTTCACGATGGACCTCGCGGGGCAGAGCTGATGCATCCGATCAGGTCGTTGACTCGCGAAGGTAGATTTGCCGCCGCCGAAATGCTCGCGCAGGTCCGGTCGGGGGAGCTTGTCCGACCCGACATGAAGGCGCTGGACATCGAGCCTCTTTCCGTCGCCTTGGACGCCACGTTCGCGGAGCCGGTCGCCTCGGAGTTGCAGTCGCGCTGGCATCTTGCGCAATGGCTTGTGCGATCGTTCGGCCAGCGTGACACCCGCATCGATGCGGGTGGATGGTCGTGGCTTGCCCTTCGCTTGTTCGACGTGCTCTGCCCGGAGCGCGAGGGGAAGCGCCGAGTCCGCGAGGATGCACGTTACCTCCTCGAAGCAGGCGACTATCGGAAGGCCCATCGGCATCTGCTTGCCGGTCCTTTCCTGTTGATGCAGGCTCACATCGGTCACCCCGAGGCAGTGCGGGGTCTTCTCGCGACCTCGCCGGACGCGCCGGGGGAGGTGTACGAGCAGCTGGCGGCGCGGAAGTACACCGTGGCGAGTCGTGCGGTCGTCGAAGTGGCGACACGGCTCTACTTCGATCCGGCGACCGGTGGTCTCAAGCGCGGATCGGGCGGCGCCGGTGCGGGGAGCCCGCGCCGCCTGGTGGAAGTCCTGCAGCAATTCGACCTGACGTACGATCTGCAGCAGATCACCGATGCGCGTCTCGAATCGCTCCTTCCACGGGAGTTCTCTCGCTTCAGCCGGCGCGGCTGACCGATGGGCGGTGCAACGGTGCCCACCAGGCCTTCGGGAAGCCGATCAGCCTGCGCACGCACCGGACGCGAAAGGCGTGATCAACCCTCCATTTCCGCGGGCACGGAAGACCGGGCAGATGGCGGGCTCGTCGCCGCTCGCGTTGATGGCATCTTCACCCCGATGCCTGCGTGCCCCTCGATCCGACCCATCGCTGCTCGAAGCTCGCGTAAAGCCGTTGCAGGCCCGCGAATCGCGTCCGGAACTGGCTTCTCTTCTTGGTATCGACGGCGCGCCCGGGGCCTGTCACGACCTTGATCCCGGGGTCGTAGTACACGGACTGCTGCGACACGGCCGAGAGAAAACGACCGAAATCGGTTCCCTGTCCGACGAAGACCGTGTTCCCGAACCGGTATTGTCGCGCCGCAACGACCCGCGTCACCGAGGGGACGTAGACGGCCTGCGCGTGCTTTCGGCGCCAATGATCGAGAAGGCTCACGAAGGACCAGCCTGCGGCGACCGTACCATCAGGACCTCGAAGGGTGATCGCGCCGTCTATGGTCGTGACCTTCCCGGTCGTGACGTCGAAACCACTCATGCCGAGCGACAGGCCCGTTCGGGCCGAAGCTGCTCCGAGACGATACGCTCCCCCGAAGTTCCATCGACCCGCCCGTGCTTTCGTGTCGGCGTAGCCGAATCTGCGGACGAACTCGATGACGCCGGATTCGGCATACACACCGTGATCCGGTTCGGGAGTGAACAGAGTGATGGCGCTTCGTGCCCTCGGAACGTCCAGGGATGCGACCGCAAACTGCTTGATTTCCCAGCCGAGATAATCGGGCTCCGAGCGCGAGTTCGGCGCGATCCCGAGCAGTGCCTCGAGCGTATACCCCCCGCAGTTCTGCGCCTCGCATGGAACGCTTGATCCGTCGGAGCGGAGCCGTCGGGAGTCCAGCCACCCAGCGCGGGCAATCTCGCCAAGGCGCTCGAACACCTCGTCACCGAAATCCTTCCAGGGGAGCGGTATGGAACGCAATACCCTCCCCTCACCGGCGCTTTCTCGATCCGCATCGAGCTCGCGCGCGATCGGCTCGTCCGGACCAACGACATGGGCGATGATCCGCCCGTCGCCCCGTACGCCGAAGAGGAGATAGCGCCCAGCCGTGCGCGCATCCTCGTCGAGGAGCGCCACTCGTGCCCCGCGCGCGCCCCTCAGGAAGCCGGAGAAGCGAACCTCAGGATACTGGGGATAGAGCACCAGTTTTGCCGCAGGGGCCGGCACGAGTTCCCCGTGCGGTCCGATCCACGCGAGATCCAGGGCAGCGTGCAGTACCTCACGTCCTCTCTCGCTCGGCCGCTTCACCGGCTTTCCGGACGGCAGCAGGTTGAGGAGGCCGAAGGAACCAGCCAGGTAGATCTGCTGCTTCGAGGTGTCGTTCGCCGCCAGCCGCTTGGCATGAAGCGCGACGACCCCGTGGTCGATCATGTACTTCCCGAGCGTGCGCAGGTCCATGGTCGTCCGGTCAGAAGCGGCGCCTTATGGTGGCGACGGGCTTTCCCGTGACACGAGCGACGAGACGCGCGAGCGCCGCGTCATCGATCCGGCATGCCCAGACCACATGCACACGCCAGCCTGCCTTGCGAAGGGCACGTGCCACCCTCGCATCGCGGCGCACGTTTGCATCGAACTTCTCCCGCCAGAAGGCGACATTCGTCGAGGGAGTGGTCGCGAAGCGACATCCGGGATGTCGATGCCAGAAGCATCCGTGGACGAACACGGCACTCCTTCGGGAGGGCACGAGGGCATCCGGACGACCCGGCAGGCGCCGCGCGCTCGTGTCCGCCAGGCGCAAGCCGGCTCGCTTCAGTGCCGTGCGCACCCGCAACTCGGGTTTCGTGCCTCGACCGCGGATCGCCGACATCATCCGGCTCCGCGTGGCCACATCGACGACGTCGGCCACGGGTCAAGCTGCAGGAATGAGCTCGTACTGACCGGCTCGATCGATCACTTCGTCCTGCGCAGCCTTCGCGGGGCAACGGCCCTCGAGATGCTCCACGAGCGAGAAGGCGATCGCCTCTACGACCGGGACGACCACCGCGTTACCGAACTGCCTGTACGCCTGCGTATCCGATACCGGGATCCTGAACCGGGGCCGTCCGGGACGATCGAACCCCATCAGCCGCGCGCACTCGCGCGGCGTCAGACGTCGAGGGCGGCCGTTGCCTCGGCGCACAAGTATCTCCGATCCGTCCTTGTAGTACCGCGCCGAAATCGTGCGAGCCACGTCACCAGGACCGACAAGGCCGTAACCGAACCCGTTCCCCTTGGAACGGTGCTTGGCGGCGTAGTCCTTGAGATACTGCCAGAGCTTCGGCGTCAGCGTGTACTTCGGGAGGGGCGACCCGTCCGGGTTCTGGTATCGTGCGTCCACGATTCCCTCGTCAGCAGCCCCGTGGAGCACGTCGCGCATCACGGGAGTCGACTGGCGCGCCGGGAATCGCACGGTCGACCAGTCGAACTTCAGGCCAAGATCCTCGCGGATACCGACGAGGAAGATGCGCTCCCTGTGCTGCGGGACGACGACACGTGCGTCAATCACTCGCGGCTCCACGCGATAGCCGAGCCGCTTGAGTGCACGGTCGATCACTGCATAGGTGTTGCCGCGGTCGTGCGAAAGAAGGTTCTTGACGTTCTCGAGCACGAACGCCTTCGGCTGCTTCGCTTCGATGATCTTCTCGATGTTGAAGAACAACGTCCCTTGCGTCTCGCACTCGAAGCCGTGCTTCCGGCCCAGGGCGTTCTTCTTCGAGACGCCGGCGATGCTGAACGGCTGACAGGGGAAGCCGGCGAGCAGGATGTCGTGGTCCGGCACATCGACCGGAGCGATCTTCGTGATGTCACCATGAACTTCGTGGTCGCCGAAGTTCGCCCGATAGGTCTGCTGCGCGTACTTGTTCCATTCCGAGGTGAACAGGCAACGCCCCCCTGCACTCTCGAATGCCATGCGGAAACCACCGATGCCGGCGAACAGGTCGATGAACGTGAATCTGTCACCGACACCTGTCGATGGCGCGAGAGACTGGAGGTAACGGAACACCACATCGCGGGGACGCGACTCGTCGGCCTCCCAGCGCGCGATCGTGCGCGCATCGTAACCGACGGCGAGGGCGAGGGCCTCGCGGCTCAGAGCGCGAGTCTCGCGGAGGGCGCGAAGAGTCTGTCCAGGAGTCATTCGGCGTTTCTTTGGTGGGACGGCATCATGACATTACGTCATCTCTGGATCCCCCCGCAAGCCGGGTCGGTCCGCGCGTTCCGGCCCCCCTCTGCACTGCCACGCGACGCTGCAGCCAGACGGTCAGGAGTTCCGGCTCGCGAGGTGGCCGCCTGCGTGCCCCTTCATCCGAGGAGGGCCGATTCCGACGCTCACGTAGTCACCAGCGCGCGCTCGCCGACAACGGCGACAGCGCGCCAAGCCGCAGATCGTTCAGGGCATCACCGGCCGCCCGTGGCACTCGCGATGGTAGCAGCGCAGGTCGCGTGCATACGCCGCGGCCTGATCGAGGTCGGCCTGCGTGGGGCGCGTCTTTCCCTTGAGCTCCAGCACCATCACGGTCGCGCCGAGGAGGAGCACGACGTCGGGGCGGCGCGACTCCATCGGGAGCTGGTACTCGAGGATCGCGGCGTACGTCACCGCGCGCCCGTCGCCGGTCAGCACCTCGCCCACCTCGCGCTGCAGCGGCGGGATCGAGTCGGACCACGCCCGCACCTGCTCGACCGACGCGTCGTCGACGAATTGCCGCAACCGTTCCCGGACGATGCCCGGCGCGACGTCGCGGAAGGTGGGGAAGTCCGAGTGCCAGCCGGCGCGGTCGGTCATGGAGGCTCGCTGCGATCGTGTGGGGCGGGGGCCGACCGCGACCACGCGTCATCGACACGCGCGTCCGTCGCGCCCGCGAACGGCCACCAGGTTTCGGCGAAATGATGACGAGCAGGCGCAGCGACCACCAGGGAGGCGATCGGCTCCGGAGACGCGGCGAGAACGACCCGTCGCCTCGGTACAGCGCGAGACAGCCGCCTGTCCATCCCGATGCTCGTTCACGATGCCGCGCGCCGCATCGATGACGAGCGCGATCTTCGACGCGAGACGGGCATGGCGGCGGCACGGGACAGGAGCGACGCCGGCACGACGGCCTGCGAACGTACGGCGCGACGACGGCCGGTGGCGCCCCGGTGTGCGCCGCCGGCCGTCGTCCTCGTCGTCGTGTCCGTCGTGCGAGCGCACGCGGCGGGGCGCCGCCTCGCCGACGCGCTCAGTAGTGGAACCGCTCCTCGACGATCCGGCCGCCCCCCACACGGTAGACGGCGATCTCGTCCATCTCGAAGCGACGGCCGGTGTCCTTGAAGGTGACGTCGTAGCGGAAGCGCACCGCGAACTGGTCGCCGTTGACGTACGGACCCTCGACCGAGGCCGCGTGCACCTCGTGCGCGCCCTCCCACCAGTGGAGCTTGCCGATCACGCCCGGCTTCCCGCGCACCTCGCGCATCGGTTCGTCCTTCTCCCAGCTCACGATGTCGTCGGCATAGAGCTCGCCGATCGCGCGCAGGTTCTCGCCGGCCTTGCAGAGCGCCACCAGGCGCGCGGCGATCGTGGTGGTGTCGGGGGCGGTATAGGTGCCCGACGTTTCCGAGACGGTTTCGGACATGGCGTCCTCCTCGCGGCATGCGTTCGTGCCGGTCGCCCGGTGCGCCCGGCGCGCTACGCTTCGTGCGCGAGCGGCGGGGGTCAAGCGACCTCGAGCCCCTGCCGGGTTGCGACCGCGTCACGGCACCACCACCACCTTCCCCCCCCGCCCCGTCGTCGCCGCCAGCGCCACCGCGCGCTTGATCTCCGCCAGCGGCACCGTCGCCGCCACCCGCGCCTGCAGCACCCCGGTCGCCACCCCGCGCACCAGCTCCCCCATCACCCGCCGCTGCGCCTCGGCCGGCGCCTCGCGGAACCAGCGCGCGAGCCAGAAGCCGCGCACCGTCACCTCGCGGAAGATCATCGTCGCCGGCGAGAACTTCGCCGCCTCGCCGCTCATCCCGCCGTAGACGACGAGCGTCCCCTTGGGCGCCACGCACTGCGCGAGACGCTCGCTCGCGCTTCCGCCGACCGCGTCGATGCCGAGGGCGATGCGCGCCTTCCCCGTCGCCTCGGCCACGCGGCGCGCGAGGTCGGGGCCGTCGACCAGCGCCACCGACCCCTCGGGGACGACGAGCTCGTCGAGCGCCCCCTCGCGCCGCACCAGGTTCACCGTCCGCAGCCCGCGCGCGTGCGCGAGCGCCGTGAGGTAGCCGCCCACGGCGCTGTTGGCCGCGTTCTGGATCACCCAGTCGCCCGGCGCGAGGTCGACGAACTCGGTCAGCATCAGCAGCGCCGTCGCCGGGTTCACCGCCACCATCGAGAGCTGCACCGGGTCGACCCCCGCCGGCAGCGGCACCAGCTCGGCCGCCCGCACCACCAGGTGCGAGCTCCACGTCCCCGCGCCGAGCGGGAGGAAGACGACCGTCCCCGGCACCGGCTCGCTCACCCCGGGGCCGAGCGCCACGACGCGCCCCACCCCCTCGTTCCCCCCGACCGCGGGGAGCGGCGGGAGGAGCCCGTAGTGCCCCGTGATCGTGAGCACGTCGCTCGGGTGGATCGGCGAGGCGAGGAGCTCGACCAGCGCCTCCCCCGTCCCCGGGTCGGGGAGCGTCACCGGGGTGCAGGCGATGAGCGCGGCGGGGTCGGGGCCGCGCTCGGTGTAGGTGGCGCGGTGGGCCTGGGTGGGCATCGGGAGGCGGGGCGGGAGGTCGGGGGGACGAGCGCGGAGCGACAAGTCTCGTCGCCGGGGGCGCCCCCGCGGAACTGCCATGGGCCGCTGCGCGGCCCATGGCAGTTCGACGAGGAGGGCGACACACGGAGCGATGGATTGCGCTTCGGTGTTTGTTCGGTAGCGTTGTCTCCCCGCACCCGATCGCATGACCGCCCTCGAGACCCTCCGCCGCCACCTCGACGACACCCGCCCCGCCCCCCGCCCCCCCGCCGACGGCATCTCGGCCTTCCCGAGCGGCTTCCCCGAGCTCGACGCCGTCCTCCCCGGTGGCGGCATCCCGCGGGGGCGGCTCACGGAGCTGCGGGCGCGGCCGGGGCAGGGGCGGACGACGCTCCTGCGGTCGGTCGTCGGGGCGACGCTCGCGGCCGGGCGGTGGGTCGCGATCGTCGACGCGCAGCGGACGCTCGCGCCGCAGGACTGGGCCCCGCTCCTCGAGGCGGCGCGGCGCGCGCGCGAGGCGACCGGCTGGGCCCCGGGGCGCGACGACCCGACGCTCCCGCGGCTCGCCGTCGTCCGCCCCCCGGACCCCGAGCGCGCGGCCTGGTGCGCCGACGTCCTGCTGCGGGCGGGGGCCTTCGCCCTCGTCGTCCTCGACGGCGCCCCGGCGCTCCCGCGCGCGACCGTCGTCCGACTCACGCGGCTCGCCCACGACCGGCAGGTCGCCCTCGTCCTCGCCGGCGACGACGCCCCCGGCGCCGTTCCCCCGGTCGGCGCCGCGCTCCGGCTCGGCGTCTCGCTCGCCGGCGAGGCCGATCCGGCGCCCGTGCGCGAGCGGACGCGCGTCCTCGCCCTCGTCCCCCGCGGCGTGCGCCCCCCGCGCATCGACGCCGGCGACGACACCGGTGGCGATCCCCCCCGCCCCGCCCCACGCCCCCGCCGCCGGCAGGCGCTCGTCGTGCAGGTCACCAAGGGGGCGACGCCGGCCACCGTGCGCCTCCCCTACGCCGTCCCCGCCGGCCGGCCGCTCGTCCGCCACCCCCTCCCTCCCGATCGCAAGGCCGCCGCCCGGAGCGTCGCCCCGCGACGCTGATGCGTCGCCGACACCGCGCCGACGCCCCGCCGACGGCCGCGCCCGGCGGCGCGGCGCGGATCTTCCCCAAGCGGCGGGCGATGACCTACCCGCTCATCCTCCTCCTCCTCGGCCTCGCCGTCCTCGGCGTCGCCTGGCTCCCGACGCTGCTCGAGGAGCACCCCCTCTCGCACGCGATCGTCTTCGTCGCCCTCGGCGCGGCCATCTACGCCCTGCCGTGGCCGACGGCGATCACCCTCCCGAGCCCCGATCCCGTCACCCACGGCACCCTCGCGGTGCACCTGAGCGAGCTCGCCGTGATCGTCGCCCTCACGGCCACGGGGCTCAAGCTCGACCGCCCCTTCGCGTGGCGCGCGTGGCGCGTGCCGATCCGGCTCGCGACGGTGGCGATGGTCGCGACGATCGCGCTCGTCGCCCTCGTCGCGCACCACGTCGCCGGGCTCCCGTGGGCCGAGTCGGTGCTCCTCGGCGCCGTCCTCGCGCCGACCGATCCCGTGCTCGCCGGCGACGTGCAGGTCGAGGGGCCGAACGCCGGGGGCGAGGACGAGGTGCGCTTCGGCCTCACGGGCGAGGCGGGGCTGAACGACGGCCTCGCCTTCCCCTTCGTCTGGCTCGCGCTCTTCCTCGCCGGCGGCACCCCCGACGCCGCGACGTCGTGGGGCGGGTGGCTCCTGCGCGACGTCGCGTGGCGCCTCGCCGCGGGGGTCGGCATCGGCTTCGCGATCGGGCGACTGCTCGCGCCGGCGATCCTCGCGCGCACGCGGCACGAGCATCGTCGCCCCGAGGCCTTCGGCGTCGTCGCGCTCGCGATCACGCTGACGAGCTACGGCGCGGCCGAGCTGGCGAAGGGCTACGGCTTCCTCGCCGTCTTCGTCGCGGCGGTCGCGCTGCGCCATTGGGAGCGCGAGCACGCGGTGCACCAGGAGATGCACGACTTCACCGACCAGGCGGAGCGGCTGCTGCTCGCGGGGCTCCTCCTCCTCTTCGGCGGCGCGCTCGTGCGCGGCCTCCTCGCCCCGCTCGCCGTGCGCGACTGGGCCGTCGTCCTCGGCCTGCTCGTCGTCGTCCGCCCGCTCGTGGCGCGGCTCGTCCTCGCGGGGACGCCGACGCAGCCGATCGAGCGGCGGACGATCGCGTGGTTCGGGATCCGCGGCATCGGGTCCATCTACTACCTCGCCTTCGCGCTCTCGAAGACGGCGTTCGTGCACGCGCCGCGGCTCTGGGCGATCACGGGGACGACGATCCTCGTCTCGGTCGTCGCGCACGGGATCCTCGCGACGCCGGTGATGACCGCGCTCGACCGGCGGCGTGCGCGCCACGGCGGCGGCGCGGTGCCCCACGGCGGCGTGGCCGAGGGGGGCGTCGTGCCGGCGGGGCCGCGCTGACGCGGTCGTCTCGTGCGTGCCGTGGGCGCGTGCGCCGTCGGCGCGCGTGTCGTGGGGGCACGCGCCGTCAGCGCCCGAGCCGCGAGCGGATCTCGAACGCCGCCGCGACGACGAAGAACGCGAGCACGACGACGTAAGCGCCGATCGCGAGCGGGCCGTGGGCGCCGGGGCGTCCGCGCAGCGCGCGGCCGCCGACGACGAGGAGCGCGAGGGCGAGGAGCGGCATGAACGACGCGCCGACGATGGCGTACCAGCGCTGCATCGTCGAGAACTGGCGGACGAGGCCGAGCGCGGGGATGGTGGCGAGCGCGTAGAGCGCGAGGCGGTACGGCGGGCTCGCGACGTCGACGCGGACGCCGGCGCCGCGGCCGCGGAGCTGCGCCCAGGTGTCGGCGAAGAGATACGGCACGCTCTGCCAGACGCCGAGGAGCGAGCAGGCGACCGTCCCCCACGCGCCGACGAGGAAGGCCCAGCGCGCGGGCTGGCCGAGGCGCGTGGCGAGGGCGTCGCCGATGGCGATGATGACGGCGGTGCCGTCGCCGGTGACCTCGATCGTGCTGCCGACGACGACCATGGCGACGCCGAAGAGCGCGGTCATGAGGTAGCCGATGCCGAGGTCGAGGCGCGACTCGGCGAGGTGCGCGAGGCCGTGGCGTCCTTCCTCGCGGATCCAGTAGCCGTAGCTGAGCACCGTCACCGTGCCGCCGACGCTGCCGATCAAGGCGATGGTCCAGGCGAGGCCGAGCCCCTCGGTGACGGGGCGGCGGTGGACGAGGAGCGTGGGGGCGATGGTGGCCCAGTCCTGTGCGAGGACGAGGGCGCCGGTGGCGACGACGAGGGCGAAGGTGATGCCGATCGTGACCTTCATGACGCGCTGGAAGAGCGCGTAGCCGCCGGTGCGGACGAGGAGGGCGCCGAGGAGGGAGGTGGCGAGGCCGTAGGCGATGCGGCCGGTGCGGGGGTCGGTGCCGCCGAGGAGGGCGTGGGCGGTGACGCCGGCGCCGCCCATGAGGGCGGTGGCGACGAAGAAGCCCCAGAAGACGAGGTAGGCCAGGAAGGCGGCGACGACGCCGCGGCCGGCGATGCGGGCGAGCGACTCGAGCGGGGTCTCGTCGGTGGCGAGCTGCCAGCGGGCGAGGCCCTCGGAGAGGGCGAACTTGAGCGTGGCGCCGAGGACGACGGCCCAGGCGATGGCGACGCCGAGCTGGTCGCCGGAGAAGGCGGCGGTGATGAGATCGGCGGCGCCGACGCCGGTGGCGGCGACGAGGATGCCCGGGGCGAGGGAGGCGAGGCGGCCGTGGGGGGGCATGGGAGGCGAAGGCGGGGGCGGCGGGCGGCGTTCCGGTTGGGGCGATTTCTCGGCGGCATCATCGTTCCGTCTCAGGTACCACTCGTGACTGGCACCTCCGCCCCCTTCCGGTGCCAGACGTGACTGGCACCTCCGGCACCGGCCGGTGCCGGAGGTGCCTGACCCCCTTTGGCTCCGAGATGGGCGGGGCCGCGCGGGCATCATCGTTTTGTACGTGGGGTCTGGCACCTCTGGCACCGATGGGTGCCAGAGGTGCCAGACCCCACGTGGAGGAGGGGGGAAGGGCGGGCTACGGGAAAAGCCGTTGACAGCCGCGCCGCGTGCCGCGATACTACGGGAAGCGCAGTAGCCACCGCCGACCGCACGCCGCCCATGTCCGACATCCAGTTCACCCCCCGCGAACTCGACGTCATGGCCGTCCTCTGGCGCCACGGCTCGGCCACCGTCGCCGACGTCCGCGACGCGCTCGAGGAGCCGCTCGCCTACACCTCGGTCCTCTCCGCCCTGCAGACGCTCGAGGAGAAGGGCTTCGTCCGCCACGAGGCCGAGGGGCGCGCCTACCGCTACTTCCCCACCGTGGCGGCCGAGGCGGCGGGCGGGAGCGCGATCGCCCGCATCCGCGAGGCGATCTTCGCCGGCTCGGCCACGCGACTCCTCGCGCAGCTCGTGCGCGACGAGGGGCTCTCGCGTGCGGAGCTCGAGCGGATGCGCCGCCTCCTCGACGAGCGGCTCGCCGACGATGCGGCGGGAGGTGCCGCATGATCGCCGCGTGGATCGTCGTCTCGCTCGCGATCGCGCTCCCGATCGCCGGCGCCGCGTGGTGCGCCGACGCCCTCGCGTCGCGCCACGGCCACGCGCGCCGGCTCCCCTGGGCGATCGCGCTCGCCGCGCTCGCGCTGCTCACCGCGCTCGCGCCCCTGCGCCGCGTCGAGCGCGCGCCGTCGGTCGTGCTCCCCACCGTCACCACGACGTCCGGCGCGGCACCGGCGTCGCCGCGCGCGACCGCCCCGCGCACCCTGCGCGATGTGGCCACGGCGCTCCGCACGACGATCGCCGCCCCGGCCGCACGCGCCGCCACGCTCGCCCCCGCCGTGCAGCGCACGCTCGGCGTCGCGTGGCTCGCGGCGACGGTGGCGATGCTCGCCACGCTCGCCCTCGCGTGGCATCGCATGGCACGCGCGCGCCGCACCTGGCCGCGGGCCGAGGTGGACGGCGTCGCGGTGCGCGTCGCGCGCGAGGGGACGCCGGCGGTGGTGGGGCTCGGCCGCGCGATGGAGATCGTGGTCCCCGCCTGGGTGCTCGCGCTCCCGCCGGCGCGCCGCGCGCTGGTGCTCGCCCACGAGCGCGAGCACGTGACGGCGCGCGACCCGTGGCTCCTCGTGCTCGCCGCCGCGAGCGTCGCGCTGCTGCCGTGGCACCCGGTCGCGTGGTGGCTCGCCGCCCGCCTCGCCACCGCGATCGAGACCGACTGCGACGCGCGCGTCCTCGCCGCCGGCGCCGACGTGCGCACGTACGGCGCGCTCCTCCTCGACGTCGCCGCCGGTCGCTGCGCGCCGTCGCTCCTCGCGCCCTGGCCCGCGCTCGGCGGGCGGCGCTCCACGCTCGAACTCCGGATCCGCGCCATGACCGACCGCCGCCGCACGCCCCGCACCCTCGCTTCCTTCGCCACCGGCACCGTCGTCGCGGGCGCCCTTCTCGTCGCGTGTGACTCGGGGAGGCTCCCCACCTCGGCCGAGGTCGAGCGCATGGACGCGCGCGCGGTGCAGGCGCGCGTGCTCGACGTGCTCCCGCTCGAGGCGACGGGGCCGCAGGGGAAGGTGACGTGGTTCGTCGACGACAAGCCGGCGAGCGAGGCCGAGGCGAAGGCGATCGCGCCGGAGCGCATCGCGTCGATCGACGTGCGCAGGCAGGTGGGGCGCGACACGGCGAGCGTCATCCGCATCGTGACGCGCGCGGCCGGCACCGGCGCGCGCGGCTACGTGATGGACCGCACGACCGTCACGACGCGCGACACGACGGCGCGCAGCCTCGACGTCGTGATCCGCGACAGCGCCGGCGTGCTCGCCGGGACCATCGACACGACGAAGCGCGTGGTCATCATGCGCCGCATGCCGGGCGACTCGGCACCGCGCCTGCTCGTCGCCACGCCCGCCGGGAGCGGCGCGACGCCCGTCTACTACATCGACGGCGTGAAGGCCGACGCCGACGCGATGAAGCGCCTCGCGCCCGACCGCATCGTCTCGGTCGAGGTGCTCAAGGGCGAGGCCGCCCGCATGCAGTACGGCGCCGAGGGGGTGAACGGCGTGATCCGCATCACGACGAAGAAGTGAGTCGGCCCGAAGGTCGCGTCGCCATTCGTTCCGCATGACGGTGCGCGCGAGCGACCGAGCGGAGAACGGCGCGGCGACCGCGGGCACACCATGATGACGCGGAGAGCGCGGCGGAACGGCCGATGGTCGGCACCGGGGTGACCGGCCGGCATCGGCGCCACGCCGACGATGCGCAGGAAACGAGGGGAGCCCGTCGCGGCTCCCCTTTTTTCATCCGTGAGGACGCGCAGGGCGGACGGATGCCGACCCGCCACCCCGGCCTCGAACGTCGGCCCTTCCGCCGCGCCCTCCGCGTCATCATCGGGGTGCCCGCGTGCCCCGCGCCGTTCTCCGCACGGCCGGAGGTGCGGTCGGACGTGCGGTCGGACGTGCGGTCGTCGGGCTGGAAGCATTCCCCCCCCGCCGTCTTGCGCGATCGCTCGCCCGCTCGCTTCACTATCCGACGCACGAGCACGCCCCCCGCCGGAACCGCATCCACCCGTCACGCCCCCCGGAGCCCGCCCATGCTCCCCTCGACGATGATGGACGTCCCGCTCACGATCCCCATGATCCTCGAGCGCGCCGTCTCGCTGTATCCCGACCAGGAGATCGTCTCGGTCATCGCGACCGGCGTGCACCCGGAGACGAAGGCGCCGATCCCCGGCGTGCACCGGATCACGAACCGGCAGATGCACCCGCGCATCATGCAGCTCTGCCACGCGCTCGAGGCGGCGGGGGTGAAGCCCGGGGACCGCGTCGCGACCTTCGCGCTCAACACGTGGCGGCACCACGAGCTGTACTACGCGGTCCCGGGGATCGGCGCGGTCTGCCACATGATCAACGTGCGGCTCCCGCTCGAGCAGATCGCCTACATCCTCAACCACGCCGACGACCGCATCGTCTTCATCGAGAACGTCTTCGCGGGGATGATCCCGCTCATCCGGCAGCACGCGCCGAAGGTCGAGCGGATCGTCGTCCTCGGCCCCGTGCCGGGCGGGCTCCCGCCGGGGGTCGACGACTACGAGCAGTTCATCGCGCCGCACCCGACGACGTACGCCTGGCCCGCGCTCGACGAGCGGCAGGCGTCGGGGATGTGCTACACGTCGGGGACGACGGGCGAGCCGAAGGGGGTGCTCTACAGCCACCGCGCGATCGTGCTCCACTCGCTCGCGTCAATGGCCGCCGACGGCGTCGGGATGCGCGGGCGCGACGTGGTGATGCCGATCGTCCCGATGTTCCACGTCAACGCGTGGGGGATCCCGTACGCGGCGCCGCTCTGCGGGGCGAAGCTCGTCTACATGAGCGTCTTCACCGACGGCCCGACGCTCGCGCGCTTCCTGCGCGAGGAGGGGGTGACGCTCTGCGCCGGCGTCCCGACGATCTTCATGGGGCTCCTGCAGGAGCTCGACCGCGCGCAGGCCGCGGGAACGCCGCACGACCTCTCGCGGCTCCGCCAGATCCTCATCGGCGGGAGCGCGACGCCGCGGGCGATGGCGCAGGCCTACGCCGAGCGACACGGGATCCACGTGACGAGCGCGTGGGGGATGACCGAGACGACGCCGATCGGCACCGTGAACCTCACGCGCCCCGACGACTTCGCCGACGCGCCGGGGCGGCGCTACGACGCGCAGGTGAAGGCGGGGGCGATGGCGCCGCTCGTCCAGATGCGGATCGTCGACGACGAGGGGCGCGAGCTCCCGTGGGACGGCACGACGAGCGGTCGCCTCCTCTGCCGCGGCCCGTGGATCACCGCGCGCTACTACCGCAACGACGCCGCCACCGCCGCGACGCAGCACGACGGCTGGTTCGACACCGGCGACATCGCGACGATCGACGCGCACGGCGTCATGGCGATCCAGGACCGCGCGAAGGACCTGATCAAGTCGGGCGGCGAGTGGATCTCGTCGGTCGACCTCGAGAACGAGCTGATGGGCCACCCCGCGATCGCCGAGGCGGCCGTGATCGCCGTCCCCCACCCGAAGTGGGACGAGCGCCCGCTGGGCGTCCTCGTGCTCCGCGACGGCGCGTCGGTGACGAAGGAGGAGCTCGACGCCTTCCTGCTCTCGAAGGCCGTCGCGAAGTGGCAGCTCCCCGACGCGTACGAGATCGTCACCGAGATCCCGAAGACGACGGTGGGGAAGTTCCTCAAGCGGGCGCTGCGCGAGAAGTTCGCGGGGTACGTGCTGCCGGTGTGACCGCCGGGGGTGCCGTGCCGTGCCGTTCCGTGGCGTTGGGGGGGGCCGGGGGTGCGTCGGGGAAGGGAGCGGAGGGCGCGGAGAACGGCATTCATGACGCGGAGGACGCGGGGGAACGGCCGACGGTCGGCACCGGGGGACCGGGTCGGCCGTCGTCGTACGTGGACGGCGTGACGAAAAGGGGAACGGTGCTTCCGCGAGTGGATCGCCATCCATGATGGAAGGTTCTTTTCCCTTTGCTCGTCGTGTGCATGGTCACACGTCCACTTTCGATCATGCTCCGGCGGCGCCGTTGCCGACCGGCGTCCCCCGGTGCCGACCATCGGCCGTTCCCCCGCGGCCTCCGCGTCATGAGTGCCGTTCTCCGCGCCCTCCGCTCGGCCCTCCGCCGCACCCCCCGCCTCCCCGGCGCCGAACGAGACGGCAAACGAGCACGTTGAAGGACGACGCCCATATTGCGGCGTCGCCGCCCCGCCGCCGCCTCTTCGTGGAGCTCGCCCGATGCCTGCCGTCACCCTCACCGTCAACGGCGCCCGCGTCACCGTCGACGTGCCGCCCGACAAGCCGCTCCTCTGGGTCCTCCGCGACGAGCTCGGGCTCACCGGCCCCAAGTACGGCTGCGGGATCGGGCAGTGCGGCGCCTGCACGGTGCACCTCGACGGCCGTGCGACGCGGTCGTGCGTGCTGCCGGTGGCGGCCGTGGGACCGGCGACGGTGACGACGATCGAGGGGCTCTCGCCCGACGGGACGCACGCGCTGCAGCTCGCGTGGCAGGAGCTCGACGTGCCGCAGTGCGGCTACTGCCAGGCGGGGCAGCTCATGCAGGCGGCGACGTTGCTCGAGAAGACCCCGACCCCCACCGACGCGCAGATCGACGCGCACATGAACGCGAACCTCTGCCGCTGCGCGACCTACACGCGCATCCGCGAGGGCGTCCGGCGGGCGGCCGTGATCGCGGCCGAGAAGCGGAAGCGCACCGCGACCTCGAGCGCCGCGGCGAAGGCGGCGGGCGGCAAGGGAGGGACGGAGTGATGCCGACCACCACGACGACCTCGCGCCGCGACTTCCTGCGCGTCACCTCGCTCGCGGGCGGCGCACTCCTCCTCGGCACCTTCGTCGACGTCGACGGCGCGCAGGCGCTCGCCGCGTCGCTCGGCACGGCGCCGGGCGACTTCGTCCCCAACGCCTTCATCCGCATCGCGCCGTCGGGGGCGGTCACGATCGTCGCCAAGAACCCCGAGATCGGCCAGGGGATCAAGACGATGCTCCCGATGCTCGTCGCCGAGGAGCTCGACGTGGCGTGGGAGACGATCACGATCGAGCAGGCCGACGCCGACGAGGCGCGCTACGGCCGGCAGGTCGCCGGGGGCTCGACGGCGACGCCGACGAACTGGGAGCCGCTCCGCCGCGCCGGCGCCGCGGGGCGGCAGATGCTGCTAGCGGCCGCGGCGGCCCAGTGGGGCGTGCCGGCGACCGAGCTGACGACCGAGCCGGGCGTCGTCGTGCACGCGCCCTCGGGGCGCCGTGCGCCGTACGGCACGCTCGTCGCGCGCGCCGCCACGATGCCGGTGCCCGACCCCAGGACCGTGCCGCTCAAGGATCCGAAGGCGTTCCGCATCATCGGGCGCGCGATCGGCGGCGTGGACAACGCGAAGCTCGTCACCGGCAAGCCGCTCTTCGGCATCGACGTGAAGGTGCCGGGGATGCTTCACGCGACCTACGAGAAGGCCCCCGTCTTCGGCGCGGCGGTGGCGCGCGCGAACCTCGACGCGGCGCGGGCGATGCCGGGGGTGACGCACGTCTTCACCGTCGAGGGCGGGACCGCGCTCGCGGGGCTCCTCCCGGGCGTCGCGGTCGTCGCCGACACCTGGTGGAACGCGAAGCAGGCGCGCGCGAAGCTCGCCATCGAGTGGGCGGCGCACCCGACGGCGCAGCAGTCGTCGGCGGGGATGCGCGCGCGCGCGCAGGAGCTCCTCGCCGGCGCGCCACAGCGGATGCTCCGCACCGACGGCGACGTCGCCGCGGCCGTCCGGGGCGCCGCGAAGGTCGTCGAGGCGACGTACGAGTATCCCTTCCTCGCGCACGCCCCGCTCGAGCCGCAGAACTGCACGGCGCAGTGGACGGGCGACACCGTCGAGATCTGGGCGCCGACGCAGAACCCCGGCGCGGGGCGGCAGCTCGTCGCGCGCACCTTCGGCATCCCCGAGTCGGCGATCACGATCCACATCGTGCGCTCGGGCGGCGGCTTCGGGCGCCGACTCAACAACGACTACATGGTCGAGGCGGCGGCGATCGCGCGGCAGGTCGGGCGCCCCGTCAAGCTGCTCTGGACCCGCGAGGACGACACGCGCCACGACTTCTACCGTCCCGCCGGGTGGCACGCGCTGCGTGGCGCGACCGACGCGGCCGGTTCGCTCGTGGCGTGGGAGGACCACTTCGTCACCTTCGGCGAGGGGACGAACTTCGTCGCCAGCGCGGGGATCGCGCCGACCGAGTGGCCGGCGATGTACGTCCCGAACTTCGCGCTCGGCGTATCGAGCATGCCGCTCGGCGTGCCGACGGGCTTCCTCCGCGCGCCGGGGAGCAACGCGCTCTCGTGGGTGATGCAGAGCTTCCTCGACGAGTGCGCGCACGCCGCGCGGCGCGACCCGGTCGACTTCCGTCGCGAGCTGCTGCGCCGAGCCCCGCTCGACGAGGGCAAGGGAGGGCTCGACCGTGCGCGCATGCTCGGCGTGCTCGACCTCGTGGCCGAGAAGAGCGGGTGGGGCAAGGCGAAGCTGCCGAAGGGGACCGGCATGGGGGTCGCGTTCCACTTCAGCCACCGCGGCCACTTCGCCGAGGTGGTGCGCGCCCGCGTGAGCCGGAAGGGCGAGCTCGTGGTCGAGAAGGTCTGGGTCGCCGGCGACGTCGGGAGCCAGGTCATCAACCCGTCGGGGGCGATCAACCAGGTGCAGGGCTCGGTGCTCGACGGCATCTCCGAGGCGCTCGCGCAGGAGATCACCATCGAGGGAGGCGCGGTGCGGCAGTCGAACTTCCACGACTTCCCGCTCATCCGCCTCGCGCAGTCGCCGCCGGTCGAGGTCCACTTCCGCATCACCGACCACCCGCCGACCGGCATGGGCGAGCCCGCCCTCCCGCCCGTCGTCCCCGCCCTCTGCAACGCCATCTTCGCCGCGACGGGCAAGCGCGTGCGCTCGCTCCCGCTCTCGAAGCACGACCTCTCGTGGGCGTGACTTCGCTGCGGCCGTGCGCACGCGTGTCTCGCGGAACCGCGTCACCACGGAGGCGCGGAGGACGGCCCGAGGACGGAGGGCGCTGCCGGACCGCGAAACGCAAAGGACGCGAAGACGACGGAAAGCCCTTCTTGTCGTCACCTTCGCGCCCCTTGCGTTTCGCGGTTCCGTTCGCCGCTCCATCCTCCGGCCGTCCTCCGCGCCTCCGTGGTGACGCGGTTCGGCGGTGCTCCGTGGTGACGCGGTTCGGCGATGCACGACGCACGCACGGAGCCAGCCGATGAAGCACTGGCACGAGACGCAGCAGGTGGTGCACGCGCTCTCGGCGTGGCTGGCCGAGGACGTGGCGTGCGCGCTCGCGACGGTGGTGCGGGTGCAGGGGTCGGCGTACCGGCACGAGGGGGCGAAGCTCGCGGTGAACGCGCGCGGCGAGCACGTGGGGAACGTGAGCGGCGGCTGCCTCGAGGCCGACGTGCGCGAGGTGGCGCTCCGCGTCGCGACGAGCGGGGTGGCGGAGCGGCGGCGCTACTGCGGCGGGAGCGACGAGGTGGCCGCGTGGGACTTAGGGCTGGGCTGCGAGGGCGTCGTCGACCTGCTCGTCGAGCCGGTGCGCGAGCCGCGCACCGCCGACGCGCTCTCGCTCGCCCTCGGCCGCGGCTACGTCGCGGCGACGCGCCTCGAGGGCGACGCCGAGGGGCCGCTCGGGCTCGCGACGCCATCGCGCGTCGTGCTGCGCCCGCACGGCGCCGAGGCGCGACGCATCGTGCAGGGAACGCTCGGCGACGCCGCGCTCGACGCCGTCGCCGCGCGCGAGGCGGCGGCGTGGTACGCGAGCGGGCGATCCGGTATCGTGGTACACGGCGACGCGACGCTCTTCGTCGAGGTGCTCGTGCCGGCGCCGCAGTTCGTCGTCGTCGGCGCGGGCGACGATGCGGTGCCCGTGGCGGCGCTGGCGGCGGCGACCGGGTTCCGCACGACGGTCGTCGACCGCCGCCCCGCGCTCCTCGCGCGCGAGCGCTTCGAGGGGGCGGTGCGCCTCGTCGAGGGCGACGCCGACGCGCTCGCGACGCTCCTCGCCGACGCGCGTCGCCCCCTCGGCACGCTCGGCGCGGGCGACTTCGCGGTGGTGATGACCCACGACTTCGCGCACGACGCCGCGTACCTGCGCGCGCTGCTCGCGTCGCCCGTCGGCTACGTGGGCGCGCTCGGGCCGCGTGCACGGACCGAGCGCATGCTCGCCGCCTTCGCGCGCGAGGGGGTCGTCGTGGACGAGTCGCGTCTCTACGCCCCCGTCGGCCTCGACATCGGCACCGACGGCGCGGAGCAGGTGGCGATCGCGATCGTCGCCGAGGCGCTCGCGGTGCGGAGCGGGCGCCGTCCGCGGTCGCTGCGCGAGCGCGCGACGCCGATCCACGCGGCCGAGTGACGCCCATGAGCACGCCCACGCAGCCCCCCGCCCCGCCTCGCGTCGCCGATCCGGCGGGCGAGCGCGTCGCCGCGGTGGTGCTCGCGGCCGGCGCCTCGTCGCGCATGGGCGGGCCGAACAAGCTCCTCCTCCCCGTCGACGGGCGGCCGATGGTGCGCGGCGTCGTCGAGAGGGTGCTCGAGGCGGGGGCGTGGCCCGTGGTGGTGGTGACGGGACGCGACGTCGCCGCGGTGCGCAACGCGTGCAGCGGGCTCCCCGTGCGCTTCGTGCACGTCGACGACTTCACCGGCCCGACGAGCGGGTCGCTCCATGCGGGGCTGCGTGCGCTCGGCGACGACGCGGACGCGGCGCTGGTGATGCTCGCCGACATGCCGCGCGTGACGGCGGCGATGCTGCGCGACGTGGTCGAGGCGGTGCGGCGCCCTGACGTCCCGCTCGCGGTCTCGCGCTACGGCGACGTGCTCGCCCCGCCGCTCGCCTTCCGGCGCGCGCTCTGGCCCGAGCTCCTCGCGTGGCACGGCGAGGGGTGCGGCAAGGCGGTCGTGCGCGCGCACGAGCGCGAGGCGACGATGCTCGACCGCCCCGTCGAGGCGCTGCAGGACGTCGACACCCCCGAGGACTACGCGTCGCTCGTCGGCTGAGCGCGCATCCCCGGCGGCGTGCCGAGGGGGCTCGGTCGGCAGCCCTCGCGCTGGATCGTGTAGTCGATGCGCTGCACGCGCCAACGCCCGTCGACGGCGACGACGCGGAAGACATCGGTGCCACAGTGGCTGAACCTGCCGGCGGTCCAGAAGTCGTACGGGGCGGTGACGACGACGGTGGCGCCCTCGCGCGTGACGCGCGGCGCCCAGATCCGCTCGAGCTGCGGCGTCGTCTCCGAGGCGAGCCCCTTGTAGACGTCGACGTCGGTGTAGCTGAAGACGCGCCCGCGCGGCACCTCGCGCGCCTCGAAGACGGCGCCGGGGGCGAGGTGCCGCCGCATGAGCGCCGTGTCCGCGGTGCTGATCGCGACGATCACCGAGTCGACCGCCGCCATGATCCCCGGGTCGTCGGCGCGACTCGCGCCGGCCGGCACGACCTGCGACAGGCAGGCGGCGAGCGGAAGCGCGGCGACGACGATGGGCGGGCGACGGAACGACGGGCGCATGCGGGCTCCTTGGCGTGCGGTCCGCCCACGCTTGCGCCCCGCACTTGATTCGTCAACATGCCGCCCCGCCTCGATCCCGACGACGACGACCTCGACCCGCTCGGCCCCGACGACGAGGACGAGACGCTCGCCCTCGACGACGACGACGGCGGCACCGACGATGACGACGCGGACGACGTCGATGACGATCCCGCGCTCGACGAGGACTTCCCGCTCGGCGACGGCACCGCCGACACCGGCGCGACGGTCACCTGTCCCTACTGCGCCGAGTCGATCGAGATCGTCCTCGACCCGGGGTCGGGGAGCGTGCAGTCGTACGTCGAGGACTGCGAGGTCTGCTGCAACCCGTGGCAGCTCTTCGTCGAGTACGACGCCGAGGGGGCGGCGCACGTCGCCGTGATCCCCCTCGAGCAGTAGGCGTGGACGATGGGCCCGCGGCCGAGGGGCGGAGGCGCACGACCGGCACGGGGGGCGCCGGCGGGCGCGTCCCGGGGGGAGCGGGCGGGGGCCGGCCGCCGTCGTCGTGCCACGTCGTCCCGATTGGCGGCGCTCGGGGGCGCCCCTAGCTTGTGCGCACCGCATGGGTTCCGTGGCCCGGCGGCACCATTCCCGGCGACGCGCAGCGGCGACGCCGCACGCAGCGTCTCCTCCCGCGACCCGGACCCGACGCGATGACCTGGGCAGCCATCACCGGCTGGGGGAAGTGCATGCCCCCGGCCGTCCTCACCAACGACGACCTCTCCACCTTCCTCGAGACGAACGACGAGTGGATCCGCACGCGCACCGGGATGCGCGAGCGGCGGATCAGCCACGTCGGCGCGATCGAGATGGCGACCGTCGCCTCGGCGCGCGCGCTCGCCTGCGCGGGGCTCGACGCGGCGGAGCTCGACCTCATCGTCTACGGCGGGGTGAGCAACGACGAGCTGGTGCCGAACAGCGCCTCGGGGGTGCAGGTCGCCCTCGGCGCGCACCGCGCGGCGAACTTCGACCTCAACACCGCCTGCACGAGCTTCTGCTACGGGATCGCCTCGGCGACGGCGATGATCCGGCAGGGGATGATCCGCAACGCGCTCGTCATCGGCGTGGAGCTGATCAGCAAGTACATGGACTGGAACGACCGCAACGTGGCCGTGCTCTTCGGCGACGGGGCCGCGGCGGTGGTGCTGCAGGCGAGCGACACCGAGCAGGGGATGGTCGGCGCGGTGCTCGGCTGCGACGCCGAGGCGCGGCAGACGCTGCGCGTGCGCGGCATGGGGTGCGCCTACGCGTCGGGGCAGGTCATGTACGGCGACACGCTCTGGGACTTCGACGGGCAGTCGATCTTCAAGCGGGCGGTGCACGCGATGGCCGAGGCGTCGCGCAAGGTGCTCGCCGACGCGGGGCTCGGCCCCGACGACGTCGACCTCGTCGTGCCGCACCAGGCGAACCTGCGCATCATCGAGGCGGTCGCGAAGTACGCCGGCGTCCCGATGGAGAAGGTGATGGTGACGGTCGACCGCTACGCGAACATGAGCGCGGCGACGGTCCCCGTGGCGCTCTGCGAGGCGCTCGAGCAGGGGCGCATCGCCCCGGGCGCGACGCTCCTCATGCCGGCCTTCGGCGCGGGGCTCACCTACAACTCGCTGCTGGTGAAGTGGGGCGAGCGGGTCACGCCGCTCGGCCACTCGGACCGCGAGCTCCCGCCGGTGACGAAGACGGGGCTCGAGCTCGTCGAGGCGATCCGCGCCGTGCAGGACCCGCGCGGCCGCTCGATGGCGGGGCTGCACGCGGTGACGTTCGCGGAGGAAGCGTTGGTCGCCGCCGCGTCGTGAACGGAGGCGCCGTGCGTCGTCGCCATGGGATCGGCGGCGACGCGCGGCGCCCCCGCGCGACTCAGGCCCCTTCGACCACGAGCTCGAAGGGGATGTTGCCGCGCGTCGCGTGGCTGTACGGGCAGATCTTCTCGTGCGTCTCGGCGACGAGCGCCTCGAGCTGCGCCTGCGGGATCGTCGTGCTCTTCACGTGCATCTTCACGCCGACGCCGAAGCCCGACTCCTGGCGCGGGCCGATCGAGACCTCGCAGGTGGTGACGGTCCCCTTGGTGTCGACCTTGTGCTGCGTGCCGACGAAGTCGAGCGCGCCGCCGAAGCAGGCCGCGTAGCCGGCGGCGAAGAGGTGCTCGGGCGTCGTCGTGCCGGGGAGGGCGGGGCCGCCCATCTCCTTGCGGACCGAGAGGTCGACGCTCACCGACTTGTCGGTCGTCTCGGCGTGCCCGTTGCGCCCGCCCGTGCTCACGGCGGTCGCGCTGAGGAGCGGCTTGATGCTGTTCTTCGGGTCCATGATGCGGGTCCGTTCGGGGTCAAGCGTGCCGCGGCGGGCCCGCGGCGCCGGGGCGGAAGCTAACGCCGCCCGGGAACACGGGGCGCGTGCTCCTCGTGCCGCCGCGCCGCCCCGTGTCGCCCGCGACGGATGCACGCGCCGCTCACGGCCCCGCGAACGCCGCGAAGAAGCGCCAGACCTCGGCCGCCATCTCGATCGTGTCGTCCTGCCGCCCCACGATGTCGGTGATGACGGTCCCGTGGCGCTCCGTCACGCTCGGCTCGACGTGGCCGCCGCCCTCGATGCGGACGAGCACCGCGACGGGCCGCCCCGGCGTCCCCCACGTGGTGCGCACGACGCGCGTGCCGACCGCGCGCGATCGCGGGAACTCGGTCGCGTCGACCGGGCGTGCCGGCACCCCCGCGAGGCGCGTCCACGTCGCGATCGACGCCTCGGTGCCGAGCACCGTGCCGCGCGTCGTCGCCGCGGACGCCCCGCCGAGCGCGCCGCCGCCGAAGGGCGAGAGGCGGTCGTCGGTGCCGTTCATCAGCAGCACGGGCACGGGGCGCGCGGGCGGCGGGCAGCGCGGCTTCGCGGGCATCGCCGCGGCGATCGCCGCCACCGCCGCGACCGACGCCGGCCGCTCGACCGCGAGGCGGAGCGCCATCTGCCCGCCGTTCGACGTCCCGACGGCGAAGACACGGCGCACGCGCAGCCCCGCCTCCCGCGCGAGCGTGTCCGCGAGCGCCTCGAGGAAGGCGACGTCGTCCGCCTCGACGCGCGCATCGCCGTCGCCGCGGCAGTCGTTCCAGCCGGTGCTGCCGTCGGGCCCCGCGAGGCCGTCGGGGGCGACGAGCACGAGCCCCTCGCGGTCGGCGATCGGGAGCCACGCGCGATACGGCGCGGCGCGCCCGGCGCCGGTGACGAGCGCCGTCCCGCTCCCTCCGCGACCGTGCAGCAGGAGGACGATCGCGGTCGCGCCGCCCGGCCGCGCCGCGGGGACGCGCACGAGCGCGTCGCGTGCGGTGCCGCCGACGACGAGCGTGCGGCGCACGAAGCCCGCGAGGGGTGCCTGCGCGGCGAGTGCGGGGAACGCGAGGGCGCCCGCCGTCGCGAGCACCGCGAGGGTACGGAGGGCGCGACGGCACCGGCGGTGGCGCGTCGCACACGGGAAGCGTCGATGCATGCCCGATCGCTACCGCATCCGTGCCGCCCGGTGAATCCTCGACGCGTCACGATCGCGTCGCTGGCGCCCGACACCGTGCGCCCGGCGTGTCGCGTCCCCGCACCGGGCGCGTTGCCCGGCCGCTTATCTTGCCGCCCATGCCTCCCACCTCGCCCTACCGCACGCTCCCCGTCGAGCGCCGCGTCGCGCTCGTGCATCACCTCATCAAGGCCGATCGCGCGGGCCACGCCACCTTCGTGCAGCGCATCGTCGCCAAGGGGGGTGGCTTCCGCGCCGTCGCGGTGGCCAAGTGGCCGACCGACCGGCTCGCGAAGGAGGTCGTGCGCATGCAGGCCGAGACGCCGCAGGACGAGCTCGACCTGCTGCAGACGCTCTACGTCGACCTCGAGCCGGCGATCCAGGTGGCCTTCCTCGACGCGACGCAGGTGAAGCACGAGAGCGGCCGCATCGCCGAGGAGGTGACGCCCCCCTTCACGACCGACGCCGAGGCCGTGCGCGCCGCCGCGACGATGGTCAAGGAGCGCTTCGGCGACGAGGGGATGCGCTACCTCCGCACGCTCGCGCGCTACGCGCGCGACGCGTGGCCGGGGATCGAGGGGACGGTCGCGACGCTCGAGGGGTGACGCGCGGCGCCGGGGCGCGCCACGACGCCCCGCGGCTCACGACTCCGCCGTCACCAGCAGCGCGCCGAGCGCCGTCGCCCGCCCCGGCGCGTCGGGGATCGTGAGCGGCGTCGCGTAGTACTCCCCCACGAGGGCGAGGACGCGCCGCACCGACGGGAGGTCGCACAGGTGGCCGACGATCACCGCCGTCGCCATTGCCTCGGCCTTCATCGCGTTGATCGTCACGACCGCGATGACCTGCCCGACGAGGTTCACCAGCGCGGCGGCGGTGTCCTCGCGTGACGCGTCGACGGCGTGGCGCGCCACCCGGCCGAAGTTGACGGCCGTCGTGTCGGCGGGGAGGGCGCCGATCGCGCCGCCGATCACGTCCTCGATCGTGAGGTTGAGCGTCGCGTCGCGCCCGGCGTGCGCGAGGGCGTCGATCTCGCGCGGGTCGGCGGTGCCGCAGAGGAGGCGCGCGAGGCCCACCAGCGTCCCGCCGCCGACGCCCGTGCCGGTGACGTGCCGTGCGCCCTCCGGCGTGGCCGCGACGACCGCGGTCCCCGAGCCCGCGCTCGTGACGAGCGCCCGCTCCACCCGCGCGAGCGCGCGGCCGCCACGGCCGATCGCCCGCACCTCGTCGACGCCCACGAGCGGCGCGCCGTCGAGCGCCGGCGGCAGCGCGCGGCGATCGCCGCCGGTGACGGCGATCCACGACGCCTCGCCCGGCGCCACCCCGCCCTCGGCGAGCGTGCGCCGCACGCGCGCCGCGTCGGGCCGTCCCTCGCTCGGCAGCCGCCAGTGGCGCAGCTCCCCCGCGTCGTCGCGCACGACGACGTCGGTGTTGCTCGCGCCGAAGTCGACCCCGATGGTGAGCGATCGCGTCATGCGCCTGAGGCTAGCCGCCGATGCCGTGCCCGGCGAGCCCCCGCGCGCCCGCCTTGTGTGGCCGCGTGCCGGGGACGAGCTTCCCGCTTCCCCCATCCACGAGCACGACCCGTGCGCCTCGCCCTCGCGTTCCTCGCCGCGGCCGCCGTCGCCGCCCCCCTCGCCGTGCGTGCCGCCGGCGCCACGTCGGCCCGTCCCGCCGCCGCCGCGCGCGACACGGGGACCGTCATCGTGTATGCCAGCTGCGCCGCCGAGCAGAACACGATGATCCGCGTCGATCCCGAGCAGGTGCACGTGCGGCAGGGCGACGCCGTCGCGTGGCGGCTGGCCGACGAGACGAACGTCGTCGACTTCGCCATCTCGCCGAAGGAGAAGTCGAAGTGGCCGTACGCCGACACGCCGCCCTACCGCGGCGGGCGCTCGCGGCGCGCCGTCGCCTCGCGCATGAAGCAGAAGGCCAAGGGCACGTACGCCTACGCCGTCTCGGTGACCTGCCGCGTCGACGGGCACGTCTTCACGGTGGACCTCGACCCGGACGTCGTCGTCGACGAGTGAGCCGGCGCGCGGCCGCTCCGTGATGTTCCAGACCGACGCCCCCGCGCGCATCGGCCCCTACACCGTCCTCGGCGTCCTCGGCGAGGGGGGGATGGGCATCGTCTACGAGGCGGAGGAGACGTCGCCGGTCGTGCGGCGCGTCGCGCTCAAGGTCGTGCGCGGCGGGATCGACTCGCGCGAGATCCTCGCGCGCTTCGACGCCGAGCGCCGCGCCCTCGCGGTGATGACGCACCCGGGGATCGCGCGCGTCCTGACGGCGGGAAGCACCGACGACGGGCAGCCCTGGTTCGCGATGGAGCTGGTGCGCGGGCCGACGATCACCGCCTACTGCGACCAGTACCGGCTCGGCATCCGCGAGCGGCTCCGGCTCTTCATCGGCGTCTGCACGGCGGTACAGCACGCCCACCAGAAGGGCGTCATCCACCGCGACCTGAAGCCGTCGAACATCCTCGTCGCCGAGGAGGACGGGCGCGCGCAGCCGAAGATCATCGACTTCGGCATCGCCAAGGCGGTCGGGCCGGCGTCGGGCGACGCGCTGCGCACGCAGGCCGGGCTCGCGCTCGGGACGGTGGCGTACATGAGCCCCGAGCAGGCCGACGCGAGCGCGACCGACGTCGACACGCGCGCCGACATCTACTCGCTCGGCGTGATCCTCTACGAGCTCCTCACCGGGACGCTCCCCGCCGACCCGTCGACCGACGGGATGTACGCCTTCCTCGCGCGCCTCGTCGCCGGCGAGACGAACCCGCCCGTCCCGAGCGCGCGGCTGGCCACGCTCGAGGGGGAGCGCGACCGGCTCGCGACGCTCAGGCGGAGCGAGCCGCGCTCGCTGCGGCGCGAGCTGCGCGGGGACCTCGACTGGATCGTGATGAAGGCGATGCACCCCGACCGGGCGCATCGCTACGAGACGGCGACCGCGCTCGCCGCCGACCTCCGTCGCCACCTGCACGACGAACCGGTGCTCGCGCGGCCGCCGAGCACGCGGGACCGCGTCGCCAAGTTCGTGCGCCGGCACCGCGCCGGCGTGGTCGCGGGTGCGGTCGTGGCGGTGGCCGTCGTCGGCGGGGCGATCGCCGCGACCGTCGGCCTCGTGCGCGCGACGCGCGCCGAGCGCGAGGCGCAGCGCGAGCGCGCGGCGGCCGAGCAGGTGGCGACCTTCCTCGTCGACCTCTTCAAGGTGAGCGACCCCGGCGCCGCACGCGGCGCGACGCTCACCGCGCGCGAGATCCTCGACCGCGGCACGCGGCGCGTCGCCACCGAGCTCGGGGCGCAGCCCGAGCTGCAGGCGCGCGTGATGCAGGTGCTCGGCACCGTCAACACGTCGCTCGGCCAGTACGCCGAGGCGCGCACCCTCCTCGAGGACGTGCTGCGCCTCCGCGAGCGCGCCTTCGGCCCCGACGACCCGCGCGTCGCCGAGACGCTCGTGGCGCTGGGCGAGGTGGCGCGCTCGCGCGGCGAGCACGACGAGGCGGCGCGCCTCTTCACCCGCGCCCTCGCGATCCAGCGCGCCGCGCACGGCGCGGAGCACGTGGACATCGCCACCTCGCTCGCGCTGCTCGCGGCGACGCGCGTGCGGCAGGGGCGCGAGGCCGAGGCCGAGTCGCTCTACCGGATCGTGCTCCCGATGGACGAGCGCGTGCGCAAGCCCGACGACCCGCGCGTCGCCCGCGACCTGCGCGGCCTCGCCACCGTCTACTGGGCGCAGAAGCGGCTCCCCGAGGCCGAGTCGCTCTGGACGCGCGCCCTCGTGCTGCAGGAGCGCACGCTCGGCGGCCAGCACCCCGACGTCGCCAACACGCTCAACAACCTCGGCGCCCTGCACTGGACGCGCGGCGACCACGCGCGCGCCCTCGCCTACTACCGTCGCGCGCGCCCGATCCTCGAGGCGAGCTACGGCCCCGACCACGCGCTCGTCGCCGGGGTGATCAACAACCTCGCCGAGACGTCGTGGAAGCTCGGCGACCACGCGGGCGCCGACACGCTCTTTCGGCGCGCGCTCGCGATCAAGGAGCGCGTCCTCGCGGCCGACAACCCGAGCATCGCCGTCACGCTCAACGGCCTCGCCGGGCTCCGGCGCGACGAGCGGCGGTGGGCGGAAGCCGACTCGCTCTACGCGCGGGCGCTCGCCCTCCGCGAGCGGGCGCTCGGGCCGACGCACCCCGACGTCGGCGAGACGCTCCGCGACTACGCGGCGATGCTCCGCGCGGCCGGGCGCGAGGGCGAGGCCCAGCTCCTCGCCGACCGGGCGGCGCGGCTGCGCTGAGCGCGCGCCGGCACGTCGCCGAGCCTCAGCGCGCGAGCAGCGTCGCCGCGAACCAGAGCGACGGGAGCGCCGCCCCCCACGCGAGGAGGAAGCGCGGCAGCCCGAGCACCAGCGCGTTCGCCGCGTGGAACGCGACCGCGCTCGCCGCGTACGCCACCGCCAGCGACGGCGCCGCCCACGCGAGCGGCGCCGCCAGCTCCCACGCGAACACGCCGATCCCCGCCGCGCGCAGCAGCGCACGGTCGCGCGGCACCCACGCCGGCGCGCCGTAGGCGGGGAGCGCGAGGAAGGCCGCGAGCGCGCGCCCCGTCCACCAGTCGCGCTCGCGCGCCTTCACCACCCCGGCGCGCAGGTAGCTCGCCGTGCACTGCGCCGCCACGTACACGATCGCCCCCGTGCGGAGCGCGTCGCGCGCGCGCGGGGCACACGCGACCGCGAGCGCCGCGAGCACCGTGAAGAGCATCGCGTCGCTCCCGCCGTTGACGCGCCCGCGCACGTGCGCCGCCGCGAGCACGGTGCCCACCACGCCGAGGGCGGCACCCCACCACGCCTGCGCGACGCCGAGGGCGACGGCCCCCGCCCCCTGCAGCGCGAGCGCGGCGAGCACGGTGCGGCGGGCGAGGAGCGGGGCGGCGAGGCCGCGCTCGGCGGCGAGCACCGCGTCGTCGTGCGCGGCACGCACCGCCGGGTCGCGCAGCACGACCGCCGTGTCGAGCGCGGCGTGCGCGCTCGCGAGTGCGGCGAGGGGCGCCATCCACGCGAGCACCGTGTCGAGCGCGGTGGCGTCACCCGCGATCACGGCGCGATCGACTCCACCACGCGCGGCGTCGCCGCGAGCACGGTGCGCGCGCGCGCCGGCGCCTCGCCGCCCCGCTCGACGACGCGCCACTGCCAGCGCCGGTCGTCGCCCGGGACGTGCTCGCGCGCCGCGGCGGCGGCGAGGGCGCCGAGCTGGCGGCGCGTCGCGCGCACGGCGGGCGTCGCCTCGTCGGTCTCGACCTGCGCACGCTCCACGAGCGACTGCAGCAGGAGGGTGCGCGTCGCCGCGGGGGCCCACGCGACGTGCCACCAGCGACGGCGCGGCGCGACGAACGCGGGGCGCCAGCCGTGCCCCTCGGTCGCGTCGGGCGGGCGCACCTCGAGCCGTGGCGCGGCGCCGATGCGGTCGAAGAAGGCCCACGAGGGGAGGCAGAGGCGGAGGAGCGTCGCGGCGAGCATGCGGTGGACGGACGGGGGCACCCGGGGGACGAGTGTCGGCCGGCGAGGGCACGGCGCCGGGGACGCCGCCGCGCGTGCACCGCCGCGCCGGGAACGATCGTCGCCCGTCAGGCCAGCGCCGGCCAGTGCGCCCAGGCGAGCACCCGCGTCCCCTCGAGGGTCATCCCCACGTAGCCCTCGTCGATCGCGCGCTCGGCGCTCGTGCCGTAGGCGTTGGCCACCAGTTCGGCGCAGATCGCGAGGCCGAGCCCCGTGCCGCCCGTGGTGAAGCCGCCGCGGAAGAGGTCGCGCAGCGCGCCACCCGTGTGCGCGACGAGCCGCGCGGCGTGCGCCGGCTCGACCGTGTTGGCGACGACGAGCCGGAGGTCCGGCGCGTCGGCGGGACGCGCGTCGCCGGGGGCGAGCGCCGCGATCGCGAGCCGCACCTCGCCGTCGGTGGTGAAGCGGGCGGCGTTGTTGGCGAGGTTGTAGACGACGCGGTCGAGCGCGGCGAACTCGAGGCACTGCATCGAGACGGCGCCCTGCCAGTGCGCGTCGATGCGCACCGCCACCCGCCGGTCGGGCGCGGTGCGATGGATCGCGTCGGCCCACTTCTCCACGAGCATCGCGACGTCGTGCCGGTGGCCGGCGAGGTCGGCGATGCGGCGCGCCTCGTCGAGGTCGCGCACCACGTTGCGCAGGATTTTGAGATGATCGCGCGCGAGCATCGCGGCGCGCGTCGCCTCGCCCGGCTCCGGCATGCCGCGCGCCGCGAACTCCGCCGCCGCGGCGAGTGCGGGCAGCGCGCCGCTCCGGACCTCGTGCACGGCGCGGCGCGCCCGGGCGTCGCCCGCCCGTCGCGGCTCCACGGCCGCGGCACCGTCGATCGCGTCGCGCCACCACGATGCGTGCGCGAGCGCGGCGAGGGCGGCGAGCGCCGCCACCTCGTCGCCGCGCGCCGGCCCGAGCGCCGCCAGCAGCGTCGCGTGCGCCCGCAGCAGGGCGTCGTAGAGGCGCTGCAGGCAGACCACGCCCACGGGCGTCAGCTCGGCGAGCGTGATGTCGGTGCCGTCGCCGGCGTAGCGCTCGATGCGCCACGAGACGAGCGCGCCGGGACCGAGCGCCTCGAGGACGTCCGGGGCGAGGGCGGGGAGGGCCACGGGGCTCCGACTCGTGCGGTGGGCGGGTGGGCGGCGCGCGCGCCGCATGGCGGCGCACCGGGTGCGGATGTCCCGACCCATGCGCGAGGAGGATCGGTCAGTGCATGCGTCAACATACGCGCGGGGGTGTGGCTTCGCTCACGCGGCGACGACGACCGCCCGGGCCACCGGGCGGCCCCGTGCGCCGGTCACGGGCACCCCGCCCTCAGCGCCGCGGCACGACCGTCACGAGCCAGCCGCCGAGCCAGGTCCCCGCGACGCCGAGCACCAGCGCGAGCGTCGCCAGCTCCTCGCGGCGTGTGGGGAGCGCGAGCGCCGCCACCAGCACCGCCGCGACGAGCGCGCACCATGCCGCGAGCGTGGTGCGGGGCCAGCCGCGCTCGCAGCTCGTCACGCTCCCGAGCGGGAGCGCGAGGAGCGCCGTCCCCGCCGCGAGCCACGCGAGCGACCCGTCGCCGGCGCCGAGCGCGATCCCCGCGAGCGCGATCGCCGCCGCCAGCGCGATGGCGACGAGGCGAACGCCGCGCACGCGCGCCGGGCCGAGCAGCCGCCGCCCCTCGGCGTCCATGCTGATCGCGAGGTCGAGCAGCGGGTCGGCGAGCCAGGTCGCGAGGAGGAAGACGACGTACGCTCCCATCAGCGGCCACGCGACGATCGCGAGCAGCGGGCTCGCCGCGGCCACGGTGCGCAGGACGCGGAAGGCGACGACCCCCGCGATCGCGACGAGGAGCCGCTGGCGCGCCGACATCCGCCCGAGCTTGAGGAAGGCCGGCAGGAGCGTGCGGTAGACGACGTTGCGGCTCCGCAGCGCGACGAGGAGCCCCTCGCGCGCCCACTCGGAGCGCGGATCGACGAGGAGCGCGTCGCGGAAGTGGGCCACCGCCACGTTCCGGTCGCCGGCGCCGAGCGCGCTCCACCCCTTGCCGGCGGCGGCGAGCGGGTCGAGCGGATCGAGCGCGGCCGCGTCCTCGAAGGCGCGTGCCGCCTCGTCGTCGCGGCCGAGCGCGCGCAGCGCGAGCGCGCGGAGCGAGGTGCTCGCCGCGTGCGCGGGGTCGCGATCGAGGCCGCGGTCGGCGTGGCCGAGCGCGTCGAGCCAGCGCGCCTGCAGCGCGCAGCACTGCGCGAGGAGCGCGTGATGGTCGGCGTCCTCCGGGTCGAGCGCGAGCGCCTCGCGCGCCGCGACGATCGCCTCGGCGGGGCGGCCGCGCCGCACGCGCAGCGACCCCTGCACCCAGTGCACGAACGGCAGGAAGGGCTCGAGCGTCACCGCGCGCGCCGCCTCGGCGTCGGCCTCGTCGGGGCGTCCCGCGTCGGCGAGGACGAGCGCGAGGATCGCCCGCGTCATCGCGTCCTGCGGCGCGCGGGCGAGCGCGGCGCGCAGGTGCACCTCGGCCTCGTCGAAGCGCGCGTCCTCGATCGCCGCGAGGGCGGCGGCGCGCGGATCGGTCTCGGCGTCGGAGTCGAAGGCGGGCATCGCGAGGCGGGAGGGCGGCCCCGGAGTGTATCGGCGTGCGGGGGCGGCGTGGAGCGGGGCGGCCCGACGATGGTCGCCGCCGGCGAGCGCTCACGGGGCGCGCAGCACCCCCGCCTGCGCGAGGAGCGCGCGGAGCTGCGCCACGGGCACCGCCTCGACCGTCGCGAAGGCGCCACGCACCGTCGTCGCGCGGAGGAGCGAGTTCACGATCGCCTCCTCGGTCGCCTCGATCACCGGCGCGAAGAGGCGGCCGGCCTGCGCGTTCCCCAGCTCGAGCGTGCGCAGCGTGTCGGGCGGCGTCCCGCTCGAGCCGGCGACGTGCCGGCGGCGCACTGCGGGGTGCGTGCTGAAGGCGAGGACGTAGTCGCCCGAGCCGTGGTCGATGTCGGAGCCGGTGCGCCCGATCGCGAGGAGCGCGCGCGACGCGAGCCGGCGCAGCGAGCGGTCGCCGAGCGGCGCGTCGGTGGCGACGATCACCACGATGGAGCCGCTCGCTCCCTGGTCGCGGTTGGGCGTCACGCCGCCGCGCCCGAGCGCGCGCCCCACGGGGACGCCGGCGATCGTGAGGTCGCGCCACGCGCCGAAGTTGCTCTGCACGAGCACCCCCACGGTGTACGGGCCGCCGGGGAGCCCCGGCACGACGCGCGAGGCGGTGCCGATGCCCCCCTTCCAGCCGAAGGCGACGGTCCCCGTCCCCGCGCCGACGCTCCCCTCGTCGACGGCGCCGCCGCGCGCCGACTCGAGCGCGAGCACGACGTCGTCGTGCGTCACCGGCATCGTGCGGATCGCGTTGAGCGCCCAGCCGTCGTTCGTCTCGCCGACGACCGGGTTGAGCGAGCGCACGCGCGCCATCCCCGGGCGCGCGAGGAGCCAGCGCGTCATCGACTCGGCGACGCGCCACGTGCAGAGCGTGCAGGTGAGCGCGACCGGGGTCTCGAGCTCGCCCAGCTCCGCGAGCTGCGTCGCGCCGACGAACTTGCCGAAGCCGTTGCCGACGACGAGCGCCGCCGGCACCCGCTCGACGAACGGGTCGCCGTCGTGCGGGAAGACGACGGTGACGCCGGTGCGCACCGAGTCGCCGCGCACCACGGTCGCGTGGCCGACGCGCACGCCGGCGACGTCGGTGATCGCGTCGAGCGGGCCGGGGGCGTGCGTGCCGATCACGAGCCCGAGGTCGCGCGCGCGCGGGCGGGGCGCCTCCTGCGCCGCGAGCGTCGCAGCGACGCCCGGCACGGCGAGGCACATGGCGAGCGCGCGGATCACGGGCGCGCGCGCCGGCGCGGTCGCGGTCATGCGCGACGCCACTCGCGCGCGAGCATCGCCTCCATCTGGTCGTGCGCGACCGCCCACCCCGCCGGGAAGCCCATCGCTGCGTGCTCGGCGCTCTTCTCCGCCGACCAGTGACGCACCGTCGCCTCGAGGCGCGTCCCCTCGCCCTCGGCGTGGAAGTCGAGGATGCCGACCATGAACGGCGTCCCCTCGCCCGGCTCCCACGCGCGCGTGAACGCGTCGGTGAAGACGAGCCGGCGCCCCGGCACCACCTCGAGATAGACGCCCGGACTCTCGACCACCTCGCCCGCGGGGCCATGCATCACGATGAACGACCTGCCCCCGGCGCGCACGTCGAGGTCGGCGTGCACCGCCTTCCACGGCAAGGGACAGAACCACTGCACGAGCCACGCGGGCTCGGTCCACGCGCGGAAGACCGCCTCGGGCGGGAAGGCGAGCGTGCGCGTCCAGGTCAGCTCGCGGTCGGCGGGAAAGGGGGCGTCGGGCATCGGCGGCTCGGGGGTCGGCGGCGGGGGGAGCGGGGCAAGGTGACCGCCGCCGCGCGCGCGGGGGATCGGCGTTTCCCGCACGCCGCGCGAGCGGCCGCCGATTCACGACGGCGACCGGCGCCGTGACGATCGGCACGAACGTCGCCCGCATCGTCGTCGCGCGCGGTGCGCGATCCCCGCGTGGCCGTACCGCGCGGTCGTGGGGGACGTGCGCTCAGGCCGACGTCGACGGAGCGCCGTCGGTCGCATGGCCCAGCAGGTACGTGAGCCGTGCCGGGGGTGACGCGACCTCGATGCGCCCCGCCTCCCACGCATAGCCGTCGACGCCGACCGCGTCGGCGAGCGCCGCCAGCTCCTCGGGCGTGTAGGCGCGCAACGTCGAGACCAGGCCGTCCCACCAGCAGGTGAGCGGGACGAGGGGGACGAGGTACGTGAGCGCGAGGCGCCGCCAGCGGAACGGCCGGATCCACGGCGTGACCGCGAGCACGACGAAGGGGGTCACGATCCCGTAGGCGGGGAGGAGACGCAGGCGACGATCCGGGTACTCGAAGATCGCGATCGGCTGACCCTGTCGCGCCGCGTCGCGCAGGACCGCGATCGCATCGTGCGGCGCGAAGTGGTGGAAGCCGTTGAAGATGGTGCGCAGCCCGGTGAGCGTGTCCGGCACGGCGCGCGCGTCGACCGGGACGGCGACCGACCGCACCGGGGCTCCCGCGGCCGCCACCGCCTCCCACGCGGAGAGATTCGGATAGAGGTCGGTGAGCACGAAGTCGACGCGCGCGCCGTCGGCCGCGAGCGCGGCGGCCAGCGCCGGCACCGGGCCGGCGCCGCCCGCGCACAGGTCGACGATGCGGGTCGCGCCCGTGCGCCGGAGCAGGTCGGCCAGCACGGGGACGATCGGTCGGTGCAGCGCGAAGCGCTCCGACATGAAGTGCAGGTAGTCGGTGGCGAGGTCGCGCACGATGCGCGGGAACCACGCCTGGTCCTCGAGCTCGAAGAGCTGGAGCCGCGGCAACGGCATGTGCCTCCGGGAGTCGGTGGCGAACGGGCTCGCGGTGATGCCGGGCGAGGCCGCGACGGCGATCAGCGCCCCGTCGTCCGCGCCTTCCCCGCCGCGCTCCCCGCGCGCGCCTTCGCCCGCGTGAGCGTCTTCACGTGCTCCACCCGCCGGAAGCGCAGCGCCGACCAGTCCTCGTCGATCGCCACCTGCCGCACCCCCTCCCACCCGAGCGCCCCGAGGACGCCCCACCCCGTGTCACGGTTGAACTCGCAGCGGTAGCGCGTCGACGTCCCCTTCGGATAGCAGAACCAGAGGATCGCGTCGCCCTCGGCCGCGGTGGCGAGCGTGCGAGCGAGCGTGTCGAGCGCCGCCTGCGTCGTCGCGAAGGCGATGCCGAAGGTGACGCGCGCGTGCGGCGGCACCGTGCGCTCGACGACGACGCCGTCGAGCGCCGCGAGTGCCGCGTCGAACGACGCCGGCGCGTCGAGCACGTGGATCGGCGACTGGCCCTTGTGGTTGAGCTTCGCGAAGAGCGCGGACGGCATGCGGGGACTCCGGGGACGGGGCGAGGGAGCATGGCGCCCGCCGGGACCGTCGCGCAAGCGGCGCCGCCTAGAACGCGTACCGGATCCGGCACCCCGGCAGCCGCGCCGCCACCAGCGCGGTGAAGTCGCGCACCATCGCGCCCTTGAGCCCGCGCCGGTAGCGCACGACCGACGAGCCCCCCTCGTCGCGCTTGGGCTCCTGCCATTCGGGCGTCCACAGCAGCCGCTCCGCCGCCGGGTGCCACCCCAGGTTCACGCCGTGCAGGCGCTCGTCGTGGGTGAGGAAGATCACCTCGGCCGCGAGCTGCGCGCGGGTCGCCGGCGCGATCCCGGCGTCGACCTCGCCCAGGAGCGCCGCCCAGTCGTCGAGCCACCCGTCGTAGGCGATGACGGGCGAGAAGTTGAGGTGCACCTCGTACCCCGCGCGCACGAAGTCGTCGAGCGCGGCGATCCGGTCGGCCACCGGCGAGGTGCGCACGTCGACGACGCGGGCGACCCGCTCGGGCATGAGCGAGAAGCGCACCCGCGTGCGCCCCGCGGGCTCGAGGGCGAGGAGGGCGCGGTTGACGTACTTCGTCGCCCACGACGCCTTCGCGCGCGGGAGGCGGCGGAAGAGCGCGACCATGTCGGCGACGTTGTCGGAGACGAGCGCGTCGACCGAGCAGTCGCCGTTCTCGCCGATGTCGTAGACCCAGTGGTCGGGGTCGACCTGGTTCGGCACCGCCTTCCGCCCCTGCGCCCGCGCGTGCAGCTCGATCGCGCGCGCGACCTGCTCGACGTTGACGAAGGTGGTGATCGGGTTCGCGAATCCCTTGCGCCGCGGCACGTAGCAGTAGGCGCAGGCCATCGCGCAGCCGTTCGAGAGGCCGGGGGCGATGAAGTCGGCGCTCCGCCCGTTGGGCCGCACGTCGAGCGACTTGCGCACGCCGAGCACGAGGACGTCGCGCTTGGTGCGGACCCAGTCGCGCACCGCCCCCGCGTTGCCGTGGAGCCCGGGGATGCGCCAGTGGCTCGCGACCTCGATCCGCTCCGCATCGGGGAAGCGGGCGAGCACCTGCGCGCCACGCGCGAAGTGCGCGATGTCCGGCTCGTGGTAGATGGTGCGCACGCGCAGGAGCGGGCGCTGCACCGGGGGCGTCGCGGGGGCCGTCGTGGTCACGACATGTGGTACCCCGCAGCGTGCGTGTCGAGCCCGCTCGCACGCACGAAGATCGCGCGAGCACGCGCGTCCTCACGCCTCGGGCGCCCCGTCATCGCCGAGCGCGGCGAACCAGGCGGCGTAGGGCGTCGTGCGCGCGAGGCGGCGCGTGTAGTCGGGCGCGCCGTCGTCCCACCAGACGGGGCCACGCTCGCCCAGCGCGACCTTCGCCGCGTGCACGGCACGGCGGGCGGCCGCGAGCGCGTCGGGGTCGCCGGCGCGCTGCGCCGCGTGCACCGCGCGGCGGGCGGCCATGAGCGCCTGCACGTGCGCGGCGCGGACGTCGGGGGCGAGGCGCGGGTCGCTCGTGCGCCAGAGCCGCCCGCGCACGACGAGGTAGCGGCCGTCGGGGGTGACGAGCGGCATGCGCGCGAGCGGGGCAAGTCGCGCGCCGCGCGTGGACGCGGGGCCGACGCGCCGGCGGCGTCCCCGAAGGTGCGCCTCGCGCGGCGGACAGGTCAGGGCGCCGCGACGTTCTGCAGCCGCACGCGCCCCTGCGCGACGACGCGCCCCTGCTCGTCGCGCACCCACGCCTCCCACAGCTGGTTGGTGCGCCCGACCGTCACCGGCCGCCCCGTCGCCACGAGCCGCGCGCCGGCCTTCGTCGCGCGCACGAAGCTCGTCGTGTTCTCGAGCCCCACCGCCTGCTGCCCCCGCTCGCGCACCGCGAGCGTCGCGCCGATCGAGCAGACCGTCTCGATCACGCCGCAGTGCACGCCGCCGTGCACGAGGCCGAAGGGCTGCAGGTGGCGGTCCTCGGCGACGAACTCGCACGTCACCTCGTCGGGCGTGGCGACCGTGTAGCGGAGCCGCATCGCGCCGCTCCAGCCGGCGAGGGCGTTGAGCCAGTCGAGCGTGATCGCCGGCGTCATGCCGCGCCCCGAGGGGCGCGGCGCGGGCCGCCGCGCGCGGTCGCGACGTCCCCGCTCACGACCCGCCCGCCGGCCGCCCGATGCGGTACTCCTTCGGCGGCTCCGCGCCGAGCAGGTGCCGCACGAAGTAGTCCCACCGCCGGCGCATCACGTACGGCCCGTCGACGCCGAAGCCGTGCCGCGCGTGCGGGAGCATCAGCAGGTCGAAGTCCTTCCCCGCCTTCACGAGCGCATCCACCACGAGCCGCGTGTTGTACGGCGGGACGTTGTCGTCCATCTCGCCGTGGATGAGGAAGAGCTTCCCCTGCAGCTTCGCGGCGTGCGTCTGGTTCGCCTCGGCCGCGTAGTTGTCCGTGCCGTTCGACGCCACCAGCAGCCCCTGGTACCGCTCCCCCCAGTCGTCCTCGTAGTTGCGCTGGTCGTGGTTCCCCGACTCGGCGATGCCGACGTCGAAGAAGTCGGGATGGCGGAACATCGCCGCCGCCGTCGCGAAGCCGCCCCCCGAGTGCCCCCAGATCCCGACGCGCGTCGTGTCGATGAACGGGAAGCGCTGCGCGAGCTGCCGCATCCCCGCCACCTGGTCGGGGAGCGTGTTGTCGCCCATGCGGCCGTAGTAGGCGTCGTGGAACGCCTTCGAGCGCCCGGGCGTCCCCATGCCGTCGATCTCGACGACGACGAAGCCGAGCTCCGCGAGCGCCTGGTTGTCGCCGCGCGCCGCCACGAAGGCGCGCGTCCCCACGCTCCCCGACTGCGGCCCCGGGTAGATGCGGTTCACGATCGGGTAGCGCCGCGTCGTGTCGAGCGTCGTCGGCAGGTACAGCAGGCCGAAGATGTCGGTCGTGCCGTCGCGCCCCTTCATCGTCACCGGCACCGGCGGGCGCCACCCCGCGGCGCGCAGCTTCGCGATGTCGGCCGTCTCGAGCGTCGCCACGAGCTTCCCCGCGGCGTCGCGCAGCACCGTCACCGGCGGGGTCGTCGGCGTCGAGTACGTGTCGACGAAGTGCCGCCCCCCGGGCGCCATCGTCACGACGTGGTGCGCGTCCTCGGGCGTGAGGAGCGCGAGCCCGCGCCCGTCGAGCCCCACGCGGTAGAGGTGCTGGAAGTACGGGTCGCGCCCGCGCTCGCGCCCCTGCCCCGTGAACCAGAGCTGCCGCGCACGCTCGTCGACGTGCACGATCGTCATCGCGTTGCCGTCGCCGGTCGTGATCCGGTTCTTGAGCGCCCCCGTGGCCAGGTCGTACCGGTAGAGGTGCACCCATCCGTCGCGCTGGCTCCACCAGACCAGCTCGTTCGTCGCCGGGAGCACGCGCCAGAGGTGCTCGTCGAGCGACGCGTCGCCGATCTGCGTCGCCGACGTCTCCTCGATGATCGTCCGCACCGCCCCCGTGCGCGCGTCGGCGACGCGCACCCACGCGCGCTTGTGGTCGCGCGAGCTCGACACGAAGACGACGCGCGAGCCGTCCGGCAGCCACTGCAGGTCGCAGACGCTTCCGCCCTCGCACGCGACGTGGTCCGACACCGTCGAGCGGTGCACGTCGGGCTCCATCGCGAGGCGGATCACCTTCGGCGTCGCCTCGCCCAGGTCGACGATGACCCGATGGATCCGGAAGACGACGCTGTCGCCCGGGAGCGGGTACTTCCACGACTCGAGCCGCGGGCTCCCGACGTTCGTCGAGACGAGGTGCATCGGGCGCACGCCGCGCCCGTCGTGCTGGAAGGTCGCGAGCTTCCGCGAGTCGGGCGACCAGCTGACGATCGCGCGCGGCGAGTGCGTCCACCCGGCGTTGTCGGTCGCGTAGCCGAAGTCGGGGGTGCCGTCGGTCGTGACCTGCCGCTCGGCCCCCGTCGCCAGCTCGCGCACGAAGAGGTTGCCGTCGCGCACGAAGGCCCCGCGCGTGCCGTCGGGCGAGAGCGTGAGCGGCGGGCCGCCGCGCGTCGCCGCACCGCCCGCCCCCGTCGCGGGCGCCGGCGGCGTCGGGCATCGTGCGGGCTCCGCGGTGCAGTCGGTCTTCGCCCCGGTGCGCGCGTCCACCTGCACCGTCGCCAGGCGACCGTGGCTCCGACGGACGCGGTAGGACAGTCGCGTCGAGTCGAGCCACTCGCGCGTCAGCGGCACGTCGGCGACGAGGGGCGTCAGCCGCGCCGCCAGGAACCCCTCGGCGCGGGCGTAGTCGGCGGCCGAGAGCGCGCGCGGCGCCTGGGCGGCGAGGGGCGTCGTGGCGACGACGAGGAGGAACGGGACGGCGGATCGGCCGCGCATGGGCACCGGGGACGAGGGACGAAGGGCGAACGCGCCGGAATCGTAGGGCGCGGACGCCCCCGGTGCCACGGCGACGCCGCACGCACGCGGCGCGCCGCCGCCGGTCGTTGCGATCGCCCGGTGCGCCCACTCCGTTTCCCGTGCGCGCACGACGCCCCGCCCGGCGCCCGTCCTCCCTCGCCCCCGTCCGGCCATGCCCCGCCCCGCCCTCGTCCCCCTCGCGCTGCTCGCCCTCGCCGCCTCGCCGCTCCGCGCGCAGGCGATCCTCGCGCAGCGCCACGACGACCCCGGCCCCCCGGCGCGCGCGCGGTGGGAGCGGATGTGCCAGATCCGCAAGGACAAGTTCGACCGCGTCCTCCCCGGCGCGATGCGCGCGCACGGCGTCGACATGTGGGTCGTGATGCAGAAGGAGAACGCCCCCGACCCGCTCCGCGAGGAGCTGGGCCGCGGCTACACGGGCTCGGTCGGCTACTACGTCTTCACCGACCGCGGGGGCGACCGGATCGAGCGCGCGGCGCTCGGCGTCGGCGGCCACCTGCTCGAGGCGTGCGGCGCCTACGACATCGTGCGCGCCCTCCCCGACCTCAAGCGCTTCGTGCAGGAGCGCCGGCCGCGGCGCATCGCCGTCAACATGAGCGAGGAGGTGAGCGCCGCCGACGGCCTCTCCAAGACCTCGTACGACCGCCTCGTGCGCGAGCTCGGCCCCGAGTACGCCCCGCGCCTCGTCTCGGCCGAGCGCGTCGTCTCCGACTTCCTCGCCGGCTACACCGCCTCGCAGCTCGTCGCCCTGGGCGAGGCGGGCGAGCTTTCGCGCGCGATCGCCGAGCGCGCCCTCTCGAACGAGGTGATCGTCCCCGGCGTCACCACGCTCGAGGAGGTCGCGTGGTGGATGATGGACCAGCTCCAGCGCCGCGGCCTCGGCTCGAGCTTCGACATGCCGAGCGTCTACATCACGGGGCCGAAGGGGATCGAGGCGACGAGCACCGACCGCATCATCCAGCGCGGCGACCTCGTGATCATCGACTGGGGCGTGGGTTACCTCGGCACCTGGACCGACGTGAAGCGGATGGCGTACGTGCTGCGCCCCGGCGAGACGGCGGTCCCCGCCGGCATCCAGCGCGCCTTCGACAGGGCGCTCGAGGTGCGGCGCATCATCCACCGCACCATCCGCCCCGGCCCCACCGCGGCCGACATGCTCGAGACGCTCAAGGGCGAGATCACGAAGGCCGGCTTCCGCATGCAGGGGACGTTCAACGAGGTCGGCGCCGACACCCTCACCGAGGTGAACATCGGCTGCCACTCGGTCGGCGACCGTGGCCACGGCTCGGGGCCGAGCATCGCCTGGTTCAACCCGCGGCAGCTCACCTTCCCGATCAAGCCGTTCAACCCGTTCTCGATCGAGCTCTTCGCCTGGACGCCGGCTCCCGAGTGGGGCGGCGCCAAGGTCCGCATCCCGCTCGAGGACGACGCGATCGTCACCGAGCGCGGCGTCGAGTGGCTCTATCCGGTGAACCAGCGGATCCTGCTCGTGCGCTGACGCCGGTGCGCGCGGCGCCGCGCCCCGCCCCCGCGGGCTCGCGTCGCGGCGGGCCGATGCGCCGCCCCTCGCGCAGCGCCTCGACGACCTCCACGACGCGCGCCGCGCGCGTCTCGGCGCGCTTCGCCGAGGCGACGCGATGCGCCATCCCGCGCTGCGCCCCGGGCGTGAGCGCCTCCCACGCGCGACGCGCGCGGGCGTCGCGCGCGAGCGCGGCCGCGAGCTCCTCGGGAACGTCGACCTGCGCCTGGTCGACGACGCGGAACGCCACCGTGACCACGTCGCCCACCGCCAGCGCCGCCGCCTTGAGCACCGTCTTCGAGAGCATCAGGTACCAGCGTCCACCCGCGGGCTGCCACGCGCCGTGCACCGGGTGGCCGGCGACGTCGGCCTCGATGCGGAGGCGCGGCGCCCCCGCGAACGGGAGCGTCTCGGCGAGATCGGCCGGGAGCCAGACGACGGTGTAGCGGAGCGTCCCCCCGATCACGTGCCGCGCGACCGGCCCCTCGAACTCGTGCGTGAACCATCCCATGCGGCGCTCCCGGTCGGTGACCAGCGACCAACGGCGGCGGGCGCGCGGCGGTGCCGGCCGCGCGCCTGGCCCCGTCGCCGTACGTTCTCGTGTCGTGCGACGCACCGGCATCGGAAACCGCTCGGTGGAGCAGGTGACGGCAGGAACGGCAGTGGAGGTCAGGAGACCTCGAGTCAGGCCGTCGGGATGGTTGGAACCGCAGGTGACCATATCGATCGATCGCCTGCCGTCACCTGCCGTTCCTGCCGTCACCTGCTCCACCGAGCGGTTGGCGATGCTCCATCGCGCGGCTCGAACGCCGTCACGCCCGCGCCGGCGGCTCGCGCCGCGTGCGCGCGAGCCTGGCCAGGGCGTAGAGCCCCATCGCGCACCAGACGACGTTGAGCGCCGCCGAGGGGATCGCGCCGTTCCACCCGCTGTTCACGATGAAGCACGCCGAGCCGACGACGTTCATCCACTGGTAGGCGGCCGAGCGGCTCTCGACCTTCTCGAGGACGAGGAGCACGTACGCGCCGAGCACGAGGAGCGCGCCGAGCCAGCCGATCGCCTCGATCGCGACGACGAGGGGGGACATGCGTCAGGGGGTGGTGGTGGGACCGGCGCCGCGGCGGACGAGGGCGCGGAGCGCCCACCCGCCGGCGACGAGCGCGGCGAGCAGCCACGCCTGGCCGAAGTCGCGCGTCGCGAGGAGCCACGCGCTGAAGGCGACGCCGGCGAGCGCGATCGGCGTCCCCACGGGGAGCGTGAAGCCGGCCGGCGGCGCGTCGCCGCGCCGGCGGAGCGCGACGAGCGACGCGCACGTCAGCCCGTAGATCCCGAGGCGCGTGATCGCCGCGATCGTCGCGACCGTCGTGAAGTCGCCCGCGAGCCCGACCGCGAGCGCGAGCGCGCTGTTGGCGACGATCGCCGCGTCGGGCGTGCGGAAGCGCGGGTGGATGCGCGCGAGCACCGCCGGCAGCTCGCGCCGCTCGGCCATCGCGTGCACGAGCCGCGGCGTGACGAGCGCGAAGCCGGTGAGCCAGCCGTAGACCGAGAGCACCACGGCGATCGACCCGACGATCGCCCCCGCGTCGCCGAGCAGCACGCGGATCGCCGACGCCACCGGCGCCGTGTCGCCCGCGGCGTTCGGGAGGACGCCCACGACGACGAGCTGCACGAGACAGTAGGTGAGCGTCACCGTCGCCATGCCGGCGATGAGCGCGAACGCCGTGTCGCCGCGCGGGTCCTTCGTCTCGCCCGCGGCGAGGATCCCCGACTCGAAGCCGCCGTAGGCGAAGACGAGCAGCAGGATCGCCTCGGTCCACTGCGGCGCGGCGACCGCCTGCGACGCGAGCGTCGCCTCGGAGAGCCGCGGCAGCCCGAGCGCGATCAGGAGCGCGAGCGGGAGGAGCTTCGCCACCGTGAAGGCGTTGACCGCCCACGCCGCCTGTCGCACGCCGGCGACGTTGAGCGCGGTGACGAGCGTCATCGCGACGACGAGCGTCACCGCACGCCCCGCGCCGCTCCCCACCACCGGGACGACCTTCGCGAGGTAGGCGACGAGCACGTTGAGCACCGCCGCGCCGCTCAGGATGCGCGTCCAGACGTGGAGCCACCCGACGGTGAACCCCGCCCCCGCGCCGAACGCCTCGCGCACGAACAGGTAGGGCCCCCCGCCCTCCTCGAAGCGGCTCGCCACCTCGGCGAAGGCGAGCACGATCACGAAGATCCCGGCGCCGGCGGCGAGCACCGCGAGCGGGCTCGCGGCGCCGACCTTCGCGGCCACCGCCGCCGGAAGCCCGAAGATGCCGCTCCCCACGACGCCGTTGACGATCGACGCCGTGAGCGACCAGCGGCCGATGGCGCGGACGAGGGTGACGGGGGCGGGCGCGGTCATCCGCGCATGCTAACCGCGCGCCGCGCCGGGCGAACGGGTGCGCTCAGCGCCCGATGCGCAGCGCCGGCGGCGCCGGCGCGGGGATGCCCGGGCACCTGGGGACCGGGAGGTGCCGACGGTCGATCAACGCCGTGATGCTCATGCTCACGCGCCCCGAGGCCCGTGACCGCGCCCCGATGCCCGCGAGCAGCGAGAAGCCGGGGACCTCCCACAGCGAGTATCCCCACTGGCACGTGCGCCGCGTGTAGCCACGGTCACGCATCGCGCGATCGAGCGAGTCGAGGAGCACGCTTCCCGCGGTCGAATCGGCGACCTTGCGGCTCCAGAAGAGCACCTGCAGCGTCTCGCCGCCGCCGCTCTCGCCGACGATGAACTCGTGCTCGCTCGCGCCGTAGTCGAAGTCGCCCGTCCCGCGCCACGTGCATCGACGGATGGTCGCGTCGCCATTCCCGAGCGCGGCCGTGCGGCCGCAGCTTGGCGTGTCGTTGCCGCTCCACAGGCGACCGAGCGTCTCGAGCGCGATGGGTGCGGGCGCCACGGTGCCGGACGGTTGCGCGTGCATGGGGACGCCCGCGAGCGTCGCGGCGCCGAGCGTCAGGGCGCGGAGGGTCGGGAGCGATCGTGACACGGAGCCTCGCGGTGCGGGACTCCCGAACGTACGCGCGGGGCGCCATCACGGCGACGGCGGCCCCGCGTCGTGTGCAGTCAGCGCATCACCTTCCCCGCCATCCGCATGATGTCGTCGAGCGGGTTGCCGTTGCCATCCATGTCGAGGAGCGAGCCCAGCCCGCCGCCCTGCGTCGCGGCCTGCGTGCCGCCGCCGAGCGCGCCGCCGAGCATGCCGCCGAGCCCACCCCCCGCGCCGCCCCCCGCCTGCCGCTTCGCCATGTAGCCCGCGGCCATCATCGCGACGAGCGGGAGCATCTTCCTGAGCACGGACTGGTCGACGCCGCTCCGCGCCGCCGCGTCGGTCGCGACGGTGCGGCTCACGTCCTTCGAGCCGAAGATCTGCCCGAGGATGCCGTTCCCCTGCGACACGTCGGTCGGTGCGGGCGCGAGCACGGCATCGAGGAGCCCGCCGCCGCCGAGCTGGCCGAGGAGCCCGCCGAGCCCCGCGGGGCCGCCGGGCTGCGCCTGCGCCGTCTTCTTGAAGCCGCCGAGGACGGCGGGGAGGAGCGCGCTCGCGCCGGCGGCGGCCTGCGATTCGGGGATGCCGAGCTCGCGGGCGATGGCGCCCGCGCCGCCCATCTGCGCGAGGAGGTCGGAAGCGTTCACGGTTCGGTCCGGTGGAGGTGGGTCGCGCGCGTCGCGGGTGTCGCGTCGCGCTGGCCGACTCGCCCCCGCACGCGTCATGCCCCGTCCCGCACCGTCCCCACGCGCACCAGCGTCCCGTCCTCGTCGACGAGCGCGAACTCGCGCATCCCCCACGGCGTCTCCTCGGGCGGCGTGAGCCGCGGGATGCCCGCGCCCGGCAGCCCGGCCGGCGCGAAGGCCGCGTGCCACGCGTCGACGTCGGCGACGCGCACGTAGCACATGAAGTCCGACGCCGCGGGGACGAGCGCCTCGTGGCGGAAGAAGTGGAGCTCGACGTCGCCCCGCTCGACGATCGCGTAGCCGTCGCCGGCGATCTCGCCGGTGAAGCCGAGGCGCGCGTAGAAGGCGAGCGTGCGGTCGAGCGACCGGCTCGGCAGGATCGGGATCGCGCGGTCGCCGCGCGTCACGGGCTCCGGCGTCACGTGCGACGCGCCGTCGCGCTCAGTGCGCGAACGCGTCCTCGACGCCGATCATCACGAACGGCAGCGCGAGGATCCCCGCCCAGAACGCGACCGTGCGCCACCGCTCGCGCCGCAGCGCCTCGCCGTCGATCGCGAGCCCGGCGCGCGTGCGCACGAGGATGCCGCGGTCGAGCAGCGCCTCGATCGCCTCGGTCGCGAGCGGCCCCGCCCACGCGCCGCCACGGCGCACCGCGTCGAGGACGCGCCGCTCGGCCGCCTGGAGCGCACGGCGCCGGCGCGTGTCGGGGTGGAGCACCACGAAGGACAGCAGCAGGACGGCGAGCGCGACGACCACCGGCGACTCCGGAACGGGGACCGGGCCACCGCGGCCCGTGACGGACGATCGGGACGGGACACCGGCGGCGCCAGCCCCCCTCGTTCAGGCGTGACGCGCCGCGGGAGTTCCCCCATCGGGCGTGCCCCGGGGCGGGGACGCCGCCCACGTGCCGCTCATCCGCGCGATCGCCACCCGAGCCACCGGCGCGTGCGCGCCGCGTACGCGGCGTACGCCGCCCCGAAGTTCGTCACGAGCGCCCGCTCCTCCACCGCGATCTGCACGCGGTCGAGCCAGAGGACGAAGACGAGTGGCGGCACGACCGCCGCCCACGCCCCCGTCCACAGCGCGTTCGCCAGCGCGACGCAGACCATGCCGACGTACATCGGGTTGCGCGTCACCGCGAAGACGCCACCGGTGACGAGCGTGCGCGCGCGCTCGGGGCGCCGCGGATCGACCGTCGTGCGATGGCGGCGGAAGGCGACGATCCCCGCGACCGTGACGCCGAGCCCCGCGAGCGCGAGCGCCACCGCCCCCGCGCGCGAGGCCGACGTCGCGCCGGGCGCCGGGAGGCGGCGCGCGAGCGCGTGCGACGCGGCGAGCGTGAGGGCGAGCATCATCGGCGGGATCGGTCGCACGCGTGCGCTCCGTGCTGCCGTGCGTGATCGGGGCGTCGACGCCGGCGCGACCGCTACAGCGCCAGCGGCGTCGAGTCGCAGGCCTGGCGGCGCAGCCGCATCGGCATGAGCGGGCGTCCGCGCGGCGTCAGCGGCGAGACGACGAAGCCGTGGCCGACCCAGTCCTCGCCGTCCGCACGCAGCAGCGCCGTCAGGTAGGTGCCGGCCGCGTGGAAGCGCAGGGCGATCGAGTCGGGGGGGAAGAACCCGTTGGCCCGCGTCTCGGCCGTCACCATGTCGTCGACGACGCGCCACTCGGGGCGCTGGAGGAGGAGCGAGGCCCAGCGCATCCGGTAGCCCTGGCCCTCGCGCCACGCGCGCGGCACCTGCACGAGCCCTCCGTGCACGGTGTCGAGGCGCACGAGGGTCGGGAGCGGCGGGGCGAGGAGCGTGTCGAAGACGGCCGGCACCGAATCGGCCTGCACCGCGTAGCAGCCGAGCGCCGACGGGGCGAGCCGCGGCACGAGGGCGCAGCCGCCGAGCACCGCGGCGGCCGCGACGAGGCGGATCGTCGCGACGATGGTGCTCATGGCCGCGGCGGCCAGTCGGCCGGGAGCCCGAGCCGCGCGGCGAGCAGGCGCACGTACTCCGCCATCGGCATCAGGCCGACGGCGGCGCGCCGCGCGTCGAGTCCCGCGAGATCGGCGACCGGTGCGACGACGAGGCGCCCCTCCACGACGTCGAACTGCGTGCCGTAGCGCTGCGGCTGGCCGCGGTGCACGGCGACGCGGTCGGCGAGCGCCGCGACGTCGCCGCGCGGGAGCTCGCCCGCCTCGGCGAGCCGCTCGAGCGTCGGGACCATCGCGGCGCGCCACGCGCTGTCGGGGCTGTGCTGCACGACGTACCACGCGGCCCCCTGCGCCTCCGCACCGACACGGGAGCGGGCCGGCCAGCCGCGCGCGGCCACCGCGCCGCGCACCCACCGCGTGCGCACGCTGTCGGCGCGCAGCGTCGCGAAGATCACCGCGGTGTCCTGCGTCGCCGCCGCCCGTGCCAGCTGCTCGCGCCCGGCCTGGTCCTCGCGGCCGATGCGCAGCAGCGTGTCGAGCGCCGCGGGGTCCCAGGTCGCCCTCGCCTGCGGCGCGTGCTGCGCGTGTGCCGGCATGATCGTCCCCCCGCACGCGCTGGCGCAGGCGACGACGACGCACGCGAGGCGTCGGGACGCGATCCGGAATCGTGGCATCCGTGCGGGCGACGACGAGGACGGGACGGGCGGACGGGATCGCGTTGGCGGCGTACCGCATCGCCCGGACGGGCGCGCCCGACGCCGCGCGCGGTGCGCGACCGCGGGAAGATACCGGCCGTGCGTGGGCGCCGCACGCGCGCGACGGCGTGCCGGTTTTGCCCCGGGGCAAAAACCCGTCGTGCGCGCCGCACCCGCGCGCCGGCGCCGCCGCGGCGCCCCTCGTCGCGCTACCTGACCTTCACCATCCTGAGCGACGGGAAGTCGTCGCCGGGGGTCCCCATGACGAGGATGCGACCGCCGCGCACGCTCTCGAAGCGCGCCCAGTACAGCTCCTGCCGCCCCGCGGCCCGGTTGCCGAGGCGGATCGACCACCCGTCGGGCACCGAGATCGGCCCCGCATCCTCCTGCTTGCCCACCCGCATGCTGCCGAGCATCCCCTCGCCGCCGGCGATGGTGTAGTGGTACCGGTTGCCCGTGACGACGAAGCGTGTGCTGTAGCCCGTCGTGTACGCCCCCTGGTAGCTCCCCGTCAACGCGTTGTGGACGTCGTACGTGGCGGCGAAGCGATCGCTCCACTCGCCGGCGAGGTCGGACGGCGCCACCGCGAAGCGGTTCATCCACTGCAGCGCGAGGACGCCGTCCCAGTTCACGCGTCCCTCCGCGAACGAGCCGAACTCGCGCTCGAACGTCGCTTGGTCGGGGGCCGTCACCTCGATGAAGCGTCGCCCCTTCTCGTTCAGCTTCGCCATCACGACGAAGGCCGGGCGACCGGTCGCCGCGTCGATCGCGCGGGCCCAGCCGTAGGCGCGTGCGGGGTGCGTCATCCCCGGGTACTCGACCACGAAGTCGGCGATGTCGCGGTAGCGGGGGACCACGAGCGCGTCCCACGCGCGCACGACCTCGTCGCGCGTCGAGCCCATGTACTTGTCGAGGTCCTCGCGTGGATGGTGCAGGCGCGCGACGAGGTCGCCCTTCCGCACGACCACCCACTCGTCCGCGATCGTCGCCGTCCAGCCGTCGTCGAAGCGCGTCTCGGTGAACGCCCAGCCCCGCGTCCCGATCGCGCCGCCGGCGGGGGCCGGCGGCGGGGGCGGCTCGACGGCGCGCGACGGTGCGGCCGGGGCGGGCGACGCGGGCGTGGTCGTCGCGGCGGCGACGCGCGTCGGCGGCGCCCCCGTTGCGGGCGCTGCACCAGTCGCGACCGTCGCCCCGCCCGCGGGCCAGAGCGGCACGAGCGAGCTCTCGAAGGCCGAGACGCGCAGCAGGCAGCGCAGGAAGCTCGAATGCTGCACGAAGGTCGTCGCGCGCGTCCCGGCGCCGGTGATCGTGAGCACGCGGAGCGTGCGCCGCTGCCCGTCGGCGCCCTGCATCGTGCTCTCGCCGATGCGCTGCACGTGCCCCGACGCGAGCGCCGACTCGACGAGGCCGCGCGCCGGCTCCCCCGTGCCGCCCAGCACGCGCAGCACCTCGGCGTGCGCCGCGCGATGATCCGCGCGCGGATCGGCCGAGGCACGCGCGGCGGGGAGGATCCCGTAGCGGCAGAGCGAGGCGCTCGACGAGTCGGTGACGACGAGGGCGGCCGGCGACTCGGCGCGCGTCCCCTTGGGCGGCGCGTACTGCAGCTCGCCGAAGCGCGCCTGCGCGCGCAGCGCCGTCGTGGGGAGCGTCGTCGCGACCAGCAGGACGGCGGCGACGCGCACCGTGCGCGTGCCGACCGCCGATGCCCGCGACCGCCGACGTGCGCCCCGCGTCGCGTCGCGTCCTCCACCGTTCCCGTGCGTCATGCTTCCCGCTCTCCTCGTGTCGCCCCCGTGCCGTCCAGCCGGTCGGTGGAGAGACGAGGCGAGGCGCGCGCGGTTCTCAGCGGACGGGACCCGTGCCCAGGGTCGCACGCCCGGCGGGGACACGGACATGGCGAGCGACCGTTCCGGAGCGCATGCGCGCGTGGCCGCGCGTTCGCCGTGCAGGCGCTGCTACATGGCGCGCGACGCGCCCAGGTCGTCGGCGCGCCGGCGGCGTGCGGGCCCGCTCGGGCTGGCGCTCCGCCGACGCGTGATGAGCGCGACGATCGCGACCCCCGCGGCGCCGCCAGTCAACGTGAGCGCGAGCGGGACGTGGCTCGCCTGGTACGCACGCGGATGCGACTCGGGAAACCACCACGTGTCGAGCACGACACACGCGAGCGTCGCACCGGCGGCGTAGAGCAGCGACGCCACCACCAGCCGCGCGCGCGGCGCCATGCGCGCCCCCGCCACGACCCACGCCAGCGCGCTCGCGCCGTACACTACCCCGGCGCGGACATCGTAGGGCGCGACGGCGTCGAGCGCGGAGGCGCCGAGCAGCGTCGCGACGCCATCGCCGGCCATCGACGCACCGAGCGTGAGCCCGGAGCACGAGGCGATCGCGAGGAGCGGGACGAGGAGCCAGCGGACGGGATGCGGGAGCGTCACGGTGCGCCTCTGGGGCGATCGCGACCTGGGCGCGTGGCCCGCTCGGCCGCCGTGGCGCGCTCGCCCCACAACTCGGGCATGATCCAGAGCGCCCCGCCGAGGAGGGCGACGCGGAGCACGACGTCGAGGAGCCCCGCCCTGCCCGAGCCCAGGAGCATGAGCGCGAGGTGCGCGAGATCGAGCACGGCCGCCAGCACCGCCCCACGCCACCGGCCGTCCCTGATCCACAGCCCCGCGAGCACGCCGGCGCCGCCGACGAGCGCGAGCGTGCCGGAGAGCAGGAGCGCCTCCAGGCCGGCGCGGTCCACGAGCGCCATCATCGCGATGGCCGCGCCCGAGACCCCGATGGCGCCGAACGCGACGTGCGCGATGCCGACCAGGTCGCGAGGCGCGATCCCGTCGCCGCCGATGTCGAGGCGTCGGCGCGTCGAACGCCGGGAGCGGGCGGTGCCGGGGGTGGACATGGCGATCCGGGGGGAGCTGAGGAGGCGCGGACGGCGGTCGGCGTGATGCACCCGGGAGGAACCGGCAACGGCATCAAGACTGACGCCGGTGCGCACCGGGCGATAGCGGCCGCGTGCTGCATGCATCGGCGCTGCGCGCGAGCACGTGCCCGACTCACCGCGCCTCGCGATCGCGGACGACGGTACACGCGCGCACGAACGCGGCGTGGTCGGCGGTCCCCGGACGCGCCTCCCGCCACGGCGTCGCCTGCGCGGCGTCGACGCTCACCGCTTCCTGGTAGACCGGGGGTCGCTCGCCGTCGAGGAGCGTGGCGCTGACCCGCCGATGCGCCACGTCGCCAAGCGTCGCGCACCGGAGGACGAACCGGAGCAGCTCGCGATCGAACGGTCGGCCCGATTCGCGACGGGGGCGCGTGTGGCGGGTCTCCAACCAGACGAGCGAGCCGCCGTCGCGCAGTCGGCGAATCCCGAGCGTGTCGAGGGCGATCCGCACCGGCGCGCCGCCGTTGTCCGGATCGCCGACCGCCACCAGCTCGACCCACCCCGCGCGCGCGTCGGCGCCCCGGCCGGCTGCCGACTCGGCATCGGCAGCGGGGGCGCACGCGTACGCGACGCCGACCGACATCAGCGCGACGAGGCGGCGCCACCCGCGCGCGGTCATGCCGACGAAGGGAATCATGGCAGCGACGGCTCGCGCGCGACGCGCTGCACGAAGGAGGGAAGCAAGCGCCCGACGCCACACCCGACGTCGAGGACGCGCGGCGGAAACGCACCGGCGACATCGCCCGCCAGCCAGACGAGGAAGTCGACGATGGGTGTCGGGTCGGAGTCGAACGCGGCGTGGAGCGTCGCGGCGGAGCGCGAGTTCGGAGGTTCCACTTGCTCGATCCGCATGGAAGGACGTGACCAGTCGAGGCCCGACGTCCGCTGCAACGCGGCCCGTGCGTGACCGTACCGGACGACGAGCGCCCGGTCGCGCCGCCCGCGCCGGCGCCTCGTCAGGGTGCAGGGGGCGCGAACTCGACGACGCCGGTCGCGCAGCGGAGGCGCACGGTGAGTGCGTCGCGCGGTGCGCGCGAGACCGGCACGGTCAGGTCCGCCTGGCGCAGCAGCGCCTGGATCGAGTCGGCAGCGGGCGACGCGAGGGTCAGGCTCACCAAGGTGCACCCCGGCGGTGCGTTGGCCGAGGGGTGGGGACTGGCTGGATCCCACTCGATGAAGAACGGCAGCAGCGTGTCGTTCGCCCCGTTCCAGGGATCGACGGTCCGCCACCGCAGCGTGGCGCCATCGGGACGCTGCCGAGCGCCCGGTCGCACGACGCCGCCGGGCGCGCCCCGCGCCATCGCGACGGCCCGCACTCGCTCGGCGTCCGCCGTGCGCGCCGCCCACCCGACCGGCGTGAGGGCGCGGTACGTGGCGAATTCCGCGACCGCTTCGGCGCCCTCCGGGTCCGCGGGATTGGGCGCCAGGAGTTCGAGGTACTGTCCCGACCCGAGCGCCAGCAGCGCGTTCTGCGTGCCGCGGCCCGGGTGCACGCCCCCGAAGACGGCGGTGAGCCCCGTCGCCTCGCGGAGCAGACGTACGCCGCGCTCGAGGCTGTCGATGGCGAGGATTACGTGATCGACCGCCGTCGGTGGCGGGGGAACCGGGCGTCGCTGCGCCGTCCCGAGGCACCCGACCGATCCGATGAGGAGCACCGCAGCGCTCACGCCGACACGGATGTGCATCGGTCCGCCTCCGAGGATGGGTGTGCCCTGACGTCACAGGATAGGCCCGAGGCGGCAGCGACCGCCACTCGCCGTACGCGCCGTCCTTCGGATCCGCCCCTCGACCTGATCCGATCGTTCGGCGCGCGCCTAGTGCACGCCCCAGCGCAAGACCCGGCAGATGACCTTCCAGTCGGTTGCCGCGGTCCCGTGGCGCCAGCATTCCCAGTCGCGAAAACCCGTTCCATGGGTCGTCCGCACCCACGTCCGGTACATGTCCATGGCATCCGCGCTGTCGGCGCGGATCGCGACTCGGAAGGGATCGCGATGGCCCGGCGGCAGCCGAGGCGGTACGGGCCGTCCCAGGCTGTCGACCGACGCGATCGGCGAGGACTCGAGCGTGGGTGGGCACTCCCGCGGTCCGACGCTCCGCCGCCCCGGCAGGCTCGCCGCGCGCAGGAACGCGGCATCGACTTCGCCGAGCGGCCCCACCTCCGCCGCCACGGTGACGCAGACGGTGGCGGCATCGTGCGGCCCGTGCTGCACGAGTTCACGCACGACGGCATCGAGCCCGGGCGCGACGGTCAGCAGCGGTCGCCCATGGCTCTGTGCCGACGACGACGTGGCGAGGAGTAGACCGGCCAGCGCGAGGACGCATGCGTGCATCGCCGTGTGGGAGACGAGGGGAGGGGGTGTCGAGGCGTGAGAGACTCGTGGACTGACGCCAAAGTCTTGTTGCAAACGCGCGAACGTGATCCACGCTGCCGGTGCGGTGAGTTGCGCGCGTTCATCAGCTTCACCGATTCGTTAGCTCGCGGCCTCGGCGATGGCGCTCCGCACGCGCTCCGCCGCGGCGCGCAAGGCGGCGTCCCCGGCGGGCTCCTGCCGACACGGGTCGAGATCTCCGGCGCGCCGGACCGGCACCAGGGGGACGTGTGCGTGCGCCACCCCGTAGCCCTCGACCGCGATACCGGTGTGGGGCGCACCGGCCGCGGCGGCGACGGGCCGGGCAAGGTCCCGCACCCAGGCGAACAGCCGCGCGTGCGCGTCGGCCGACAGCTCGTCGACCCACGCCACGTGCGCCCGCGGGACGAGCAGCACGTGGCCCGGCGCGACCGGGTTGACATCGAGGAACGCCACGTGCTCGGCGTCGCTCCAGACCACGTGGGCGGGCGCCCGCCCCTCGGCGATACGGCAGAAGATGCAACTCGACTCGGTCATCGGATACAGGTCGTGGCGGGCGAACGCCATGGCTTCAGCTGCAAAGCGGCCTGCGCGCGCCCATGCTGCCGGGGGGAGTGTCGGGCCGCTGTGTCAGCTGCAACCACTCGTTGGGCGGCAGCGACACAGTACCGCACGCACCGATCACCTACGGCTGGGCGCCGGATCGCGCCGGCGGTGTGCGTGGTGTGCTCGATTCGTCCAGCCGCACGCCGGCGGTAGCCGCGGCGAGCCGGACGGCCGCAGCCCCGTGCTCGCGCAGCAGGATCGTGCCGTCCGCTCCGATCACGTAGTACAGTGGCGTCACGGGCATCGGGTTCCACACGTGCCAGGTCGCGCTGTCGCGCGCGATGACCGTGCCGCGTCGCGGCTGTGCCGCGAGGTGCGCGCGCACCGCCGCGGTGTCGGACTCCCGCACCGCCATGACGTACGCGCCGCCACGCGCCAGCACCGCGTCGGCGAGCTGGTTCGCCGCGGGACGCGCCCGCTCACTGAACGGGCATTCCGTCGACCAGAACTCGATGACGGTCAGTCGCCCGGGGCGGCCCGCGAGGCGATATGGTCGCCCATCCAGCCCCGTGCCCGCGAACGCCGGTGCCCGAAACCCGCGTGCGGGCACCGGCACCCGGGATCCGACACGCGTCAGGTAGAGGCGCGTGCCGCCGGTCGTGACGGAGTCGATCGTATAGCCTTCGTGGACGCCGAGCGCGAAGGCGCCGGTGACCCGGTCACCGAACCGTAGCGTCCCGGCGGAGTCGAGCACCGTCTCGCGCCGGACGGCCTGCTCGTCGGTGCTGACGAAGAGGTCGAGCGCCGTGAGATCGTGGAACTGCAGTGCTCCGCGGTGGACCGGGCGCACCTCGACACGCGCTCGGCCGCGTGCCGTCCGTACGTGCCCCACGCGGTACTCGGCGATGCGTCCGTAGACGTACTTGTCCGCGAACGCCACCTGCAAGCGCACCGTCGCCGCCTGGCCATCGAGGGGCACCTCCGCCGTCGCGCACCGACCGTCCGATGACCCGCGGATCGCGAACGGCGCGAAGCCGAGCGTGCGCTCACCGGACTCGTCGCCTGCGACGCGGACGCCGTACGTGAGCACCCCGTCCCCGCCACGGCGCTCGATCACCTCGACCCGGCGGCCTGGCGCGACGTCCCCGAACGGGGCGACACGTCCGCCGCTCGCGGCATCGGCCTCGAAGAAGAGATTGCCCCACCCCGGACCTGGCATCTCGCACGGGACATCGGTCCGACGCTCCAGGCGCACGACCGTCGGCGTGGGCCGGCCTTGGCCGGGGCGCTGTGCGCCGGCGCCATCCACGGTGATCGACAGCAGTGCTGCAGCGCCGATGAGGGCGAGCGGCCTTCGCGCCATGCCCCGATCCGCGAGTCGCATCATTGAGGGTACCTCAGGAGAGTGACACTTGCCGTCCGTGCAGACGTCGCATGATGCCGCCCAACGCCGGAGTTCAGCAGCGAAGCGGCCACCGCTGAACCAGAACGGCGTACGCCGGTCGCGCTACTTCGCCTGCTGCAACGCCCCGTTTGGCGGTGTGACGGCACTCACGGCGCCCGCGCCGGGGGCGGCGGGCTCGAGGCGTGCGAGTGCACCACGCGCCAGACGCCGTCGCCCTCGCGGCGGAACACGAAGGTCCGCCGCCCCGGCGTGTCGCCCTCGCCGAGGTGGAAGCTCGCCACCGCCACGCCGGGGGCGGCCATGTCGACGCGCAGGTCCCGCACCCGCGGACCGACGCCGAGGGTAGGCGGGCCGGCGGCAGCGCCGCTGCGAGCCGCCGTCGCGCGCACCCCTTCGAACATTCGCCGGAACTCGGCCACGACCGCGGGTCGGCCGTCGAGGCGCCGCCACGGGAGGCGCCCGCCAGGCATGAAGAAGGTCACGTCCGACGCCATCGCCGCACCCACGGCGTCGAGTTGGAGCGAGTCGAACGCGGCGAGGAAGCGCAGCGCCGCCGCGTGCGCCTCGACGGAGTCACCGCCGCCCGCGCGGGACACGTGTGCGCCCGGGCCACGGACCCCATGGCAGGCCCCGACGACACCGGCGAGCGCCGTGAGGGCGAACAGCCGACCGGCTACCTGCATCGCGTCACCTCGCGAGAGTCGTGTACAGCCGCCCAACGCCCCAGGATCAGGCAGCGGGCGGCGCCAATCGACAGCGCCCGTCCTCTGCACACTTCGGTGCCGCCCGTCTGCCCGGACCCGACGTCAGGCGGATGCGGGCACCCGCACGGCGCAGGGAGGCACTCGCGGCACCTCAGTGCTGGAAGGCGACCAGCGCTTTCAGGTACTCGCATCGGTCGAGTAGGTACCGATTGCACGCCGGGTAGGCGACGACGCTCACGGTATCGCCTGCGCCGAGGCACCGGAATCCGAAGGCGCCGGGATCGTCGTGCAGCTCCGCACGCTCCAACCAGGCGGCGCACCGGGGATCCGCCTGCAGTGCGCTGCGCAGCGCCTCGATGTCCGGGCGCCTCATGTCCCAGGCGCGATCCGTCGAACTCCATCGCAGCAGGATCCACGTTGCGCGCTCACTGGGGCGAACCGAGCCGACGGAGTCCCCCCGGATCCCGAACAGACCGTGGGCGAAGTACTGAGCGTGCAGCCGACGCGCCCCCCGCTCCACCGTCACCAAGTTCGGTGGCTGCGAGCGAACGTGCGCCTGCTGACCCGCAGCGAGGACCTCGGCGAACGTCGGCGGACCGGCATGTCCGGGGATCTGGATGCCGACAGCCCGCTGCACGGCATCATACACAGGGCGTTGGAGCGTTGGGGCCCCTGAACTCGAGCCGCAAGCCGCGACGGCGATCACCCAACCCGCGAGGCCGAGCAGACGACTCGCGACCACGCGCCGACAGGGATATGTCATTGATGTCGCCACCGCGTGAGTGAACACAGATGCGTTTTCGCCGAACGCCCAAGCCAAGCTGCAAAGCGGCTCACTCCGGACCAGACCTGCCGAGGAGACACGGGCCGCCTTGTCGGCTTCAGCGCCTCGTCAGGTGGCGAATCCACCCACCTCGATGAGCGGTTCACCCGCCGCGAGCAGATCTGCGATCCGCGGCCACACGTTGCCGAGCAGCGCGCGCAGGGATGCGTTGCTCGTGTTGCCGCACGTGCGCCAGACCACCTGCGGCGGCGGACCATGGCGCTCGAGCAATTCGAGGAAGTCGCGGTCCTTCGTGATGACGACCGCCTGCGCGTCGCGGGCCCGCGTGAAGATCACCCGAGTGCTCCGCGTCCCTGAGGCCGAGATCGCGCACCGCATGCGCGTCGACGTGCAGTGCCCGGCTCAACCACCCCGCCAGTGCCGGCGAGAGCTGCGCGTCCGTCCAGACCTGCACGCGAGGCCGACCGGCGCGGCGTTACGCCGCAAGCACCGGGTGCGCCAGTCGCCGGCTGGCGAACCGCAGGCACGCCGCGACGTCCGCCGCCTCCAGGTCAGGCAGCTCCTCGACGACCTCGGCGGGCGTCATGCCCGTCGCCAGCAGGTCCAGCACGTCGCTGACGCGGATCCGCATGCCGCGCACACACGGGCGCCCCCCGCACTGGTCGGGGTTCACCGTGATCCGCTCCATCAGCTCGACCGTCTGTCCCATGGCAGGGCGCGCAAGTGAGTGACAGCCGGCAAGATACGCCCGGCGGAGCTGACCGGCCACGGGCGCCCGACGCCACCTAACGCCCCAAGGTTAGGCAGCGGGAGGCACCACCCGATAGCTGCCGCATGCTGCATCCTTCGGGGCCGCCCGTCTGCCTGAACCCAACGTTAGGCGACAGGCGCTTCAACGATGATCTATCCAGCGGAATGAAGCTGCAGCAACTCCGCAAGCACCGCGTCTGCGTAGGCCTTGAAGCTGAGCAACTGTGCCTTCACCGTAGCCCCATGGGTCGACGCTGATCCACGTTCATAGACCGAGCGCGCAAGCGATGCAATCTGATCCTCAAGAAGCTCTACTGACTGCTCGGGAGCAGTACGACTAGAATCGCCAAGGCCGCGAGCCTTCAAGATAAAGCGAGCCTTCTGCTTCATCGTGGGCGCTCTTCGGTCTTTCTCAAGCTTGAACGAGGGTGACCGGATCACGTCATTGTCGGGCGCAAGGTGATCAAGCACCTCCCGCACAACCTCGCGAAGCTCAGTAGCTGAGCCCCGATACGAGAACCGATCCGGCCCAGCAAGATCTGCGAGGACTTGGCGGTAAGCGAGAGCAGCGGTTGGAATCATCCTTTCCAGCGTACGGACAATTTCCGCTTCCAGCGCGGTCATGGCTTGGGGCGCAGCAGGCCTTAAGGCTTGACCGTGTAGGAGATCGAGATGCGATTGCAGCGCGGGCCGAGCCCTGCGGAGGCCCCGCAGCACCCTTGTGTACGAAGTCTTTAAGTTTCTCCCATTCGCCAGCCGCAGGAGATCTTGAACGTAACCGTCGATGCGCGCGAGCTGCTCAGGCTCAGCACCTACCGCGACACACGCCGGTCGTTCATCGCGGAACCAGCGCTGCGCGACCGAACGAGCTTGCTCGCGAAGCACGTCCGCGTTGACATTGATGGCCTTGCTCCGCGCAACACCAGTCGCGAGCTGTTCGACCGCAGTCCAAAAGCTCTCCATGGTCTGACGACCACCTATTTCCGTCTACCAGGCTTCGGCGCTCCCTTCGCGCGCGATCCAACTTTCCCTCGTGAAGACTTTCTCGCCCCGCGCCTAGGCAGAGACGTGCCAGAATCAGCACCCTTCACGGGTAGGTTGTGAGCCACGAGGTTGTGCCCAACAGGGTTTAGGACATAGGCACCCTGTGAGGGAGAGTCGAGATAACCGGCTGCCTTGGCATTGAAAAGCGTTTGCCGAGGTGCAGAGGGAAGGGGATAGCCGGCCTGCTTGAAAAACGTCGTGATGTCCTCGGTGCCAATAGACGCCTTGCGAGTCCCATCAGGAGCGAGTTCCGCGAGATAGTACGCCACCAGAACGGCCATCTCGACCGCTGAGCGTGGCTGCTTCTCCTCCCTCAACGAGCGAATATCTCTTGGTACGCCGGACGGACGTGGCTCGTGAGTGGCTGGCGTCGGATTGCCCGCTAGGCGCTCAGTCGCTTGCCGGCTTTCATCACGCTCACGGGCGGCCTGCAAACCAAGCCTCTGGAACACGTAGTCAATCACGCGCTCACGCGCGTCGGAGTCGAGTGCAGATAGCGCTCGGAGAACAACTTGGATTGCTGCGAGCTCCCGATCGGCAATCGGGTCCATGCTGGCTTCTTGCGCCATTGGTTCCGCGGCTTGCATGAGTTCGCGATGGAAGGAGGGATTTTAGACCACGATTACAAGAAAAGCGCACCAAAATGGCTCGCTGGTGTGGCCAAACCTGCTAGCGCCTAACGCCAGAGTTCAGCTGCGAAGCAGCGGGGTACGGGCTGTGGAGGCGGTTGGAGCGATGCGCGGCTTCATCAGCTGCAACGAGTCGTTAGCCGGCGCGCCACAGCGCGAGTGCGAGCGCTGTACCGGCACCGAAAATAGGAACGGCCCTAGCGCCAGGCTCCCCAAGGATACGGAAGCCTCGACGCTGGAGCGCGGCCACGCGGGCCGACCCTGCGTGCGTGAAGGCGAGAACGGACCGACAACTGGCCTGCCGGGCTGCGTCGATCCGGACGCGATCGAGCTCCGAGCTAATCCCCCTACCCCGATACGCGGGGTCGATCGCGGTGCGGCTGATGCAGCCGAGCGGCGACTCGACCGGATCAGCTAGGCTGAACGCCTCGGCGTTGGGCACGTCGGAGATTTGAGCATGAATGCATAGCCGTGCGAACGCAACGACGCGATCCTCGTCCCGCACGATCCAATGGAGCGCATGCTCATCGTGCGCATCAAGCCACCGGCCGCTTGGGAATAGCCCATCCTTTGCTTCGGGCACTAGCCAGTCGACGCGAAGGCGTTGAATCACTTCGAGATCCTTCGCATCACTCGTGCGGTCGATTAGATGTGCCATACACACGCTAATGGCGTCAGCGCAGGGTAACACCAGAATCAAGCTGCAAAGCGGCCCACACGGAGACCACCCTGCCGAGGAGCTTCGGGTCGCTTTGTCAGCTTCACCGATTCGTTAGACGACAGGCACACGAGCATCCGTTCGCACCTTGCCGATGTAGAGTTGCGGTGGGTTGGCGAACAATGGCGCGCCTGGGACACTGATCGGGCCATACAAAAACGGAGCCGGTCGCTCGTTCTGGATGCCCGCGGTGCGTGACAGGAATGCCGCCAGATCTCGTGCATTCTCCTCTTGCCGCGCGTGATCGGTCACGGGTGTCAGGAACTCGTGAATCACGAACACCGCGCGCCTGCACTTGGAGAGTTCGGCCCACGCTAGGGCGCCGGCGATTCCCGTGAGTAGCTGGTATCGGATCATGCGGGCGTGTGGGCGCTCCCGGCCTCTTGGAGGAAGCAGCGCAGCGGACAGCTGTTCCAGCCTCGCGAGCGCGTTCGATCGGGGGTTCTCAATTCGCGCCTCGAGGGCCGCAGCTGCCGCCTCGCCGAGGTAGCTCCCGAAGTCCTCGTGCCCTTTGGCCTCCACAGAGATTGCCAGCGGCCCGTAGGCGTCCGTCGCGCGCAGGATAAGGTCGGCGTTTCGCGGCTCCCCGCCGAAATTGTCGAAGCGTACCCGAGCTTCTGGCTCACCCGAAACGATCTCGACGCCTTCGAAGTCGGGATGCTTGTCGAAAAGCGCGAGAAACTCCGCCGGTGCGGCTGGGGTGCTTCCCCGGCACCACGCCTTCGCAAGCTCCTTCGCGCTGAAACCATCCACCCATTGCTTCTCGCGGCCCTTCGGCGGAGCAAACTCGAACCATGACTCGACGCTTGTAATGGCACCGCGGTGTGTCTCGATCATCATGGATGTCCGGTGTTGGCTAACGCCCCAAGGTTAGGCAGCGGGCGGCACCAACCACCACCCGCCGTATGCCGCATCCTTCGGTGCCGCCCGTCTGCCTGAACCCGACGTTAGGCTCGAGGAGCTGCAAGGAAGAGCGCTGACACCGCAGTGACCGCGCGGGCCGCATCGGATCTCCATTACCGAGCCCAAGGCGGCCGGTTTCCTCCAAAGAAAGGATTCGGCGGAGGTGGCAGAGCGGCAGTGTCGCCTACGAGCTGATACCCCAGCCGCCTGTACACCTCGTCAGAATACCAGTAGTGATCCGAAGCATCTTGCTTCACCCAGCGGATTGCCTCCGCGAGGATGCGCGAGGAAAAGGGCACGAAAAGAGCTCCCACACGCTCGAAGAAACGGGGACACAAAGCGTCACGATATCGGCAGTTATTCAAATTCACGCCGATCAAGCGGCATCCCTTCTCGACAGCGACTTCTACCTCGTGCTTGACGTACACAGTCTTGGTGGCTGTGTCGTTTCCAATCAAGAGCACAAGGGTATCGGCTCGCCGCACCTTCTCGGCACACTTGGCCTTGATGTACCAAGGCGTGCGCGAGTTGATCGCCTCGTCTAGCTGGAAGTCCGCAAAGTTGAAGTTGATATGATCGTGAGCTTTCCATGCGCACATCAGATCGTACCATCGCTTATCGGTACTGCTGAAGCTGACGAACGTTCTCGGAAGCGACTGGCGATCTGCTATACCCATGCTGTGCTCAGCTGTACGTGAGAACGGAACCCTCAGGCGACGAAGACGCGACGGCAATACTCGCCAGCGGGATGATCTCTGCGGAAAGCACCAGAGCTCGCGGCCTAACGCCCATTAGGCCGCACCAATATTGGATCTTTCCAATCTTCGCCGCTGCACGCACAGCGAAAGACCGCGACCGCATGCAGCCTAGCACCGCGACATGCCCCGTCTCAACCGTCCCCCAACCCGCTGCGGCGTCGCAGCATCGCCCGGTGGGCCGCCGTCGGATGCGGCGGCGTTAGGCTGTCCGCGCCGGTCAGCCCAAACGGGGTGAGAGCGCGAGGCACCGCGAAGGGCGCCCCCGCTCCGCCGCACGACGCGCCGATGCGCAGATCGGCGTGCGCGGGCGACGCCGCGTCCAACCGACCACCCGGCGGCAGTGTCACCCCCGCGGCCCGCGCCCCGGCCACCGCCACAGCCGCCGCGCGCTCGACCGCCAGCAGGTCCGCCGGGCTCCACACGCCGAGCCCGCCACGGGTCAGCACGTGCGTGTACCGCATAGTCGTCTGCAGGTCGCGGTGGCCGAGCAGCTCCTGGATCGTGCGGATGTCGTACCCCGACTCGAGCAGGTGCGTCGCGAAGCTGTGGCGCAGCACGTGGCACGTCGCGCGACGCGCGAGGCCGGCGTCGCGCGCCGCCTGCGTCACCGCCCGCTGGATCACCGTCTCGTGCAGGTGACGCCGCCGCCACTGGCCGCTCGCGCGGTCGAAGTGGCCGCGCGTCGCCGGGAAGAGCCACTGCCACGCGAGCCGCCGGGCCTGGAGCGGCGCCCGCACCGCCAGCGCCGTCGGCATCGCGACCCAGCCGCGCCCGGCGGCGACGTCGCGCCGGTGCTGCGCGGCGACCGCGTGCAGCTGCGTCGACAGCGCCGGAATCGCACTCACGGGGAGCATGGTCATCCCGTCGCGCGCGCCCTTCCCGCGCTGCGCCGCGCCGCATCACCACCACCTCGCCCCGCCCGAGGTCCGGTCCCGCACGCGCCGCGCGCCCCGCTCCACGACCCGCCGCCCGCGCGCGAAGCCGACCCCCACCCGACTTCTCCACACCCCCACCCGCCGACGCCGCTTGCCTGCGGTCACGTCTTCTGCCGCCCGCCGCTTTCGGTATCTGTTCGGTCGCACGCCCTCCGGCCGCCGCCGTCTCCCCACGCCGTCGCCCACCCATGCTCCCGCCCCTCCGCATCGCCTGCGTCCGCATCCCCCGCTTCGCCGTCGGGGCGGTCTGGCGCGCACGACGCCCCGGACGCGGCGACCCGCAGCTCGCCCTCGACCTGCGCTGCGTCGGCGAGGCGGGATCGCCCCGCCCCGCCGACGCCGCCCCCGACCCCGACGCCGATCGCCACTGGGACGACCGCCTCCTCGCCCTCCTCGACGGCGCCCGCGTCCGCGCCGTCTCCGCCGCCGCCGGCCACGCCCGCCTCCGCGCCGGGATGACCGCCACCGAGGCGCGCGCCCGCTGCGCACGGGTCACCCTCCTCCCGTGGGACCCGGTCGCGATCGGCGCCGCCGTCACCCGCGTCACCGCCGCCCTCGTCGGTGCCGCCCCGCAGGTCACCCCGGCCGGCGGCGCCCCAGGGTGCTGGTGGGTCGGCGCCGGCGGCTTCGACGGCTTGGGCGGCGACCCGGCGCTCGCCCGCCGCCTCCTCGCCGTCGCGCGACGCTGGCACCCGCAGGCGCGGGTCGCGATCGCCGACAGCGGCGTCGCCGCTCGTGCCGCCACGTGGGCGCATCACGCCACCGACGCGACATCGACGCTCGATGACGGCGCGATCACCCTCGTCCGCCCCGGCGGCGACGCCGCCTTCCTCGCCCCGCTCCCGCTCGCCTTCCTCCCCATCGACGACGAGTTCGCTGCCGCCCTCACCGGGCTCGGCCTCCCCACCGTCGGCGCCCTCGCCGCCCTCCCCGAGCACGAGGTCGAGCGCCGGTGGGGCCCCGTCGGCCGCGCCGCCTGGCACCTCGCCCTGGGTCACGACCCGCGCCGCCCCGTGCTCGCCCGCCTCGATGCGCACCGCTCCGTCACCACCGAGCTCGGCGGACGCAGCGAGACGCTCGAACCCGTCCTCTTCCTCCTCCGCGCCGCCCTCGACCGACTCGTCCGCGAGGCCGCACGCGACGGCCGCGCCGTCGCCGCCCTCACCATCGCCCTCCACCTCGACGCCACCCCCGCCGCCCTCGCCACGCGCGAGGTCCGCCCCGCCACCCCGCTCGGCCGCGTCACCCCCCTCTTCGAGCGCTGCCGCGCCGCCCTCGAGGGGTGGACGCTCGACGCTCCCGTCACCGGCCTCACCGTCACCCTCACCGAGACGCCCCCCGCCGCCGGCGACCAGGGCGACCTCCTCGACGACGGCTGGCGCGACCCCGGCGCCGCCCTCGCCGCCCTCGAACGGCTCCGCGCCGCCCTCGGCCCCGGCACCGTCGTCCGCCCCGTCCTGCGCGACGACCACCGCCCCCACGCCCGCGGCGCCTGGAGCGACCTGATCGACGGCGACGACGCCCCCGACCCCGCGATCGCCGCCGCACCCGGCACGCCGGCGGCCCCCCCCGCCGCTCCCCTCGCCGCGCGCGGCACCCCCGCCCTCCGCCTCCTCGACGACCCCGCGCCGCTCCGCGTCGCCTGCGACGCCGACGCCCGCCCCGTCGCCGCCGCCTGGGGGACGACCCCGCTCACCGTCGATCGCGCCACCGGCCCCGAACGCCTCAGCGGCACCTGGTGGCGACGCCCGTGGGCGCGCGACTACTGGCGCCTCCGCACCCGCGAGCGCGGCACCCTCCTCGCCTGGCGCGACGAGCGCGACGGCGCGTGGTACCTGCAGGGCTGGTACGACTGACCGGAGTCCCCCCGATCCCCGCGCCCGCGCTAGTCGAGGAGCGGGAAGTGGAGCGTGAAGGTCGACCCCTCGCCGGGCGCGCTCGCCACCGTCACGAAGCCGCCGTGCTGCCGCATCCCGCCGTAGACCACCGACAGGCCGAGGCCGGTCCCGTCGCTCCCCTTCGTCGTGAAGAAGGGCTGGAAGATCCGCGCGAGCTGCGCGGCGGACATCCCCGTCCCCGTGTCCCGCACCGTGATGGTCGCGTGCAGGCCGGACTGCATCGCGCCATCCACGCTCGCGATCCCGGCCACGTCGCGGCGCCCGGTCGCGATCGTGAGCGTCCCGCCGTCGGCCATGGCGTGCACCGCGTTCGCCACGAGGTTCAGCAGCGCCTGCTCGATGAACGTGGCGTCCGCGAGGATCCACGCCTCCTCCTCGGCGATCGAGCAGCGGATCGTCACCGTCGGCGGCACGAGGCGCGACGCCAGCTGCACGAACCCGCGCACCACCGCCCCCAGCTCCAGCCGATCGCAGGCCATCGCCTCGCGCCGGCCGATGCGGAGGAGCTTGCGCGACAGCGCCGTCGCCCGGGTCGCGGCGTCCCGGATCGCGACCACGTCCTCGCGCCCGGCGTGCGTGGGCGGCAGCTCCGCGTCGAGGAGCTCCGCCGACTGCAGGATCACGCCGAGGAAGTTGTTGAAGTCGTGCGCGACCCCGCCGGCGAGCAGCCCGATCGCCTCCATCGTCTGCGCCTGCCGCAACGCCGCCTCGAGCCGCCGCCGCTCCTCGAGGACGAGCAGCAGCGCCACCCGGTCGCCGATCGACGCGACGAAGTCGCGCTCGTTCGGGGACCAGGCGCGCGGCCCGCCCACGTGCTCGATGCAGAGGATGCCGAGGGTCCGCCCGTCGGCGCGGATGCTCGTGTCGAGCATCGCCCCGATGCCGAGCGGTCCCACGTAGTCGTCACGGAACTCGACCAGCGCCGGCGACGTGCGGGCGTCGTCGATCGCGACGGTGCGCGCGGCGTGGATCGCGGCCCAGTAGGTCGGGTGCGTCTCGCGACGGATGATCGTGGCATCGGGGACGAAGGTCCCGTCGTGCCAGAGCGCGACGCACTCGATCGCCTCGCGTGCGTCGTCGTGGCGCCAGACGCTCACGCGCCGGACGTCGAGGGCCTCCGCCGTGATGCGGGCGATCTCGTCGAGCCCGGCCTCGAGGCTGGGCCAGTCCATGACGGCGAGATCCCCGAGTCGCGCCTGCAGGCGCTCCTGCTCGAGCGGGGACGTCGAGTTGAACGACGTGAGCATGATGGACTTGCCGATCCGTGACCCGACGCGCGTGCGCAGCCTCGCGCGCTACACGCTCGCGGCATGCATCGACGCCGTCAAGCATCAGCCTGCCGATGCCGGCCCGCCGATGCGGTCGTGATCCGGACGTGACACGACCCGGGTGCACCGGTCACTGCCGGTCCCATGTGCGCATCGTGTCGTCGCGTCGGCTCGACGCCGGCGGCCCGCAGATCGCCACGGCATCGTCGCACGCCTTGAGCTTCGGCTTTTGTTCGGACACGTTCCCGGCGGACTCCGACATGCCGCCCACCCGCCTCCCGCCCTCCCGCACCGCCCCCCGGTCAGCCGATCGGGTTCCCCTCGCGGTCGGAGATCATCACCCACACGCTCCGCGTGCGCTTGCTGTAGAACAGCCGCACCGTCACGTCGCGCGGATGCTGCTTGAACGCGAAGTGGAACTGGAACGTCGTGTCGAGCGACTCGCGCACGACCCCCTCGCGGAAGCGCCCGTGGAACTCCTGCACCTTCGTGCACGGGGCGACCTCGGTGAAGAACTGCTTCCCGATCGTCGTCTCCTGCGGCAGCGAGGCGAGGCGCGACTCGACCGCGTTGTACTTGAGGATCCGCCCCGTCGCGTCGAGCTGGATCATGCCGTACGGCAGCCGGTCGAGCTCCCCCGCCGACATCGTGTCGGCCGCGTAGAGGATCGCCTCCTTCGCCGCCTCGTCGGTCGCGGGGGCGGCGGGATCGAGCGGGACGCGCGGCGGCTGGGAACGGGACGTGTCGGACATCGCCCGCAACTTACCCGCGACGCGCGACGCGCGGCGAGGGCGCGCGCATGACGCCCGCCCGGCGCGCCGACTACGTCGAGCTCCACTGCCACAGCGCCTTCTCGCTCCTCGACGGCGCCTCGCCCCCCGAGGCGCTCGTCGCGCGCGCCGCGGCGCTCGGCCAGCCCGCGCTCGCCCTCACCGACCACGACGACCTGGGGGGCGTCGTCCGCTTCGCGCAGGCCGCCGACGCCGCCGGCATCGACGGCATCGTCGGCGTCGAGCTCACCGTCGTCCCCGACGACACCGTCCCCGGCGCCACGCGCGCCCTCGACGCGCCGGGCGACGTCGCGCACGTCGTCCTCCTCGCCGCCACGCGCGAGGGCTACGGCAACATCGCCACCCTCGTCACCCGCGCCCGCATGGACGCGGCCGAGCGCGGCCGGCCGTCGGTCACGCTCGCACGGCTCCTCGCGCACGGGCGCGGCACCGTCGCCCTCACCGGCTGCCCGCGCGGCCTCGTCCCCCGCCTCCTCGCCCGCGACGACGACGCCGGCCCGCGCGCCGCGCTCGCCCTCGTCGGCGCCCTCGCCGACGCCTGCGACGCCGTCGCCGTCGAGGCGTGGGACCACCGCCTCCCCGAGGAGCGCGCCCTCGTGCGCCGCCTCCTCCCGCTCGCGCGCCGCGCCGGCGTGCCGTGGGTCGTCGCCAACGACGTCCGCTACGCCACGCGCGAGGGGCGCATCACGCACGACGTCCTCTGCGCGCTCCGCCACGGCCGCCCGCTCGACGCGATGGGGACGCGCCTCCGCCCCAACGGCGAGTGGTACCTCAAGCCGACCGCGCTCCACGCACGCCGCTGGCGCCACGCCCCCGACGGCGTCCTCGCCACCCGCGCCGTGGCCGAGCGCTGCGCCTTCCGCCTGCGCGACCTCCGCCCCGCGCTCCCCGTCTTCCCGCTCCCCGCCGGCGTCGACGCCGACGACTACCTCGCGCAGCTCGTCGCCACCGGCGCCGACGAGCGCTGGGGCGCGCACCGCACGCCGCAGCAGGCCGCGCAGCTCGCGCACGAACTCGCCGTCATCCGCCGCCTCGGCATGGCGGGCTACTTCCTCATCGTCTGGGACATCGTCCGCTTCGCGCGCCGCGAGGGGATCCTCTGCCAGGGGCGCGGCTCCGCCGCCAACTCCGCCGTCTGCTTCTGCCTCGGCATCACCGCCGTCGATCCCGTGCGCATGGGGCTCCTCTTCGAGCGCTTCCTCTCCGAGGAGCGCCGCGAGCCCCCCGACATCGACATCGACTTCGCCCACCGCGAGCGCGAGCGCGTCCTGCAGTACGTCTACGCGCGCTACGGCCGCGACCACGCCGCGATGGTCTGCGAGCAGGTCACCTGGCGCGGCCGCAGCGCGGTGCGCGACGCGGCGCGCGTCCTCGGCTTCAGCGTCGCGCAGGGCGACGCGCTCGCCCGCCACGCCGACCGCTTCAGCGCGCGCAGCACCGCCGCCGCGATCCGCGCCGGCCTCGGCACCGCCACGGCCGAGGAGCGCCACCTCGCCGCGCACCTCGAGGCGCCGCCGCCGGGCGTCGCGATGACCGGCTACGTGCACCACCCGCGCGTCCCCGACGCGGAGCGCGACCACATGAAGCGCGACGCCGCCAAGCGCGCGCTCGCCGCCGGCGCACCGGTGCCCGACGCCGGCGGCACCGCGACGTGGGATCGCACGCGCCCCGCCGATCCCTTCGCCCCGGAGCCCCGCTCGTCGTGCGGCCCCGTCGCGCACACCGACCCGCACACCGAGCGGACCCACGAGGAGCGCCGCAACCCGACGATGGCCTTCACGCGCACCCTCGCCGACGGCCCCACGCTCCTCGAGCGCGCCGGCCTCGACGCCGCCGACCCGCGCGTGCGCGTCCTCGCCGACGTCGTCGACGGGCTCCACCAGCTCCCGCGCCACCGCTCGATCCACGTCGGCGGCTTCGTCCTCACCGAGGAGCCGCTCCACACCGTCGCCGCCATCGAGCCGGCGAGCATGCCGGGGCGCAGCGTCATCTGCTGGGAGCGTGACGACCTCGATCACGCCGGCCTCGTGAAGATCGACCTCCTCGGCCTCGGCATCCTCACCGTCATCCAGGACTGCATCGCCCACGTCCGCCGCACGCGCGGCGTCACCGTCGACCTCGCGCGCCTCGACCTCGCCGACCAGGCCGTGTACGACGACCTCTGTCGCGCCGACACGATCGGCGTCTTCCAGGTCGAGAGCCGTGCGCAGATGAACACGCTCCCGCGGCTCAAGCCGCGCTGCTTCTACGACGTCGTCGTCGAGGTCGCGCTCATCCGCCCCGGGCCGATCCAGGGCGAGATGGTGCACCCCTACCTCCGCCGCCGCGCCGGCGAGGAGCCGGTCGTCTATCCGCACCCCTCGCTCGAGCCGATCCTGAAGCGCACGCTCGGCGTCCCGCTCTTCCAGGAGCAGGGGATGCAGGTCGCGATCGCCTGCGCCGGCTTCAGCGCCGGCGAGGCCGACGAGCTGCGCCGCGCGATGGGGCACAAGCGGAGCGCCGAGAAGATGGAGGCGCTCCGCGCGCGCATGCTCGCCGGCATGGCGGCGAACGGCATCGCGCGCGACGTCGCCGACCGGATCTTCGCGCAGCTCAACGCCTTCGCCGACTACGGCTTCCCCGAGAGCCACGCCGCCAGCTTCGCGCTCCTCGTCTACGCGAGCGCGTGGCTCCGCCACTACTACGCCCCCGAGTTCGCCGCCGCGATCCTCAACGCGCAGCCGATGGGCTTCTACGCCCCCGGCACGCTCGTCGAGGACGCGCGCCGCCACGGCGTCGAGGTGCGCCCGGTCGACCTCACGACGAGCGCGTGGGACGCGACGCTCGAGCCGCGCGAGGGGCGCGCCGCGCCGGCGCTCCGCCTCGGCGTGCGGAGCGTGCGCGGCCTCGGCGCCGTCGCGCGCGGCAAGCTCGAGGCGGCGCTCGCGCAAGGACCGTTCGCCTCGGTCGCCGACGTCGTGCAGCGCGCGCGCCTCGACCGCCGCGCGCTCCGGCTGCTGGCCGAGGCGGGGGCGATGGACGCGTTCTTTCCCGGCGAGCGTCCCGAGGCGCGGCGCCGGCGCGCGCTCTGGGAGGTGCTCGCGGCGGTGCGCGGCGACGCCGGCCCGCTCGCCCCGTCGCCGCGCGGCCCCGACGTCGCGCTCCCCGCGATGTCGCCCGCCGCGCTCACCGACGCCGACTACCGCGTCACCGGCATCTCGCTCGTCGGCCACCCGATGCGCCACCTGCGCGAGCTCCTGCGCCCGAACGGCGTGCGCACCGCGCAGCAGCTCTTCGACGCCGGCCGCGACGGCGAGCCGGTCGCCGTCGCCGGGCTCGTCATCTGCCGCCAGCGCCCCGGCACCGCCAAGGGCTTCGTCTTCCTCTCGCTCGAGGACGAGACGGGGATCGTCAACGTCGTCGTCACGCCGCAGCGCTTCGAGCGCGACGCCGAGGTGATCGGCCGCTCGCCGCTCCTGCTCGTGCGCGGCGTGCTGCAGGTCGAGGGGCGCGTGGTGACGGTGCGCGCGCGTCGCTTCGTGCGCCTCGAGACGCCGCTCGCCGCCACCGACGTCCGCTCGCACGACTACCGCTGAGCCGCGCGGTACGCCGCTTGCCCCAGCATGGCAGGGCACGGCTCACACCACACACACGGAGCAGACCATGAGCGACCACATCCGCGACGATCGCCTCCGCGACCGCACGCTCGCCGACGACGGCGTCGAGAACAACCTCGAGGGGAAGGGCAAGGAGCTGAAGGGGCGCCTGAAGGACGCCCTCGGCGGCCTCACCGGCGACGGCTCGCTGCAGGCCGAGGGGAAGCTCGACCAGCTCAAGGGGAAGGCACAGGACGCGCTCGGCGACGCGCAGCGTCGCGTCGATCGCCTCGACCGCTGAGCCGCGGGCGCCGCGCCGCGCGACGCCTCAGGGCGTCCGCGCGAGCGTGAGGTGGTACTGCACCGCGCGATCCTCGCGATGCACGAGGTGCAGTACCCGCCCGCCCTGCACCACCTCGAACTGCGCGTCGAAGACGGCCGCGTGGCCCGCGGCGTCGGTGAGGACGAGCGTCCAGAGGTCGGCGAGGCGCCACGTCCCGGCGGAGCTGCGCTCGGCCGCGCCGCCGTCGGCGCCGCGCGCGACCTCGCGGCTCGTGTACCGGCCGTCGGCGGTGAGCTCGAGCTGCGCGGTCACCGGCTCGCCCTGCACGCGTGCCGGCTCAACGTACGCCAGCTGCATCGCCCACGTGCCGCGCTGCACCCACGTGCCGGGGAGATCGGCGGCGTCGAGCGCGAACTTGTTGTACTGCAGCAGCCGGAACATCGCCTCGGGCGTCGCGTAGGCGCCCTGCGTCGTCGCGCGATCGGGGCCGACGAGGACGATGTTGCGGTAGATGCCGACGTTCCCCGGCTGCGCCGCGTACATCGCGACGAACGCGGGCTGCCCCGTCGCGACGACCGTCCCCTCGGCCTCGACGTACTCGATCGGCGTGCCATCGGCCCCCTGCGTGCGGCGGGCGACGCTGCGCGGCGTGAACCACGAGAGCACGTCCGACTTCCAGAGCTGCTCGCCCGGCGTCCCTTGCTCCGCCGACGCCGCGACCGCGCGCGCCATGAAGAGCCACGCGGTGAGCGTCCCCTTCTCGGCCTTCACGCCGCCCGTCCCCTCGTAGGCGGTCCAGCCGTCGTCGAAGTTCGATCGCGCGTGGACGTACTCGCGCGTGGGCGCGGCGGCAAGCGCGGGCGACACGGGCGGGGCGCTCTCGGTGGCGGGGGTGACGGCGGGGGCCGGCGACGCCGGGGCCGACGCATCGGGCGCGGACGACCCGGCGGCCGTCGCGACCATCGCCGACGCCGTCGAGCGGGACGGAGCGAGGTAGGCCCACGCCTCCTTCGCGTCCACGCGCACCACGAGCAGCACGCGACGCCCCGCGCGATCGAGCCAGGCGTCGGTCGTGCTGCCGGCGATCGGCGTCACCGTCCACCCCTGCTGCTGCAGCGCGGCGGCGATCGCCGCCATGCTCGTCGTGCCGTCGCGCGCGAGCAGGCGATGGATCTCGTACCGGTCGCCCAGCTTCTCGCCCGCGTTGCGCGCCGTGAGCGCGAGCTCGGCCTTCGCCGCGAGCCGGTAGAGCATGCCGCGGTGCTCGGCGAAGCCGGCCGGGAGGACGATCCCCTCGATCCCCGTCGGCCGGCCGGCGGCGGCCGACGCCGTGGCCGGCGAGGCGGCGGAGAGCTGCGCGCCGAGCGGGGCGACGCAGGCGAGGTGCGCGGCGAGCACGAGGAGACGACGCATCGGCGGGGCGGGGCGGGAGCGGGGCGGCGGCGGGGCGGTGCCGCATCGCACCGCTCACCGAACGACGTCGGCACCGGCGCGCGATGCTCACCCGCCCCGGTGGCGCGCGCGCGCGAGCGGGACGAGTCTTCGCGCATGGCCCTCCACGACCTGCTCCCGGCCGACCTGCGCGAGGCGTGGGACCGGCGCCGCAGCCGGAAGACGGCGATCCTCGGCGTGCCGACGTGGTTCCTCAACGACCGCGCCGACATCGACGACGCACACCTCGAGGCGCGCTTCACCGAGGCGCTCGCGCTGATCCGCGACCACGCGCCGCGCGTGCTCGCGCGGCTGCGCACCGACGTCGCGCACGTCTGGGTGCGCCGCTGGCCCAACCGCGGGATCTTCTTCGGCGACACGCGCGTGATGGTCATCGACACGACCTTCGTCGTGAACCCCGGGTTCGTCCCCGCGCAGGTCGCCGCGACGATCGTGCACGAGGGGGTGCACGCGCGCGTCACCGCGATGGGCGTGCGCCGCACGCACGCCTCGCTCCCGAAGGAGGAGCGGCTCGCGCGGCGCGCCGAGATCGACTTCGGGCGCCGCGCCCCCGGCGGCGCGGCGGTCGTCGAGCGCGCGCTGGCGATCCTCGCGATGGCCGACGACGAGGTGGCGCCCGCGATCGACCTCGCCGCCGCCGAGGCGACGCTGCGCGCGCTGCGCGGGACGGAGCGGCAGAAGGGGTGACGGCGCACCGTTCCACGGGCCGTTAGCATTGCGCGCATGCCGCGCGTCGCCTTCCTGACCCTCGAGGACCGCTCCGCCTACGTCATCGACGACGACCTCGCGATCGCCGAGCTGCGCGCGCGCGGGTGGCGCGTCGAGGAGGTGCCGTGGCGCCGCCGTGACGTGCGGTGGCACGACTGGGACGGCGTCGTGATCCGCACGCCGTGGGACTACCAGAAGGACCCCGTCGCCTTCCTCGACACGCTCGCCGCGATCGCCGCCACCGGCGTCCCGGTCGCGAACCCGGTCGACGTCGTGCGCTGGAACCTGCGCAAGACCTACCTGCGCGACCTCGAGCGGCGCGGCGTCCCGATCGTCCCCACGCGCTGGGGGACGGGGCTCGACGCGCGCGCGGTCGCCGCGCTCGGCGAGGCCTTCGGTGGCGAGTTCATCGTCAAGCCGGTGGTGAGCGCGAACGCCGACGACACCTTCCGCCTCCCGCGCGTCCCCGACGCGGCGACCGTCGCGACGCTCGCGCGCACCTTCGCCGACCGCGACTGGCTCGCGCAGCCGTTCGTGCCGGCGGTGCTCACCGAGGGCGAGTTCTCGGTCTTCCACTTCGGCGGGCGCTACTCGCACGCGATCCTCAAGACGCCCGCCGCGGGCGACTTCCGCGTGCAGGAGGAGCACGGCGGGATCATCACCGCCGTCGTCCCCGAGCCGGCGCTCCTGCGCGCGGCCGAGCGCGTGCTCGCGACGCTCGACGACACGCTGCTGCAGGCGCGCACGGACCTCGTGCGCATGCCCGACGGCGAGTTTGCCCTGATGGAGCTCGAGCTGATCGAGCCCTCGCTCTACTTCCGCATGCACCCGCGCGCGCCGGCCAACTTCGCCGACGCGCTCGCGGGGTGGCTCGCGGGGCGCGTGCGGTCGTGACGGCGAGGGGCTGACAACGCCCGCGCCGGGCTGCACATATACGGGGCACGGCCGCCGACGTCCGGGTGGCTGCATCCGCCACGTGGTCCCCCGCCCCGACGCGACGCCCATGTCCCGCCGCCCGACGCCCTTCCTCGCCCTCGCGGCGACGCTCGCCGCGGCGGGCCCGTCGCCCGCGCAGTCGCCCGCATCCTCGCCCGCCGCGTCGCCGGCCGACGCGCGCACGGCGACCGATCCGCGCTGGCAGGGGCTCCACTTCCGCAGCATCGGCCCGGTGCGCGGCGGGCGCGTCACCGCCGTCGCCGGCGTGCGGCAGCGCAAGCGCGAGTTCTACATGGGCGCCTCGGGCGGCGGCGTCTGGAAGACGACCGACGCCGGCGCCACCTGGCGCAACGTGAGCGACGGCGTCTTCGCCTCGCCCTCGATCGGCGCGATCCGCGTCGCGCCGAGCGACCCGGACGTCGTCTGGGTCGGCACCGGTTCCGACGGCCTCCGCTCGAACGTCATCCCCGGCAAGGGCGTCTACCGCTCGACCGACGCGGGGCGCACGTGGCAGTTCGTCGGGCTGCGCGACGCGGGGCAGATCGGCGCCGTCGAGGTGCACCCCACCGATCCCAACACCGCCTTCGTCGCCGCCGTCGGCAACGCCTTCGGGCGCAACCGCGAGCGGGGGCTCTACCGCACCACCGACGGCGGGCGCACGTGGACGAACGTCCTCTTCGTCTCCGACTCGACCGGCGCCGCCGACGTCGAGTTCAAGCCGGGCGAGCCGACGGTCCTCTACGCCGCGATGTGGCGCACCGAGCGCAAGCCGTGGACGATCATCTCGGGGGCGATGGACGAGGGGGGGCTGTACAAGTCGGTCGACGGCGGCACGAGCTGGACGCGCCTCGGCGGCGGCCTCCCCACGGGGCTCGTCGGGAAGATCGACCTCGCGGTGACGCCCGCGCGCCCGGAGCGCGTCTACGCGCTCGTCGAGGCGCCGGCGCCGAAGGGCGGGCTCTATCGCTCCGAGGACGCCGGGGCGACGTGGACGCTCGTGAACACGACGCCGGGGCTCCTCGACCGCCCGTTCTACTTCGGCAACGTCGACGCCGACCCGGTGAACCCGGACGTCGTCTACGTGCACAGCACGTCGTTCTGGAAGTCGGTCGACGGCGGGGCGACGTTCACGACGATCGAGTCGGCGCACGGCGACAACCACGACATGTGGATCGACCCCGACGACCCGAACGTCTTCGTCCACGGCAACGACGGCGGCGCCGCCGTCACGCTCGACGGCGGGCGCACGTGGAGCACGCAGTTCAACCAGCCGACCGTCGAGAGCTACACCGTCGCCGTCGACGACCGCTGGCCCTACCGCGTCTACGGGCCGCAGCAGGACGTCGTCCCCACGACGCCGATCGTCCCGTCGCTCCCCGAGACGATGTGGCCGGTCGACGACCCGATGCAGTACCTCCTCGCGGGCCCCGGCTGCGAGACGGGCCCCGCGATCCCGAGCCCGTGGAACCGCGACGTCGTCTACGGCGCGTGCAAGGGGCAGTTCTCGCGGCTCAACATGCGCACCGGGCAGGAGTCGCAGTCGTGGGTCGGCGGCCAGTCGCTCTACGGCCACGATCCCAAGGACCTGATCCACCGCTTCCAGCGCGTCGCGCCGCTCGTCGCCTCGCCGCACGAGAAGGGGACGCTCTACCACGGCTCGCAGTACGTCATGCGCACGCGCGACGACGGCGTCACCTGGGAGCGCATCTCCCCCGACCTCACCGCCAACGACCCGCGCACGCAGGGGATCAGCGGCGGGCCGATCACGCGCGACATCACCGGCGAGGAGTACCACAGCACGCTCTACGCGATCCGCGAGAGCCCGATCGAGCCCGGCGTCATCTGGACCGGCGCCAACGACGGCCCGGTGCACGTCACGCGCGACGGCGGCAAGACGTGGAGCAAGGTGACGCCGCCGCAGCTCGGGCCGTGGGGGCGCGTGCAGGGGCTCGAGGTCTCGCGCCACGCGAAGGGGACCGCCTACGTCGCCGTCTACCGCTACCTCCTCGGCGACTTCCGCCCCTACGCCTTCCGCACCACCGACTACGGGCGGAGCTGGACGCTCCTCACCCCCGGGACCAACGGCGTCCCCGCCGACGTGCCGACGCGCGCGATCCGCGAGGATCCCGAGCGCCGCGGCCTGCTCTACCTCGGCACCGACGCGGGGCTCTTCGTGAGCCACGACGACGGCGCGACCTGGCGCTCGTTCCAGGGCGACCTCCCCGTCGTCCCCGTCACCGACATCGCCGTCCACCGCCGGGACCTCGTGCTGAGCACGATGGGGCGCGGCTTCTGGATCCTCGACGACCTGTCGCCGGTGCAGCAGCTGCACGACAGCGTCACGCGCAAGCGCGCCTACCTCTTCCAGCCGCGCCCCGCGATCCGCTGGCGCCACGTCTCGCCGGGGACGCGCCCCGGCTGGCCCGAGTACCCGGCGGCGGCCGCGACGCTCGACCTCTGGTTCGCCGAGGCGCCGGCGACGGCGCCGGTCGTCGAGATCCGCACGCCGGGAGGCGCGCTCGTGCGCCGCATCGAGGGGTCGCTCACGCAGGCGGCGGCCGAGCCGCAGGGGATGCGCCGGCCGCGCGGGCGCGGGGCGCCGCAGGGCTTCCTCGCGCGGCAGGGGCACGTGCGCGTGCGCTGGGACCTGATGCACGAGCCCCCCGTCGGCGGCGGGCGCGGGCCGATGGTCGCGCCGGGGCGCTACCTCGTGCGCGCGCTCGTCGGCGCCGACACGCTCGTGCGGTCGGTGCTCGTGCAGGCCGACCCGCGCGTGAAGGAGGACGGCCTCACCGACGAGCTCCTCGTCGCGCAGGAGAAGCACAACCTCGCCGTGCGCGACGCGATCACCGAGGTGCGCGCGCTCGCGGGGCGTGCCCGCACGGTGCGCGACCAGGTGGCCGAGCGCGGCGGGGCGCTCGCGCGCGAGGCGGCGGCGATCGTCGCGGCGCTCGAGAGCGCGGGGGGCCGGTATCCGCAGGGGATGCTCGTGCAGCAGGTCGAGTACCTCGCCGGCATGACCACCGGCGCCGACCAGCGCGTCCCGCAGGACGCGGTGCAGCGCCTCGCGACGCTGCGCGCGCAGATGGTCGCGCTCCGTCGCCGCCTCGACGCGGTGAGCAAGGGGACGACGGCGGCCGTGACGCCCTGAGGCGCCGGGCGGCGACGGGGCGTCCGTCGCGCTACGGATGAAGGGGGCGGGCGACCCGGCGAGCTTGCGGCCGAGCCGAGCGCCCCCTTCCTCGTCGCGGGGCGCGGCGCGTCCCGCAGCCCCGTCATCGATGTTCCGTCTTCGCACCACCCTCACGCTCGCCGCCGGCGTGCTCGCCCTCGCCGCCTGCGGCGACGACGACGGCCCGAGCGGTCCGTCGGCCGGCAACCCCGCCGAGCGCGTCGTCGACGTGCAGGCGCGCACCTTCTTCCGCCTCACGTCGGCGGGCCTCGAGCGGGTGACCGTCACCGACCCCGCCACCTCGACGCAGTGGGACATGGCCGTCGAGCGCACCGGCGTCACGCTCAACGGCGGCTCGGCCGGCACGGCCGGCGTCACGGGCGCCTGCCTCTGCGTCAACCAGGGGCTGACCTTCGCGCAGCTCACGGAGCTCGGCCGCGCCCCGGCGGCGGCGCGCGCGCGCTTCGACCGCATCACCGCCGACAGCATCCCGACCGACAACGCGCGCTTCATCGCCGACCGCTTCGTCTCCGCCGCCGGGCGCTTCTTCCGCGGCACGCCGGGCGCGACGGCGACCGTCGAGGCCGACTCGGCGTGGATGCTCCGCTGGGGGACCGTCGGCGGCGCGCTCCGCTTCGGCAAGCTGCGCGTCGTCTCGTTCACCACCCCGACGGTGCAGACGCCCGGCACGGTGCGCATCGAGTACACGCTGCAGCCCGCGGCCGGCAACACGCCGTTCCCCGCCGTGCGCGCGCTCGACGTCGTGGTGCCGCCGAACGGGATTGCCTACGTCGACCTCGACGCCGACGCGACGACGAACGAGTTCGGCGCGTGGGACGTCGCCTTCGACGGCTGGACGCTCCGCACGAACAGCGCGGCGACCGGCGACGCGCAGGTGCGCAACCTCCGCTTCGGCCCCGGCACGACGCCGACGAGCAACACCTTCGCCGCCGCCGACCTCGCCTTCGCGCGCTTCGCGCCGGCCTTCGTCTGGCGCTCGGACACCTTCGAGGGGGTCTTCGCCTCGACGCCCTGGTTCCGCTACGACTCGGCGACCAACACGGTCTTCCCGACCTTCGACGTCTTCCTCGTCCGTCGCGGCACCGCCGTCTGGAAGGTGCAGTTCACCGGCTACTTCCTCCCGCAGGGGAGCTCGGAGCGTCGCGTGACGATCCGTGCGGTGCAGCTGCGCCAGTGATCGCCGCACGACCCGCTCGGCCGGCACGACTCGTCGTCGCCGCCGCGGTCGCCGCCCTCGTGGCGGCGCCTGCGGCGGCGCAGTCGCGTCAGGTCGAGGGGACGGTGCGCGACGAGGGCGGGCGCGGGATTCCCGCGGCCGAGGTGGTGGCCGGGGCGGCGCGCGTCCGCACCGACGACGCGGGACGCTTCCGCCTCCGCGTCGACGACACCGTGCGCACGGTGCGCGTCCGGCACCCCGGCTACCGCTACGTCGACGTCGCCGTCGACGCGCTCGCTCGCGCCGTCGTGCTCCGCGCGGTGCCGCGCGCGCTCGACGCGGTCGTCGTCACCGCTTCGCGCCGCGAGCAGCGGCTCAAGGACGCCGTCGTCCCGATCGAGCTCGTCTCGCGCGCCGAGATCGAGCGCACCGGCGCCCCCGACGTCGCGGCGGTGCTCGTCGAGCAGGTCGGCATCCAGCTCGAGGGCGGCACGCCCACCGGCGCCGGCGTGCAGCTCCAGGGCTTCGGGGCGCAGCGCGTGCTGGTGCTGGTGGACGGGCAGCCGCTCGTGGGGCGCATCAACGGCAACCTCGACGCCTCGCGCATCCCGGCGAGCATGGTCGAGCGCATCGAGGTGGTGAAGGGGCCGCAGTCGACGCTCTACGGCTCCGACGCGATCGGCGGCGTGATCAACGTCATCACGCGTCGCCCGGCCGGCGGCCGCACCGAGCTCCAACTGCAGGCGATCGGCGGGCAGCTCGGGCGCGCCGAGGCCAGCGGCACGCTCCTGCGTGGCACGCCGCGCACCGATCTCTCGCTCGACGTCGGGGCGCGCACGCAGGACCTCGCCCCCGGCTTCGCCGACGTCGCCGACGCCTACGCGCGCCGCGCGCACGTCGCGCCGACGCTTCGCTGGCGCGCCGACAGCACGTGGACGCTCGAGACGGGCGGCATGTTCGTGAGCGAGGCGCAGCGCTACCGCACGGGGCTCGACTTCCGCTTCGCCGACCGCACGCAGCTCGCGTGGCGCGCCGCCGCGGCGTGGCAGAAGGGAGCGCACCGCGTCCAGCCGCTGCTCTACGTCACGCGCTTCGACCACCTCGCGCGCTCCTCGCCCGGCGCCGCGCCGCTCGACGGCGCGGGCGACCGCGACCGGCAGGACCTGGCGGAGTTCGAGCTCACCTACGCGGGAAAGGTCGCCGGCGCGCAGGTCGACGCGGGGCTCGAGGCGCGGCGCGAGGGGATCCGCGCCGACCGCGTCCCCGGCGGCGACCGCGCGCTCTACCGCATCGAGCCGTACGCGCAGGCGACGCTCGTGCGCGGCCCGGTCTCGATCACCCCCGGCACGCGCGTGACGATCGACGAGCTGTGGGGGACCGCGGTGACGCCGCGCCTCGCGATGCTCTGGCGCCCGCACGCCCCGCTCGCGCTCCGGCTCACGGCCGGGCGCGGCTTCCGTGCCCCGGACTTCAAGGAGCTCTTCCTCGAGTTCGTGAACACGCAGGTCGGCTACGCGGTCATCGGCAACCCGTCGCTCCGCCCCGAGTACAGCACGAGCGTCGCCGCCGACGTCGAGTGGGTGCGCGACGCGTGGACGGCGCGCGTCAACGTCTTCGACAACCGCTTCCGCGACTTCATCGAGTACCGGCAGAACGACGACGGGCTCTTCCAGCTGCAGAACGTCGGGCGCGGCACGACGCGCGGCGTCGAGACCGAGGTGACGCTCCTCGTCGGCGCCGCCCGGCTCGAGGCGGGCTACGCCTTCCTCCGCACGCGCGACGAGGCGACCGGACGCGCGCTCCTCGGCCGCCCGCGCCACTCCGGGCGGCTCGGGCTGAGCGGCCCGCTGCACGATCGCCTGCGCGGCTCGCTGACCGTCCTGTACACCGGGAGCACCCCGGTCGCCCTCGGGCCCACGGGACTGATCGCCGGCTTCCAGCCCGTCTTCATCCGCGCCGACGCGCGCCTCGTCGCGCGCGTGCGCACCGGCATCGACATGATCCTCGGCGTCGACAACCTCCTCGATCGCCGCCTGGGCCCGGGGTGGCCGGGGTTCACGGGGCGGCTCGTCTACCTCGGCGCCTCGTGGCGGCGGCCGTGAGCCGACGCCGGACCGCGTAGCCGCACGGCGACCCGCGCCGCGCCGCGCTCACTGCACGATGCGCGGATCCACGCGCGAGACGTCGGCGCGGCCGATCGTGTTGACGTCGGTGCCGAACCAGAGCGTGCGGCGCGTCGCGTCCCACGTCATGTGGCGGATCGTGCCGCCGCTCGCGACCGGGGTCATGCCGAAGAAGCGCTGCGTCGCCGGGTCGAAGCCGACGAAGCGGTTGGGCTGCCGCCCCGTCTCGACGAACCAGAGCCGGTCGCGGTCGTCCGTCGCCATCGCGTACGGCAGCGACTGCGCCCCGCCCGGCATCGCGAACTCGCGCACGCTCCCGTCGCGCGGGTCGTGCACGCCGAGGAAGCCGCGCGCGTAGTCGACGTACCAGACGCGCCCGTCCTTCGTGAGCGCGATCCGCCGGCCGCGGGCGCGCGCGTCGGGGAGCGTCACGGTGCGCAGCGTCATGGTGCGCGGGTCGATCGTGCCGAGGGCGTTCGTGCCGAAGAGGTTGAACCACGGCTGCCCATTCGCGGCGATCACGATCCCGTAGGGGCGCGAGCGCTCCACGGGGCTCTTCCAGAGCCGGATCTTCCCCGTGGCGATGTCGAGCACGCCCACGTGGTTCGAGAACTGCGCGGTGAACCAGAGCTTCCCCCGGCCGTCGAGCACCAGCGTGTGCGGATCCCTCACGGCGCTGTCCGGCATCACGAAGCGCGTGATCGCCCCCGTGCGCCCGTCGATGCGGCCGATCATCCCGTTGCGGTTCCCCGCGTACCACGCGTCGCCCTTCGCGTCGACGATCACGTTGTGCGGATGCGTCCCGCTGTCGATCGCGAAGCGCTCGAACGTCCCCGACGCCGGATCGAGCCGCGCGACGTAGTTCCCCTCCTGCCCCACGAACCAGACCCGCCCGTCCGGCGCCACCATCGGATCCCGCGGCCGCGCCTTCTCGCCGTACGGCACCGTCCACTCGCGGATCGGCACCAGCGTGTCCCCCGCCGCCCGCTGCGCCCCCAGCGGCCCCGCCGCCACGAGCATCATCGCCATCGCCACACGCCGCATCGCACCCTCCCCGAAGCAAGCCCGTCGCCCATCTCCCGCGCGCCCTCCCCCTACGCACCCACCACACCCCCCGCTGTCACGCCGAGCCCCCCTCCCCCTCCCAGCCCGAACCCCACCCCCACCGGCGCTCGAGATCACGCCCCGCGGTGACCGCGCACCGCCGCCGACGCACGCACGCAGGCCACCCACGCTCCCGCACGCCCTGCCGCCACCGACGCACGAAGGGGCCCGCGCACCGCGCCGGCCCCCCCCGCACCGCACTCACCCCCACACCCCCGCACGCCCGAGGCGGGCCGCCGCGGTCCCCGGGCCGCGACTCCGTGCGCCGCGGCGAGCGCGCAGCGCGAGCCGCGCGCACGCGGAGCGGCCCGGGGATCGCGGCGGCCCGCCGCCCGCACCGACAGACGAACGACGGACGACGGACTACTGGTACTGGATGTACGCCGGCCGCGGCCACAACCGGAGCACCTCGCCCGGCCGCATGAGCGGCTGCCCCGCCTTGGTGTCGTTGTGGTAGAAGAGCTTGAACCCCGTGTACTGCACCGGCTCCGACTGCACGTACGCCCGGAACGTCGAGATCTTGAGCGCCGGCCGCCCCCAGCCGTCCATTTGCATGACGACCTGCACCGCCGGATCGAGCCGGATGTCGCGGTACCCCGTCACCATCCCCCGCGTGAACCGGTGCACGATCAGCACCTTCGGCGGGAGCTTCTTCTCCCGCACGATCTGCGACAGGAAGTCGATCGCGTAGTTCACGTCGGCCGCGTTGAACGTCCCGATCTTCTTCCCCGGCGGCGTCCCGTCCTTCATGCTGAACTCGGGATCGATCCCGAGGTGGACGTGCGGCTGCTCGAGGATCCAGCGCATCCGCGGCAGCTCCTCGCGCAGCGTGCTCAGCCCCACCTGCACGTCGACGAAGTAGAGCCACCCCTTCTTCCGCGCCCAGCCGTCGACCCGCGCGATCAGCGAGTCGTTCATCTTCATGCGCCACTTCCCGTCGCGCCCCGCGCTCCCCTGCGCGACCGTCGCGACGAGGTGCAGCGCCGGCCTGACCGTCGTCGTCGGGTCGGCCGCCTGCCACTCGGCGGCCACCTTCTCGAGGCGCGCCATCATCTCGTCGGGCGCGATCTCGCCGAGGATCCCCATCCGCTTCGAGAGCGGATTGCCGTAGTAGGCGATGATCCGGTGCTGCGGCAGCAGCGCCCCCGGCAGCGACGGCGGGTGCGCGACCGGCCACCCCTTCACGCGCGCCGAGTCGTTGTCGAGCGAGGCGATGGCCGCGCTGTCGGGGGCGGCGCGCCCCTTGAGCACGGGCGGGCGCGGCGGGCGGCGCTTCGGCGTGCTGTCCGCTGCGGCGCCCGAGTCGCCGCGCGTCGCCGCGCCGGCGAGCGAATCGCGCCGGAGCGAGTCGGCGCGCAGCGAGTCCGTGCGCGCCGAGTCGGTGCGGCGCGCCGTGTCGCCGCCCGCCGTGGCGACGGCCCCGTTGGCCGTGCGCGTCGTCGTCGTGTCGCCGGCCGGCGCCTCGCCGCCGGCGGCGGCGCAGGCGGCGAGCGTCGTCGCGATCGTGAGGAGCCCGAGCCCGCGCCCCGTCGCGCGGCTGCCCGTCGAGAGTGTGGAGAGGGTGCGCACGCGGGCAAGGTAATCACCCGCCGATGCGTCACCTCGCGAGCGACTCGTGCTGCACGCCGCGCGGTGGCGGCCCGGCGGCCTCGAGCGCCATCGACTCCGCGTCGGTGAAGAGCCGCGAGCGCGTGAGGAAGCGCACCCCCTCCGGCGCCTCGAGCGAGAACCCCGCGCCACGTCCCGGGACGACGTCGATCGTCAGGTGCGTGTGCGCCCAGTACGCGAACTGCTGCCCGCCGATGTACACCGGCGCGCCCGCGACGCGCCCGAGGAAGACGTCGTGCACCCCGATCGCGAAGTCGCCCTGCCGGTAGCACATCGGCGCGCTGCCGTCGCAGCACCCACCGCTCTGGTGGAAGAGCACCGGCCCGTGCTCCGCCACCAACCGCCCGATCCAGTCGGCCGCAGCGGGCGTGCACGCCACCCGCGCGGGCACCCATCCCTGCCCCATGTCGTCCTCCATCGCGTTCGACCCCGCATGTCCCGGATCCGCACGTCGCGGATTCGCGCACCGCGCAGCGCGCACCGCGAACCGCGTCAACACGGAGGCACGGAGGACGGCCGGAGAACGGAGGACCGAAGAGAGCCGGGCGTGCAGAACCGCGAAACGCAAAGGACGCAAAGGAAACAAAGAAAGAGAGCAAGTTCTTTCGGTTACCTTCGCGTCCTTTGCGTTTCGCGGTTCGGCAGGTCCCTCCGTTCTCCGGCCGTTCTCCGTGCCTCCGTGTTGACGCGGTTCGCGGTGCGCGGTGCGCGGTGCGCGGTTCGCAGAACGTGGTACATGGTCCGTGCCGCGCCGCGCGCACCGGTACCGACCGGTGCGCGCGGCGTTCGCGGGCGCCAAGCTCAGAAGAAGCCCATCGCCTTCGGGCTGTACGACACGAGCACGTTCTTCACCTGCTGGTAGTGGTCGAGCATGCGCAGGTGCGTCTCGCGCCCGATCCCGGACTGCTTGTAGCCGCCGAAGGTCGCGTGCGCGGGATAGAGGTGGTAGCAGTTCGTCCAGACGCGCCCCGCCTGGATCCCGCGGCCGAAGCGGTAGGCGCGGTTCATGTCGCGCGTCCAGACGCCGGCGCCGAGGCCGTAGAGCGTGTCGTTGGCGATCGCGAGCGCCTCGTCGTCGGTGCTGAACTTCGCCACCGAGACCACCGGGCCGAAGATCTCCTCCTGGAAGACGCGCATCGTGTTCGTCCCCTCGAAGATCGTCGGCTGCACGTAGTAGCCGTCCTTCAGCTCGCCCTCGAGGACGTTCCGCCCCCCGCCGCAGCGGACCTTCGCCCCCTCCTTCACCCCGATGTCGATGTAGCCGAGGATCTTCTCGAGCTGGTCGTTCGACGCCTGCGCGCCGACCATCGTCGTCGGGTCGAGCGGGTGCCCGAGCGTCATCGCGCGCACCCGCGCCTCGGCCCGCTCCATGAAGCGGTCGTAGATGCTCTCGTGCACCAGCGCGCGGCTCGGGCAAGTGCAGACCTCGCCCTGGTTGAGCGCGAACATCGCGAACCCTTCCATCGCCTTGTCGAGGAAGTCGTCGTCCTTGTCGAAGACGTCGGCGAAGAAGATGTTCGGGCTCTTGCCCCCCAGCTCGAGCGTCACCGGGATCAGGTTCTCGCTCGCGTACTGCATGATCAGCCGCCCCGTCGTCGTCTCGCCGGTGAAGGCGATCTTCGCGATCCGGTTGCTGCTCGCCAGCGGCTTGCCGGCCTCGATGCCGAAGCCCTGCACCACGTTCACCACGCCCGGCGGGAGCAGGTCGGCGATGAGCTCCATGAACACCATCAGCGACACCGGCGTCTGCTCGGCCGGCTTCATCACCACGCAGTTCCCGGCCGCGAGCGCCGGCGCCAGCTTCCACGCGCTCATCAGCAGCGGGAAGTTCCACGGGATGATCTGCCCCACCACGCCGAGCGGCTCGTGGTAGTGGTAGGCGACCGTGTCGTCGTCGAGCTGCGCGATCGACCCCTCCTGCGCGCGCAGCACCCCGGCGAAGTAGCGGTAGTGGTCGACCACCAGCGGGAGGTCGGCGGCCATCGTCTCGCGGATCGGCTTGCCGTTGTCGATCGTCTCGATGACGGCGATCGCCTCGAGGTTCTGCTCGACGCGGTCGGCAATCTTGTTGAGGATGTTCGCGCGCACCGTCGGCGACGTCTTCCCCCACGTCGCGAACGCCCGGTGCGCCGCGTCGAGCGCCCGCTCGACGTCCTCGCTCGTCGAGCGCGCGACGTCGCAGAGGTGCTGGCCGGTGATCGGGCTCGGGTTGCTGAAGTACCGCCCGCGCACCGGCGGGGCGTACTCGCCGTCGATCCAGTTGTCGTACGTGGCGCGGATCGGGATCGTCATGCGCAGCCGGTTGGCGGCGGCGGGGACGGTGGCGATCGCGTCGCGGGTGAGCGTGGCGGACATCGGGCCTCCTGCACGGTCGAGGGCGAATGGCGCCGCGACGGGCGCCGGTGGTGCCCCGGGCAGGGGCACGGGGCGTGCCCGATGCCGGGCGGCCGTGCGCAGTCGGCGAAGCTGCACGCCCGCAACGACTTCGCCCGGTCGCGCCGGCCACGCGGCGTGTCCCGCTTCCCGGTTACCTGACGCGACAGGTGTCGCGCGACGCGCCGCGTGTCGCGGGAATCCCCGATTGCCGGGACACCGCGCGACGCCGGAATTCGCCCGCATGCCCGCCGAGTACCGCGCCGAAGGCGCCGCCCAGCACGCCATCGCCCGCGCCCGCGACGCCGTCCGCCGCGGTGACGGCGAGGGGCTGCGCACCACGCCGCCCGTGCGCGACGCCGTCCTCGCCTCGTGGCTCCGCAGCCGGCGTCACGGCATCGCCCCCGCGCTCCCCGTCGCCCCCGTCGTCCTCGACGGCGACGCGCTGCGCGCCGCGCAGCACGAGGCCGAGTGGCTCGCCGCCGCGCACGAGGCGGTCGCGCACCGCTCCGCCGGCTTCGACTACGACGGCCACGTCGTCGCGCTCCTCGACGCCGACGGCCGCTTCCTCGCCGGCGACGGCGACCGCCACGCGCTCGACGCGCTCGCCGGGATCAACTTCCGCCCCGGCGCCCTCTGGACCGAGGCCGCCGTCGGCACGAACGGCCCCGGCACCGCGCTCGCCGCGGGCGAGGCGGTGCACATCGTCGGCACCGAGCACTTCTGCGAGGCGTGGCAGCCGTGGCACTGTGCCGCCGTCCCGCTGCGCGATCCCGTCGACGGCGCGATCGTCGGCGTCGTCGACGTCTCGGGCGCCGCCGCGCGCGCCGGCGCGCACGTCCTCCAGCTCGCGCGCGTCCTCGCCGTCGCCGTCGAGCAGGCGCTCGGCCACCTCGACGCGATCCGTCGCGTCCACCTCCTCGAGTGCCTCGGCGAGCGCGCCGCGCGCCGCCCGCACGACCCGCTCGTCGTCGTCGACCGCCGCGGCCGCGTCGTCGGCGCGACGCGCCAGGTGCCGCGCGCCCTGCAGCGCGAGGGGGCGCGCGGCCATGCCCTCGCCGCCGCGCTCGCGCGCGTCGCGCCGGTCGCCGCGCCCGGCGAGCGCGTCGTCCGCCTCCCGATCGCCGACGACGTGGAGCTCGAGGCGCTCGCGCGCCCCGTCGTGCGGCACGGTCGCACCATCGGCAGCGAGCTGCAGCTCGTCGCCGCCGACGCGGGGCGTGCCGGGAGCGCGGGCGCGCTCGCGACGACGCGCACGGCGGACGACGAGCGCGCGCCGCGCGACGACG
>ERZ1066121.58-NODE-58-length-97088-cov-13.056156_pt1 | contig 97088 bp, 89 predicted proteins | sample MGYA00382768_ERZ1066121 | MGnify/ENA primary metagenome ERZ1066121 (study PRJEB33369, sample SAMEA5778351) | biofilm metagenome | biome: Industrial cooling water; feature: Water cooling tower basin; material: Biofilm | place: United Arab Emirates | collected...
GGCTAGGCGCGGGCCCGGGGCAGGGCGGCGGCCTCGCGCGCCAGCCCCTCGATCCCGGCCCAGTCGCCCGCCTGCATCATCGCACGCGGCGCGACCCAGCTTCCGCCGACGCAGGCGACGTTGGGCAGCGACAGGTAGTCGCCGGCGTTGCCGAGCCCGATGCCCCCCGTGGGGCAGAACGCGACCTGCGGCAGCGGCGCGCCGATCGCCCTCAGCGATGCGGCGCCGCCTGCGGCCTCGGCCGGGAAGAACTTCTGGACCGTGTAGCCCTTCGCAAGCAGCGCCATGACCTCGGTGGCCGTGACCGCGCCCGCGAGCAGCGGCAGCCCATGGGCCGCGCTGGCTGCGAGCAGCGCGTCGGTCGCCCCGGGGGAGACGCCGAAGGTCGCCCCCGCCGCCTTGGCGGCCGCGACGTCGTCGGGCGACAGCAGCGTGCCCGCCCCGACCCGCCCGCCCGGCACCTGCGCCATCGCCCGGATCGCGTCCAGCGCGGCCGGCGTGCGCAGCGTCACCTCGAGCACCGGCAGGCCGCCCGCGACCAGCGCCTCGGCCAGGGGCCGCGCGTGGGCGACCTCGTCGATGACGAGAACGGGGATGACCGGGGCCATACGGCACAGGTCGGCGGCGCGGGCGCTCTGCTCGGCGGGGGTCATGCGAGCTCCTTCAGAACAGGACCGAGGCGCCGGCCGTCGACGGCCCGACGCTGCGGCGGAACACGTCGAAAAGCTCGCGCCCCACGCCGAAGCCGTTGGCCGAAAGGTCCGGCGCGACGGGGGCGCGTGATTCGAACCCGGGGGCGAGGACGTCGATCGTGCCCGCGTCCGCGTCGAGCCGCACGATGTCACCGTCGATCAGGCGGGCGAGGGGGCCGCCCTCGGCCGCCTCGGGCGACATGTGGATCGCGGCAGGCACCTTGCCGCTCGCCCCCGACATGCGCCCGTCGGTCACGAGCGCCACGCGCAGGCCCCGGTCCTGCAGCACCGACAGCATCGGCGTCAGCGCGTGCAGCTCGGGCATCCCGTTGGCCCTCGGCCCCTGGAATCGCACGACGACGACGGTGTCGGACGTGAACTGGCCCTCCTTGAAGGCGCGGCGCGCATCCTCCTGGTCGTGGAAGATGCGCGCGGGCGCCTCGATCACGTGGCGATCGGGGGCCACCGCCGAGACCTTGACCACCCCGCGCCCGAGGTTGCCCGCAAGCTGCTTCAGCCCTCCGGTGGGCTGGAACGGATCGGCGGCGGGCCGCAGGATCCTGTCGTTCTGGGTGACGGTCGCGGCCGGCTCCCATTCCAGCCGGCCGCCGCGCAGCCTCGGCTCCTGCCGGTAGGGGGCGAGCCCGTCGCCCGCGACCGTCTTCACGTCGGCGTGCAGGAACCCTTCGTCCAGCAGCTCGCCGATCAGGAACTGCAGGCCGCCCGCGGCGTGGAAGTGGTTCACGTCCGCAAGCCCGTTCGGGTAGACCTTGGCCATCAGGGGCACCACCGCCGAGACGTCCGCGAAATCCTCGAGATCGAGCAGGATGCCCGCCGCGCGCGCCATCGCCGGCAGGTGGAGAACGAGGTTCGTGGATCCCCCCGTCGCCATGAGGCCGACGAGGCCGTTGACGAAGGCGCGCTCGTCGAGGATGTCGCAGACGGGGCGGTATTCGTTCCCCAGCAGCGTGATCGCCGCCGCGCGCTCGACCGCTGCGACCGTCAGCGCCTCGCGCAGGGGGGTGTTCGGGTTGACGAAGGTGGTGCCCGGCAGGTGCAGGCCCATGAACTCCATCAGCATCTGGTTGGTGTTCGCGGTGCCGTAGAAGGTGCAGGTGCCCGGCCCGTGGTAGGAGGCCATCTCGGCCTCCATCAGCCTGTCACGCCCGATCTCGCCCGCGGCGAAGGCGTTGCGCACGCGCGCCTTCTCGTCGTTGGGCAGGCCGCTCGTCATCGGGCCCCCGGGCACGAACAGTGCGGGGACATGCCCGAAGGTCGCCGCCGCGATCACGAGGCCCGGCACGATCTTGTCGCAGATGCCGAGATAGAGCGCCGCGTCGAAGGCGTTGTGGCTCATGGCGACGCCGGCCGCGAGCGCGATCACGTCGCGCGAGAACAGCGACAGCTCCATCCCCGGCTGCCCCTGCGTGACGCCGTCGCACATCGCGGGCACTCCGCCCGCGACCTGCGCGGTGGCGCCCACCCGCCGCGCCGCCGCGCGGATCGTGGCGGGGTAGGTCTCGTAGGGCTGGTGCGCCGAGAGCATGTCGTTGTAGGCGGTGACGATCCCGATGTTGGGGCCGCGTCCGCCTGCCAGCGCGGCCTTGTCCGGCCCCGTCGCCGCATAGGCATGGGCCTGGTTCCCGCAGTTCAGGTGCGCGCGCGCGGGTCCCTCGCCCGCCGCGCGGGCCATCCGCGCCCTGTAGTCGGCCCGCGTGCCCTGGCTGCGGGCGCGGATGCGGTCGGTCACCTTTTCGATCGCGGGGTTGAGGGGCATCGGAACCTCCTTCGCGGACGGACGGCCTCGCCGACCCAGTATAGGCAGTCGGGTTAGCGCTAACAACCCGCGCGCCGGCGCGGCGGACGGGTCGGCGGACGGGTCGGCGACCGGCGCCATTGTCGCGGGACGCGCATCAATGCCCGGAATCGCCGGATCGGTAGCCCAATTTAGCCGCAATCGGCGCGCAGGGTAGGGCGAGGGAGCGGTCGGGGACAGGCTATGGGTTTGATTCGGACAGGCATCGCGGTCGCGCTGGCGACGCTGCTGTCGGCCTGCGGCGCGCAGCGCCCGGCCGTGCCCGACGTGGCGAGCATGGACCGCGGAGGGGGCACCGCCTACAGGCTGGTCGATGCCCGGATCGACGTGCCGGGCAGCCTGCGGGTCTCCGAGGCGAACCGGTTCTACCCCATCGCCGACATCGTCTGGCGGGGCGAGCCGCCGGGCGACCGGCGCGCGCAGGTCCGCGCGATCTTCGCCGAGGGCCTGGCGCGCGGCGCGGCGGGCCTGACCGCCGGCACGCCGGCCGTGGCCGAGGTGGAGGTCCTGCGGTTCCACAGCCTGACCGAGAAGGCCCGCTACACCGTGGGCGGCGTCCATTCGATCCGTTTCCTGCTGACGCTGCGCGACCCGGCGACGGGGGCCGTGCTCGACGGCCCGCGCCGCGTGGTGGCCGATGCCAGGGCCTCGGGCGGGGCGAGGGCCATGGCCGAGGAGGCGCAGGGCCGCACCCAGCGCGTCTTGATCGTCGAGGATCTGGCGCGCGTGTTCCGGCGCGAACTGGCCGGTGGCGGCGCGCCCGCACGCGCGGCCCCGGCCCCCGCCGCGGTTCGGACCGCCGCCGCGCCCGTCGCGACCCTGCCTCCCGCGCCGGTGCCCAAGCCCGGCCAGGCCCCCCGCCGCGCGATCAGCCCCTGGGACTGGATCGACCTGCCGCCCGCCGACATGCTCGACTGACCGGGCCTTTCCCCGTCGACCGCCCGGGGATAGGAGGGGCGAATGACCGAACCCGCCGCCCCCGCCCCGCCGCCGCGCCCGACCGTCCGCCTGAAGCCGAAGGCCGAGGCGCGGGCGATCCGCCACGGATTTCCGTGGGTCTATGCCGACGAGCTGGTGGCCGACCGGCGGACGCAGGCGCTGGCCCCCGGCACGCTCGCGGTGCTGGAGGACGGCGAGCGCCGCGCCCTCGGCCTCGTCACCGTCAACCCGCAGTCGAAGATCGCGGCGCGCCTGCTCGACCGCGATCCGGCCGCGCAGGTCGACGAGGGCTGGTTCGCGGCGCGCCTGTCGCGCGCGCTCGCGCTGCGCGAACGGCTGTTCGACGCGCCCTACTACCGCCTGGTGCACGCCGAGGCCGACGGGCTGCCCGGCATCGTGATCGACCGCTTCGGCGACCTGGCCGTGATCCAGCCCAACGCCGCCTGGGCCGAGGCGCATCTTGACGCGGCGATCGGGGCGCTGGTGCGGGTGACGGGGGTGTCCGCGATCGTGAAGAACGGCACCGGCCGCAGCCGCGCGCTGGAAGGGCTTGCCGAGGAGACCGTGGTGGCGCGCGGCGCGGTCGAGGGCCCGATCCCCGTGCCGATGAACGGGGCCACCTACATGGCCGACGTGATGGGCGGGCAGAAGACGGGCCTCTTCTTCGACCAGCGCCCGAACCACGCCTTCGCCGCGCGGCTGGCGCGGGGGGGCGCGGTGCTGGACGTCTTCAGCCACGTCGGCGGCTTTGCGCTGGCCGCGCTGGCGGGCGGGGCCGCCTCGGCGCTGGCGGTCGACGCCTCGGCGGCGGCGCTCGGGCTGGCCATGCGGGGGGCGGAGGCGACCGGGGTCGCCGGCCGGTTCTCCACCCGGCAGGGCGAGGCCTTCGCCACGCTGGAGGCGATGGGCGGGGAGGGCGCGCGCTTCGACCTCGTGGTCTGCGACCCCCCCGCCTTCGCGCCCGCGAAGCCTGCGGTCGAGGCCGGCCTGCGCGCCTACGAGCGCCTGGCGCGGCTGGCGGCACCGCTGGTGGTGCCGGGGGGCTATCTCGTCCTTTGCTCCTGCTCGCACGCGGTCGACCTGGCCGCCTTCCGCAACGCCTGCGCGCGGGGGATCGGGCGCGGCGGGCGGCGGGGGCAGCTCGTCCGCACGGGCTTCGCGGGGCCGGACCATCCGCTGCTGCCGCAGCTTGCCGAGAGCGGCTACCTCAAGGCGCTGGCCTTCCGGCTGGACGGATGAGGGTCGTCCTCGACGCCTGCGTGCTCTTCCCGCCCGTACTGCGCGACATCCTGCTGGGCGCGGGGCGCGCGGGGCTGTTCCGCCCCCTCTGGTCCGAGCGGATCCTCGAGGAATGGGCGCGCGCGACCCGCCGGCTCGGCCCCGCCGAGGAGGCGGCGGCGCGCGGCGCGGCGGCGCGGATGCGTGCCGAGGATCCCGCCGCGATGGTGCCCCCCGCGCCGGAGGTGGAGGCGCGGCTGCGGCTGCCCGACGCGGGCGACGCGCACGTGCTGGCGACCGCGATCGCGGGCGGTGCCGACGCGATCCTGACCGGCAACGCCGCCGACTTCCCGCGCCGGATCCTCGCCGCCGAGGGGGTCGGCCGGCGCGACCCGGACGGATTCCTCTGGGAGCTTTGGTCGCACCATCCCGAGGCGGTCGCCCGGGTTCTGGAGACGGTCCGCGCCGCGGCCGAGGCGCGCCGCGGCGAGCCGCAGGCGCTGGCGCCCCTGCTGAAGCGGCTGCGGCTCGGCCGGCTCGCGCGCGCGGTGCGGAACTAGCCCGCGAGGCCCCAGCGCGCCTCGCGCGCCTCGATCGCGGCGATGCGCTCGGCGGCGGGCGGGTGGCTCGCGATCCAGGCGGGCGGCGCGCCGCGCTGGCCGGTCAGCGCACCCAGCTTGGCGAACAACGCCTTCTGCGGCGCGGTGCCGATCCCCGCCCTGACCAGCAGCGCCGACGCATAGGCATCGGCCTCGTGCTCGGCCGCGCGCGACAGGTGCGAGGCGAGCGCCGTGGCGATGAGGTTGGCGATCCAGATCCCGATCACCGGCAGGACCCGCGACAGCACCGCCGTCAGCACCACGAAGACCGCGTTCTGCCCGGTCATGTCGATCATGCGCCGTCGCGAATGGCCCAGTGCCACGTGGCCCAGCTCGTGCGCGACGACGCTCGCCATCTCGTCGGCCGTGACCTGGCCCTGCCGGTACTTCTGCACGAACCCCCGCGTGAGGAAGATCCGCCCGTCGGGGGCGGCGAGGCCGTTGACCGGCTCCACCTCGAAGACGTGGACGGGGATCGCGGGCAGGTCGAGTGCGGCGGCCATGCGCGACAGCCGCTCCTCGAGCGCCGCGTCGCGGAGGACGGTGCTCTTGTCGTCGAGCATCCGCAGCGTGTTGCGGACCGACAGGCGCAGCATGAGGAGCGCCGCGCCGACCGAGAGGGCCAGGGTGAGAAGGATCGGGACCATGCCGCGGATATGGGACGGCGCGTCCCGCCCGGAAAGGGGCGCGTCAGGCCAGCATCCGCCCGATCGCGATCGTCGCGAAGACGCCGAGCAGCGCGCCCAGGATGCCGAAGGCGGCCGCATACTGCAGCAGGTCGGGCAGGCGGCCGCCCTTGCGCCGCGCGGTCAGCGCGCCGGTCGCGCCCCCGATCAACAGCCCTGCGATCGCGATCATGTCCGCCCCCCCTGTCCGCCCGCCTGCTACTCCCGAAGGCCCCGGACCGCAAGCCCGTGGGTTGCCTGCGCAACGGGCCGCGGCCGGGGGGCGGGGCGCCCGCCACGGCGCTAGTGACAAGCCCCACGGCTTGGGTTAAGGCACCCGCAAGACAGGACCGGGCGGTCCGGCGTCCCCCGGAAACGCCCCGCACAGCAGGAGCAGGAGCCATGAAGGCCGAGGTTTTCCTTCCCGAAGATTACCGCCCCGCCGAAGGCGAACCCTTCATGAACGACCTGCAGCTGGAGTATTTCCGCCGGAAGCTGATCGTCTGGCGGCAGGAACTGCTGAGCCAGAGCGCCGAGACGATCGACAACCTTCAGGATTCGGGGCGCAACGTCGCCGACATCGCCGACCGCGCCAGCGAGGAGACCGACCGGGCGCTGGAACTGCGCACCCGCGACCGGCAGCGCAAGCTCGTGAGCAAGATCGACGCGGCCCTGCGGCGCATCGAGAACGGCGAGTTCGGCTATTGCGAGATCACCGGGGAGCCGATCAGCCTCAAGCGGCTGGACGCGCGCCCGATCGCCACCATGACGCTCGAGGCGCAGGAGAAGCACGAGCGGCGCGAGCGCGTGCACCGCGACGACTGAGCGTGCGCATCGCCATCCCGGGCGGCACGCCGGGCCCGTCGGGTCCGGCGTCCGCGTCCGGGGCGCGGCGATGATCCCGCGCCCCCTGGCCGGGGCCGAGGTGGTCGTGACCGGCGCGGGAGTCGCGGGCCTTGCGGTCGCGGCCTGCCTTGCGGGGCGGGGCGCGCGCGTCGCGGTCCTCGAGCGCGCGGCCGGGCCTTCGGCGGTGGGGGCGGGCATCCAGCTCAGCCCCAACGCGATGGCCGTCCTGCGCGCGATGGGCCTTGCCGGACGGGTCGACGCGCTCTCGACCCGGGCCGAGGCGGTGCGGCTCTGCGACGGGCTGACCGGGCGGGCCGTCCTGCGGCTCGACCTGACCCGGCGCGGGGCGGAACGCCCCTACCGCTTCCTGCACCGCGCCGACCTGATCGACGCGCTGACCGGGGCGGCGGTCGCGGCGGGGGCGACGCTCGCCTACGGGCGGACCGTGCGCGCGGTCGGGCTGGACGGGCCGCGCCCCGTGGCGGAGCTCGAGGACGGGCGCATCCTGACGCCCGACCTCCTTGTCGGGGCGGACGGCCTGAAGTCGCTGGCGCACCGCGCGCTGAACGGCGTGGTCGCCCCCTTCTTCACCCGGCAGGCGGCCTGGCGCGCGCTGATCCCCGGCGAGGCGGGGGCTGCGCCCGAGGCCGAGGTTCACATGGCCCCGGGCCGGCACGTGGTGAGCTATCCGCTGCGCGGCGGCGCGCTGCGCAACATCGTCGCGGTGGAGGAGCGGGCCGAATGGCTGGCCGAGGGCTGGTCGCAGCCGGGCGACCCGCAGGTCCTGCGCGCGACCTTCGCCGACTTCGGCCCCCGCGTGACGGGCTGGCTCGCGGCGGTGGAGACGGCCGGTCTCTGGGGCCTCTACCGCCATCCGGTGCCCCGGCGCTGGCATGCCGCGCTGGACGAGGGCGCGGCGGTGATCCTCGGCGACGCCGCGCATCCCACCCTGCCCTTCCTCGCGCAGGGGGCGGCCATGGCGCTGGAGGATGCCTGGGTGCTCGCCCGGTCGCTGGGCGAGGGCGGCATCGGCGAGGACGCGCTGCGCGCCTTCGGGGACCGCCGGCGGCCGCGGGTCGAACGGCTCGTCGCCGCCGCCGACGGCAACGCGCGCGCCTACCATCTGCGCGGCCCCGCGCGCTGGATCGCGCATCGCGGGCTGGGGCTGGCCGGACGGCTGGCGCCCGGGCTGATGCTGCGCCGTCAGGACTGGATCTGGCGGCACGACGTGACCGCCCCCGATCAGGCGTCGAGCGTGGCCCAGACCGGCACGTGATCCGACGGCTTGTCGCCCGCGCGCTCGTCGCGGTCGATCCCCGCCCCGGTCAGCCGGTCGGCGGCCTGCGGCGACAGCAGCAGATGGTCGATGCGGATGCCGTTGTTCCGCTCCCATGCCGCGGACTGGTAGTCCCAGAACGAATAGTGGCCCGGCCCCTGCGTCACGGCGCGGAAGGCGTCGGTGAAGCCGAGGTTGACGATGCGGCGGAAGGCGGCCCGGCTCTCGGGGCGGAAGAGCGCGTCCTCGACCCAGGCGTCGGGCCTCGCCGCGTCCTCGGCCTGCGGGATGACGTTGTAGTCGCCGCCCATCACCACCGGCTCCTCGGAGGCCAGAAGCGCCCGCGCGCGGTCGCGCAGACGCGCCATCCAGCCCAGCTTGTAGTCGAACTTGGGCCCCGGCGCGGGATTGCCGTTGGGCAGGTAGAGCCCGCAGACGCGGACCGCCCGGGTGCCGATCGCGGTCGCCTCGATCCAGCGGGCCTGTTCGTCGCCGGGGTCGCCGGGCAGCCCGCGCGCGACGTCCTCGAGCGGAAGGCGCGACAGGATCGCCACCCCGTTGAAGCCCTTCTGGCCGTGCGTCTCCACCCGGTAGCCCATGTCCTCGAACGGCTCGCGGGGGAAGGCCGCGTCCTGCGACTTGATTTCCTGAAGGAGCGCCACGTCGGGCTGGCTGCGCGAGAGCCAGGCCGGCAGGGCCTCGATCCGTGCCCGGATCCCGTTGATGTTGAACGTCGCGATCTTCATCTGCCCCCCTTCGGGACCGAGCTTAGGCGGTGTCTGCAGGGCCCGCAATCGCGCGGCGGTCACCGCGGACCGGCGGCACGGGGGATAAGGCTGTGGGCGATCACGGCATAACTGAGGCTTTTTTGTGGATAACAATCGCCGAGCGACGAGCCCGATTGCGACACAATCCTCGGCTGTTAGCCTTCCCCTGCGTTCAACCTAACGAGGGGCTTTCCGATGACTTCCACGATCACGTTCGCCGATCCGTCGACCCTTGCCGGCGAGGGCCTCGCGCTCGCCACCCGCTGCGCCGTGACGGGCGGCGCGGATTCGCTCGCGGGCGAGGGGCTCCACCTGGCCACGAGCGCCGCGATCGACGCCGCGGACGGCCTGCTGTCGGGGTCCGGGCTGCACCTTGCCACGAGCGCGGCCATCGAGGGGTCGGACGGCCTGCTGTCGGGGGCGGGGCTCCACCTCGCCACGAGCGCCGCGATCGACGGCGCCGGCGACATGCTGTCGGGGGCGGGGCTCCAGCTCGCCACGAGTGCCGCAATCGAGGAGGTGCGCGTCGTCGCCGCGCCGGCCACGCTTCGCCGGACCGCCTGAGCGGGCCGAACTCCCCTCGGCGCGCGGGGGCGGCGTTCCCCGCGCGCCGTCAACGCGTGTCCTGGCTTCGCCGGCCAGGCCTACGGGGTCGCGACGATGGCCAGCATCCTGACCTTTCCCCGCCGGTCCGCCGGGCGGCTCCGGGCCGACGAGACGCTCCTCGCGGCGGTCGCGGGGCGGCGCTGGCCGGTCGATTCGGTCTTCTGGCTGAAGGAATGCGCCGAGATCCTGTCGGTGCTGCAGGCCTCGGGCGGGGCGGCCACGCCCGCGATGACGGCGGCGCTGGCCCCCCACCTCGCGGCCTTCCCCGACCGGCTGGCCTTCTTTCCCCAGTACTACCGATTCTTCCTCGCGATCCAGCTGTCGGCCGAGGCGCTGGACATCGTGCCCGAAGGCGGCGCGCGGGCTATGGCCGCCTGGATCCGGGACGGCGGCTGGACGGAGGCCGAACTGTCCGACATGCACCGCGCCGAGGCGCGCCACCTCCTGCGGCGCGCGGGTCTGGGCGAGGACGCGGCCGGCGATCCCGGCCTGACCGCCCGCCTGCGGCGGTTCCTCGACCGGCCGGCGACCTTCGCCGTGCCCAACCTGAAGGCCGCCTACGAGCTGACGCATCTGGTGTTCTACCTGAGCGACTACGGACGGCGCGACCCTGGCCTGTCGGCCGAGGCGCTGGCGGGGCTGCGGCACGCCGGAACGCTTGCCTTCCTCGACCGGAACGCCGACCTGCTGGCCGAAGTCTGCGTGGCGCTGGTGCAGGCGGGACGCGCAGCCCCCGACGCGTGGGTCGATTTCGTGACCGGGGTCGCGGCCGGCTTCTCCTTCGGGTTGCATTCGGGTAGCATGGTGCAGGATGACCTGCACTGCCTCCTGGTCTGCGACTGGCTGTTCGCGACGCTGGACCGTCCGGGGTTCCGGTACCGGATCCCCGCGTCGGCGGGCGACGGGGCCTTGTCCGTCCACGCCCCGCCGCGGGGCGCGCAGCCCGCGCGCGAGCTGTCGGTCCTGCTGATGCGCGGGGGGCCGGGCCGCAGCGGCGACTGGAGCCGGGCGCGGGGTCCGCTGCTGGCGGGGCTGACCCCGGCCGCCCGCGACGTCGTGCTCCGCGCCGAGGCGGCGGACGAGGGGTTCGCGGATTTCTATGCCGCCTTCGCGCGTGCCGCCCGCCCCTTTGCCGGGCCGGGTCGCGCGGGTGCCGCGGCGGGCGCGGGGCCGCGGTGATCGCGCCCGCCGCCCCGCAGCGCGTGCTCCTCGCGGGGGTGGCGCTGATGCTGGCGGTCACGGTCCTGTCGACCGCCGCCGATGCGGTGATGAAGGCCGTCGCCGGCCGCTACGAGGCGCCGCAGGTCCTGTTCATCGCGGCGCTGGCCGCCGTCGCCCTGACCCTCGCCGCGAATGCCGGCCGGCCCCGGTCGCGGGTGCTCGCAACCGGCGCGCCGGTCGCGATGGCGCTGCGCGCGCTGACGACCGTGCTCGCGGCGGTCGGGTTCTTCTACGCCTTCCGCCTCCTGCCCTTCGCCGAGGTGTTTCTCTACATCGGGGCGATGCCCCTGATCGCCGCAGCGCTGTCCGGCCTGGTTCTCGACGAACCCGTGGGCGCGCGCGTCTGGGCCGTGCTGGCGGTTGGCTTCACGGGGCTGCTGTGCCTCTATCCGGCGCAGGGCGGCGGGCCGGTGTCGGGCCACGCCTTCGCGCTTCTGGGCAGCCTGTCGGGCACCGTGTCGATCGTGCTGTCGCGCCGGATCGGGCGCACGGCGACCCATCCGCTCGCGCAGGTCTTCTATCCGCAGGCCCTGATGGCGCTGGCGATGGCCGCCGTCCTGCCCTGGACGGCGCGGCCCGTCGCATGGGGCGACCTCGGCCTCATCTTTGGCTATGCGGCGCTGGTCTTCGCCGCGCGGTGGCTGACGGTCGTGGTGCTGCGCCAGCTTCCGGCCTGGCTCGCGCTGCAGCTCATTAACCTGCAGTTCGTCTGGATGGTGCTGGTCGGCGGCCTCGTCTTCGAGGAAACGACCCGCCCCCTCGTCTTCGTGGGGGCGACGCTGATCGCGGCGGCGGGGCTGGTCCTCGCGCTGGGCGAGATGCGCGACGGCCCGCGGGGCGCGCCGGCGACCCCGGCTGAGTAGCCCGGTCAGAGCGAGAACGAGGTTCCGCAGCCGCAGGAACTGGTGGCGTTCGGGTTCTGGATCACGAACTTCGCGCCGATGAGCTCCTCCGAGAAGTCGATCACCGCGTTCTCGAGGAAGGGCAGCGACACCGCGTCGACCAGCACGCGCTGGCCGTCCTTCTCCAGCACCAGGTCGTCGGCGGCGGGGTCGTCCAGCCGGATGTCGTACTGGAAGCCCGAGCAGCCGCCGCCCTCGACCGCGACGCGCAGGGCGCGGGCCTCGCCGGTGGCGGCCGCGATCTCGGCCAGGCGCGCGAAGGCGCGGTCGGTCACGCGCGGGGGGATTGCAAGCGTCATGGACATCACCACATTCCCGGTGTCGTTCCGCAGGCCCAGAACATAGCGCCTGCCCCCCGAGGTCACAAGTCGCGTGGCCGGACCGAGGCCGAAGCCGCCATGCAATCCCCCTACGCCTGCGATCCCGCCGCCTCGCGCGGGCGGCTTCACGCCGAGACGGTGTCGAGCTTCCGCACCGCGTTCCAGCGCGACCGCGACCGCATCATCCATTCCAGCGCCTTCCGCCGGCTGAAGCACAAGACGCAGGTCTTCGTGGAGCACGAGGGCGACTACTACCGCACGCGGCTGACGCATTCGATCGAGGTGGCGCAGGTGGCGCGCACCATCGCCGGGGTGCTCGGGCTCAACACCGACCTCGCCGAGGCCGTGGCGCTGGCCCACGACCTCGGCCACACCCCCTTCGGCCATACGGGCGAGGATGCGCTGGCCGCGCTGATGGCGCCCTACGGCGGGTTCGACCACAACGCGCAGGCGCTGCGCATCGTCACCCGGCTGGAGCGGCACTATGCCGGCTTCGACGGGCTGAACCTGACCTGGGAGACGCTCGAGGGGATCGCCAAGCACAACGGGCCGGTCGGGGGACCGCTGCCCCATGCGCTGGCCGAGGCCGAGGCCGAATGGAGCCTCGACCTCCACACCCATGCCAGCGCCGAGGCGCAGGTCGCGGCGATCGCCGACGACGTGGCCTATTCGCACCACGACCTGCACGACGGCCTGCGCTCGGGGCTGTTTTCCGAGGCCGACCTCATGGATCTGCCGGTGACGGGGCCGGCCTTCGCCGAGGTCGACCGGCTCTATCCCGGCCTCGATCCGATGCGCCGGCGGCACGAGGCCCTGCGGCGCGTCTTCGGGCGCCTGGTGGAGGACGTGATCGCGGTGGCGCGCAACCGGCTCGACGCGGCGCGGCCCCGCTCGGCCGAGGAGATCCGGGCGATGGGCACGACGATCATCCGCTTCTCGAAGCCGCTCTACCAGGATCTGAAGGCGGTGCGGTCCTTCCTCTTCGCGCGGATGTACCGCGCGCCGTCGGTCATGGCGGAACGGGCGCGCGTCACGCAGGTCATCGACGACCTGTTCCCGCTCTACATGGCGCAACCCGACCGCCTGCCCGCCGAATGGCAGCGCGACGTGGCGAGGGCCGGGGATGCCACGGCGCTGGCGCGGATCGTCGCGGACTACGTGGCGGGCATGACCGACCGCTTCGCCCTGCAGGAGCACCAGCGCCTCGTCGGGGGCTAGGCGCTCCGCCGCGCGGCGGCGAGCCAGACGAGCACGAGGCCCGCCGACAGCACCGCGTTCCATCCGGCCATCGACAGCCCCGCGAGGGACCAGGCCACCTCGTCGCAGCGCACGACCGGGGCCGCGAGGATCTGGTCGAGCAGGTCGGCCGCGGGCACGCCCGCCACCGGCCCGCCGCCACAGGTCGACAGCCCCTCCCACCACTGCCGCTCCACGCCGGCATGGAACAGGCCGAGTCCCGCGGCGACCGTCGCCGCCAGCGCGCCGAGCAGGGGGAGGACGCGGCCGGGCAGCGCGAGGGCGAGCAGCCCGAGCGCGACCGCCGCCGCGTGCGGCCACCTCTGCCACAGGCACAGCGCGCAGGGCGCGAGCCCGCCGATGTACTGGAAGGCGAAGGCCCCCAGCAGCAGGCCCGCCGATCCTCCGGCGGCGATCAGGGTCAGAAGGCGTCGCGTCATCGCGTCCTCACGGCAGGCTCGACGCCGCGAACCCGCCCGCCAGGGCCGCGGCGCACAGGGCGAACGCAAGGCGCGGCCTGCGTTCGGTGAAGTGCCGGAGGGGGCCGCCGAGCCGCCGCGCCAGCAGGGCCAGCGCGAGGTAGCGGACCCCGAAGACGACCGCGCTCGTCGCTGCGAAGACCGGGGCGGACAGGCCCGAGGCCCCCGAGAGCACCGACGCCACCTTGTAGGGGAAGAGCGTGGCCCCCGCAACGAGCCCCGTCCAGACCCCCCAGTCGCGGTAGAGCGTCGCGAAGCGTTCGAACTGGCCGATCTCGCCGAAAAGCGCCAGATAGGGCCGGCCGAGCGCGTCGAAGAGGACGGCGCCCGTCGCGTAGCCGAGGCCGCCGGCGAGGACCGATCCGACCGTGCAGGCCACCGCGAACGGGACGGCCCGACGCGGTGCCGCCACCGCCGCCAGCAGCAGGAGCGGCTCGGCCGGGACGGGCAGCGCCAGCGTGATCACGAAGGCCGCGAGGCCCAGCACGAGCGGCGCGCGGCGACGGGCGGCCAGGGCGTCCATCCAGGCGGTGGGGGAAGGGGGCATCGGGCCTCGCGGCGATGGCGGTCGTGGCGGGCGCCGGGCCGCATCGGCCGGAACCCGATGCAACGCGGGGGGTTACGTCGCGGCCAACGTCCGCTAGGGTCGTGGCGACCATATGTCCGGGGGATGGCGATGGAGTGGAGGGGACGGCGCGGCAGCCGCAACATCGAGGACCGCCGCGCCCAGCCGGGCGGCCTGCGCCGCGTCTCGGCCGGGCGCGCGGGCGGGGTCGGCGGCCTCGGCCTGGTCGCGGTGCTCGTGATCGGCTACGTCCTCGGGATCGACGTGACCCCGCTGCTCAACGGGCAGGGCGGGATCGGCGCGCCGGCCGGGCCGTCCGCCGCGATCACGCCCGCCGACGAGGAGGCGGCCGCGTTCGTGTCCGTCACGCTCGCCGACACCGAGGAGATCTGGGCGGCCGTCTTCCGCGAGCAGCTCGGGACGGAGTACCGGCCCGCGACGCTGGTGCTGTTCAAGGGTGCCACGCAGTCGCCCTGCGGCGGCGCGAACGGGGCGACCGGGCCCTTCTACTGCCCGGCGGACCAGAAGGTGTATCTCGACACCGCGTTCTTCACCACGCTCGAGCAGCGGCTGGGCGCGGGGGGCGACTTCGCGGCGGCCTATGTCGTCGCGCACGAGGTCGCGCACCATGTGCAGAACCGGACGGGGACGCTGGGGCAGGCCAATGCCATCCGGCAGCGGTCGTCCGAGGCGGAGTCGAACGCCATCTCGGTCCGCATCGAGCTGCAGGCCGACTGCTATTCCGGCATCTGGGCGCGCGAGGCCTCGGCGCGGCTGGGCACGATCGAGCCCGGCGACTTCGAGGAGGCGCTGAACGCCGCGCGGCAGATCGGCGACGACACGCTGCAGCGCGCGGCGGGGCAGCGACCCATGCCGCATACCTTCACCCACGGGACAAGCGAGCAGCGCGCCGCCTGGTTCGAGCGGGGCCTGCGCACCGGCGACATGGCGGCCTGCGACACCTTCTCGGCCGAGACCCTGTAGCCCCGCCCCCGTTGACGCCCCTTCGCCCGGGGGCTAGACCGGATCGCGCCTGGCCCGAGTGGCGGAATGGCAGACGCAGGGGATTCAAAATCCTCCGCCGCAAGGCGTGCGAGTTCGAGTCTCGCCTCGGGCACCAGGCTCGTCTGATTCGCAGGTCTGACGGACGCGGGAAACAATCTCTGCGAACCGATGGCACTGGTGCTGCGCGCATCCCCGGTATGGCCAGACGTTTTTGCGGCGCGCGAAAAAACCGGCAATTTCCTGCGCAGGGCCTTGCTCGCCCGCAGATGCGGTCGCAACCTGAAATTGTAAAATAAATGCTCTGAAATCAGCGTGTTGACACGCGACCTCTCAAGGGCTGGGACCGACCTTTTCGGGTGTGCATCTCGTGGTTGCGCGGTCGCGAACCGGCTTCGCGCAGGGGCTGTCGGCGGCGCCCGGGACCGCCGGCCATGGCCCGGGACGCCCTCTTCCCCGGATCGCGACGGAGCCTTAAGGCTTGCTTCACCACGCGGCGGGCAGGTGCCGCGGCCGGGATCGTCGCCCCGGTCCGCCCCTGCCCCCGCGACCCGCCAGGAGCCGTCATGCCCAGCCTCGCATCCGGTACGATGATCGCAACGCCGAAGGGCGAGGTGCCGATCGAGCGCCTGCGCGTCGGCGATCCGGTCGTGACCCGCGACCACGGCATCCGCCCGGTCTGCTGGACCGGCACCCGGCACCTGCCCTGGGCCCAGTTGCAGGCCCAGGTGCACCTGCGGCCGGTGCTCGTCACCCAGGCGGCGTTCGGCAACGGGCTGCCGGAGCGCGACCTGCTGGCCAGCCCCGAGCAGCGGTTCCTCGTCCACCGCGACCGGACCGCGCTCCGTCTCGACGGGACGGAGGCGCTGGTCGCGGCCAAGCATCTCGTCGGGCTCCGCCGGGTCGTCAACCTCGACAGCGCCGGGCTGCGCTACGTGTCGATCCTGTTCGACCGGCATGAGGTGATCCTCGCCGAAGGCGTCTGGACCGAAAGTTTCCAGCCCGAGGACCGGTCGCTGCGCGGTCAGGGCAACGCCCAGCGGGTCGAGGCGCACCTGCTGTTTCCCGACCTGCGCTTCGGCGCGGGGCCGGTCCCGCGCGCGCGGACGGCGATGCCGGCGGCCCGCTGACGCGCCGGCCCCCTGTCACATCCGTGCCACAGGACACGGACGCGCCAGACTTCGGGCGCATTTGGTGCGCGGCCACCGGGTAGTGTCGCGGCCGGAGGTCGGTTAACCCGATGTCCACCGACGATCCGTGTTGTGATCCCGGTTCACAGGTCGACGAGCGGACACGATGGCAACGATAACCGGCGGCTCCGGCAACGACACGCTGCAAGGCACCGGCGCGGCCGACCTGATCGACGGGCGGCAGGGGAACGACTCCCTCTCCGGCGGCGGCGGCAACGACACGGTCTATGGCGGGGCGGGCGGCGACACCGTCAACGCCGACGGCGGCAACGATGTCGTCTACGGCGACAGCGAGCGCGCCGCCTGGGAATACACCGTCTACAACCGCGACTTCTCGTCCGCGAGCAACCAGGCCTTCACCATCGAGTCGGGGACGGTCGCCGGCTCGGGCGTGACCCCGGGCTTCGACGTGACCGCGCTTGCGCAGTCGGCGCGCGGGACGACCGGCGATCCGAACGACTTCGGGGTCATCCTGACCTCGACCTTCACCGCGACGGCCGCCGGCGTCTACCGCTTCACGACCACCTCGGACGACGGATCGACCCTTCGCCTTCTGGACGCGAACGGCACCCCGCTCAGCTTCGCGAACCAGACCGGCGGGACGCTGCCCTACCTCAACAACGACTTCCACCAGGGGAGCACCACGCGCTTCGGCGACGTCGCGCTGGCGGCCGGGCAATCCTACCGGATCGAGATCCGGTACTGGGAGAACCAGGGCCAGAACGGGCTTTCGGCGACCGTGACCCCGCCCGGCGGGGTGTCGCAGAACCTCGCGACCAGCCCGCTGGTCGGCGCCAGCGCCAGCAGCGGCAACGACGTCCTCAGCGGCAACGACGGGCTCGACACGCTCTATGGCGAGGGGGGGGCCGACAGCCTGTTCGGCGGGGCCGACGCCGACAGCCTGTTCGGCGGCGACGGCGACGACCTGCTCGCGGGCGACGCGGGCAACGACACGCTGTCCGGCGGCGTCGGGGCCGACAGCCTGTCCGGCGGCGTCGGGGCCGACAGCCTGTCCGGCGGCGATGGCGACGACACGCTGGCGGGCGGGGCCGGCAACGACACGCTGGCGGGCGAGGCGGGCAACGACAGCCTGTTCGGCGGCGACGACGTCGACAGCCTGTCGGGGGGCGACGGCGCCGACCGGCTCTTCGGCGGCCTCGGCACCGATACGCTGCTCGGCGGGGCCGGGGACGACACGCTGTCCGGCGGGGCCGGGGCGGACCTGCTCAACGGCTCGCAGGGCCTCGATGTCGCCGACTACTCGGCCTCGGGCGCGGCGGTCGCGATCGACCTCGGCAACGGCCAGGTCTCGGGCGGCGACGCAGCCGGCGACACGCTGGCCGGCATCGACGGCGTGATCGGGTCGGCCTTCGCCGACACGATCGTCGGCTTCGACCAGTCGAGCACGGACCCCTCCGACGCCTACACCAACGTCTTCTTCGGCAACGCCGGCAACGACCGGCTCGACGGGCGCGGCGGCGACGACAGCCTGTACGGGGGGGCCGACGACGACACGGTCCTCGGCGGCGGCGGCAGCGACGTGGTCGACGGCGGCGCAGGCGCCGATCGGCTGGAGGGCGGGGCGGGGTCCGACCGGCTCGAGGGCGGGGCGGGCGTCGACACGCTGATCGGCGGGGCCGGGGCCGACACGCTGGCGGGCGGCGACGACCGCGACACGATCGTCGTCGCCACCGCCGCCGACGGCGCCGGCGACGTCGTGGCCGGCGGGCAGGGGGGCGACAACCTCGACACGCTCGACCTCAGCGCCGTGGGCAAGGCCCAGACCCGGATCATCTACAGCAACCCCGGGCGGACCGCGGGCACCGTCGAGTTCCTCGACCAGAACGGCGCGGTCACGGGCACCCTCGCGTTCTCGGAGATCGAGACGGTCGTTCCCTGCTTCACCGCGGGAAGCCTCGTCTGCACCGCGCGCGGCGAGGTTCCGGTCGAACGCCTCGCGCCCGGCGACCGGGTGCTGACGCGCGACAACGGCTATCGGCCGGTGCAATGGGTCGGCACGCGTGCCCTGACCGTGGCGGACCTGCGCGCGGCACCCGGCCTCGGGCCGGTGGCGATCGCCGCGGGGGCGCTGGGGCATGGCCTTCCGGCACGCGCGATGCGGGTCTCGCCGCAGCACCGGATGCTGATCGCCGGGCCGCTCACCGAGATGCTGTTCGGCGAGCACGAGGTGCTGGTCCCCGCCCTGCATCTGGTGGGCCTGCCGGGGATCGTCCGGGCGCCGGACGGCGACGTGACCTACGTGCATGTCCTCCTTGACCGGCACGAGATCATCTGCGCCGACGGGGCCTGGTCGGAGAGCTTCCAGCCCGCAACGCGGATGCTGTCGGGGATGGACGGTGCCCAGCGCGACGAGATCCTCGCGCTGTTTCCCGGGCTTGCGGCCCAAGAGGTCGCCTTCCCGGCCGCGCGCCTGTCGCTCAAGGCGCACGAGGCGCGGGTGCTCCGCCGCGCGGCCTGAGGCCGGGGCGCGCCGGCCGGCACCGCGGCCCGGGCCGTTCGGCTCGGCCGTCCGGCCCGGCGCGCATCCGGTGCGGCGGCGCGGGCCGGTGCCTCGGCTAGCCCCGCATCCGCGCCCCGTCCGCATCGAACAGGGGCCGCGCGACCAGCCGGGCCGGGCGGCGGTCGCCGAGAATCTCGACCTCCACCGGCAGCCCCTCCACGGCGCGGTCGGCCGGCACGAAGCCCATCGCGACGGACTGCTTCGCGAAGTGCGAGTACCCGCCCGAGGTGCAGAAGCCCTGGACCCTGCCGTCGACGAAGATCGGCTCCCACGCGACGACGTCGCTGTCGTCGGCGTCGACGACGAAGGCGCAGAGCCGGCGCCTCGGGCCTGCGGCCTTCTCGGCCATGGCGGCGGCGCGGCCGATCCAGTCGGCGGGCTTGTTCCAGCGGATGAAGCGGTCGAGCCCCGTTTCGGCGGGCGTGTAGTCGGGGCTGAACTCGCGCCCCCACGAGCCGAAGAACTTGTCCAGCCGCAGCGACATCATCGCGCGCATCCCGAAGGGACGCAGGCCGAGGTCCTGGCCTGCGTCCCACAGCGTGTGCCAGAGGTGCCGGACCGTCATCGGATCGCAGTAGATCTCGAAGCCGAGATCGGCGGTGTAGCTCACGCGCTGGACGATGCAGTCGGCCATGCCCACGGTCAGGCGCTTCACGTCCATGAACCGGAAGGCCTCGGGCCCCACGTCGGCACGCGTGACGCGCGCCAGAAGGTCGCGCGCGCGGGGCCCCGCGATCTGGAAGCCGCTGCGCAGGTCCGAGACGTTCTCGACCAGCACGCCGTCCATCGCGTGCCGGTCGAACCAGCGGGCGTGCCAGCCCTGCGCGCCGTAGCTCGCGGTCAGCTGGAACTCGCGGTCCGAGAGGCACGAGACGGTGAAGTCGCCCACGATCCGGCCGGTCTCGGACAGCATCGGCGTCAGCGACAGGCGCCCCGGCTGCGGGACGAGCCCCGCCATGATCCGGTCGAGCCAGGCGCGCGCACTGGGGCCCGTGACGCGGTACTTCCCGAAGTTCTGCAGCTCGTTGATGCCGACGCCCTCGCGGACGGCCATCACCTCCTGCGCAACGGCCTCCCAGGCGTTCGACCGGCGGAAGGTCGGGGTCTCGTAGGCAGGCTCGCCCGGCAGGGCGTGGTAGGTCACCACCTCCAGCCCGTACTGCTGGCCCCAGACCGCGCGCATGCCGGTGAAGATGTCGTACATGGGCGTCGTGCGGAAGGGCCGGGCGGCGGGCTTCTCCTCGTTGGGATAGGCCACGCTGAATCGCGTCTGGTAGTTCTCGATCACCTTGGGCAGGGTGTAGCCGGGCGTCGTCCAGCCGCCGAAGCGCGCCACGTCGAAGCCCCGCGGATCGCGCTCCACCTCGCCCTCGATCATCCACTGCGCAAGCGCGAGCCCCATGCCGCCGCCTTGGCTGAATCCCGCCATGACGCCGCAGGCCGACCAGTAGTTGCGCAGGCCCGGCACCGGGCCGACCAGCGGGTTGCCGTCGGGCGTGAAGGTGAAGGGGCCGTGGATCACGCGCTTCACGCCGGTGCGGGCGAGGGCGGGGAAGCGGCGGTAGGCGAATTCGACCGAATCCGCGATCTTGTCGTAGGCATCGGGGAACAGCTCCTGACCGAAGGTCCAGGGTGTGCCGTCGACCGACCAGGGCTCGCAGGGCTTCTCGTAGAAGCCGATGCAGAAGCCGCGGCCCTCCTGCCGCAGGTAGGATTCGCCGCCCGGGTCCATCACGTGCGGGAACTCGCGGGACCCTCGCGCCACGATCTCGGGGATGTCGTCGGTCACGAGGTACTGGTGCGCCATGGGCAGCAGCGGCAGGTAGGTGCCCGCCATCGCCGCCACCTCGCGCGCCCAGAGGCCGGCGGCGTTGACGACATGCTCGGCATGGATCGTGCCCTGCTCGGTGACCACGTCCCAGCCGCCGTCGGGCCGCGCATTCGTCTCCAGCACGCGGTTGTGCAGCACGATCTCCGCCCCGCCCAGCTTCGCGGCCTTGGCGTAGGCGTGGGTCGTGCCGTAGGGGTCGAGGTGGCCGTCCAGCGGATCCCAGAGCGCGCCGACGATGCCGTCGAGGTTGACCATGCCGTCGGTCATGTCGGCGACCTCGGCCGGCGTCAGGATCTCGGTGTCGAGGCCCATGTAGCGGTGCTTGCCGCGCTCGGCCTTCAGCATGTCGAAGCGCTCGCGATTGTCGGCCAGCGTCAGGCCGCCGACGTGATGCAGCCCGCAGGCCTGGCCCGTCAGCGCCTCCAGCTCCTTGTAGAGGCGGATCGTGTAGCCCTGCAGCGCCGCCATGTTTGTGTCGCCGTTGAGCGTGTGGAACCCCCCCGCCGCGTGCCAGGTGGAGCCGGAGGTGAGTTCCGACCGCTCCACCAGCATCACGTCGGACCAGCCGAGCTTGGTCAGGTGATAGAGCACCGAACAGCCGACGACGCCGCCGCCGATCACCACCACCCGTGCCTGCGTTCTCATCCGGTCCGTCCCCCGCCGCGTTTCGGCAACCGATACGCGCGGCGGCCCGGCCGGGCATGTAAACGCGCGACGCGGAATGTCGCAATGCGCGCTAGCGTTCCGGGATGAGGCCCCGGGGGCTGAACCGCAGCACCAGCAGCAGGATGACGCCCATCGCGATCAGCCGCATGTGCGGCGCGCTTTCCAGCAGATGGGCCTTCAGCCACGACCCGTCGGCCATTCCGGCCGTGACGCGGCCGATCGCCCAGAGCCCGATCGGCTCCACCATGATGAAGAGCCAGAAGATGAGGAAGCCGCCCAGCATGGCGCCCCAGTTGTTGCCCGACCCGCCGACGATCACCATCATCCAGATGAGGAAGGTGTAGCGCAGCGGCGTGTAGCTGCCGGGGGTGAGCTGGCCCTCGTAGCTGGTCATCATCGCGCCGGCGACCCCGACCACTGCCGAGCCGAGGATGAAGACCTGCAGATGGCGGCGCGTCACGTCCTTCCCCATGGCCTCGGCCGCGACCTCGTTGTCGCGGATGGCGCGCATCGTCCGGCCCCAGGGGGACCGCAGCGCCCGCTCGGACAGGAAGAGGACGGCCAGCAGCACCACCGCGAAGACCCCGGCGTAGGCCAGCTTCACGACGATGCCCGATGTGGACACTGGGTCGAAGCCCCAGCGCGCGGCCCAGTCGAGGAAGGCGGGGTTCTGCTGCAGCTCCACCTCCATCGGGACGGGCCAGGGGCGCGGAAGCTGGAGGACGTTCTTCACCCCGCGCGCGAGCCAGTCCTCGTTCTTCAGGACCGCGAGGATGATCTCGGCGATGCCCAGCGTCGCGATGGCGAGGTAGTCGGACCGCAGTCCCAGCGCGGTCTTGCCGATGGCCCAGGCCGCCGCCGCCGCCAGCAGGCCGCCGACCGGCCAGGACACGAGCGAGGGCAGCCCGAGCCCGCCGAGGTTGCCGTAGGTCGCGGGGTTGTTCGCCTCGACCGCGGTGGCGGCGGGGTCGAAGATCAGGCGGTAGAGGACGAACCCCCCCAGGAGAAGGCCGGCCACGGCCAGCGTCCGCGCCCGCCCCGGGCGCATCCGCCCGTGCAGGACGACCGTCGCCGCGATGCTGGCCGCCCCGACCAGCAGCGCGAGCAGGATCCCCGGCCCCCCCGCCGACCAGCCGCCGGCCGCCGGTTGCGCCGAGGTCAGCACGACCGCAAGCCCCCCCAGCGCCACGAATCCCATGATGCCGACGTTGAAGAGGCCCGCGTAGCCCCACTGCATGTTGACGCCCATCGCCATGATGGCCGACACGATGGCCATGGGCACGATCGAGAGAGCGAGGTTCCAGCTCTGCACGACGCCCGTGCCGACGAACAGCGCGGCGACCAGCGCGAAGAGGAGCGGGATCCGCATCGCGGCGAGGCCGCCGGTGCGCGGCGAGGCGGGGGCTTGCGTGACGCTCATGCCGACTGCCCCTTGAACAGGCCCGTGGGCCTGAACAGCAGCACCGCGATCAGGATCGCGAAGCTGACCGCGAACTTGTAGTCGGTCGACAGAAGCTGCATGAGCCCCGCCGGCTCCCACGCCTCGGGCAGCAGGTAGCCCAGCACCTTCTTCCAGGCGTAGGTCACCGTGACCTCGCTGAAGGCCACGAGGAACCCGCCCGCGATGGCGCCCAGCGGGTTGCCGAGGCCGCCCACCACCGCCGCCGCGAAGATCGGCAGCAGAAGCTGGAAGTAGACGAAGGGGCGGTAGGACTTGTCGAGCCCGTAGAGGACGCCCGCGACGGTCGCGAGCGCCGCGACGATGATCCAGGTGACCGCGACGACCCGCTCGGGGTTGATGCCCGACAGCAGCGCCAGATCCTCGTTGTCGGAGAAGGCGCGCATCGACTTGCCCGTCCGCGTGCGATTGAGGAACCAGAAGAGCCAGGCCACCACCAGCACCGCCACGGCCAGCGTGATCGCCTGCGTCATGCGGATCGCCAGCCCCTCCTCCAGCCCCGTGGCCGCGCGGAAGCCCTGCACCGAGACGACGAACCGCTCGCCGTCGAGGAAGGTCTGCTCCTCGGTCCCGAGGATGAAGCGGTTGATCCCGTTCATCACGAAGGTGACCCCCAGCGAGACGATCACGAGGATCGAGGACGCCACGCGCTTCCTGCGGTAGAAGCGGTAGACCACGCGGTCGGTCGCCAGCACGAAGGCCGCGGTCGCGGCGATGGCCAGCGGCAGCGCCAGAAGTGCTGTCGGCAAGGGCCCGAAGCCCACGCCCGAGGCCTGGAACCCCCAGGTCATCAGGATCGTGAGCAGCGTCCCGAAGGCCATCGTGTCGCCATGCGCGAAGTTGGAGAAGCGCAGGATGCCGTAGATCAGCGTCACCCCCAGAGCGCCTATGGCAAGCTGCGCCCCATAGGCCGCGCCGGGGATGAAGACGAAGTTGAGGAAGGTGACGAGGGCGTTGAGGATGTCCATCGTCACCCCCCGAGGAACGTGCGCCGGACCTCGGGATCGGCCAGCAGCGCCGCCCCCGTGTCCGTGAAGCGGTTGGCGCCCTGCACCAGCACGTAGCCCCTGTCGGCGATCTCCAGCGCCTGCCGGGCGTTCTGCTCCACCATCAGGATGCTGATCCCCGTCCGCGCGACCTCGATGATGCGGTCGAAGAGCTCGTCCATGACGATGGGCGACACGCCCGCCGTCGGCTCGTCGAGCATCAGGACCCTCGGCTGCGTCATCAGCGCGCGGCCCACCGCGACCTGCTGGCGCTGGCCGCCCGACAGTTCGCCCGCCGCCTGCTTCCGCTTGGTGCCGAGGATCGGGAACAGCGCATAGATCTGGTCCATCGTCGCGCGGATGTCGTCGCGCCGCAGGAAGGCACCCATCTCGAGGTTCTCCTCGACGGTCATGGAGGTGAAGATGTTGTGGGTCTGGGGCACGAAGGCCATGCCCCGCGCGACCCGCGCCTGGGGCGACAGCGCCGTGATGTCCTCGCCCGCAAGGCGCACATGGCCGCCGCGCAGCCGCAGCATCCCGAACACGGCCTTCATCGCGGTCGACTTGCCGGCCCCGTTGGGGCCGACGATGACCGCGATCTGGCCCTTCTCCACCGCGATGGTGCAGCCGTGCAGGATGTCGACCGCGCCGTAGCCGCCGGTCATCGCCTCGCCGATGAGGAAGGGTTCAGACATGCGCGTCGCCCTCGGCCACGACCTTGTTCTTCAGCCCGCGCCCCAGGTAGGCCTCGATCACCCGCTCGTCGCTGCGGACCTGATCGACCGAGCCCTCCGCCAGCACGCGCCCCTCGGCCATCACGATCACCGGGTCGCAGAGGCGCGCGATGAAGTCCATGTCGTGCTCGATCACGCAGAAGGTGTAGCCGCGTTCGCGGTTCAGGCGCACGATGGCGTCGCCGATGGTGTTCAGAAGCGTGCGGTTCACGCCGGCCCCCACCTCGTCGAGGAAGACGACCTTGGCGTCGACCATCATCGTCCGGCCCAGCTCCAGCAGCTTCTTCTGCCCGCCCGAGATCTGGCTCGCCTTCTGGTCGGCGAGGTGGCCGATCGTCAGGAACTCCAGCACCTCGTCGGCGCGGTCGGCGATGCGGCGCTCCTCCTCCGCCACGGCGCGGCGGCGGAACCAGGCGTCGACCAGCCGCTCGCCCCGCTGGCGGGGCGGGACCATCATCAGGTTCTCGCGCACCGTCATCGAGCCGAACTCGTGCGCGATCTGGAAGGTGCGCAGCAGGCCCTTGTGGAAGAGCGTGTGCGGCGGCAGGCCGGTGATGTCCTCGCCGTCCATCAGCACGCGGCCCGAGGTGGGCGGCAGGCGCCCGGCGATCACGTTGAAGAGCGTGGTCTTGCCCGCGCCGTTCGGGCCGATCAGCCCGGTGATCGTGCCCGTGCCGATGCGGATCGACGCGCCGTCGACCGCGCGAAATCCGCCGAAATGCTTGTGCAGGTCGTCGACGACGATCACGGATGGCTTCCCCTGTCGGCCGCCCGGCTTCGCCGGTGCGTCTTGTGGCAGCGGCCCGGGGCCATGGACCCCGGGCCGCCGGATGTCAATCGCGAAGGATCAGCGGAAGCCGACCGTCTCGTTCCTGCCGTCGCGCACCTCGATCTCGCGGTACCGGCCGGCGCTCTCGCCCGGGCCGATCAGCTCGACCGCGGTCGCGCCCTCGAAGTCGATGTCGGTGCCGGCGGCCAGCAGCTCCAGCCCCTTCGCCAGCTCGCCCGGGAAGATCTTCTCGCCGGGCGCGTTGGCCACCTCCATCACGCGGTCCTTGTAGGCCGCGGGATCGGTCGACCCCGCCGCCTGCATCGCGAGCGCGACCAGCGCCATGGCGTCGTAGCTTTCGGGCGAATAGGCCGAGGTGCCGTCGAACCCCGCGGCCGAGGCCATCCCCTCGAAGGTCGCGGCCCCCTGCGAGTCCGACCCCGCGATCTGGCCGAACGACCCGTTCAGCCCGTCGCCGATCGCGGCGGGCAGGCTGTCGCCGATCATCCCGCCCGGCAGGCCGAAGGTCGAGAAGGCACCGGTGTCGAGCGCGGCCTGGATGATGCCCCTGCCGCCCTGGTCGAGGTAGCCCGCGACCACCAGCACGTCGCCGCCCGCGGCGGCCAGCGCCGCGACCTCGGCCGAGTAGTCGCCCTTGCCGTCCTCGTGCGCCGCGTTGATCGTGACCGTCCCGCCCTTGGCGGTGAAGGCGGCGGCGATCGCCTCGGACAGGCCCTTGCCGTAGTCGTTGTTGGTGTAGGTCAGCGCGATCGATCGGATGCCCTTGTCGGTCAGGATGTCGGCCATCACCTCGCCCTCGCGTGCGTCGGAGGGTGCCGTGCGGAAGAAGAGGCCGTCGTCCTCGGCCGTCGAGAGCGCGGGCGACGTCGCCGAGGGCGAGATCATCACCATGCCGTTCGGCCGGGCCACGTTCTGCAGGACCGCCCCGGTCACGCCCGAGCAGTCCGCCCCCACGATCCCGCGCACGGCGTCGGCGGTGACGAGCCGTTCCGCCGCCGCGGTGCCGGCGGCCGCGTCGCCGCAGGTGGAGTCGGCGCGCACCGGGGCGATCGTCGATCCGCCGAGCAGCTTGCCCGAATCCGACACCTCCTTGGCGGCCAGCTCGGCCGCGGCGGCCATCGCGGGCGCCAGGCTCTCGATCGGGCCGGTGAAGCCGATCAGGATGCCCACCTTCACCTCCTCCTGCGCGGACGCGGACGCGCCCGTCACCGCCAGCGCGGCCGCGCTGGCCAGCAGCATTTTCTTCATTCGTTGCCTCCCATGTCGGACAGAAATCCCCGGGCGACGCTAGAAACAAAACGGACGGAAGGGAAGGGCCAAATACGGCGTGGATACACCTTGTATGCAAACCATCCGTTTCCGGATGCGATGCGGACGGCCGGCGGTCAGATCGACAGCCGCACCCCGGGCAGGGCGGTGCCCTGCGTGCCGCGCTCGCGGTAGGGGGTCGTGCTGTAGTGCGCCCGGTAGCACTTGGAGAAGTGCGAGGGGCTCGCGAAGCCGCAGGCGAGCGCCACGTTGATCACGCTCAGATCCGTCTGCATCAGCAGGTTGCGCGCCTTCCCGAGCCGCAGCTCCATGTAGTAGCGCTTGGGGCTGCGGTTCAGGTAGCGGCGGAACAGCCGCTCGAGCTGGCGGGTCGACATCCCCACCTCCTCGGCGAGGTCAGCGGGGCTGATGGGATCCTCGATGTTGGCCTCCATCATCTGGATGACCTGGCTCAGCTTCGGGTGGCGGACGCCGATGCGGGTCGGGATCGAGAGGCGCTGGGTGTCCTGGTCGGTGCGGATCGCCGAATAGATGAGCTGGTCGGCGACGGTGTTGCCCAGGTCCTCGCCGTGGTCGGTCGCCACGATCTTCAGCATCAGGTCGAGCGAGGCGGTGCCCCCCGCGCTGGTCAGGCGGTTGCCGTCGATGACGAAGACCGACTTGGTCAGCCGGACCTCCCCGAAGGCCTCGGCGAAGCCGTCCTGGTTCTCCCAGTGGATCGTCGCGCGCCGGCCGTCCAGCAGCCCGGCCTTCGCGACCGCGTAGGCGCCGGTGCAGAGCCCGCCGATCGCGGCGCCCCGCCGCGCCTCGCGCCGCAGCCATCCCGTGACCGCGCGCGTTGCGGCGCGCTGGACGTCGAGCCCGCCGCAGACCAGAACGGTGTCGTCGCGGTCGATCTCGTCCAGACCCATGTCGAGCTTGAAGGCGGCGCCGTTGGACGACACCGCCTCGACCCCGCCCTCGCCCGCCAGCACCCAGGAATAGAGCGTCCGGCCGGCGACGTAGTTGGCGATGCGCAGCGGCTCGATCGCGCTCGCGAACGACAGGAGCGTGAAGCGGTCGAGCAGCAGGAAGACGAAGCGGCGCGGCGCGGCATCCACCGGAACCTGCCTGGCCCTGTGCGCGTCCATCAGCATGCGGCGACCTTCGATGTCGTTTGCCGGCCATCGATAGGCGGAAAGGCCCCGCCCGGCAAGGGCCTCGCTGCGGCAAACCGGCTTGGCGCGGGGGGGACGATCGCCTATACCCCGCGCCTGTGTTCCCCTGGCCTGCCGGAGTTGTGGCGATGACGACCCCCTGGACGAAGTCGGACTGGCGCGCGAAGCCCCGGGTGCAGATGCCCGACTACCCGGACCGGGCGGCGCTGCGCACGGTCGAGGCGCAGCTGGCCAAGTACCCCCCCCTCGTCTTCGCGGGCGAGGCGCGGCGCCTGAAGAAGGCGCTGGGGCAGGCGGCCGAGGGGCGCGCGTTCCTGCTGCAGGGCGGCGACTGCGCCGAAAGCTTCGCGGAGTTCAGCGCCGACAACATCCGCGACACCTTCCGCGTGATGCTGCAGATGGCGGTGGTGCTGACCTACGGCGCGAAGGTTCCCGTCATCAAGGTCGGCCGCATGGCGGGGCAGTTCGCCAAGCCCCGCTCGGCCGCGACCGAGACGGTCGGCGGGCAGGAGCTGCCCAGCTACCGCGGCGACATCATCAACGGCTTCGAGCCGACGCCTGAGGCGCGCAGTCCCGACCCCGCGCGGATGCTGCAGGCCTACACGCAGGCGGCCGCGAGCCTGAACCTGTTGCGCGCCTTCTCCACCGGGGGCTTTGCCGACATCCACCGGGTCCACGCCTGGACGCTGGGCTTCGCGGAGCACGACAAGGCCGAGCGCTACCGCGCGCTGTCGAACCGCATCTCGGACGCGCTCGACTTCATGGGGGCGGCGGGGGTGGACAGCACGACCGCGCACAGCCTGGCCACGGTCGACTTCTACACGAGCCACGAGGCGCTGCTTCTGGAATACGAGGAGGCGCTGGCCCGCGTCGACAGCATCACCGGGCTGCCGGTGGCGGGGTCGGGGCACATGCTCTGGATCGGCGACCGGACGCGCCAGCCCGACGGCGCACATGTGGAGTTCTGCCGCGGCGTCCAGAATCCCATCGGCCTCAAGTGCGGCCCGACGACCACGGCCGAGGATCTCAAGGTGCTGATGGCGCGGCTCAACCCGGAGAACGAGCCGGGGCGGCTGACGCTGATCGCCCGCTTCGGCGCGGGCAGGGTGGCCGAGAACCTGCCCCGCCTGATCCGCGCCGTGCGCGAGGAGGGGGCAGCGGTGGTCTGGTCCTGCGACCCGATGCACGGCAACACGATCAAGGCCGCCTCGGGCTACAAGACCCGCCCCTTCGAGAGCGTCCTGCGCGAGGTGCGCGAGTTCTTCGGCATCCACGCCGCGGAAGGCACGATCCCCGGCGGCGTCCACTTCGAGATGACCGGCAAGGACGTGACCGAGTGCACCGGCGGCCTTCGCGCCGTGAAGGACGAGGATCTGTCGGACCGCTATCACACCGCCTGCGACCCCCGCCTCAACGCGAGCCAGTCGCTGGAGCTTGCCTTCCTCGTGGCCGAGGAACTGTCGTCGCGGCGCGAGGCCGAGCGCCGCATCGCGCTCTGAGGCGTCAGTCGCGCGTGTGCACGAGCCGCAGGTGCGGCCGCCCGCCGGTCCGCGCCTTCGCGGCGAAGGGCGCGGGCGGCTCGGCAAAGCCCGTGACCGCGCGCAGGGTGCCCGCTGGCACCGCGGCCCCGGTCTGGAGCGGCATGACCCGGCTGCCCGCGATCGCGAAGGCCGTCGGCCGAGGGTCGGCGCCGTCGAGGGGAACGAGGCAGCCCATCGCCTCGGTCGTCCGTCCGGCCGGATCGCGCAGCGGCAGGAGGTGAAGCCGCGCCGCTAGCCGGTGCCCCCGCGCCGCCTCCTGCGCCACGAGGTCCATCTCGAGGATGGCGGGGCCGGCGAAGACGGCCTCGGCCAGGTCCGCGGCGCGGGGCCGGGCCTCGGCGGCGAACAGCGCGGCGACCGGCGTGTCGGCCAGGGGGCGCACGACGATCATCGCCGCGACCGCCTGGCCCACGGCGTGGAACCGCGTGGTCCTCGCGTCGATCCGTCGCAGCGTGAAGGTGTGGCTCAGCGCCGCCTCGAGGCCGCGCGCCTCGACCTGCCGGTGGAACGGCGGCAGCGCGCCGTCGCGCAGCGCCTCCCAGTAGGCGCGCACGATCTGGAGCGAGGGGTGCGGACTGCCTGCCATCGGTGGTGGCCTCGCGGGATGGGCCGGTATCGTCCGGCGCAGGATACACGAGTTTCCCCCGAATGCGTGCGCCGATCTTCATCTTTGGTAAACGATGATGGCCGCCTCACGCGGACTTGACCTGCGGCCTGCCTTTCGGTTGATGGGGCCGGGGCCTTCCGCCCCGCGGACGATCCCGGCATGGCGCGTCGCGGCCTTCTCCTCATCCTGTCGTCGCCGTCGGGCGCGGGCAAGACGACGCTCGCCCGCCGGCTGGTCGGCTGGGATCCGACGATCCGGTTCTCGGTCTCGGCCACGACGCGGCCGCCCCGTCCCGGCGAGGCGGACGGGCGCGAATACCACTTCCGCAGCCGCGAGGCCTTCGCCGCCATGGTCGCCGCGGGCGCGATGCTCGAGCATGCCGAGGTCTTCGGGCACCGCTACGGCTCGCCCCGCGCGCCGGTGGAGGAGGCGATCCACGACGGCCGCGACACGCTCTTCGACATCGACTGGCAGGGTGGCCAGCAGATCCGGCAGGCGATGCGGGACGACGTGGTGTCGGTCTTCATCCTGCCCCCCTCGATGGCCGAGCTGGAACGCCGCCTGCGCGCCCGCGCCCAGGACAGCGACGAGGTGATCGCGCGCCGCATGGCGAAGAGCCGCGACGAGATCAGCCACTGGGCCGAATACGACTACGTGCTGGTCAACGACGACCTCGACCTCGCCTTCGCCGCGCTGACGACGATCCTGCGGGCGGAGCGGATGCGGCGCGACCGCCAGCCGCACCTCACCGAGTTCGTGCGCGGCCTCGACGCGGAGTTCGCGGCCCGATGATCCACGCGCTCGACGGCCAGTTGCCCGAGATCGACCCCGATGCCTGGATCGCGCCCGGCGCACAGGTCGTGGGGCGCGTGCGGATTGCGGCGGGGGTCGGGGTCTGGTTCGGCGCGGTCCTGCGCGGCGACAACGAATGGATCGACGTCGGCGAGGGGACGAACATCCAGGAGAACAGCGTCCTGCACACCGACTGGGGCTTTCCGCTGGCAGTCGGTCCGCGGTGCACCATCGGCCACAAGGCGATGCTGCACGGCTGCACGATCGGCGAGGGGACGCTCGTCGGCATGTCGGCCACGGTCCTCAATGGCGCGGCGATCGGCGCGGGCTGCCTGATCGGCGCGGGCGCGCTGGTGACCGAAGGCAAGGTCATTCCCGGGGGCTCGCTCGTCCTCGGCGCGCCGGGCCGGATCGCCCGCACGCTCGACGAGGCCGAGCGGGCACGCCTGGTCGAGTCGGCGGCGGGATACCGCGCCAACGCCGCGCGGTTCCGGGCCGGGCTGCGCGAGGTCTAGGGCGTCTGGCGCGTGCCGCCCGCCCGCGCGCTGGCGGCGATCGCATGGATCACGCGCTCGATCGCCAGACCCTCGGCAAAGCCGGGCCCGGCATGACCGTCGCCGGCGATGGCCCGCAGGAGCTGGGCGCATTCGATCACCTTGAGGTCGTTGAACCCCAGCTGGTGCCCCGGCGCCGGGCAGAAGGCCGCATAGGGCGGATGCGCGGGGCCGGTCAGGATGGTCGCGAAGCCCTGCTCGGCCGCCGGCCCCCGGTTGCGGTAGATCCGGAGCTCGTTCATCCGCTCCTGATCGAAGACGATCATGCCCTGCGAGCCGTGCACCTCGAACCCGAGGCGCGACTTCCGGCCCCAGGCGCTGCGCGAGACGACCATCGACCCCTGGGCACCGCCGGCGAAGCGGACGAGGGCGCTCGCGGCGTCCTCGTTCTCCACGATGCCATGGCCGGAACCGTCCGGCAGGGGGCGCGTCGCGTGGATCGTCTGCATGTCCCCCACCAGGCTCTCGACGGGGCCCATCAGGCCCAGCGCGAGGCTGACGAGATGGCAGCCGATGTCCCCCAGCGCGCCGAGACCCGCCCGGTCGATCCGCGCGCGCCAGGTCCACGGCAGGTCAGGGTCGGCCTGGTAGTCCTCCTCGGCCCAGCCGCGGAACTGGACGGGGCGGCCGATCGCGCCCTCGGCGAGCAGCCGCTGCGCGTGGGCGTAGGCGGGGTTGCGCAGGTAGTTGTAGCCCAGCAGCGTGACGCGCCCCGAGTCGCGCGCGGCCGCCGCCATGCCCTCGGCCTCCGCGAGGGTGAGCGCCATCGGCTTCTCGCACCAGACGTGCTTGCCGGCCCTCAGCGCGGCCACGGCGATGTCGTGGTGCAGGTGGTTGGGGGTCGTCACCGACACGACCTGCACCGCCGGGTCGGCGACGAGGTCGCGCCAGTCTTCGGTCGCACGGTCGAACCCGAACTGCGCCGCCCGCGCCGACGCCTGGCCGAAGGGCGTGTCGCAAAGGACCGCGAGCCGCGGGGCGGGGGCCTCGCCAAGCTCCGCGCCCATCACGGCCTTGACATTCCGCCAGGCGAGGGCATGGCTCTTGCCCATGAAGCCGGTGCCGATCAGTCCCACGCCGATGGTCGTCATCCGTCGCCCCGCTTCCGTGCTGGAATATTTGTTCCATCCTGCTAGCCTGCGAGGCGGCGTCGGTGTCAAGAGCATTTGCGGGATCCCATGGATGATGCAGCCCCCGTCCTGACGGATCCGGCCCCGCCCGCGACGGTGGAGGCCTTCCGCGAGCGGCTCGCCGCGCTGTCGGGGCGGCTTCCGCGCCGGCTCCGCCAGTGCGCGGATCACATCGCCGGCCACACCGACCGCATCGCCGTCTCGACCGTCGCGGAGCTTGCGGCCGCGGCCGGCGTGCCGCCCTCGGCGCTGATGCGGTTCTGCCAGATCATGGGCTTCTCGGGCTTCTCGGAGATGCAGAAGCTGTTCCGCGACGCCTACGCGCCCGGGTGGCCAGACTATTCGACCCGGCTGCGCAACCTGCGCGAGGGCGGGGCCGGCCGCCCCGCGGCGCTGCTGGCCGAGTTCGTGGAAGCGGGGCGGCTGTCGCTCGAGGCGCTGGCGAAGACGGCCGACGAGGCCGCGCTGGCGCAGGCGGTGGCGGCGCTGTCGCGCGCGCGGACGGTCCATGTCGCGGGCTTCCGCCGCGCGTTTCCGGTGGCGGCCTATCTCGCCTACGTCTTCGAGAAGATGGCGGTGCCCGCGATCCTGCACGACGGGGTCGGCAAGCTCGACCACCGGCATTCGCTGCGCGAGGGGGACGCGCTGCTCGCGATCAGCTTCGCCCCCTATTCCGAGGAGACGGTGACGCTCGCGCACGACGCGCAGGCGCGGGGGCTTGCGGTCGTGGCGCTGACCGACCGGCTGACGAGCCCGCTGGTCGGGCCCGCCGAGGCCGTGGTGACCGTGCCGGAGGTCGATTTCGGGGCGTTCCGGTCGCTGTCGGCGACGATCGCGATGGCGCTGGCACTGGCGGTCGCCGTCGGCACCACCCGCGAAGCGCCGTGACAGGTCCGGAATAGGGCTTTCCTTGCATCGGGTAATGGAATAAATATTCCAAAAGCTGGGCCGCCGAGGGCGCGGCGCGCGGCGCGGAGGGACCATGCCGAAGTCGCTCGACGTGATCACGATCGGACGGTCCTCCGTCGACCTCTACGGCGGGCAGGTCGGCGGGCGCCTTGAGGACATGGGGTCGTTCCGCAAGTACATCGGCGGATCGCCCACGAACATGGCCTGCGGCGCGGCGCGGCTCGGGCTGCGGGCGGCGCTCATCACCCGCGTCGGCGACGAGCACATGGGCCGCTTCGTCCGCGAGGAACTCGCGCGCGAGGGGGTCGACACGCGCGGCGTCGCGACGGATCCCGACCGGCTGACCGCGCTGGTGATCCTGGGCATCCGCGACGACACGCGCTTCCCGCTGATCTTCTACCGCGAGAACTGCGCCGACATGGCGCTGTGCGAGGACGACATCGACCCCGCGCTGATCGCCGAGGCGCGCGCCGTCGTCGCGACCGGCACGCATCTCAGCCATCCGCGCACCGAGGCGGCGGTTCTGAAGGCGCTGCGCCTGGCGCGCGAGGGGGGCGCGCGCACCGCGCTCGACATCGACTACCGCCCGAACCTCTGGGGTCTCTCGGGCCACGGCGACGGCGAGAGCCGGTTCATCGAGAGCGCGGCCGTGACCGCCCGCCTGCAGGCGACGCTGCCGCTCTTCGACCTGATCGTCGGCACCGAGGAGGAGTTCCATATCGCCGGCGGCTCGACCGACACCCTCGCCGCGCTGCGCGCGGTGCGGGCGCTGACGCCGGCCGTGCTGGTGTGCAAGCGGGGTCCGATGGGGGCCGCGGCCTTCGCCGGCGCCATTCCCGGCCACCTCGACGCGGGCGAGGCGGGTCCGGGCTTTCCCGTCGAGGTCTTCAACGTGCTGGGCGCGGGCGACGGGTTCATGGCGGGCCTGCTCAGGGGCTGGCTCGACGGCGAGCGCTGGCCGGTCGCGCTGAACTACGCGAACGCCTGCGGGGCCTTCGCGGTCAGCCGTCACGGCTGCACGCCGGCCTACCCGAGCTGGACCGAGCTTCAGTGGTTTCTGAAGCATGGCGCACAGACGCCTGCCCTGCGCAACGATTCCGTCCTCGAGCAGCTGCACTGGTCGACCAACCGCCACGGCGACTGGCCGGAGATGCGCGTCTTCGCCTTCGACCACCGGGCGCAGATGGAGGCGCTGCCGGGGGCCACCGTCGATCGCATCGGCGCGTTCAAGCAGCTTTGCCTGCGCGCCGCGCTGCGGGTGGCCGACGGCCGGCCCGGGCACGGCATCCTCTGCGACGGCCGGCTCGGTCGCCGGGCGCTGCATCAGGCGGCGGACACCGGCCTGTGGATCGGGCGTCCCGCGGAATGGCCCGGCTCCCGCCCGCTGGCGCTGGAGCCGGAGCTCGGCCCCGATTGCGGCGGGCTGGCGGAATGGCCGCTGGACCACGTCGTCAAGGTGCTGTGCTTCGCGCACCCCGACGACGGCGACGGCCTCCGCGACGCGCAGGAGGCGACGGTGCTGCGCCTCGCCGCCGCCGCGCGGCGCAACCGGCTGGAGCTTCTGCTCGAGATCATCCCCTCCAGGGTCGGTCCGGTCGATGACGAGACGTCGGCGCGTCTGATCCAGCGGTTCTACGACATCGGCGTCTTCCCCGACTGGTGGAAGCTCGAGCCTTTCGCGACCGACGCGGCCTGGCGGCGGGCCTGCGAGACGATCGCGGCGAACGACCCGCATGTGCGGGGCGTGGTGGTGCTGGGCCTCGACGCGGGCGAGGGGGAGCTGGCGCGGTCGCTTGCGCTGGCGGCACGGCACGACCTGGTCCGGGGTTTCGCGGTGGGGCGCACGATCTTCGGCGAGCCCGCGCGGCTCTGGTTCGCCGGGGAGATCGGCGACGCGGCGGCGGTGGACGCGATGGCCGAGGCCTATGCGCGGCTCTGCCGGATCTGGGACGAGGCGCGGGCGAAGCGGGGGCTGGCGGCATGACGACGATCCGGCTGACCGCCGCGCAGGCGATGATGCGCTGGCTGAGCGTCCAGGCCACCGAGGACGGGCATCGCTTCGTCGAGGGGGTCTGGGCCATCTTCGGCCACGGCAACGTCGCGGGCATCGGCGAGGCGCTGCACGAGGCGGGCGACGCGCTGCCCACCTGGCGCGGCCACAACGAGCAGACGATGGCCCATGCGGCCATCGCCTTCGCCAAGGCGAGCCGCCGCCGCCGGGCGATGGCCGTGACGACCTCGATCGGGCCCGGCGCGCTGAACGTGGTCACCGCGGCGGCGCTCGCGCACGTGAACCGGCTGCCGCTGCTGATCGTCCCCGGCGACGTCTTCGCCAGCCGGGCGCCGGATCCCGTGCTGCAGCAGGTGGAGGCCTTCGGCGACGGCACGGTCAGCGCCAACGACTGCTTCCGCCCCGTCAGCCGCTACTTCGACCGGATCGCGCGGCCCGAGCAGCTGCTGACGGCGCTTCCCCGCGCGTTCCGGGTGATGACCGATCCGGCCGACTGCGGCCCCGTCACGCTCGCCTTCTGCCAGGACGTGCAGGCCGAGGCCTGGGACGTCCCCGAAGCCTTCCTCGCGCCGAGGGTCTGGCACTTCCGCCGCCCCGCGCCCGATGCCGGCGAACTGGCGGCGGCGGTGGCGGCGATCCGCGCGGCGAAGGCCCCGGTCATCGTCGCGGGCGGCGGCGTGATCTATTCGCAGGCGGAGGCGGCTCTGGCGTCCTTCGCGACGGCGCACGGCATCCCGGTGGTGGAGACGCAGGGCGGCAAGTCGGCGCTGGCGCACGACCATCCGCTCAACTTCGGGCCCGTGGGGGTGACGGGGGCGTCGTCCGCCAACGTCGTCTGCGGGAGCGCGGACCTCGTGATCGGCCTCGGCACCCGGTTCCAGGACTTCACCACGGGAAGCTGGGCGCTGTTCCGCAACCCCGCCCGGCGGATCCTGTCGATCAACGTGGCTCCGTTCGACGGGTACAAGCACGGCGCGCTGCCTCTCGTGTCGGATGCGAAGGTCGCGCTGGAAGCCCTTGGCCTTGCGCTGGGATCCCATCGGTTCGCCCTGCCCGACACCGCGCTGCGCCGCGACTGGGCCGAGGCCGCCGCCGCCGCGAAGGCGCGCCCCGCCGCGGGCAACCGCCTGCCCACCGACGCGCAGGTGATCGGCGCCGTCCAGCGCGCCGCGCGACCCGAAACGGTGATCATGGGGGCCGCCGGCACGATGCCCGGGGAGCTTCACAAGCTCTGGGACTCGGCCCGGGGCGGCTACCACATGGAATACGGCTTTTCCTGCATGGGCTACGAGATCGCGGGTGCGATCGGCATCAAGATGGCGCGGCCCGAGGCGGACTTGGTCTGCATGCTGGGCGACGGCAGCTACATGATGGCCAACAGCGAACTGGCCACGGCGGCGATGATGGGGATCGGCTTCACGGTCGTGCTGACCGACAACCGCGGCTACGGCTGCATCAACCGGCTTCAGGCCGCGACGGGCGGGGCCGCGTTCAACAACCTTCTGGACGACAGCCGCCATGTGAACCCCTCCGCCATCGACTTCGCGGCGCACGCGGGCTCCATGGGGGCCAGGGCGATCAAGGCCGACGGGATCGCCGCGCTGGAGGAGGCTCTGGCGGACGCAAAGGGCGCCGACCGGCCCGTGGTGATCGTGATCGACACCGATCCCGCCCCCTCGACCGAGGCCGGCGGCTTCTGGTGGGACGTCGCGGTGCCCGAGGTGTCGTCCCGCGCAGAGGTCCGCGCGGCCCGCAAGGCCTATGAGGAAAAGGCCGCAGCCCGGCGGCTTGTCGACTGAAGGTCGGAGAACACATGATCCTGTACGGCACCAATCCCATCGCCTGGTCCAACGACGACGACCAGACCCTGGGCGCGCACATCAGCCTCGAGACCTGCCTCGACCAGTGCGCTGGCATCGGCTTCGACGGCATCGAGAAGGGGCACAAGTTCCCGACCACGGCCGAAGGCCTGAAGGCGGTGCTCGATCCGCGCGGCCTGCGCTTCGTGTCGGGCTGGCATTCGACCAACCTCCTGGTGAACGACCTCGCGGCCGAGACGGCGGCGATGGACCCGTTCCTCGACCTTCTGGTCGCGACGGGAAGCCGGGTGATCATCGTCTGCGAGACCTCGAACGCGATCCACGGCGACGACGCGGTTCCGGTGAACGACCGGCCGGTGCTGGCGGAGGGCGACTGGGCGGGCTTCGGCGCCGGCATCGAGGCGCTGGCCGCTCATGCCGCGCAGCGGGGCATCCGGCTGGTCTACCACCACCACATGGGCACCATCGTCGAGACCGAGGCCGAGATCGACCGGCTGATGGCCGCGACCGGGCCGGCCACGCACCTCCTCCTGGACACCGGGCACTGCGCCTTCGGGGGGGGCGACCCGGCGGCGCTGGCCCGGCGGCACATGGGGCGCGTGGCCCACATCCACGCGAAGAACGTGCGCCCCGACGTGATGCGGCAGGTGCGCGAGCAGAACCTCAGCTTCCTCGAAGGGGTCCGCCGCGGCGTCTTCACCGTGCCGGGCGATCCGGAGGGCGGGGTCGACTTCGCCCCGGTCCTGCGCACGGCCGCCGAGCACGGCTACGACGGCTGGCTCGTGATCGAGGCGGAGCAGGATCCGGTGGTGCGCGACCCGGTGCGCTACCAGACGATGGGGCTTCATGCGCTGAAGGCGATGGCGCGCGACGCGGGGCTCGACCGGGGATGACGCGGGGCACGCTCCTCCGCCGGCCGCAGGGGGCGCGCGGGCTGATCCACGCCATCACGCCCGGGGACGCGGGCTGGGGCCACGTCGGCTTCGCGCTGCACCGGCTGGAGCCGGGCGACGCCGCCGAGGGGCGGACCGGCGACCGCGAGGCGATCCTCGTGCTGGTCGAGGGCCACGCGCATCTGACGGGCGCGGGGCGGGACTGGGGCAGGATGGGCGACCGGAGGGACGTGTTCGAGCGGACGGCGCCCCACGCCCTCTATCTGCCCGAGGGCAGCGACTGGCGGGCGGTGGCGGAGACGCCGTGCACGCTCGCCGTCTGCACCGCGCCCGCCGCCGGCCCGCACCCCGCGCGGCGCATCGGGCCCGAGGGGATCACGCTCGCCCCGCGCGGCACGGGCTCCAACCTGCGCCACGTCAACGCCATCGCGATGGAGGAGCGCGACGTGGCGGGCAGCCTTCTCGTGACCGAGGTCTTCACGCCCGCGGGCCACTGGTCGTCCTACCCGAGCCACCGGCACGACGAGGACGACTTTCCGCGCATGACCTATCTCGAGGAGACCTACTACCATCGCCTGAGGCCCGCGCAGGGCTTCGCCGTGCAGCGCGTCTACACCGAGGACGGGTCGCTGGACGAGACGATGGCGGTGCGCGACCACGACGTCGTGCTGGTGCCGAAGGGCCACCACCCGGTCGGCGTGCCCTACGGCTACGACCTCTACTATCTCAACGTGATGGCAGGGCCGCTGCGGAAGTGGCGTTTCGTGAACGATCCCGACCACGACTGGATCTGGCAGCGCGACAATCCGGCTTGAGGGCGCGGCGGCGGCATGGCACCCCGGCTGCGCAGGAGGATGCCATGACCGACACGCCGATCCCCGAGACCCTCGTCCGCCGGACCCCGAGCCCCGCCTCGGTCAGCCGCGCGGTGGTAACGCCGCTCCAGCCGTCGGTCGTCTACGCCTCCGAATCGCCCGACCAGCTCGACGCGCAGTATCGGGGCGACCTCCACGGCTACACCTACGCGCGCGAGGGGCATCCCAACGCCGACGTGCTGGCCGCGAAGCTCGACGCGCTGGAAGGGGCCTCGGGCGGGATCGTCCTGGGATCGGGGATGGCGGCGGTCAGCGCGGTCCTCCTGGGGCTGACCGAGGCCGGCGACCATGTGCTCGGGGGCGACCAGCTCTACGGGCGCAGCTTGCGGATGATGCGCGAGGACCTGCCGCGCCTCGGGATCGCCACCAGCCTCGCCGATCCGACCGACGCCGCGGCCATGGCGGCGGCGCTGCGCCCCGGGACGCGGGTGGTGCTGATCGAGACGGTGTCGAACCCGACGCTGCGGGTCGCGGACCTTGCGGGGATCGCCGCGCTCTGCCGGGACCGGGGCGTGGTCCTCGCGGTGGATGCGACCTTCTCCACCCCGCGCGCGGTCCGGGCGCTGGACCACGGCGCGGACGTGGTGATCCAGTCGGTGACGAAGCTGCTCGCGGGACATTCCGACGCGACGCTGGGCTATGTGGCGGCGCGCGATCCGGCGCTGGCCGAGCGGATGCGGATCTTCGCCGTGACGACCGGGATGACCCCCAGCCCGTTCGACTGCTGGCTGGCGGAGCGGGGCCTGCACACCTTCCATCTGCGCTACGACCGGGCGGAGGCGAACGCGCGCCGGCTTGCCGACCACATCGCGGGCCTGCCGGGCGTGGCGCGCGTCCTGTATCCGGGGCGCGCCGACCACCCCGACCACAACCGCGCCACGGCCCTGCTGGGCGGCCGCCCCGGCAACATGCTGTCGTTCGAGGTGACGGGGGGCCGGGCCGCGGCCAACGCGCTGACCCGCGCCATGCCGGCGGTCGCCTTCGCGCCGACGCTGGGCGACGTGGGAACGACGCTGTCGCACCCCGCCTCGTCCTCGCACCGGGCGCTCACGCCGGACCAGCGCGCGGCGATCGGCATCACCGAGGGGTTCTTCCGTGTCTCGGTCGGGGTGGAGGACGCCGACCTGCTGATCCGCGACTTCACCGCCGGGATCGCCGCCGCCGTCTGACCTTGCCCCGGCAGCCCGTGGCGGGCTATCTGGCGGCGGGGGTGATTAGCTCAGCCGGTAGAGCGCCTGCCTTACACGCAGGATGTCGGCGGTTCGAACCCGTCATCACCCACCAGCCAGCCGCGCGGCGAGGACCCCGGCACGCCGCGCGGCGTCCGCCGCGTCGTGGCCGAGGACGAAGCCCGTGACCAGCGACAGACCCTCGGCCGCGGGCAGCAGGCTTGCATCGAGCAGGCGGGTGGGCACGAACCAGCCCTCGGCCACGGCGCCGTCGGATCGGGCGATCAGGGTTTCCATCGGGTCCGGCCGGGCGATCTGCACGGACCGGCTGGCGGGCAGGCCCGACCGCGCCGCCGCCGCATCGTGCAGCATGGCCTGCGCGCTGGAGGCGTTGAAGCGGAAGTTCGGGTCGAAGACCACCAGCCGGCCGTCGCGCGCCCGGCCGATGTCGAGCCCGGCGAGCCCCCGGAAGCCCAGCGCCCGCGCCGTCTCGCCCACGGCGACCGCCAGCGCGCGCGCCGCGTCGGGCAGGGGCGTCGCCGGATCGACCCGGCTGCCGGACTGGCGGCCGGGCGCGGCGAAGACCTGCTCGGCCATGCCCGCGTAGCGCGTCCCTCCCTCGCCGACGGCGATCGACACGCACCAGCTGGGGCCTGGCCCGGCGTCGTCCTCGACGACGATCCCTTCCGCGCCCAGCGCCGCCAGTTCCGCCGCGCCCGCGTCGCGCGCCGGCCGGTCGGGCGCGTGGCGCACCGCGAAGCCCCAGCCGGTCGCGGCGCGGCCCGCGGCCTTCAGCCAGACCGGCCCCTCGAAGGGCATCCGCCGCACCGCGTCGGGAGTCAGGACGCGCCGGTCCATCCGGTGCGCCGGGGGGACGAGGTCGCCGAGACGATCCTTCGCGTTCAGCCGCCGCCACAGCGCCGGGGGCACCAGGTGGTCCGCGTCGCGGAACCGGCCCGGCGGCAGCGGGTAGGGGGCGGAGAGGCGGAAGCCCCGCGCGACCAGCCGGTTGGCGATCGCGTAGGCTTCGTCGCCCTCGGCATAGGGGTGCAGCTCCTCCTCGACCACCAGCCCGGCGCGGGCGTAGGCGCCGAGGATCGCGGGCGTGACGCCCGACCGGTGGCGCACGGTCGGAAGGCCGTTCGCGAGCCCCGCGATCAGCGTCGTCACCGCGTCGAGGTGGATCGGGCGGAACCCCAGCATCCGCGTTCCGTGGAGGTCGGGGCGCGCCATGATCGCCGTCCGCGCGGGCCAGACCGCCGCGGCGGGCACCGATGGCGCGAGCGGCGTCACGGCAGGTAGTCGCGCAGCCCTTCGGCCAGCGCCACGATCCGGGGGCTGCGGCGGTCCCCGCGAAGGAAGGGCGTCTTGTTGGCGTCGAGCAGGATCGGCGTTCCGTCGTGCATCACGTAGTCGAACTTGCCGTAGTCGAAGCCGAGCCGGCGGCGCGTCTCCTCCAGTTCCGGCGGGGGGCGGTCGATGTAGTCGTGGCGCACCATCGTGCCCGTCTTCACCAGCGGATGCGTGGACAGCATCCGGTAGCCGTAGCCGCGCTCTCCGAGGAAGACCCAGCCGCGCAGGGCATAGAGATCGCCCTCGCGCTCCGGCATGAAGCGCTCCACGACCAGCGACGCGTTGCGCCAGACCCAGCCCGGCACGCGCCGCCGATGCGGCAGCACTGGATAGGTCAGTGGCGGCAGGCGGCGCGCCCACTGCCAGGGCAGGATGGCGGCGAGGCGCTCGCGCAGCCGCTCGGTGCGCCCGATCCGCCGGTCCTGCCGTTCGGGGCGTCCGAAGGCGTTGAGGTCGGTCTTCACGATCACCGGCCCGTCCCAGTCGTCGTCAGGGCCGACGAGCAGCGACGAGATCCGCCGCTTGGCGATGTCGCGCACCGCGCCGTTGATGACGGTGAGTCCGGTCGGGATGCGGCCGACCTGGTCCTGCCGGATCCGCGTGCGGTTGATGTGCAGCAGCCCGACGTCGGCCTCGGGGTGGCATCGGGGCGCCACGACGATCTCGTGCCCGGCCTCGCGCCAGATGTCGCAGAGCGCGTGCAGGACGTAGGCGTCGCGCAGCGTCCTCGTCCGGCTGATGATCGAGATGCGGGCCATGCGAAACCGTATAGGATTGGTGCCGCGGACGGCACAAGCCCGCCGGCGCGGCGTGCGCGTCCGCACAGCGCCCGCGCGCGACGGCCCGGTGACGCGCGCCGCCGCGGCCCTATCTTCCGGGCGGACCGGAGCGCCCGACATGAGCTGGAACCCCATCCTCGACCCCGCCATCCCCATCGGCGATGCCGTCGACGCGATCGAGGCGGTGATCGTGCCCCGCGCCCGCGACCTCGGCGGGTTCGAGGTGCGCCGCGCGCTGCCCTCGGCCGAGCGGCAGATGGTCGGCCCCTTCATCTTCTTCGACCAGATGGGTCCGGCCGAGTTCCTGACGGGGCAGGGGATCGACGTGCGCCCGCATCCGCACATCGGGCTGGGGACCGTGACGTACCTCTACAAGGGCCGGCTGCACCACCGCGACTCCCTGGGCACCGACCAGTGGATCGAGCCGGGGGCGGTCAACTGGATGCAGGCGGGCCGGGGCGTCACGCATTCCGAGCGGACGGACGGCGAGGCCCGGCGCGCGCCGCTCTCGATGTTCGGCGTGCAGACCTGGCTCGCGCTGCCGGAGGACCGCGAGGACGACCCGGCCGCCTTCGCGCATCTGCCGAAAGAGGCGCTTCCGGTGCTCGAGGGCGAGGGGAAGGACGTGCGCCTGATCCTCGGCGATGCGTGGGGCGCGCGCGTGCCTCTGGCGATGCCCTCGCGCCTGTTCTACGCGGATGCTCGGCTCGACCCCGGGGCCGCGATCCCGCTGCCCGACGACCACGAGGACCGCGGCGTCTACGTCCTGTCGGGCGCGGTGACGGTCGGCGGGCAGGCGTTCGAGGCGGGGCGGATGCTCGTCTTCCGGCCGGGCGACCGCATCGCGGTCCGCGCGGGCGAGGAAGGGGCCCGGGCGATGCTGCTGGGTGGCGACACGATGGACGGGCCGCGCCACATCTGGTGGAACTTCGTCGCATCCAGCAAGGAGCGGATCGAGGCCGCGAAGGAGGCCTGGCGCGCGGGCGACTGGATGCACGGCCGCTTCCGCCTGCCGCCGGGCGACGACGCCGAGCACATCCCGGCCCCCGAACGCTAGGCGGATTTTCCGCCCCGCGGCGCTTGACGCCACCGGCCGCGCTGCGTAAGACACCCCCACGTTCGGGCAGGCCCGTCGCGGGGTTGTAGCTCAGTCGGTTAGAGTACCGGCCTGTCACGCCGGGGGTCGCGGGTTCGAGCCCCGTCAACCTCGCCAGCCTGCCCGAACGTGTCTCCACGACCTGATCCGGAACCGATGGCCACGGTCAACCCGTCAGCCGGTGCAGGATGCGCGCCCAGGACCGGATGCCCTTGCGGAAGCATTCGACGTCGTACTTCTCGTTCGGCGAATGGATCAGGTCGTCGTCGCGCGCGAAGCCGGTCAGCAGCGCGTCCATCCCGAGTTCGGACCTGAAGTAGCCCGCGATCGGGATCGACCCGCCCGACCCGATGTAGACGGCGGGCTGGCCCCATTCGTCGGTCAGCGCGGCGCGGGTCGCCTCGAAGGCCGGGTGGTCCACGGCCATCGTGACGGCGGGGCTGCCTTTCTCGCTTGAGAAGTCAGCCGTGCAGTCGGCTGGAAGCTGCGCGCGGAACCAGTCGCGGAAGGCCTCGCGGATGCGGTCGGGGTCCTGCCGGCCGACCAGTCGGAAGCTGATCTTGGCCGAGGCCTGGGCCGGCAGCACGGTCTTGAATCCCTCGCCGGTGTAGCCACCGGTGATCCCGTTCACCTCGGCCGTGGGGCGCGACCAGATCATCTCCAGCGGCGTCCGGTCCTGCTCGCCCGCCGGGACCGAAAGTCCCGCGTCGCCGAGGAAGGCCGCGTGGTCGAAGGCAAGGCCCTGCCACTGCGCGCGGATCGCGTCGGGCAGTTCGTCGACGCCCTCGTAGAATCCGGGGATCGCCACGCGGCCGCGGTCGTCATGCATCCCGCCCAGGATGCGCGTCAGCACCCGGATCGGATTCATCGCGATCCCGCCGTACATGCCCGAGTGCAGGTCCATCCGCGGTCCGCGGACCGTCACCTCCTCGCCCACCAGCCCGCGCAGCATCGTGGTGATCGCGGGCGTGCGACGGTCGTAGAGCCCGGTGTCGCAGATGAGCGCGAGGTCGGCGCGCAGCTCGCCCGCGTGCGCGCGCAGGAACGGGATCAACGAGGGCGAGCCCGATTCCTCCTCGCCCTCGAACAGGATGGTCAGGCGGCAGGGCAGGTGGCCCGTCACGGCCTTCCAGGCGCGGCAGGCCTCGAGAAAGGTCATGAGCTGGCCCTTGTCGTCGGATGCGCCGCGCCCGCGGACGACCGCGCCGTCCGGCGTCGGCTCCACCGCCGGATCGAAGGGGTCGCGGTGCCAGAGCGCCAGCGGATCCACAGGCTGCACGTCGTAGTGGCCGTAGAAGAGCAGGTGCGGTCCGCCCCCGGCCGGTCCGTCGCCCTGCGCCACGACCATCGGGTGCCCCGGCGTCGGCCGCTTGGCGGCGGCAAGGCCCAGTTCGGACAGCGCGGCGACCAGCCAGTCGGCGGCGCGGTCGCAGTCGCCCGCATGCGCGGGATCGGTCGAGATCGAGGGGATCCGCAGCAGCTCCAGCAGGCGCCCGGTCGCGCCGGGCAGGTCGTCGTCGATGCGCGACAGGATGGCGTTCAGGGTCATGCAAGGGTCCTTGTGCCGGGGTTCGCGCCACGCTAGCACCCCGCGCGGCGCTGTCCACGGCCGAGGCGCCGCGCAGCGACAGAATGCCCCCTCGTCATCGCCGGGCGGGGGGACGATATCACCGGCGCGGGTGCCGATCCCGCGACGCAGGGGACGACGAGCATGGACCTGGCCGCCTACGACGCAACCCTCGACGCGGCGCTGGGCCGGCTGCACGACGAGGGGCGCTACCGCACCTTCGTCGACATCGAGCGGATCCAGGGCCGCTTCCCCCATGCGATCCGTCGCCGCCCCGACGGCACCGCGCAGGAGATCGTGGTGTGGTGCGGGAACGACTACCTCGGGATGGGCCAGCACCCGGCCGTGCTGGCCGCCATGCACGACGCGCTCGACGCGGCCGGGGCGGGGTCGGGCGGCACGCGCAACATCTCGGGCACCACGCTTCACCACCGCGCGCTGGAGGCGGAGCTGGCCGACCTGCACGGCAAGGAGGGGGCGCTCGTCTTCACCTCGGCCTACATCGCGAACGACGCGACGCTGTCGACGCTCGCGCGGCTGTTCCCCGGCCTCGTCGTCTATTCCGACGCGCTGAACCATGCCTCGATGATCGAGGGGATCCGCCGCGGCGGGGGGCAGAAGCGCGTCTTCCGCCACAACGACGCCGGGCACCTGCGGGCGCTGCTCGAGGCGGACGACCCCGCGCTGCCGAAGCTGATCGCCTTCGAATCGATCTATTCCATGGACGGCGACTTCGGCCCCGTCGCCGCGATCTGCGACCTCGCCGAGGAGTTCGGCGCGCTGACCTATCTCGACGAGGTCCACGCGGTCGGCATGTACGGCCCCCGCGGCGGCGGCGTGGCCGAGCGGGATGGGCTGGCGCACCGCGTCGACATCGTGAACGGGACGCTGGCCAAGGCCTACGGCGTGATGGGCGGCTACATCGCCGCCAGCGCACGGGTGGTCGACGCGATCCGGAGCTATGCGCCGGGCTTCATCTTCACGACCTCGCTGCCGCCCGCGGTGGCGGCGGGGGCCGCCGAGTCGGTCCGCTTCCTGAAGGGGGCCCAGCACCTGCGCGACGCGCAGCAGGCCAACGCGCGCCTGCTGAAGGCCCGGTTCCGCGCGCTCGGGCTGCCGCTCGACGACCGGGGCTCGCACATCGTGCCGCTGCACGTGGGCGACCCCGTGCATTGCAAGAGGCTGTCGGACGTGCTGCTCGACCGCCACGGGATCTACGTGCAGCCGATCAACTTCCCGACCGTGCCGCGCGGGACCGAACGGCTGCGCTTCACGCCTTCGCCGCAACACGGGGCGGCGCTGATCGACCCGCTGGTCGGCGCGATGGACACACTGTGGCAGGCCTGTACGCTGAATCGCGCCGAGGTTGCGGCCTGATCGCAAGGCGGTGGTCAAAAAGCCTTGCGCCGTGGTAGGTTCGGACGCACAGCACAGGGCATGAGTCGGCGGTCAGCGGCTCACTGGTGGGCGGGCAGGGACAGGACGGCGCATGATCTGGCGGAAGACGCAGCCCCCGGAGGCGGAGGCTGACAGGCCGAAGGGTTTCGACGATTTCGAGGTGCGCCTGGGCGACGTCATGCGCGGCGAGCGCGCCACGCTGGGCAAGTCGCTGCTCGACGTGCAGCGCGAGCTGAAGATCAAGGCGAACTACATCGCCGCGATCGAGAACTGCGACGTGACCGCCTTCGAGACGCAGGGCTTCGTCGCGGGCTACGTGCGGTCCTATGCGCGCTATCTGGGGATGGACCCGGACGAGAGCTTCCGGCGCTTCTGCGCCGAGGCGGGGTTCGAGGTGGCGCACGGCATGTCGCCCTCGGCCACCCCGGCAACCATCGCCGCCGCCCGCCACCGCGCCCTGCCGGCGCGCGATCCGTTCCTCGACCCGAGGGCGACGTTCGTTCCGCGCCGCGAGAACCCCTTCGCGCAGATCGAGCCCGGGGCGGTGGGGTCCGTCGCGGTCCTTGTCGCGCTGATCGGCGCGCTGGGCTACGGCGGCTATTCGGTCCTGCAGGAAGTGCAGCGCGTGCAGATCGCGCCCGTGGATCAGGCCCCGCTGGTCCTCGCCGAGATCGACCCGCTCGCCGCGGTGGAGCCGGCCGGGCCGGTCGCGCGCGGCCGGCCCGGGGCCGAGGCCAAGGCCGCGACGGCGGACGCGCCGTCCTCGCGCGCGCTCATGGACCGCCTCTATCGTCCCCGGGCGCTGGAGGTGCCGGTGCTCGTGTCGCGCGACGGGCCGATCGCCGCGATCGACCCCGGCCTCGTCCGCCGCGCCGAGCCGCTGCCGGCGGCCGCCGTGGCGGCTGGTCCCGCCGGGCCGGACCTGCCCGAGGCCGGCGCGGCCGCCGAGGCCGTGCAGGTCGTGGAGGCGCCCGCACCGGGGGTTGAGATCCTGGCGGTGCGGCCGTCCTGGGTGCGGGTCTCGGCCCCCGACGGCACGGTGCTGCTGGAGAAGATCCTCGACGCGGGCGAACGCTACAGCGTGCCGCAGATGGATCAGGCGGCGGTGCTGCGCGCCGGCAACTCCGGCTCGATCTACTTCGTGGTGAACGGGCAGGCCTACGGGCCCGCCGCCCCGGGCGCGCAGGTCGTCAAGAACGTGGCCCTGTCGCCCGAGGCGCTGACCGGGGCCTACCGGCTGGCCGACCTGTCCGGCGACGCGGACCTGGCGACCATGGTGGCGATGGCCGACGCCTCGCCGGTCACGGGCGCCGCGCCGGAGGCGGCCCCGGCGGAATGACGCGGGCCCGGCGGTTGCCGCTCCGCGGCGGCGTTGCTACCTTGCGCGCGTGACGTCGCATCGGCGCCCCCCGGGGGCCGCCCAGGGGTTGGACATGTCGTTGAACACCGTGCGCCCCTGGCGCAACATCTACCGCCGGAAGTCGCGGACGATCAGGGTGGGCACGGTCGCCGTCGGGGGCGACGCGCCGATCAGCGTCCAGACCATGACCAACACCCCGACGACGGACGTCGCCGCCACCATCGACCAGGTGCGCCGCTGCGCCGCCGCCGGCGCCGACATCGTCCGCGTCTCGACCCCCGACGAGGAGAGCACCCGCGCGCTGCGGGCGATCGTCGCCGAAAGCCCGGTGCCGATCGTCGCCGACATCCACTTCCATTACCGCCGCGCGATCGAGGCGGCCGAGGCCGGCGCGGCCTGCCTCCGGATCAATCCCGGCAACATCGGCGACGCGCAGCGCGTGCGCGAGGTGGTGCGCGCGGCCAAGGACCACGGCTGCGCCATCCGCATCGGCGTCAACGCGGGGTCCCTCGAGCGGCACCTGCTCGAGAAATACGCCGAGCCCTGCCCCGAGGCGATGGTCGAATCCGCGCTCGACCACATCAAGCTACTGCAGGACAACGACTTTCACGAATACAAGATCAGCGTGAAGGCGTCGGACGTGTTTCTCGCCGCGGCCGCCTACCAGGCGCTGGCGGATGCGACCGACGCGCCGCTCCACCTCGGGATCACCGAGGCGGGGGGGCTCGTGTCGGGGACGGTCAAGTCGGCGATCGGCCTCGGAAACCTCCTGTGGATGGGGATCGGCGACACGATCCGCGTCAGCCTCTCCGCCGATCCGGTGGAGGAGGTCAGGGTCGGGTTCGAGATCCTGAAGTCGCTCGGCCTGCGCCACCGGGGCGTGACGATCATCTCGTGCCCCTCCTGCGCGCGTCAGGGCTTCGACGTGATCCGGACCGTCGCGGCGCTGGAGGAGCGGCTGGCCCACGTCACGACCAGCCTGTCGCTGTCGATCATCGGCTGCGTCGTCAACGGGCCGGGCGAGGCGCTGATGACCGACCTCGGCTTCACCGGGGGCGGCGCGGGGAAGGGGATGGTCTATGTCGCGGGCCGGCAGGACCACACGATGACCAACGCGCAGATGATCGACCACATCGTCGCGCTGGTGGAGCAGAGGGCCGCCGCCATCGAGGCGGAGAAGGCGGCGCTGGACGCCGCGGCGCCGCCGCCCGTGCCCGCGACGGCCGCGCGGTAGCCCTCAGTCCGCCCGCTCGGCCGCGACGATCTCCTGCATCCCGGCGAGCGGGACGTAGCCGCGCACCATCTGGTCGCCGATCACGAAGGTGGGCGTGCCGTTGATCCCCAGCGTGGTGCCGAGCGCATGGTTCGCGTCGATCTCCGCCTGGACCTCGGGCGCATCCATCCCGGCCATGATCGCCGCCGCGTCCAGACCCTGCGCGGTCGCGAGCGCGGCCAGCGCGTCGGGCGTCACGTTGGCGCGCAGCCCCATGAGCGCGTGATGGACGGACTCGTAGGCCGCGTCCCCCGCGATGCGCCGCACCGCGATCGCGAAGCGCGAGGCAAGCAGCGACTCCTCGCCAAGGATCGGAAACTCCTTGATGACGAGGCGGATGTTGCCGTCGGCCCGGACCAGTTCCGTCACCTCGGGGGCGGCGCGCTTGCAGTAGCCGCAGCTGTAGTCCATGAACTCGACGACCGTCACGTCCCCCTCGGGGTTCCCGCCGACCCACGACACCCCGTCCTCGAAGATCGCCGCCGCATTGGCCGCGACGAGCGCGCGCTCCGCGCCGGCCGCCTCGGCCTGCTGGCGCTGCTCGAGGATCGCGACCGCCTCCATGATGACCTCGGGGTTCTCGAGGAGGTAGGCGCGCACCTCGGCGCGGAAGGCCGCCCGCTCGGTCTCGGTCATCTCGGCCGCGTCGAAGGCCAGCGCGGGCGCGGCGGTCATTGCGAGCAGGGCGAACGGCAGCAGGCGTGTGGTCATGGCGGGCGTTCCAGGGCTGGGGCACGGGACGCGGCGTCCGGCGCGTTGATCGGGGCGGAGTCTAGGCCGCGGGCCGCGTCCTTCGCAAGCCGCGCCCCGGGCGATGGGGCAATCGTGATCCCGGCGCGTTTACTTTCGCGCCGCGCCGGGCGAAACAGGCAGCGATGCGGTACGGGGGGACGATGCGCGGGATCGTGGCGGTCGCGCTGATCTGGCTGGCGGCCGGCCTGGGGGCCGCGGCGCAGGACCTGTCGGCGCTGGCGCGGCTCGACCCCGCGGCATCGTCGATCCGGGCGGAGGGGGCGGGGATCGCGTTCGACCTCGCGATCTCGCAGCCCGTGCCCTGGCGGGTCCGGGTGCTGGCCGATCCCCCGCGCCTCGTCCTCGACACGCGCGAGGTGGACTGGTCGGCGCTGGACCGGCTCGCACCCGGCACGCCGCGGGCGAGGGCGCTGCGCGCGGGCGTCTTCCGCCCCGGCTGGTCGCGCCTCGTGATGGAACTGGACGGCCCCTACCTCGTCGCCAGCGCCGAGATGGCGACGGGGCGCGCGCCCGCCATCCGGCTGCGGCTCGATCCCGCGACGCCCGAAGCCTTCGCCCTGCGCGCGGCACTGCCCGAGCCGCCCGGGTGGGCGCTTCCGGCGCCCGCCGACCTGCCCCGCGCGGTGCCGCGCGGGTCTGGCCCGCTGACGATCGTCCTCGATCCGGGGCACGGCGGCCTCGACCCGGGGGCGGAGCGGGGTCCGGTGAACGAGAAGACGCTGGTGCTGCAGTTCGTGCGCGAGCTGAAGGACCTCCTTGTCCGCGACGGCCGCTTCGTCGTCGTCCTCACGCGGAACGAAGACGTCTTCGTGCCGCTCGAGGCGCGCATCTCGGTCGCGCGGGCGGCGGGGGCGGACCTGCTCCTGTCGCTGCACGCCGATGCGCTGGCCGAGGGCGAGGCGGTCGGCGCGGTGGTCTACACGCTGTCGGATGCGGCGAACGACGCGGCGAGCCAGGCGCTGGCCGAACGCCACGACCGCGACGACCTGCTGGCCGGGGTGGACCTCACAGACCAGGACGACCTGGTGTCCGGCGTCCTGATGGACATGGCGCGCGCCGAGACCGACCCGCGGACCGACCGGCTCGCTGCGGCGCTGGAGGCGGCGATCAAGGCGGAGGGGCTGACCATGCACAGGCAGCCGCGCCAGCAGGCCGGGTTCTCGGTGCTGAAGTCGCCCGACATCCCCTCGGTGCTGCTGGAACTCGGCTTCCTGTCGAGCAGCGTCGACCTCGAGAAGCTTCAGGACGCCGCGTGGCGCGCGCAGATGGCCGAGGCGATCTGGCAGGGCGTCGTCTCGTGGGCCGAGCAGGACGCGGCGCTGTCGACGTTGCTGCGCCGGTGACCGCCCGGTCACGCCCATGGGTTTTGACCTTGGCGGCGGCGATTGGTATAAGCCGCGCCTTGCAGGCAGGGGTGCGCCCGATGGTCAGGCTATTCGGATCCTTCTTCGGGGCGGTCTTCGCCGCGGTCACGCTGGGGCTGCTGTTCGGGGCGCTCTCGATCGGCGCGATCTTCTACATGTATTCGCGCGACCTTCCCTCGGTCGAGAGCCTGGCGACCTACACGCCCGCCACGATCAGCCGGATCTATTCGGGCGAGGGGCGGATCATCGACGAGTTTGCGCGCGAGCGCCGGCTCTTCGTGCCGGTCGAGGACATCCCCGACCTCGTCAAGAATGCCTTCATCAGCGCGGAGGACAAGAGCTTCTACGTCCACGGCGGCTTCGACGCGCGCGGCATGCTCGCCGCCGGGGTCGAAGCGGTGCAGACCCGGGGCGAGAGCGTGCGCGGCGCCTCGACCATCACCCAGCAGGTGATGAAGAACTTCCTGCTGTCCGGCGACCGCAGCGTGGAGCGCAAGATCAAGGAGATCATCCTTGCCACCCGGATCGAGGAGACCCTCTCCAAGGACGAGATCCTGGAGCTCTATCTGAACGAGATCTTCCTCGGCCAGAACAGCTACGGCGTGGCGGCGGCGGCGCAGACCTACTTCAACAAGCCGCTGCGCGACCTCTCGCCGGCCGAGGCGGCCATGCTGGCGGCGCTGCCGCAGGCCCCCGGCAAGTACAACCCCGTCACCGCGAAGGCGCGCGTGACCGACCGGCGCAACTTCGTCCTGCGCGAGATGTGGCAGAACGGCTACATCGACGAGGCGACCTACCTGTCCGAGGCCGCGACTCCGCTGCGCACCGTGCAGAACGGCGACTTCCCGGCCTTCCGCCAGCAGCTTCCGCCCCGCAACTACTTCACCGACGAGATCCGGCGGCAGCTGTCGACCGAGTTCGGCGAGGAGGAGTTCTTCGCCGGCGGCCTCACGGTCCGCGCCACCGTCGACGCCGACCTGCAGACCGCCGCCGCCCTGGCGCTGCAGGAGGGGCTCGAGACCTTCGACCGCGGCCGGGGGGTCTGGCGCGGCACGGGGCAGTCGCTGCCGGCCGCGGTCCTGGACGACGACGCCGGATGGCGCGCAGCGCTCGCCGACATCCAGGACCTGCCGCGCGACGTCGAGGGGTGGCGCCCGGCGGTGGTCCTGTCCGTGGGAGAGACCGACGCCCGCATCGGGATCGAGGGCGAGGCCGAACCGGGCACGATCCCCGCCGAGGACGTGACCTGGGCCCGGAAGCGCCTGCCCGACGGCGGGCTCGGTCCGCGGGCGCGCGTCGCGGGCGACCTCGTGCAGGCCGGCGACGTGGTGATGGTCCGCCGGATGGCGGGCGACGAGGCGGACGGCGCCCCGCGCTGGTCGCTGCGCCAGGTGCCCGAGGTGCAGGGCGCGTTCATGGCGATGGACGTGAACTCGGGCCGGGTGCTGGCCATGCAGGGGGGGTTCAGCTACCAGGCCAGCACGTTCAACCGCGCGACGCAGGCCGCGCGGCAGTTGGGATCGAGCTTCAAGCCCTTCGTCTATGCCGCGGCCCTCGACAGCGGATTCACCCCGGCCACGATCGTCATCGACGCGCCGATCGAGGTGAACACGCCGCAGGGTCTCTGGACGCCCAAGAACGCCTCGGACCGGTATTACGGCCCGGCGCCGCTGCGCACGGGGATCGAGCAGTCGCGGAACCTCATGACCGTCCGGATCGCGCAGGAGATCGGGATGGAGACGGTCGCGGGCTATGCCGAGCGCTTCGGCGTCTACGACCGGATGACCCCGTTCCTCGCCAATGCGCTGGGCGCGCAGGAATCGACGCTCTTCCGGATGGTCGCGGCCTACGCGATGTTCGCCAACGGCGGCGAGCGGGTCGAGCCCACGCTCGTCGACCGCGTGCAGGACCGGTTCGGCGCGACGATCTACCGCCACGATCGCCGCACCTGCGAGGACTGCCGGCTGGCGAGCCTTGCCCCCGGCGCCGCCCCGCGCATCGTCACCAACCGCGAGCGCGTGATGGACGCGATCACCGCCTACCAGCTCACCTCGATGATGGAGGGGGTCGTCCAGCGCGGATCGGGCAAGGGCGTGAACCTGCCGGTGCCGATCGCGGGCAAGACCGGGACCACCAACGAATCGAAGGACGTGTGGTTCATCGGCTATTCGTCCAACATCGTCGCGGGCTGCTACATCGGCTACGACCAGCCGCGCTCGCTGGGGGAAAGCGCCTTTGGCGGCACGCTCTGCGTGCCCGTCTTCAACGCCTTCATGAAGCAGGCCGTCGCGAAGTACGGCGGCGGGCCGTTCCGCGTGCCCCCCGGCGGATACTTCATCAACATCGACCGCTTCACCGGCGCGCGCCTGCCCGACGGGGCCGCCGGCGACAACGTGGTGGCCGAGTACTTCCGGCAGGGCGAGGATCCGATCTTCGGCGTCGGTGCGATGGTCGACGGGGGCTTCGCGATGGGGGAGAACCTGCCGCTCTTCGCCTATGGCGAGGGCGAGGGGGCGCAGAGCACGGCGACGATCACCACCCCCACCGGCGAGACGCGGGTGATCCCGGGCAAGGCCGACTTCGGCACGCTGAGCGCGGGCGGGCTCTACTGACGCGCCGCCGACGCGGCTTGCCGGCCCCGGGGGCCGGCGCTATCACCCGACCCAGCCCGAACCGTCAGGACCCGCGATGCGAGCCGAGATCCAGAACCTTGTCGAAGCGATCGGGCGCTCGCGCGCGCTGCTCGCCCAGCGGATGGACCTCGGGACCGCTCCCCACCGGCTGGAGGAGTTCGATGCGCTGATCGAGACGCCCGATCTCTGGAACGATCCCGGACGCGCGCAGAGGCTGATGCGCGAGCGGCAGGCGCTGATGGACCAGATGTCGACCTATCGCCTGATCGACGAGGGCCTTCGCGACAACGTCGAGCTGATCGAGCTCGGCGAGGCCGAGGGCGACGCCCCGATCGTGGCGGAGGCCGAGGCGGCGCTCCGCAGCCTGGCCGAACTCGCCGCGGCGAAGGAGCTCGAGGCGCTGCTGGACGGCGAGGCGGACGGGAACGACACCTTCCTCGAGATCAACGCGGGTGCCGGCGGGACGGAGTCCTGCGACTGGGCAGCGATGCTCGCGCGGATGTATGTCCGCTGGGCCGAGAAGAAAGGCTACAAGGTCGAGCTCCAGTCCGAGAGCGCGGGGGAGGAGGCGGGGATCCGCTCGGCGTCGTACAAGATCAGCGGGCCCAACGCCTACGGCTGGCTAAAGTCGGAATCGGGGGTGCACCGGCTGGTGCGGATCAGCCCCTACGACAGCGCGGCGCGGCGGCACACCTCGTTCTCGTCGGTCTGGGTCTATCCGGTGGTGGACGACGCGATCGAGATCGACATCCCCGACCGCGACATCCGCATCGACACCTACCGGTCGAGCGGGGCCGGCGGCCAGCACGTCAACACGACCGACTCGGCGGTGCGGATCACCCACCTGCCCACGAACATCGTCGTGACCAGCTCGATGAAGTCGCAGCACCAGAACCGCGAGATCGCGATGAACGCGCTGCGCTCGCGGCTCTACCAGCTGGAACTCGACCGGCGCAACGCCGCGATCAACGCACAGCACGACGCCAAGGGCGATGCGGGCTGGGGCAACCAGATCCGCAGCTACGTGCTGCAGCCCTACCAGATGGTCAAGGACCTGCGCACGGGCGTGGAGACGAGCGATACGCAGGGCGTGCTCGACGGCGACCTCGACCGCTTCATGGCGGCGACCCTGGCGATGGACCTGGCCGGGAAGAGCCGCGCCGAGGCGCTGGCCGACTAGCCGCGCCGCCGGGCGCGTCCGAGGCTGATCGCGGCGGCGGCCGCGGCGGCGGCCGCTGCGGTCCAGGCCACGGCGGCGAACGCCCGTCCGGTGGCGGCCACATGCTCAGGGGCCACGCCGGGCAGGCCGAAGCCGGGCCCTGCGGTCCCGTAGACCGACCCCGCCAGCGTCCCCATGGCCGCGACCGCCATGGTGCCGGCCACCCGCGACACGGCGTTGTTGATGCCCGAGGCGGCACCCTGCTCGGCATCGCCGGCCGCCGCCATCACGGCGGCCGTCAGCGGCGCCACGACCAGCGCCATCCCGAGGCCCGAGACGACCATGGCCGGGACCGCACGCCCCCAGAAGTCCGCCTGACCGGCGGTCATCGCAAGGGTCGCGTAGGCCAGCGCCACCAGCGCCGAGCCCCCCGCGATCAGCGGGGCGGCGCCCACCCGGTCGGCCCAGCGCCCCGCCGGGGCCGAGAGCAGGCCGATCATGACCGAAAGGGGCACGAAGGCCGCCGTCACCTCCAGCGGGGTGACGCGCCAGGCCGCGATCGCGACCATCGGCAGGTAGAACATGACCGCCGCGAGGCCGAAGTAGAGGAACAGCGTGGCGAGGTTGGCCGCCGCGAAGCCCGGGTCGGCGAAGAGGCCCAGCCGCATCATCGGATGCGGCGACCGCGCCTCCCAGGCGACGAAGCCGGCGAGGACGGCCAGCGCGGCACCCCCCAGCGGCCAGGCCAGCGCGCCCGCCCCGGTCAGCGCCGCGGCCCCGAGGCCGAGGCCGAGCGTGGCAAGCGCGGCCCCGCCCCAGTCGACCGGCGTGCCCGGGCGGCCGGGATCGTGGCGCACCCGCGTCCGCAGGATCCACCAGGCGCCCGCACCCAGGGGCAGGTTCACCGCGAAGACGATCCGCCAGGCCTCGGGCCCGCCCCAGGTCAGGATCATCCCGCCCAGCACCGGCCCCAGCGCCGTCGTCGCGGTGGAGGCAGCGGCCCACAACCCCAGCGCGCGGCCCCGCTCCTCGCGGGGATACAGGCGCCCGATCAGCGCCATCGACCCCGGTACCATCAGCGCCGCGCCGATTCCCTTGAAGGCGCGGGCCGCGATCATCGACCCGGTGTCCTGCGCCAGCGTGCAGGCAAGCGAGCCGGCCGCGAAGACGACGATCCCCAGCCGGAAGATCCGCGCCACGCCGAACCGGTCGCCCATCGCGCCGCCCGCGAGGACCAGCGCCGACAGCGCCACGAGATAGGCGTTGGAGATCCACTGGGCCCCCGTGAGGCCGGCGTCGAGCGCGCTGCGGATCGCGGGGATCGCGATCGCCGTGACCGAACTGTCGATGAAGCCCAGCGACGAGGCGAGGATCGCGGCCCAGAGAAGGGACGTGCGGTCGGCCGGGTCGCAGAGCGGGCGGCCGGCGGGCGATGCGACGGGCGCAGGCGCGGCGCCGCCCGCCGCGCCGTGGCCGACGCCGTTCCCGATCCGCCGCCCCATCCGACCCGGTCCGCACGCGAAAAAGGCGCGGCCGACGCCGCGCCCCGAAAGTCGTCGCAGGGAAATCCGGCCGGGTCTAGCCCTTCGCGGCCTCGGGCGCCGCGATCTGCGGGCGGCCGACCGAGGGAAGCGCCTTCTGCTCGCCCGAGGACAGCGGATCCTCCTGCCGCTGGACCGAGCCTTCGAAATGCGCGCCGCTCTCGATCGCGATGGTCTTGTGGATGATGTCGCCCTCGACCCGTGCGGTCGAGGTGAGGCGGACCTTCAGCCCGCGCACGCGGCCGACCACGCGGCCGTTGACGACGATGTCGTCGGCCACGATCTCGCCCCGGATCACCGCGCTTTCGCCCACAGTCAGCAGGTGGGCGCGGATGTCGCCCTCGACCGTGCCCTCCACCTGGATGTCGCCGCTGGTGCGCAGGTTGCCGACGACCGTCAGGTCCGAGGACAGGACCGAGGCGGCGGCCTTCGTCTTGGGGGCGGTGGGCGAGAAATCCATCATCGGCCTTGCTGCTTGCGTGTCGATCCCCGGCTTGTCGGCGTCGGGCTGCTTCGGGCCGGGTTCGTTGATCCTGCTTTTAGAAAACATCCTTCGCCGCCTTGATGAAGGTCATCGGGTTGACCTGATTGCCGCCGATCCTGATCTCGTAGTGAACGTGCGTGCCGGTCGACCGGCCGGTGCTGCCCATCTCGGCGATCTTGTCACCCCGGGAGACCCGGTCGCCCACGCTCACGGTCAGCTCGGCGTTGTGAGCATAGAGGGTCTCGATCCCGAAGTCATGGCGAATCTTGACGACGTTCCCGTAGCCGTCCGACCAGCCCGCCTGGACGACCGTGCCGTCGGCGGTGGCGAGGATGTCCGTTCCCTGCGGTCCGGCGAGGTCCACCCCCTCGTGCTGCCGGGCACCGCGACCGAAGGGGTCGGGGCGTCCCCCGAAGGGCGACGTGAGCCGCACGGGGTCGTTGACCGGCATGACCAGCGGCGTCTTCTCGACCGCGATCCGGTAGAGGTTCAGCCGGTCGAGCCCGCCGAGGATCGCGTTCGCCCGGATCTCCTCGGGCGCGGGCGTCCGGTTCGACGTGGAGATCGAGATCGGCGTCAGCGGCCCGCCCTGGCCCGAATAGCCGCTGCGGACCTTGTCCAGAAGCGCCTCGGGCTCCAGCCCCGCCTTGCGGAACATCGCGTCGAGCGGATCCATCGAGACCGTCACCGCCTCCTCGAGCCGGGTGAAGATCGCGTCGTTGCGCGCCTGCGTCTCGCGCAGCGCGAGCGCGACCCGGTCGGTCTCGGCCTGCGCCTCGCCCACGGCCGCGGCCATCGCGTCGCGCTCGCGCGCCGTCGCGCGCAGCGAACCGGCCAGTACGTCGAGCGTGGCGACCGCGTCGCGCGCGCGCCCGGCCTCGGTCGTGGTCGCGTCGGCCCCCGCAAGCAGCGTCGCGGCCTGCGCACGGGCCTCGTCGCGCTCCGCGATGGTGCGGCGGAGCGTGTTCTGGATCACGTCGATGCCGGTCTCCAGCTCCTTGCGCTGGTCCTCCGAGGCGAGGAGCGCGGCCTGCATCTCGCTGACCTGGGCCAGCGCCACGTTGAAGCGGGCCTGCGCGCGCGCCGCCTCGGCCGCCCGGGCGTCGCGGTCCGAGGAGAGGGCGTTCAGCCGGTCCTCGTAGATGGTCTGCTGGCGCATCGCCTGCTCGCGCCCGGACCCGGCCCCGATCGAGTCCATCAGCAGGATCGCGGTGGCGACGATCGTCCAGGACAGCAGGAACAAACCCCCCGCCAGCGCCACGGCCTGCGTCGCGGGCCTGAGGCGGACGAACCGCGTCTCGGTGTCGGATTTCAGGAAGAGGCGCTGCTCGGGCAGGCGACGCTCCAGCATCGCGTGCAGCCCGTGGGTGTATCGCATGAGCACGGTGTCGCGTGTCCCCCAGTGATTTCGTCCGTCCGTGCCCTGGCAGGGGCTGCGGGCGGCTTCATGGGCACGGCGACGGTGCCCGGCGTGCCGAACTGATTATCGGCGCCCCGGCCACCCCGCAACCGGTTTGATCCGGCGCCCGCGCGGGGAAGCGGATTCCGTCCGGCGTCGGCGTGAATCTGCCGAGGCGGTCAGCCGAGCGTCCTGGCCGAGGCGAGGACCTCGTCCACGTGCCCCTTGACGCTGACCTTCCGCCAGACCTGTGCGATCCGGCCCTCGCCGTCGATCAGGAAGGTGGACCGGTCGACCCCCATGTAGGCCTTGCCGTACAGGCTCTTCTCGACCCAGACGCCGTAGTCCTCGCAGGTGTGGCCGCCCTCGTCCGAGACGAGCGCGATGCCGAGCCCGTGCTTCTTCACGAATCTGTCGTGCGCCTTGACGGCGTCCTTGGAGACGCCGATCACGGTGGTGCCCGTGGCCGCGAAGTCGCCGGCGCGGGCGGTGAAGTCGAGCGCCTCGGTCGTGCAGCCCGGCGTGTCGTCCTTGGGGTAGAAGTAGAGGACGACCTTGCCCGGCCGAAGCGCCGACAGCGTGATCGTGCCGCCGCCGTCGCGGGGCAGGGTGAAATCGGGCGCGGGCTGGCCGGGTTCGGGCATCGGATCCTCCGTATGGCTCGGTTTCGGCAGTTCTAGCGGGGCGGGGGCGAAGATCAAACGGCACGGGCGAAGGGGGCGACGGACGGCGCGATGACGGCGGAGGATCCGAGCGACAGGCCCGCCGCGCCGCTGCGACGCGGACGGCCCGGGATCCGCTGGCCCGTCACCGGGCTGGCCCTCGTGGTGATCGTCGCGCTGGGCGCGATCGGTGCGCTGGCGCTGACCGGCAAGACCCTGCGCCTTCCCGCCTGGGCGGTCGCCGAGGTGGAGATGCGCCTCGACGAGGCCTTCCGCGGGGCGAGCCCGCTGGGCGTGTCGGTCGGCGGGATCGCGGTGGCGGTCGATCCGGGCTGGCTGCCGCGCCTGCAGCTGACCGACCTGCGCGTCGCGCGGCCGGACGGCGCCACGCTTCTGACGCTGCCCGAGGCGCGCATCATGCTCGATCCCGCCGCCCTGCTGCGGGGCGAGGTGCGGCCGCGGGCGGTGACGGTCGTCGGGGCCGGCGTGACGCTGCGGCGCGGCCGCGACGGGCGGCTCGACCTCGATCTCGGCGCGGGCGGCGCGGCGGTCGGGGTCGCGCGGTTCGCGGACCTTCTCGATGCCGTGGACGCGGCCTTCGCCGCGCCGGGCCTCGCCGCGCTCGCCACGATCGAGGGCGAGGCGCTGTCGCTCACGCTGGTGGACGATCGCGCGGGCCGGACATGGCGGGTCGGCGACGGCCGGCTGCGGGTGGAGAACCGGGCCGAGGCGGTGGCGCTCGAGTTCGGCATGACCCTGGCTGGCGGGCGGGGCGCGCCGGCGCAGGCAACGCTGTCCTTCGTCACCGACAAGGCCGGCCCCGCCGCGCGGATCGCGGCCACGGTCGACCGGGTGGCGGCGGCGGACCTGGCGGCGCAGGCGGCGCCGCTTGCGTTCCTCGCTGTGCTCGACGCGCCCATCTCGGGGGCGCTGACGGCCTCGGTCGACGCCGCGGGGATCGTCGGCGGGCTCGAGGGTCGGCTCGACATCGCGGCGGGCGCGCTCCGGCCCGTGCCCGACGTGCGCCCGGTGCCCTTCGACCATGCCGGGCTCTACCTGCGCTACGATGCCGCGGCCGAGCGGATCGAGCTGACCGAACTCACAGTCGAGGCGCGGGCGCTGCGGCTCGCCGCATCGGGGCAGGTGCTGCTGCCCGGCGTGCGCGAGGGGCTGCCGCGGCAGTTCGTGGCCCAGATCGCCTTCGACCGCGTGGCCGTCGACCCCGAGGGCCTGTTCGAGGAGCCGGTGCGCTTCTCGGGCGGCGCGCTCGACCTGCGGCTGCGGCTCGATCCCTTCGCGATCGACATCGGGCAGGTCTCGCTGACCGAGGAGGGGCGGCGGCTCGTGGCCTCGGGGCAGGCGACCGCCGACGCCGAGGGCTGGCGGCTCGCGCTCGACCTGTCGCTCGACGCGATCCGCCACGACCGGATGCTCGCGCTCTGGCCGGTGGCCCTCGTGCCGCGCACCCGCGCCTGGCTGGTCGACAACGTGCAGGAGGGCCTGCTTTCCGACGTGCAGGCCGCGCTTCGCCTTGCGCCCGGCCGCCAGCCGCGCCTGTCGCTCAGCTACGAGTTCGCCGATGCCGACGTCCGCTTCCTCAGGACGCTGCCGCCCATCCGCAGGGGAAGCGGCTACGCGACCGTGGAAGGCAGCACCTACACGATGGTCCTCGACGCGGGCGAGGTGACGCCGCCCGAGGGCGGCCGGATCGACATGACGGGCTCGGTCTTCTCGGTGCTGGACATCACGCAGCGACCGCCGCAGGCCGAGATCCGGCTGAAGACCGACAGCACCCTGACGGCCGCGCTGTCGCTGCTGGACCAGCCGCCGTTCCGCTTCCTCGCGAAGGCGGGCCGTCCGGTCGCGCTGGGCGAGGGGCGCGCGCGCCTCGACGCGCTGCTGCGGCTGCCGCTGGTGCGGCGGGTGGAACTGGCCGACGTGCGCTACGAGGTGGCGGGCACGATCACCGACGTCGCCTCCATGGTGCTGGTGCCCGGCCGCCGGCTGGCCGCCGACCGGCTGTCGCTCGCCGCCGACCCGTCCGGCCTGCGGATCGAGGGGCCGGGCCGGATCGGCACGGTTCCGTTCGAGGCGGTCTACACGCTGGGCTTCGGCCCCGGGGCCGCCGGCCGCTCGCGGATCGAGGGCACGGTGGAGCTTTCGCCCGCCACGGTCGAGGAGTTCGCGCTGGGCCTGCCGCGCGGTGCGGTCGGCGGCGCGGCGACCGGACGCTTCGGCATCGACCTCGTGCGCGGCGAGACGCCGCGTCTGACGCTCGGCTCGGACCTGCGCGGGGCCATGCTTTCGCTGCCGCAGCTGGGCTGGTCGAAGCCCCGTGCGGAGGCCGCCGCGCTGACGGTCGAGGCGACGCTCGGCCGCCCCGCCCGCGTCGATCGCCTGACGCTGGACGCCCCCGGGCTCGATGCGCGGGGGACGGTCGCGCTGAACGCCGACGGCACGCTGGAGGCGGCGCGGTTCTCGCGCGTGGTGCGGGCCGACTGGTTCGACGGCGCGGTGACGCTGACCGGGCGCGGCGCAGGCCGCCCGCCCGCGATCGCGGTCGAGGGCGGCACCCTCGACACCCGTCGGATGACCTTCGGCGGGCCCGGGGGTCCGGGGTCGGGCGGCCCCTCTCCGCCGCTGGCGGCGCGGCTCGACCGCGTGACCGTCAGCGAGGGGATCGCGCTGACCGGGTTCCAGGGCGACTTCAGCCTCGTGGGCGGGTTCAACGGCACCTTCACCGCGCGCATCAACGACCAGGCCCCGATCCGCGGCACGCTCGTGCCCGCGGCGAACGGCACCGCGATCCGCGTGCAGGCGAACGACGCGGGGGCGGCCATGGCGGCGGCGGGCATCTTCGCCAACGCGCGGGGGGGGCCGCTCGATCTCCAGTTGATCCCGTCCGGCCCGGCGGGCCACTACAGCGGGACGGCCGTGGCCGACGGTCTGCGCGTGACCGGCGCGCCGGTGCTGGCGGAGCTTCTGAACGCGATCAGCGTGATCGGCCTTCTCGAGCAGCTGAACGGCGCGGGGCTGCCCTTCGTCGAGGCGCGCGCCGACTTCCGCATGACCCCGCAGGCGGTGGAGGTCACGCGCGCCTCGGCCGTTGGCGCGTCGATGGGCGTGTCGCTGGCGGGGATCTACGAGACGGCGACGGGACGGCTCGACATGCAGGGCGTGATCTCGCCGCTCTACCTCGTCAACAGCGTGGGCTCGCTGGTCAGCCGGCGGGGCGAGGGGCTCTTCGGCTTCAACTACAGCCTGCGCGGCACGGCAGATGCGCCGCAGGTGCGGGTGAACCCGCTGTCGATCCTGACGCCCGGCGCCTTCCGCGAGCTGTTCCGCCGGCCGGCCCCCGTGCTGCCCCCGACCCCCGCGCCGGAGACGCAATGAGACTGGACGACTTCGACTTCGACCTGCCCGCGAACCTGATCGCGACCCGGCCCGCCCGGCCGCGCACCGCGGCGCGGCTGCTGGTGGCCGAGGGGCACCGCCTGCGCGACCTGCACGTCCGCGACCTGCCGCGGGTCTTCCGGCCCGGCGACCGGCTGGTCCTGAACAACACGCGCGTCATCCCGGCGCGGCTGACCGGCACGCGCCACCGTCCCGGCGCGGACGGCGGGGGCGCGGCGCGGATCGAGGTCACGCTGATGGAGGCCGCCCCGGACGGGGCCTGGCGCGCGCTGGCCAGACCCCTGCGGAAGCTGCGGACGGGCGAGCGGATCGTCTTCTCGCCCGAGCTGTCGGCGACCGTGCGCGCGAAGGGGCAGGGTGACGCGACGCTCGCCTTCGACCGCACCGGGCCCGAGTTCGACGCGGCGCTGGCCCGCGCGGGCACGATGCCGCTGCCCCCCTACATCGCGGCGAGGCGCGCGCCGGACGAACGGGACGCCACGGACTACCAGACCGTCTTCGCCCGCCATTCGGGCGCGGTCGCGGCCCCCACGGCCTCGCTGCACTTCGACCGGCCGCTGCTCGAGGCGCTGGCCGCGACGGGCGTCGCCTTCACCGAGGTCACGCTGCATGTGGGCGCGGGCACCTTCCTGCCGGTCAAGGTGGAGGACGTGGCCGCGCACAGGATGCACGCCGAATGGGGCGAGATCACGCCGGCGGCGGCGGCCGCGATCAACGGAACGCGCGCCGCCGGCGGGCGCGTGATCCCCGTGGGCACCACCGCGCTGCGCCTGATCGAGAGCGCGGCCGACGCGGGCGGGGTGGTGCATCCCTGGCGGGGGCCGACCGACATCTTCATCTATCCCGGCTACCGCTTCCGCGTCACCGACGCGCTGATGACCAACTTCCACCTGCCGAGATCGACCCTTCTGATGCTGGTCTCGGCGCTGATGGGGACGGACCGCATGCGCGAGGTCTATCGACACGCGGTGGATACGGGCTACAGGTTCTTCTCCTACGGCGACGCATCGCTGCTGGTACCCGACGGAGATCCCGCATGACCTGGTTCTGGATCAAGGCCGCCCTGTCAGGCCTGCTGATCGCGGCGATCTCCGAGATCGCGCGCCGCTCGCCCGGCGTGGCGGCGCTGGTCGCGTCCCTGCCGCTGGTGTCCGTGATCGGCGTGATATGGATCTGGGGGGAAACCGGCGACAGCGGCCGGATCGCCGACCACCTCCAGGCGACCTTCTGGTACGTGCTCCCCTCGCTTCCGATGTTCCTCGTGGTGCCGTGGCTCCTCCGCGGCGGCTGGGGGTTCTGGCCGGCTCTGGTCCTTGGAAGCGCGCTGACCGTCGCGCTCTACCTGTCGATGGTCTGGCTGGGGCCCCGGCTCGGCCTTCGCCTCTGAAGGACGGCCGCCATGCTCAGGGTCCTCGCCTCGTCCTGGCCGCTGCTTCTCGGCGTGATGCTGCTGATGGTCGGGAACGGCGTGCAGGGCTCGCTTCTGGGCATCCGCGGCTCGATCGAGGGGTTCTCGGTCGCGCAGCTGTCGGTCGTGATGTCGGGCTACTTCGTGGGGTTCCTCTTCGGCTCGCAGGTGGCGCCCCGGATGATCCGGCGGGTCGGGCACGTCCGCACCTTCTCGGCGCTGGGCTCGCTCATCTCGGCGGTGCTGGTGGTCTATCCGGTCGTGCCCGACTGGGTCGCCTGGACGGCGCTGCGCGTCCTCATCGGCTTCTGCTTCTCGGGCATCTACATCACGGCGGAAAGCTGGCTGAACAACATGGCCACCAACGAGACGCGCGGCCAGGCGCTCTCGGCCTACATGATCGTCCAGATGATCGGCATCATCGCGAGCCAGGCGCTTCTGAACGTCGCCGACCCCTCGGGCTTCACGCTCTTCGTGATTCCCTCGGTGCTGGTGTCGCTCGCCTTCCTGCCGGTGCTGCTGGCGGCGGTGCCCGCGCCCACCTTCACCGAGACGCGGCCGCTGTCGTTCCGCGCGCTGTTCCGCATCAGCCCACTCGGCTGCATGGGGATGCTGCTCACCGGCGGCATCTTCGCCGCGATGTTCGGGATGTCGTCGGTCTGGGGTTCCATGGCGGGCCTGTCGGTTCGCCAGATCAGCCTGTTCGTGGGGGGCATCTACGTCGGCGGGCTGCTGCTCCAGTATCCGATCGGCTGGGCCTCGGACCGCATCGACCGCCGGCGGCTGATCCTCGGGCTGTCGGCGCTGGGCGGCGTCGCGATGCTGGTGCCCGCCGCGATCGACCTGCCCTTCGGGGCCGTGCTCGCCGCGGGCGTGCTGCTCGGGGGCGTGACCAATCCGCTCTACTCGCTTCTCATCGCCTACACGAACGACTTCCTCGGCAAGGAGGACATGGCCGCGGCTTCGGCGGGGCTGATCTTCCTCAACGGGCTCGGCGCGGTCTTCGGCCCGCTCGCGACCGGATGGATCATGCAGCGCGCGGGGCCGGGCGGATTCTTCCTGGTGATGGCGGTGCTGTTCCTCGGGCTCGCCGCCTACGCAGGCTGGCGGATGACGCGGCGCGCGGCGCCGGCGGGCACGGGCAGCTACTCGACGCTGGCCCCCACCGCGTCGGCGCTCGCGGTCGGCGCGGTCTTCGAGAAGGATGGCACCCCGAGAAAGGACACGGCCATGGCGACCCCGGTGGAGGTCCTGGACTTCTGGCTTCGCGAGATCGGGCCCGACGGCTGGTACAAGGGCGGCGACGCGATCGACGCATCGGTTCGCGACCGCTACGCGGACCTGTGGCAGGCGGCCCATGGCGGCGGGCTGGAGCACTGGGCCGAGGGCACGGCCGGGACGCTGGCCTACCTGATCGTGACCGACCAGTTCCCGCGCAACATCCACCGCGGCACCGCGCTTGCCTTCGCGACCGACGCGCTGGCGCTCGCCGCCGCCCGCCGCGCGGTCGAGGCAGGCTGGGACATGGGCGCCCCCGAGCCCGAGCGGCAGTTCTTCTACATGCCCTTCGAGCATTCCGAGGACCTCGCCGACCAGGATCTCGCCGTGCGCCTGATGGCGGAGCGGATGCCCTCGGACCCCGAGATGCTGCTTCATGCGCGGGCGCACCGCGAGATGATCGCGACCTTCGGCCGGTTTCCCACCCGCAACGCGGCCCTCGGGCGCGAGTCGACCGCCGCGGAGGCCGCCTTCCTTGCCGGGGGCGGCTACGCGGCGCTGGTTGAGCGGCTTCGGGCCGGGTGATGCGCGCGGCGCATGGCCGCCCTGCATCGCTTTGATTGTCCGGGGCGAATGACTAGTTTAGCACCAGTCGAGACAGCCGGGGCAGGGGACAGATGGCCGACACATCCTACGACGCGATCGTGATCGGGGCGGGCCCCGCGGGCTACGTGGCGGCGATCCGGCTTGCGCAACTGGGCAAGTCCGTCGCGGTGGTCGAGCGCGAGCATCTGGGGGGCATCTGCCTCAACTGGGGCTGCATCCCGACCAAGGCGATGCTGCGGTCGGCCGAGGTCTTCCACCTGATGCACCGCGCGAAGGAGTTCGGGCTGTCGGCGGACGGGATCGGCTACGACCTGAACGCGGTCGTGAAGCGCTCGCGCGGGGTCGCGAAGCAGCTCTCCTCGGGCATCGGGCACCTGATGAAGAAGAACCGGATCACGGTCGTCATGGGCGAGGCGCGGCTGGCGGGCAGGGGCCGCGTCACCGTCACGACCGCCGCGGGGACCGAGGCGCTGGCCGCCCCGGACATCATCGTGGCGACCGGATCGCGGGCGCGGGAGCTTCCGGGGCTCGAGGCGGACGGGGACCTCGTCTGGACCTACCGCCACGCACTTGAGCCGAAGCGGATGCCGAAGAAGCTTCTGGTCATGGGGTCGGGCGCCATCGGGATCGAGTTCGCGACCTTCTTCAACACGCTGGGCGCCGAGACGACGGTGGTCGAGGTGCTGGACCGCATCCTGCCGGTGGAGGATGCCGAGATCAGTGCCTTCGCCAGGAAGTCGTTCACGCGGCAGGGGATCCGCATTCTCGAATCCACCGCCGTCAAGGCGCTCGACCGCGGGCAGGGGACGGTCACGGCGCATCTGGAGACGAAGGGCCAGGTCACGGCCGAGGCGTTCGACACGGTCATTTCGGCGGTGGGCATCGTCGGCAACGTCGAGGGTCTGGGGCTGGAGGAGCTGGGGGTGAAGATCGACCGCACCCACGTCATCACCGACGAATACTGCCGCACCGGGGTCGAGGGGCTCTACGCCATCGGCGACATCGCCGGCGCGCCCTGGCTTGCGCACAAGGCCAGCCACGAGGGCGTGATGGTGGCCGAGCTGATCGCGGGCGGGCATCCGCATCCGATCAAGCCGAACAGCATCGCGGGCTGCACCTACTGCCACCCCCAGATCGCCAGCGTCGGCCTCACCGAGGAGAAGGCGGTCACGGCCGGCCACGAGATCCGCGTGGGCCGCTTCCCCTACATCGGCAACGGCAAGGCGATCGCGCTGGGCGAGACCGAGGGCATGGTGAAGACCATCTTCGACGCGAAGACCGGCGAGCTTCTGGGTGCGCACATGATCGGGGCCGAGGTGACCGAGCTGATCCAGGGCTACGTCGTCGGCCGCACGCTCGAGACGACCGAGGGCGAGTTGCAGGAGACCGTCTTCCCCCACCCCACCCTGTCCGAGATGATGCACGAATCGGTGCTCGACGCCTACGGCCGCGCGCTTCACATCTGAGCGGCGCGCGACCGCCGCCCCGTCGGCGTGCCGACCCGCGCGCGGGCGGATCCGCGCCCCGCGGACCGGGGCGCGATGCTGCCAATTCGATCCGATGCCGCTTTCTTTTCGCCGCAAAGCGGGCGCATCCGGAGGCCGGAGATCCATCCGGAGGGCTGCCCTTGAAACCGATTCTTCTTGCCTGCGCCATCCTCGCGGCGACCGCCGGCCTCGCGTCCGCCAGGACGGTCCTTGCCGACGGTTTCGAGACCGAGACGGCGGGCGGCAATGCCGCCCTTTCGAAGTGGGCCGTGGTCTCCGGCTCGGTCGACGTGGTCGGGACCGGGTTCTATCCGTTCTACGGGCCGGGCCGCTATCTCGACCTGAACGGATCGACCGGCACGGCCGGCCGGATCGAGCGGGTGCTGACGGGCCTCGTCGCCGGCAAGACCTACACGCTCGGGTTCGACTACGGCGTGAACCCCTGGGGCGCCACCCGCACCGAGCGCCTGAGCTTCGGACTGGGCGGCTTCGAGGACGCCATCGACATTCGCCGCCCGGCGGAGCAGCTCATCGCGGTGTCCTACAGCTTCGTCGCCAGCGCCTCGTCCGCGGTCCTGTTCTTCGCGGACGGCGGCACCACCCCGGGCGACAACGGCGGCCCGGTGATCGACAACATCGTCGTGGCGACGGTGCCGCTGCCGGCTTCCGCGCCGCTGGTCCTCGCCGCGCTGGGCGGACTGGGCCTGCTGCGCCTGCGCCGCAAGGCGGCCTGAGGCGGCGACGGCGCGGCATGTCGTGGCCCCGGGGCCACCGCGCCCGCATTCCCGGCAGGCATCCGGAAGAAAGCGGTGGATTGATGGCCTTCGCGCCATCGGTTCACCTCTTGTTCACGTTTTCCGATTGGAGAGTCGGACCGAAAGGCTTATGTTGACCCGCTGGTTTGGGGTGCATCATGGCCGAGCAGAAGTTCATCGAGGTTCGCGGGGCGCGCGAGCACAACCTGAAGGGCATCGACGTCGACATTCCCCGTGACCGCCTGGTGGTCATCACCGGCCTGTCCGGGTCGGGGAAGTCGAGCCTCGCCTTCGACACGATCTACGCCGAGGGGCAGCGCCGCTACGTCGAATCGCTGTCGGCCTACGCGCGCCAGTTCCTCGACATGATGGGCAAGCCCGATGTCGACCACATCTCGGGCCTTTCCCCCGCGATCAGCATCGAGCAGAAGACGACCTCGAAGAACCCCCGGTCGACCGTCGGCACGGTGACCGAGATCTATGACTACCTGCGCCTGCTCTACGCGCGCGTGGGCACGCCCTACAGCCCCGCGACGGGCCTGCCCATCACCGCGATGCAGGTGCAGGACATGGTCGACGCGGTGATGGCCCTTCCCGAGGGCACGCGCGCCTACCTGCTCGCCCCCATCGTCCGGGACCGCAAGGGCGAATACAGGAAGGAGTTCCTCGACCTGCGCAAGCAGGGCTTCCAGCGCATCAAGGTCAACGGCACCTTCCACGACCTCGAGGAGCCGCCCACGCTCGACAAGAAGCTGCGCCACGACATCGACGTGGTGGTCGACCGCCTCGTCGTGCGCGAGGGGCTGGAGACGCGGCTCGCCGACAGCTTCCGCACGGCGCTCAATCTCGCCGACGGGATCGCCATCCTCGAGACCGCCGTGGCCGAGGGGGAGACGCCGGAACGCACGACCTTCTCCGAGAAGTTCGCCTGCCCGGTGTCGGGCTTCACCATCCCCGAGATCGAGCCCCGGCTGTTCTCGTTCAACGCGCCCTTCGGGGCCTGCCCCGCCTGCGACGGGCTGGGGGTGGAGCTGTTCTTCGACGAACGGCTGATCGTGCCCGACCAGGGCCTGACGCTCGCGCAGGGGGCGGTGGCGCCCTGGGCCAAGTCGAAGTCGCCCTACTTCACCCAGACGATCGAGGCGCTGTCGAAGCATTACGGCTTCGACCGGAAGGCCAAGTGGAAGGACCTGCCCGAGAGCGTGCAGCAGATGTTCCTGCGCGGCTCGGGCACCGAGGAGATCCGCTTCCGCTACGACGAGGGCGGCCGCATCTACGAGGTGTCCCGCGTGTTCGAGGGGATCATCCCCAATATGGAGCGGCGCTACCGCGAGACCGACAGCGCCTGGTCGCGCGAGGAGATGGAGCGCTACCAGAACAACCGGCCCTGCGGCACATGCCACGGGTACCGCCTGCGCCCCGAGGCGCTGGCCGTGCGGATCGCGGGCCTGCATGTGGGCCAGGTCGTGCAGATGTCGATCAGCGAGGCGCACGCGTGGATCGCGACCGTTCCCGGCACGCTCGGCGCGCAGAAGAACGAGATCGCGCGCGCCATCCTCAAGGAGATCCGGGAGCGGCTGGGCTTTCTGGTGAACGTGGGCCTCAACTACCTCACGCTCAGCCGCAACGCGGGGACGCTGTCGGGCGGTGAGTCGCAGCGCATCCGGCTGGCGAGCCAGATCGGCAGCGGGTTGACGGGCGTTCTTTACGTTCTGGACGAACCCAGCATCGGGCTGCACCAGCGCGACAACGACCGGCTGCTGACCACGCTGAAGAACCTTCGCGACGCGGGCAACACCGTTCTCGTGGTGGAGCATGACGAGGATGCGATCCGCGAGGCGGACTATGTCTTCGACATCGGCCCGGGCGCGGGCGTCCACGGCGGCCGGGTCGTCAGCCACGGCACGCCGGGGCAGATCGCGGGCGATCCGAACAGCCTGACGGGGCAGTACCTCTCCGGCCAGCGCGCGATCGCGGTGCCGAAGGTCCGCCGCAAGGGGAACGGCAAGACGCTGACGGTGGTGAACGCCACCGGCAACAACCTGCGCGGCGTGACGGCCCATTTCCCGCTGGGCAAGTTCGTCTGCGTCACCGGCGTCTCGGGCGGCGGCAAGTCGACGCTGACCATCGAGACGCTCTACAAGACGGCCGCCACCCGCCTCAACGGCGCCCGCGAGACGCCGGCCCCCTGCGAGACGATCAAGGGGTTCGAGCATCTGGACAAGGTGATCGACATCGACCAGCGCGCCATCGGCCGCACGCCCCGGTCGAACCCCGCGACCTACACCGGGGCCTTCGGCCCGATCCGCGACTGGTTCGCGGGCCTGCCCGAGGCCAAGGCGCGCGGCTACCAGGCCGGGCGCTTCAGCTTCAACGTCAAGGGCGGGCGCTGCGAGGCCTGCCAGGGCGACGGCGTCATCAAGATCGAGATGCACTTCCTGCCCGACGTCTACGTCACCTGCGAGACCTGCAAGGGTCACCGCTACAACCGCGAGACGCTCGAAATCAGGTTCAAGAACAAGAGCATCGCTGACGTCCTTGACATGACCTGCGAGGATGCGCGCGAGTTCTTCCAGGCCGTCCCCGCGATCCGCGAGAAGATGGACGCGCTGTGCCAGGTGGGGCTCGGCTACATCAAGGTGGGCCAGCAGGCGACGACGCTGTCGGGCGGCGAGGCGCAGCGGGTGAAGCTGTCGAAGGAGCTGTCGCGGCGCGCGACCGGCCGCACGCTCTACATCCTCGACGAGCCGACGACGGGGCTGCACTTCGAGGACGTGCGTAAGCTGCTCGACGTCCTGCACGAACTGGTGGAGCAGGGGAACACCGTCGTGGTCATCGAGCACAACCTCGACGTCGTGAAGACCGCCGACTGGGTGATCGATATCGGCCCCGAAGGCGGCGACGGCGGCGGGCGGATCGTCGCCGCCGGCACGCCCGAGGATGTCGCGAAGGTCGAGGCGAGCCATACGGGCCGCTACCTGAAGGACATGCTCGGAACGCGCCGGCTGGCCGCGGAATGACCGTCCGCATCAGCCTCGCCCTTCAGGGGGGCGGCGCGCACGGGGCCTTTACCTGGGGCGTCCTCGACCGCCTCCTGGAGGACGGGGGGCTCGAGATCGCCGCGCTGTCGGGCACCAGCGCGGGGGCGATGAACGCCGCGGCCTGCAAGGTGGGCCTGATGGAGAACGGACGCCAGGGCGCGCGGGACAGCCTCGCGCGGCTGTGGCGCGAGATCCGGGCGACGGGGAACGATGCGATGAACCCGTGGCTGAAGGTCGGGATGTCCTACGCCAGCGCCGCCAACCAGATCGTCGAGGACATGCTCTCGTTCTCGCCGATGGGGATCATGGCGCAGATGGTCTCGCCCTACGCCACCGGCGCGTTCCGGGACCATCCGCTGACGCAGATCGTCGCGCGGTTCGACTTCACCGCCGTCTGCGCGGCGGAGGGGCCGCCGATCTTCGTCGCGGCGACCAATGTGCGGACCGGCCGCGTCCGCGTCTTCGACCGCAGCGACCTCACGCCCGAGGCGGTCCTCGCCAGCGCCTGCCTGCCGACGGTCTTCCCGGCGGTCGTGATCGACGGCGAGGCCTACTGGGACGGGGGCTACGTCGCGAACCCGCCGCTCTGGCCGCTCTACGATCCGGCGCTGCCCGACGACATCGTGATCGTCCAGATCAACCCGGACCGGCGCGAGGAGGTGCCGATGTCGCCCGTCGACATCCAGAGCCGGATCAACGAGATCAGCTTCAACGCGAGCCTGATGGGCGAGCTGCGCGCCATCGCCTTCGTCAAGCGGCTGATTGCCGAGGGGCGGGTGGAGCGCGGGCGGATGAAGGACGTCGCGCTTCACCTCATCGCCGACGACGCGGTGATGGGCGAGCTGTCGGCGACGACCAAGCTGCTGCCGAGCGACGCGCTGATCGAGCGGCTGTACACGGCCGGGCGGACGGCGGCGGACCGGTTCCTCGCCGGCCACGGCGCGGCGCTGGGGAGGGGCGGCAGCGTGGACCTGAAGGCCCTGCTGGCCTGACGCCGCTCACTCCATCGGGCGGAAGTTCAGGCTGGCGCCCTCCTTGATGCCGCTGGGCCAGCGGGCGGTCACCGTCTTCGTCCGCGTGTAGAAGCGGAAGGCATCGGGGCCGTGCTGGTTGAGGTCGCCGAAGGCCGATTTCTTCCAGCCCCCGAAGGTGTGGTACGCGAGCGGCACCGGGATCGGCACGTTGATCCCGATCATGCCCACGTTGACCCGCGCCGCGAAATCGCGCGCGGTGTCGCCGTCGCGGGTGAAGATCGCGGTGCCGTTCCCGTACTCGTGGCTCATGGCGAGGCCGAGCGCCTCCTCGTAGGTCCGGGCGCGCACCGTCGAGAGCACGGGGCCGAAGATCTCCTTGCGGTAGATCTCCATCGCGGGCGTCACGTGGTCGAAGAGGTGCGGGCCGACGAAGAATCCATCCTCGTAGCCCTGCAGGCTGAAGCCGCGCCCGTCGACCGCGAGGGTCGCGCCATCGGCCACGCCCGATTCGACCAGCCGCAGGATGTTGGCCTTGGCGGCGGCGGTCACGACCGGGCCGTAGTCCACGTCGTTGCCGGCGGTGTAGGGGCCGACCTTCAGCCTCTCGATCCGCGGGATCAGCCGCTCGATCAGCGCGTCCGCCGTCGCCTCGCCCACCGGGACCGCGACGCTGATCGCCATGCAGCGCTCGCCGGCGGCCCCGTAGCCCGCGCCGACCAGCGCATCCGCCGCCTGGTCCAAGTCGGCGTCGGGCATGACGATCATGTGGTTCTTCGCCCCGCCGAAGCAGGCCGCGCGCTTGCCCGCCGCGGTGGCGCGGGAATAGATGTATTCGGCGATCGGGGTCGACCCGACGAAGCCCACCGCCGCGATCTGCGCGTTGTCGAGGATGGCGTCGACCGCCTCCTTGTCGCCGTTCACGACCTGCAGGACGCCGTCGGGAAGCCCGGCCTCCTGCAGCAGTTGCGCCAGCATCAGCGGCACCGAGGGGTCGCGCTCCGACGGCTTCAGGATGAAGGCGTTCCCGCAGGCGAGCGCGGGCGCGGCCTTCCACAGCGGGATCATCGCCGGAAAGTTGAAGGGCGTGATGCCCGCGGCCACGCCGACCGGCTGGCGCATCGAGTACATGTCGATGCCGGGTCCGGCGCTGTCGGTGAACTCGCCCTTCAGCAGGTGCGGCGCCCCGATGCAGAACTCCACCACCTCGAGCCCGCGCTGGATGTCGCCCCTGGCGTCGGGGATGGTCTTGCCGTGCTCGGACGACAGGGCCTCGGCGAGCGCGTCCATGTCGCGGTTGATCAGCCGCACGAACTCCATCATCACCCGGGCGCGGCGCTGCGGGTTGGTGGCGCCCCACTTGACCTGCGCCTGCGCCGCGCGTTCGACCGCCGCGTCGACCTCGGCCTTCGTGGCGAGCGCGACGCGCGCCTGCACCTCGCCGGTGGCGGGGTTGAAGACATCGGCCGTGCGTCCCGAGGTTCCGGCGACGAGCGCCCCGTCGATCCAGTGTCCGATCTCGCGCATGGGATCCCTCCGTTGGTCGGAGCGACCCTACTCTTGCAAAACCGCCGGACAAAGCGGCAGGATGCCAAAGCCGTCTTGCAGGAATGGGGGTGCGGGCGTGGATTGGGACGACCTCCGCCTGTTCCTCGCCGTCGCGCGGCGCGAAAGCCTGTCGGGCGCGGGGCAGGCGCTCCGGCTCGATCCGGCGACGGTGGGCCGCCGCATCGCCCGGTTGGAGCGCGCCTGCGGCGCCGCGCTCTTCGCCCGGTCCCCGCAGGGCTACGCGCTGACCGAGGCGGGGCAGCGCCTCCTGCCCCATGCCGAGCAGGCCGAGCAGGCCGCGCGCGCCGCGCAGGACACGCTGCGCGGCACGGGCGGCGGCTTGACGGGCCAGATCCGCATCGGCGCGCCGGACGGCTGCGCGACCTACCTGCTGCCGCAGGTGCTGGCCGCGGTCTGCGACGCGAACCCGGGACTCGAGGTGCAGATCGTGGCGCTGCCGCGCGTGTTCAACCTGTCGAAGCGCGAGGCCGACCTCGCCATCGCCGTCAGCCGGCCCGAGGCGGGGCGGCTGACCGCGCAGAAGCTGACCGACTACCGCCTGCATCTTGCGGCCAGCGTGGACTACCTGTCGCGGCACCCGGCGATCGGGGCCGCGGCCGACCTGCGCGGGCACAGGCTCGTCGGCTACATCCCCGACATGATCCACGACAAGCAGCTCGACTACCTCGCCGAGACCGGGGTGGGCGAGGCGACGCTCGCGTCGAACGCGGTCCCGGTCCAGATCGCCTGGCTGCGGGCGGGCGCGGGGATCGGCCTCGTCCACGACTTCGCGCTGCCCTCGGCCCCCGGTCTCGTCCGCGTGCTGCCCGAGGCGGTCAGCCTGCGCCGCGCCTTCTGGCTGATCCGGCACGAGAGCGACGCGCGGACCGGGCGGCTGGCGCGGTTCGCCGCGCTTCTTGGCGACGGGCTGCGGCGGGAGGTGGCGCGCCTCGAAGCCCTCGCTTGACAGGGGGCGTCAGGGGTCCAACCTGAAGATCCTGGAAAGGGAGGGCGTCATGACGGTGGCACGGATCCTGCGGTTGAAGGGCGACATGGGCGTGGTCACGGTCCCGCCCGGGTCGAGCGTGGCCGAGGCGGCCCAGATCCTGTCGTCCCGGCGGATCGGCGCGGTGGTTGTCTCGCCCGACGGATCCTCGGTGGCGGGGATCCTGTCGGAACGCGACATCGTGCGCGAGCTGGGCCGGCGGGGGGTCAACTGCCTCGCCGACCCGGTGGAGCGGGTGATGACCGCCGACGTTTCCACCTGCACGCGGACGGAGCCCGCGGTGGAGGTGATGCGGCGGATGACCGAGGGGCGGTTCCGCCACATGCCGGTGATGGACGGCGACGCGATGGTCGGCTTCATCTCGATCGGCGACGTGGTCAAGGCGCGGCTCGACGAGCTGTCGATGGAGAAGGAGGCGCTCGAGGGGATGATCAAGGGCTACTGACCCGCCCTTGCCAAGCCCCGCGCATTCTGGTCCCGTCGGGCGAAAACGGGGGACGCGATGCGCATCGGACTTTATCCCGGCACCTTCGATCCGGTGACGCTGGGCCACATGGACATCATCCAGCGGGCGACGGCGCTGGTCGACCGCCTCGTCGTCGGCGTCGCCGTCAACCGCGAGAAGGCACCGCTCTTCGCGCTGGACGACCGCGTCGGCATGCTGGAGGCCGAGTGCCGGTCGGTCCGGGCCGGCACGGCGGCCGAGATCGTCGTCCGCCCCTTCGAGACCCTGCTGATCGACTACGCGCGCGAGGTGGGGGCCTCCGTCATCATCCGCGGCCTGCGCGCGGTCGCGGACTTCGAGTACGAGTTCCAGATGGTCGGCATGAACCGCGCGCTGGACGCCAGCATCGAGACCGTCTTCCTCATGGCGGACGCGCGGCGGCAGGCCATCGCCTCGCGGCTGGTGAAGGAGATCGCGCGGCTGGGCGGGGACGTCTCGCAGTTCGTCCCCGCCCCGGTCGACGCGGCGCTGCGCCGACGCTTCGCCTGAGGCGTCGCCGTCAGATCAGCCGCCCCATCGCGACGGCGGTGTCCGCCATGCGGTTCGAGAACCCCCATTCGTTGTCGTACCAGGCGAGGATCGAGCAGAGCGTCCCGTCCATCACCTTGGTCTGGTCCATGTGGAACACGCTCGAATGCGGGTCGTGGTTGAAGTCGGCCGACACCAGCTTCTCCGTCGTGTAGCCGAGGATGCCCTTCATCGGCCCGTCGGCCGCCGCGCGGATCGCGCCGTTGATCTCCTCGACGCTGGTCGCGCGCCTCGCGATGAACTTCAGGTCCACCACGCTGACGTTCGGGGTGGGCACCCGGATCGCGAAACCGTCGAGCTTGCCCTTCAGGTCGGGCAGCACCAGCCCCACCGCCTTGGCCGCGCCGGTGGAGGTCGGGATCATCGACAGGGCCGCCGCCCGCGCGCGGTAGAGGTCCTTGTGCATCGTGTCGAGCGTCGGCTGGTCGCCGGTGTAGGAATGGATGGTCGTCATCATCCCGCGCTCGATCCCGATCGCCCGGTGCAGCACATGCGCCACCGGCGACAGGCAGTTCGTCGTGCAGGACGCGTTGGAGACGATCACGTCCGCCGCCGTCAGCGTGTCGTGGTTGACGCCGTAGACGATCGTCTTCGGCATCGGGTCGCGCTCGCCGCTCGTCGGGGCCGAGATCAGCACGCGCTTCGACCCGTTCTGCAGGTGGATCGCCGCCTTGTTCGCATCGGTGAAGATTCCGGTGCATTCCATCGCGACGTCGACCTCGCCCCAGGGCAGGGCGGCCGGATCGCGCTCGGCCGTGACGCGGATCGGGCCGCGGCCCACGTCGATGGTGTTCTCGCCCGTCGTGACGGTCGCGGGAAAGCGCCCGTGCACGCTGTCGTAGCGCAGCAGGTGCGCGTTCGTCTCCACCGGGCCAAGGTCGTTGATCGCCACCACCGCGATGTCGGTCCGGCCGGATTCGACGATGCCGCGCAGGATGTTGCGCCCGATGCGGCCGAAGCCGTTGATTGCCACTTTGACGGTCATGCGCCGATCCTTCTCAAATGGGTCCGCCTGCGCCGCCACCCCGGGTGCCGGCGGTCCGGGTGATCCTTCCTAGCGCCAGACGATCAGATATTCCACCAGCGCCGACAAGCGCCGCGCCAGAAACAGAAGCGTCCCGCCCCCCGTCCCCGCCAGAGCCAGCAGGATCAGCGCGGCGAGCAGCAGGCCCAGCCACAGGGCGATGCGGTCCGTCACGGGCCTTCGCCCTCCCCCTTGCGGAGCCGTGGCCTAGCCGGTTTTGCGCCCGGGTGGAACCCGCTTTGCGCACGCCGGGTTCCTGCGCTAGACGGGTGCGCGGGACGGGGCGGGGTTTGCGGCAATGAGCGGTCTGATCGCGCTTCTGGACGACGTCGCCGCGATCGCCAAGGTGGCCGCCGCCTCGGTGGATGACGTGGCGGCGCAGGCGATGAAGGCCGGGTCCAAGGCCGCCGGCGTCGTCATCGACGACGCGGCCGTGACGCCGAAATACGTCCACGGCTTCCGGGCCGAACGCGAACTGCCGATCATCTGGCGCATCGCGCGCGGGTCGCTGTTCAACAAGATCGTCGTCCTGCTGCCCATAGCGCTGCTGCTGTCGTCGTTCGCGCCCTGGGCCATCACCCCGCTGCTGATGGTCGGCGGGGCCTATCTGTGCTTCGAGGGGGCCGAGAAGGTCGCCCACCGCCTCTTCCCGCACGAGGCGCAGGCGGTTGATCCCGGCACGGACGATCCACTCCAGCTCGAGGAGTCAAAGGTCGCGGGGGCGATCAAGACCGACTTCATCCTGTCGGCGGAGATCATGACCATCGCGCTTGCCGAGATACCGGCGGACGGCATCGCATTGCAGGCGGTCACGCTCGGGGTGGTGGGGATCGCGATCACCGGACTCGTCTATGGCGGCGTGGCGCTGATCGTGAAGATGGACGACATCGGCCTCTCGCTCGCCACCGGGGCGCGGCTGGGCGCGGCGCGTGCCTTCGGGCGGGGGCTGGTGCGGGGGATGCCGGGCTTGCTCGCCGTCCTGTCGACGGTCGGCACGGCGGCGATGCTCTGGGTCGGCGGCTCGATCGTCGTGCACGGGCTCGACATCCTCGGGTGGCCCTTGCCCTACGAGTGGATCCGGGAGGTTGCCGTTGCTGCCGCCGATGCCGTCGGACGGGCGGAGGGCGCCGTGGCCTGGACGGTGACGGCGGCGCTGGACGGGATCGTCGGCCTGGCGCTGGGGCTGCTCCTCATCCCGGTCGCGGACCGCGTCATCCTTCCCCTCTGGCGGCGGCTGGGCGGGCGCGGAACCGCTGCCGGGCACGGGGGTTGATCCCCGACATCCGGAAAGGGACGATCCGATGAAACGCGAGGAGGTCGAGGCGCTGGAGCGCCGCATTGCCGAGCGTGCCCGCAGCCTGTGGGAGGCCGAGGGCAGCCCCGAAGGCCGCGAGGCCGACTACCTCGACCTCGCGCGCGAACTCGTCGCCATCGAAGACACGCCGGATGCGGCGACGATGCCCGTCCACGATCCCCGGGTGCCGGATGCCGAGCCGATGCTCGCGGTGGAGAACCAGGGCGAGTTCCCCGGACTCGACGACGAGGAGGACACGCCCTACGCCTTCGCGCAGGGCCGGCTCCGCTGGGCCGACGAGGAGGGCGAGGCGCGCAACGACGCGGGCGGCGGCCTCGCCAGGCCCGAGCGGGACCAGACCTGAGCCGTCAGACGTCGGCGCCGGCCGGGGCCATGGCCTTGGCACCCTGCTGGACGTCGCCTGCCCCGTCGAGCAGACCGCGCACCAGACCTGCGGCGGCTGCGGCCGTGATGCCGAACTCGTGGTACAGCCGCTCCGCCGGGGCCGAGGCGCCGAAGCCCGACATCCCCACGAATCCTGACCGGGCCTCGCGCCCGCGCTCGCCCAGAAGCCAGCGGTCCCAGCCGAGGCGGACCCCCGCCTCGATCGCCACCCGGACGGGCCCGGCGGGCAGCACCCGGCGGCGGTAGCCCTCGTCGGCCTCGGCGAACAGTTCCATGCAGGGCATGGAGACGACGCGCGTCCCGATCCCCTCGGCCTCGAGCATCCCGCGCGCGGCAAGCGCGATCTCGACCTCCGACCCCGTCGCGATCAGGATCGCCTGCCGGCGGCCCGTCGCCTCCGCAAGCACGTAGGCCCCCCGTGCGGTCAGGTTCCGGCCGGTGTGCCCGGCCCGCGCCGGCGCCACGTTCTGCCGGCTGAGCGCCAGCACCGAGGGACGGTCCTTCGCGGCCAGCGCGAGCTCCCAGGCCTCGGCCGTCTCGACGAGGTCCGCGGGACGGAAGACGAGGGTGTTGGGCGTGGCGCGGCTGATCGCCAGATGCTCCACCGGCTGGTGGGTGGGCCCGTCCTCGCCGAGGCCGATGCTGTCGTGCGTCATCACGTAGACGACCGGCACGCCCATCAGGGCCGAAAGGCGCATGGCGGGGCGCGCATAGTCGGTGAAACACATGAAGGTTCCGCCGTAAGGCCTTATCCCGCCGTGAAGGGCCATCCCGTTCATCGCGGCCGCCATGCCATGCTCGCGGATGCCGTAGTGGACGTAGCGCCCCTTGCGGTTCAGCGGATCGAAGATGCCGAGGTCGCCGGTCCGGGTGTTGTTCGACCCGGTCAGGTCCGCCGAACCGCCGAAGGTCTCGGGCATGACGGGGTTCACCGCCTCGAGCACGATCTCCGAGGCGCGCCGGGTGGCGACCCTGGGCCGGTCGGTCGCGGCCTTCCTCTTGACGGCGCGGATAACGGTGGCCAGCCGTGCCGGAGGGTCGCCCGCGACGAGGCGGCGGAACTCGGCCTGCCGGCCCGCGGGCAGGGCGGCCAGCCGCGCCTCCCACGCCGCGCGCGCCTCGGCCCCGCGCGCGCCGATCGCGCGCCACTGGCCGCGGATGTCCTGCGGGATCTCGAACGGCGCGTGGGTCCAGCCCCAGGCGGCGCGCGTGTCGGCGATCAGCTTCGGATCGGTCAGGGCGCCGTGCCCCTTGGCCGTGTCCTGCGCGGCCGACCCCAGCGCGATGTGGGTGCGGCAGGCGACCATCGCCGGGCCCTCGCTCGCCTTCGCGGCGGTCAGCGCGCGGTCGATGTCGTCCGGGTCGTGGCCGTCGCAGGCGAACACGTCCCAGCCGCTGGCCGCGAAGCGCGCCGTCTGGTCGGTCGTGTCGGCGATCGCGACCTTCCCGTCGATGGTGATCCCGTTGTTGTCCCAGAGCACGATCAGCCGGCCCAGCCGGTGCTTGCCCGCAAGGCCGATCGCCTCCTGGCTCACCCCCTCCATCAGGCAGCCGTCGCCGGCGACGACCCAGGTGCGGTGGTCCATGATCCTGGCCCCCCAGCGCGCGCGGAGCGATTCCTCGGCCATGGCGAAGCCGACGGCGGTGGCGATCCCCTGGCCGAGCGGGCCGGTCGTCGTCTCGATCCCCTCGGCGTGGCGGTATTCGGGGTGGCCCGCCGTCCGCGCGCCCCACTGGCGGAAGGCGCGGATCTCGTCCAGCGTCATCTGCGCGTAGCCCGTGAGGTGCAGCAGCGCATAGAGCAGCATCGAGCCGTGCCCCGCCGACAGGATGAAGCGGTCGCGGTCGGGCCAGTGCGGGGCCGAGGGGTCGAACTTCATGTGACGCTCGAACAGGACGGTCGCCACGTCGGCCATTCCCATGGGCATCCCCGAATGCCCGGAGTTGGCCGCGGCCACCGCGTCGAGCGTCAGCGCGCGGATCGCGCAGGCGCGGTTCCAGTGGTCCGGGTGCTGGGCACGGAGGTCGGCGAGATCCACGGCGGCAATCCTTCGGTGGGGGTCGGACCGTGCATACCAGCCCAAGCGGCAAGATCAAGCGCGGCCCCCAAGGCCTTGATCATTTGGGGGGGCGCAATTCCCGGCCGGTTCGGGTTAGACTGCCGGTCAGGGCGGCATCCGCGATTCGCAAGGCTCGGCCTGGGATGCCCGACCGGCACGGTGCAGGTTCAAGGGAGGCGCGGCCCGCGGCATGAACGAGATCAGCGAACTGGAACGCCGGATCACCTATGCGCTGGAACGGATCGGGCGCGGGATGGAACGGCTGCCCGAGGCGAAGCCCCCGGCCGACACCACGGCCGCCGACCTGGAGGTCGCCCGGCTCCGCGCGGCCCTCGAGGGCGAGCGGGCGGCGAATGCGCAGCTCGCGGAACGGCTGCGCGCCCTGAAGGAGCGCGGCGGCGGCGCGGGCACCGAGGCGGACCGGCGGATCGAGGCGATGACCCGCCAGCTCGACGTGCAGGGGCTGGAGATGCAGCGCCTTCGCAAGGCCACCATCCAGTTGCGCGAACAGCTTCGCGCGATGCGCGAGGCCGCCGCGCAAGGCGTCGCCGACCCGCATCTTATCAACAAGGCGATGCTCGCCGAGCTGGAGGGGATGCGCGCCGCGCGTGCCTCGGAGGCCGCCGAGCTCGAGGAGATCCTGGCCGAGCTTGCGCCGCACCTTCCCGCGCAGCCCGCCGGCGCCGAGGTGAAGACCGATGCCTGACGTCGACATCCGGATCGGGAACCGCGTCTTCCAGGTCGCCTGCCAGCCGGGGGAGGAGCATTTCCTGCGCGCCGCCGCGCAGATGCTCGACGCCGAGGCGATGCCGCTCGTCACCCAGATGGGTCGGATGCCCGACGCGAGGATGCTGCTGATGGCGGGGCTCATGCTGGCCGACAAGACGGCGGCGCTGGAGGACGACCTGCGCAAGCTCCGCCAGCGGCTGACGGCGGTCGAGGCACTGCCGGCGCAGCGGGTGGAGGTGCCCGTCGTCCCGCAGGCGCTCGTGGAGACGCTGGCCGAGATCGCCGCCCGCGCCGAGGCGATGGCCGATGCGGTCGAGGAGCGGGCGGCCGGCTGAGCCGGCCCGCCCGTCAGGAGGCGTTGGCGGCGCGGATCTTGTCGGCCGCGTCGCGGTCGTAGGCGACGCCCTTCGCCTCGAAGAGCTGGTCGAGCTCGCCCGACAGGGTCATCTCGGTGACGATGTCGCAGCCGCCCACGAACTCGCCCTTCACGTAGAGCTGCGGGATCGTGGGCCAGTCCGAGAAGTCCTTGATGCCTTGCCGGATCTCGGGATCGGCCAGCACGTCCACGTCGGCGTACTCGACGCCCATGTAGTTGAGCACGCCCGCCACGCGGCTCGAGAATCCGCATTGCGGCATGGCCCTGGTCCCCTTCATGAAGAGCACCACGTCGTTCTTCGCGATCGTGTCGCGGATCTGGTCGGTCGCGGTCATGGTCGTCCTCGATGGTTCAATCCGGTGCCTTCGTGGTCAGCGCGAGCGCGTGAAGGGCCCCCGACGGGCCGTCCATGCTGCCCCTGAGGCTCGCGTAGACGGCGCGCTGCTGCTGGACGCGGTTCATGCCGCGGAAGCTCTCGTCCACGACCTCGGCAGCCCAGTGGTTTCCGTCGCCGGCCAGGTCGGTGATCGTGATCCGCGCGTCGGGGAAGGCAGCGCGGATCAGGCTTTCGATATCGCGGGCTTCCATCGGCATGGTCGGCGTCCCTTGTTGCCGACCGAGATAGGCCCGTTCCGCGGCGCCCGCAAGACGCCGCGGGGTCAGGCGCGCCGCCGCAGCGTGCCCAGCGCCGCAAGGCCCGCGCCCAGCATGAGGACGCTGGCCGGCAGGGGGATGGGGGCCGGCACGTCGTCCTGCGCGACCCCGGCCGCGAAGTTGTCGAGCACGAGGCTCGCGCAGTAGCCCATGCACCAGACCTGGCCCGGGTCGATCACCTCGGCGAGGTCGCTGACGGCAATCCCCCGGGTCAGGACGCCGTCCTCGGCGACGCCAGGCGGGTAGACGATCTCGAAGCCGAGTTCGGTCACGTCGGCGAAGGCCCTGCCGAACGAAAGCGTCGCGGACGGCGATGGCCCGCCGTCCGTCACGACGGTGCTGCCGTCCGCCTTGCGTCCGGTGATCCGGTAGGTCGCGAGGGGGCGCAGGCCGGCGGTGGCCCAGTCGTACACGGCCGAGAAGCCCGCATCGTCGTCCGGGCGCGGATCGCCGCCGGCGCGCTCGAACCACGAGGCGATCCGCAGCTCGATCGACACCGGCGAGAACCGGCCGCCGTCCGCCCGCCGCAGCACGGTCCTCGTGATCCCGCCGTCGTCATGCAGCAGGATGTCGTCGCCCGACCAGTAGAGGTTGGCCGTCTCGGCGAGGAAGCCGTCGTCGAGCACGGTCGTCGCGTAGCCCGAGGTGGCGACGGGCCACGCGCCGTCGAAGTCGACCGAGACCGTGGCCGCCAGGGCCGGGGACGCCAGCGCGCCGAACGCGGCGCTGCACAGGAGGGCTCTCATGGTCGGGGCTCCGGGCCGCTGCGGTTAACGAAGTGTTAACCGTCGCTGACCTTAAGGCAACAGGCGGATGCCGCGGCGGACCGGACCTCAGCCGAGCGCCAGCTTTTCGGCGAAGCTGTTGCGATAAATCCTCGCCAGCGCCCCGAGGGACGCATGCGCCGCGCCAAGGCGCACGTCCGGACCGCCGAAGCGGCCGGCGCGCTCCAGCGGCACGCCGGCCGCCTCCGCCGCCGCCGCCAGCGCCGCCTCGTTTTCGGGCGCGACGGCCAGAAGGTAGCGCGCCTGATCCTCGCCGAAGAGGCGGGCGATCTCGCCCGAGCCGAGGCTCACCCCGAGGCCCGCGCCCTCGGCCATCTCGAAGGCGGCAAGCGCAAGCCCGCCGTCAGACAGGTCGACGGCCGCGCGGACCCGCGACCGTTGCGACAGAAGGAACGATCCGTGCCGCCGCTCCGCCTCCAGATCGACGGGGGGCGGGTCGCCGGCCTCGATGCCGAACGCCTCGGCCAGAAGCGCCGACTGGCCCATGTGTCCGGCCGTGGAGCCGAGGACCAGCGCGAGGTCGCCCTCGCGGGGCTGGCCCGCGATCAGGTCGTCGGGGTGGGCGACCAGCCCCACGGCGCCGATGGTCGGCGTGGGCAGGATCGCCGCGCCGTCGGTCTCGTTGTAGAGCGAGACGTTCCCCGACACGATCGGCATGTCCAGCGCCGCGCAGGCCGCGCCGATCCCGCGGATGGCACCCACGAGCTGCCCCATGATCTCGGGCTTCTCGGGGTTGCCGAAGTTGAGGTTGTCGGTCGCGGCCAGCGGCGTCGCCCCGACGGCGACGAGGTTGCGCCAGGCCTCGGCCACCGCCTGCTTGCCGCCCTCGAAGGGGTCGGCCTTCACGTAGCGCGGCGTCACGTCCGCGGTGAAGGCGAGCGCCTTGCCGCTGTCGTGCACGCGCACCACGCCCGCGCCGGCGCCCGGCGCGCGCAGCGTCTCGGCCAGCACCATGCTGTCGTACTGTTCCCAGACCCAGGCCTTGCGGGCGTAGGACGGGCTTGCGATGAGCGCGCGCAGGGCGTCGATCGGGTCGATCGCGGGCAGGGGGGGCAGCGGGGGCGGGGCCGGGCTTGCCACCCAGGGCCGGTCATACTCCGGCGCGCTCGAGGCCAGCTTCGAGAGCGGCAGGTCGGCCTTCACCGCCCCCTTGTGCACGATCAGGAAACGATCCTCGGGGATCGTCTCTCCGATGAGGGCGAAATCGAGATCCCACCTGTCGAAGATCGCGCGTGCCTCGGCCTCCTTCTCGGGGCGCAGGACCATGAGCATCCGTTCCTGGCTCTCGGACAGCATCATCTCGTAGGCGGTCATCCCCGCCTCGCGCACCGGCACGCGGTCGAGATCCAGCCGGATGCCGAGCCCGCCCTTGTCGCCCATCTCCACGGCGGAACAGGTCAGGCCCGCGGCCCCCATGTCCTGGATGGCGATGACGGCGCCCGAGGCCATCAGCTCGAGGCAGGCCTCGAGCAGGCGCTTCTCGGTGAAGGGGTCGCCCACCTGCACCGTGGGGCGCTTCTCCTCGATCGCGCCGTCGAATTCGGCGGAGGCCATCGTCGCCCCGCCGACGCCGTCGCGGCCGGTCCTGGCCCCCAGGTAGACGACGGGCATTCCCACGCCCGAGGCGGCCGAATAGAAGATCGCGTCGGCCTGCGCGAGGCCAGCGGCGAACGCATTCACGAGGCAGTTGCCGTTGTAGGCGCGGTGGAACCGCACCTCGCCCCCGACCGTCGGCACCCCGAAGGCGTTGCCGTAGCCGCCGATGCCTTCGACCACGCCCCTCACCAGATGCGCGGTCCGCGGATGCGCGGGCTCGCCGAAGGACAGCGCGTTCATCGCGGCGATCGGGCGCGCGCCCATGGTGAAGACGTCGCGCAGGATGCCCCCCACCCCCGTGGCGGCCCCCTGCCGCGGCTCGATGTAGCTGGGGTGATTGTGGCTCTCCATCTTGAAGACCACGGCCTGCCCGTCGCCGATGTCGACCACCCCCGCGTTCTCGCCCGGACCGCAGATCACCCGGGGGCCGGCCGTGGGCAGCGTCCGCAGCCAGCGCTTCGACGACTTGTAGGAGCAATGCTCGTTCCACATCGCCGAGACGATGCCGAGCTCGGTGAAGGTCGGCTCGCGCCCGATGACGTCCAGCAGCCGCTGGAACTCGTCGGGCTTCAGGCCATGCGCGGCGATCAGGGCGTCGGTCAGTTCGGGTTCGGACATGGGCACCCCCGGTGCGCGGCTGGCTTGCCGCGTCATAGGCCAAGGGTCCGGTCGGTGGAAGGGCCGACGCCCGTCCCCCCGCATCGCGCGCCGCAAAAAAAGGCCGGGCTCGAAGCCCGGCCAGGTCCAACAGGGAGGTCGAAGGCCGGGTACCGGAGCACCGCCGCCTTCGACGATGAAGGTATGGGCGACCCGCCCGGGCGACAAGCGGCGACGCCTGCCAAACGGGCAAACCCGCCATGCGCAATGTGCATGGCTGCGGATTCCCGCCTAGGTCTCCTGGCGCTTGCGGTAGTCGAAGATTTCCTCGGTCACGAAGTCCCGGAACGCCGCGACCCGCTTGGAGTGCCGGAGCTCTTCGGGGTAGGCGAGGAAGACGGGCACCTCGCTGCTTTCGACCTCGGGCAGCACGCGGACGAGGTTCGGGAAGTCTTCAGTCAGGTAGTCGGGTAGGACACCGATCCCGAGGTGGTTCAGCACGGCCTGCAGAACGCCGAAGTAGTTGTTGACCGTCAGCGTCGAGGGGATGTCGTGGCTCATCAGTTCCGCGACCAGCCGCGCGCCCGCCGCGACCTGCGCCGTGCCCGCGTGCTGGCAGATCAGCCGGTGCTGGGTGAAGTCGTCCATCGTCGCCGGCGCGCCGTTCCGCGAAAGGTAGGTCGGCGTCGCATAGAGCCGCATGCGGATGTTCATCAGCCGCTTGCGGATCAGGTCGGCCTGGCTCGGCTCCTTCATGCGGATGGCGACGTCGGCCTCGCGCATCGGCAGGTCGAGCACGCGCTCCTCGAGCATGAGGTCGATCTTCAGCGCCGGGAACTTCGCGTAGAGCTTGGGCAGCCGGGGCGCGAGCCACAGCGTCCCGAAGCCCGTGGTCGTCGTCACCCGCAACTCGCCGAAGACCTCGTCCTCGCTGTCGCGGATCCGCGCCGCCGTCGCATCGAGCCTGCGCACCATCGCCTGCGTCGCGTCGAACAGCAGCTCCCCCTGTTCGGTCAGGATCAGTCCCCGCGCATGCCGATGGAAGAGCGTGGTGTTGAGCGATTCCTCCAGCGCGCGGATCTGCCGGCTCACCGCCGACTGGCTCAGGTGCAGGACGTCCCCCGCATGGGTCAGGCTGCCCGCGTCGGCGACGGCGTGGAAGATGCGCAGCTTGTCCCAGTCCATCCCGTTCCCCTTCGCCCGCCGTTACCGCCAACATGGGAAGAGGCATGGGAGATTCCACCGGGCGTGTAAACGAACCATTTGCAGACGCGCCGGCAAGGGCGACGGTCCGCCGGCGGCCCGGCGCCGCGGGCGGGCTTCCCTTGCGCGCGCCCCGGCCCTAAGACGGCGGGGCGGTTGCGGCAGGGGCGGGCATGGCGGTCGGCATCTTCGATTCGGGGCTGGGTGGCCTCACCGTGCTCGACGCCGTGACGCGCCGCCTGCCCGACGTCCCCTTCGTCTACCTCGGCGACAACGCCCACGCCCCCTACGGGACCCGCACCCCCGACGAGATCCACGCGCTCACCTGCGCCGGGGTGGAGCGGCTGTGGGCCGAGGGGTGCGACCTCGTCGTCCTTGCGTGCAACACGGCGGCCGCCGTGGCGCTCAAGCGCATGCAGGAGACCTGGGTTCCGCCCGGGAAGCGCGTCCTCGGCGTGTTCGTCCCGCTGATCGAGGCGCTGACCGAGCGCGCCTGGGGCGACAACTCGCCGCCGCGCGAGGTGGCGCTGCGCCACGTCGCGCTTTTCGCCACGCCCGCCACCGTCGCCAGCCGCGCCTTCCAGCGCGAACTCGCCTTCCGCGCCATCGGCGTCGACGTGGAGGCGCAGCCCTGCGGCGGCCTCGTCGACGCGATCGAGGCGGGGGACGAGGCGCTGGCCGAGGCGCTGGTGCGCAGCCACGTCGACGCGCTGAAGCGCCGGATGCTGCGCCCCGAGGCCGCCGTCCTCGGCTGCACCCACTACCCGCTGGTCGAGCGCGCCTTCCGGGCGGCCCTGGGCGAGGGCGTCCGCGTCCTGAGCCAGCCGAGCCTGGTGGCCGAGAGCCTCGCCGACTACCTGGCGCGGCGACCCGGGTTCGTGGGCGGGGGGGCGGGAGTGCGGTTCCTGACCACCGGCGAGCCGGGCGAGGTTGGGGGGAGTGCGGCGCGCTTCCTGCGGCGGAGCGTGACGTTCGAGGCGGCGTAAGGGGGCGAAGCGGCCTACGGGGCGGGACGCGACCGAGTAGACTGCGCCTTCATGGCGCACCACGCCGCACCCCCTGGGGCGGGCTTCGGCCCGCCACGCCCGCGCCGCCGTCCAGCGCGGCCGCCCCGGTCGCCGAGACCCAAGCTCGCCGCCACCCTGCTGTTTGGCGCAAGCATCCCGGAGCAGTCCAAGGCCGGGGGAAGGCACCGAGTGCACAGATGCGCGCCCCGTCGTCTCGCCCGCAGCCCGCGTCCCGTCTCGTCCAGTCCGCCTGCAATCGCCAGTCGACCCCGCAAGGCCGTCCCCGCTCCGGGCGAAATCAGATCCTTCCCACCCCGCCCCGCCCCTTGCCATGCCCCCCCCGATCCGGCATCACGCCTCCCGACGCCACCCCCGGGGCCCCCGCATGACCCATCCGATCGCCATCCTCGGCGCCTCCGGCTACACCGGGGCGGAGCTGGTCCGGCTGATCGCCGGGCACCCCCACCTCAGAATTGCCGCCCTCTCCGCCGACCGGAAGGCCGGGCAGGGGATGGGCGAGGTGTTTCCCTTCCTCCGCCACCTCGACCTGCCGCCCCTGCAGCGGATCGAGGACATCGACGCCGCGGGCGTCGGCCTCGTCTTCTGCGCGCTTCCCCATGCGACCAGCCAGGCGGTCGTGGCGGGCCTGCCGCGGGACGTGAAGGTCGTGGACCTCTCCGCCGACTTCCGCCTGAAGGACCCCGAGGAGTACCGGCGCTGGTACGGCCAGGACCACGCCGCACCCGACCTTCAGGCCGAGGCGGTCTACGGCCTGACCGAGTTCCACCGCGACGCGATCCGCGCCGCCCGGCTCGTCGCGGGCACCGGGTGCAACGCCGCCGCCGGGCAGTACGCGCTGCTGCCGCTGATCGAAGGCGGGCTGATCGACCTCGACGACATCCTGATCGACCTCAAGGCCGGCGTCAGCGGGGCGGGGCGAAGCCTGCGCGAGAACCTTCTCCACGCCGAGCTGTCCGAGGGCTGCCAGGCCTACGCCGCCGGCGGCACGCACCGCCACCTGGCCGAGTTCGATCAGGAGTTCGCCCGGGCCGCCGGTCGTCCCGTCACGGTGCGGTTCACCCCGCATCTGATCCCGATGAACCGCGGCATCCTCGCCTCCGTGCATGTGGCCGGCGATCCTCAGGCGATCCACGCCTGCCTTGCCGACCGCTACGGCGCCGAGCCCTTCGTCCGGGTGCTGCCCTTCGCCGCGCTCCCCTCGACACGCGACGTGCGCGGGTCCAACTATGCGCATGTCGGCGTGATCGGCGACCGGGTGCCGGGACGCGCGCTGGTGGTGGTGGTGCTCGACAACCTGACGAAGGGGTCGTCGGGGCAGGCGCTCCAGAACGCGAACCTGATGCTCGGGCTGCCGGAGGCGACGGGGCTGACCGGCGCGCCGGTCTTTCCGTGAGGGAACGATGAAGGGTCTGAAGAAGCGGCGGCGCATCCAGATCATCGCGCTGGCCTTCGCGGCGCTGGCGGGATCGACCGGGCTCGTGGGCTACGCGATGCGCGACGGGATCAACTTCTTCCGCGCGCCGGCGCAGGTCCTGTCGGACCCGCCGGCCGAGGGCGAGGTGTTCCGGCTGGGCGGGCTGGTGGCCGAAGGGTCGCTCGTTCGCGGGCGGGGCGAGACCGTGACCTTCGCGGTGACCGACGGCGCGGCGACGATCCCCGTGTCCTTCACGGGCGTGCTGCCCGACCTGTTCGCGGAAGGGCAGGGCATGGTCGGCACCGGCCGGATGGAGGGGGGCGTGTTCCAGGCGTCGGAGATCCTCGCCAAGCACGACGAGACCTACATGCCAGCCGAGGTCATCGACGCGCTGAAGGAGCAGGGCGTCTACGTCGACCCCGAGGCCGCACCGAGCGGCTGATTGCGCGCGCGTTAACCCTGCTGCCGCAGCCTGCACCGGCCTTTGCACGGGGGTTGGCGCATGCAGACTGTCGAAGAGATCGCGGCCGAGATCGTCGCGCGCGAGGGGGGGTTCGTCAACGATCCCGACGACCCCGGGGGGGCCACGCAGTACGGCGTGACGCTGGCCACGATGCGGCGGCTGGGGCTGGACCTCACCGGCGACGGCAGCGTGACCGTCGCCGACGTGCGGCGGATCACGCCCGCGCGCGCCGCGCAGATCTTCATCGAGCACTACTTCCGCCGGCCCGGCATCGCGGCGCTGCCCGAGCCGGTCCAGCCCTCGGTCTTCGACATGTACGTGAACGCCGGCGCCAACGCCATCCGCGTGCTGCAGCGGCTGGTGACCGCGATGGGTTTCGACTGCGCGGCCGACGGCGTGATCGGGCCGCTGACGATCCGGGCCGTTCAGGCGGCGGCGGATGCGGCCCCGGGGCACCTCGCCGACGCCTATGCGATCGCGCGGCGCAACTACTACTACGCGCTGGCCGACGCGCGGCCCGCGAGCCGGAAGTATGCCCGCCGGCGCGACGGCGGCAAGGGCGGCTGGATCACGCGGGCCGAGGCCTTCATGGCCGATCGCTACCGCCTGACCGAGGCGCAGCATCGCGCGCGGGTGGCGGCATGGGCGTGATGGGAACGATCCTCGGCCGGGTCGCGGGCAATCCGGGCACGGTTGCCCAGATCGGGCAGGCCGTGCAGGGGGTGGCGGAGGTCTTCACCCCCAATGCCACCCGCGTGATGGAGCGGTCGGCCGACGCGCAGGAGGCGGCGCTGTCGCAGCTTGCGGCCGAATACGCCCAGCCGGGCTATGGCTGGTTCGACCGCTTCGTGAACGGGCTGAACCGCCTGCCGCGCCCGATGCTGGCCTTCGGCACGCTCGCCCTCTTCGCCTACGCGATGGTCGACCCGGTGGCGTTCGGGACGCGGATGGTGGGGCTGAACCAGGTGCCCGAGCCGCTGTGGTGGCTGCTGGGGGCGATCGTCGGCTTCTACTTCGGCGCGCGCGAGGCCTACTACTTCCGAACCCGGCCCGTCGTCCCGCAGGCGGTGCCCGCCGCGCCGGCCGGGCCCGCGGCCGACGGCAACGCGGCGCTGGACGAATGGCGCGCCGGGCGCGGCTGAGCCCGCCTTGACCTGACAGGCCCGCTCTGGCATCCCCCGTCCCACCGGACGGGGGCTTCCCTTCATGAATCTGTTCAACGAGATCCGCGCGGCGGTGATCGACGCTCTGGCCGCCATGGCCGGGGCGGACGCGCTTCCGGCGGGCCTCGACACCGCCGCCGTGACGGTCGAGCCCCCGCGCGAGGCCGCGCACGGCGACATGGCGACCAACGCCGCGATGGTTCTGGCGAAGCCCGCGGGCCTTCAGCCCCGCGTGATCGCCGAGCGTCTCGCCGCGCGCCTCGCCGCCGACCCCCGCATCGCCTCGGCCGAGGTGGCGGGCCCGGGCTTCCTCAACATCCGGCTGCGGCCGCAGGTCTGGCAGGGGGTCATCGCGGGCGTGCTGAGGGCGGGCGCAGACTACGGGCGCGCCGTGCTGGGTGCAGGCCGCCGCGTGAACGTGGAGTTCGTCAGCGCCAATCCCACCGGGCCGATGCACGTGGGCCATGTGCGGGGCGCCGTGTTCGGCGACGCGCTGGCGCGGCTTCTGGCCTTCGCGGGCTGGGACGTGACGCGCGAGTACTACATCAACGACGGCGGGGCGCAGGTCGACGTGCTGGCGCGGTCGGCCTACGAGCGCTACCGCGAGGCCAACGGCCTGTCCCCCGAGATCGCCGAGGGGCTCTATCCCGGCGACTACCTCATTCCCGTGGGCGAGGCGCTGAAGCACCGCTACGGGACCAGCCTGCTCGACCGGCCGGAAGGCGAATGGCTGGCCGAGGTGCGCGCCTTCGCGACCGACGCGATGATGGCCATGATCCGCGAGGACCTCGCCTCGCTCGGGGTGACGATGGACGTCTACTCGTCCGAGAAGGCGCTCTACGGCACCGGCCGGATCGAGGCGGCGATCGACCGGCTGCGCGCGCAGGGCCTGATCTACGAGGGCGTGCTGGAGCCGCCGAAGGGCAAGCTGCCCGACGACTGGGAGCCGCGCGAGCAGACGCTGTTCCGGTCGACCGCGCACGGCGACGACGTGGACCGGCCCGTCCGGAAGTCGGACGGCGGCTGGACCTACTTCGCGCCCGACATCGCCTATCACCACGACAAGGTCGAGCGCGGCTTCGACGAGCTGATCAACGTCTTCGGCGCGGACCACGGCGGTTACGTCAAGCGGATGAAGGCCGTGGTCGCGGCGCTGACGGACGGGCGCGTCCCGCTCGACATCAAGCTGATCCAGCTCGTGAAGCTCTGGAAGAACGGCGAGCCGTTCAAGATGTCCAAGCGCGCGGGCACCTTCGTCACGCTGCGCGACGTGGTCGACCAGGTGGGGCCGGACGTGACCCGCTTCGTCATGCTGACGCGCAAGAACGACGTGCCGCTCGACTTCGACTTCGACCGCGTGACGGAACAGTCAAAGGACAACCCCGTCTTCTACGTCCAGTACGCCAACGCGCGGATCAACTCGGTCCTGCGGCGCGCAGCCGAGGCGGGGGTCGCCGTCGACGACGCGACGCTCGCCCGGGCCGACCTCTCGCCCCTCGCCCACGAGGCGGAGCTGGCGCTCGTCCGCCAGATCGCCGGCTGGCCGCGGCTGGTGGAGGCGGCGGCCCGCGGGCATGAGCCGCACCGGGTGGCCTTCTACCTCTACGACCTCGCCTCCGACTTCCACGCGCTCTGGAACCGGGGCAACGACGAGCCCGCCCTGCGCTTCGTGCAGGACGATCCGGCGGCGACGCAGGCGAAAATCGCGCTCGCGCGGGCCACGGGCGTTGTGATTTCCGTCGGTCTTGCTATTCTCGGCGTCGAGCCGGTCGAGGAAATGCGCTGAAAATCCGAGCGCCCGCCGGTCCAGACAGGCAGCGGGCCGGGTGGCGACCGACCCCGCGGACGGGGCAGAGCATGACGAACGCGGATTTCGACGACCTCGAGGGCGGCGAGCGGACGCCGCTCGCCCTGCGCGTGCAGCGGATCGTGAACCGCGCGGGCGTGGTTCTGTCGGTGGCCCTCGTGGCGGGCGTGGCGGTCTGGGGCTACCGCATCGCCGTACGGGACGTGTCGGGGGTGCCGGTCGTCCGCGCGCTCGAGGGGCCGATGCGCGAGGCCCCGGCCCAGCCCGGCGGGATGGAGGCGGCCAACCAGGGCCTGTCGGTCAACTCGGTCGCGGCCGCGGGGATCGCGGGTCCGGTGCCCGACCGGCTGACCCTGGCGCCGCGTCCGGCGGAACTCGCGCCCGACGATGCGCCGGGCCTTTCGGTCGAGGGGCCGGTCGTCCCGCCGCCGGTCGAGCTTGCCATGCAGGGCCCGCCCGTGCCGGCCGAGGCGGTGGCGCTGGCCGCGGCCAGCGCATCCGGCGCAGTCCCCGCCGAACCCCCGGCCCCGCCCGCCGGTCCCGTCGGGGCCGCACCGGTCGATCCCGTCGCGGCGGCGCTGGCCGAAGTGCTTGCCGAGACGCCCGAGGCCGATGCGCCGGAGGACGACGGCCGCCTTGCCGGGCTGCGGCCCGTGGCCCGTCCGTCCGTGCTGACCGCCGCGCCGGCCCCCGCGCCCGCGGCCGCGCCGGCCCCCGAGCCCGCGGTCGTTCCCGCCAGCGTCCAGCCCGCGGCCGCGGTTCCCGTGGCCGAGGTCGATCCCGCCTCGCTGCCGGTCGGGACGCGGCTTGTCCAGCTTGGCGCCTTCGACGACGTCGAGACGGCCCGGGCCGAGTGGGACAGGATCGCCGGCCGCTTCGCCGAACTGATGGGCGGCAAGGCCCGCGTCATCCAGACGGCGCAGAGCGGTGGCCGCACCTTCGTCCGCCTGCGCGCGCAGGGCTTCGAGAACGAGGACGACGCGCGCCGGTTCTGCTCGGCGCTGCTCGCCGAAGGCGCGGCCTGCATCCCCGTCGCCGTGCGATGACCGAAACCGGCCGGGGGGCCGTCGTCTTCGGCCTTGACGGACCGGGTCTCGGCCGGGACGAGGCGGCCTTCTTCCGCGAGGCCGATCCGCTGGGCTTCATCCTGTTCGCGCGAAACGTCGACACGCCCGACCGGCTGCACCGCCTGACGTCCGACCTGCGGGCCTCGGTGGGACGGGACGCGCCGGTCTTCGTCGACCAGGAAGGGGGCCGCGTCCAGCGCCTGCGCGCGCCGCACTGGGCCGAGTGGCTGCCCCCGCTGGATGCGGTCATGCGCGCCGGGGCAGGGGCCGCGCGGATGCTGTGGCTGCGCGGCCGGCTGATCGCGGCGGAACTGCGCGCCGTGGGGATCGACGCGAACTGCGCGCCGACCCTCGACCTCGTGACGCCCGCCACGCATGCCTTCCTGCGGAACCGCTGCCTCGGGTCCGACCCCGGCACCGTCGCGGCGCTGGGTCGGGCGCTGGCCCGCGGCCTCATGGCGGGCGGCGTGATCCCGGTCGTGAAGCACATGCCGGGCCATGGGCGCGCGGACGCGGACACGCACCTGAACCTGCCCACGGTCGACACCGACATCGAGACGCTGGAATCCACCGACTTCGCACCCTTCGCAGCACTGGCCGACCTGCCCGCCGCGATGACCGCGCATGTCGTGTTCTCGGCCGTCGACGACCGGCCCGCGACCTGCTCCGCCTCCGTGATCCGGCTGATCCGCGAGAGGATCGGGTTCGGCGGCCTCCTCCTCTCGGACGACCTGGGGATGGAGGCGCTGACGGGCAGCCTGCCCGAACGCGCGGCGGCGGCCCGGGCGGCGGGCTGCGACATCGCGCTTCACTGCAAGGGCACGCTGGCCGAACGCGCGGCGGTGGCCGAGGCGGCGGGTGTCATGTCGGATGAGACGCGCGCGTGCGCCGCCCTTGCACTGGCGCTCCGGCGCGAGGGGGAGCCGGCCGACCTGCCCGCGCTGCGGGCGGAGCACGAACGCCTGATGCGGGCCATGGCGGATGGCTGACACCTGGGACGAGGCCGCCCCCGCCGCGACGCAGGACCGCCTGTCCGCCGAGGCGCTGATCGTCGACGTCGACGGGTTCGAAGGGCCGCTCGATCTCTTGCTCACGCTGTCGCGCAGCCAGAAGGTCGACCTGCGCCGCATCTCGGTCCTGACGCTGGCCGAGCAGTACCTCGCCTTCGTCGACGAGGCCCGCGCCCTGCGGATCGAGCTTGCGGCGGACTATCTCGTGATGGCGGCCTGGCTCGCGTTCCTCAAGTCGCGCCTGCTGCTGCCGCCGGACCCGGCGGAGGAGGGGCCCTCGGCCGACGACCTGGCCGCGCACCTCGCCTTCCGGCTCGAACGGCTCGGGGCGCTGCGCGAGGCCGGGGCGGCGCTGATGGCGCGCGACAGGCTCGGGCGCGACGTCTTCGCCCGCGGCCTGCCCGAGGCGGTCGCGCGCCACCGCCGCGTGACCTGGACCGCGAGCCTTCTCGACCTGATGCGCGCCTACGCCCGCATCCGCACGCGCGACGATTTCCGCCCCTTCGTGATGGACCGCGACGACGTCTTCACGATGGAGCAGGCGCTGGAGAGGATGCGCGGGCTGATCGGCTTCGGGGGCGGCTGGTCCACGCTGGAAAGCTGGCTTCCCGACGGCTGGGACACGGCGCCCGGCCGCCGGCGGTCGGCCACGGCCGCCCATTTCGCGGCCATGCTCGAACTGGCGAGGCAGGGGCGGCTCGAGATCCGGCAGGGCGCGGTCTTCGCCCCGATCCAGATCCGCGCGCGCGGGGGTCGGGGATGAGCGCCGATCCCCCGCGCCTCGACCCGCCGCCGCTTCCCGAGCAGGAGCGGATGGTGGAGGCGATGCTCTTCGCCAGCGCCGAGCCCCTGTCGATCGCGGCGCTGGCCGCACGGCTGCCGCTGGGGTCCGACGCGGCCGAGGCGCTGGCGGGGCTGCGCCGCCGCTATGCGGGGCGGGGCGTGGAGCTTCGGCGGGCGGGCGAGGGCTGGGCCTTCCGCACCGCGCCCGACCTCGGCCACCTCATGCGCCACGAGGTCGTGGAGACCCGCCGCCTCAGCCGCGCCGCGATCGAGACGCTGGCCGTGATCGCCTACCACCAGCCCGTCACCCGCGTCGAGATCGAGGACATCCGCGGGGTCGCCGTCAGCCGGGGCACCGTCGACCAGCTTCTGGAACTGGCCTGGATCCGCTTCGGCCGCCGGCGGACCACGCCGGGGCGGCCCGTGACCTTCGTGGTCACGGAAACGTTCCTCGACCATTTCGGGCTGGAATCGGCCCGCGACCTGCCGGGGCTTGCGGACCTGCGGGCGGCGGGCCTACTTGAGAGTCGCCCCCCGCCGGGTGCCGCGCCCGAGGCGGACGACGGCGAGGCAGCCGGGCAGAGCGGGCTATTCGAGGATTGAGGCGATGGTGATGCGGCGGATCATCAACATGCTGGGCCGGATGCTGATGAAGCGCATGGCGCGCCGCGCCGCGCCGCGCGGCCCGAAGGGACTGGCAGCCAAGGCGGCGCTCAAGGCCGTGACGCCGGCCAGCGCGCACCGCGCCGCGACGAAGCGGGCCCGCGAGCAGGCGAGGGCGGCGCGCCGGCACCGGCACTGACCGTCAGTCCATGCGGAAGTGCTTGGAGAGCTTCAGCCCCTGGCCCTGGTAGTTCGAGGCGATGCCCGCGCCGTAGAGCGCGTCGGGCACCGCGGCCATCCGCTCGTAGACGAGGCGGCCCACCGTCTGCCCGTGCTCGAGCACGAAGGGCGCCTCGTGGCAGCGCACCTCCAGCACCCCGCGCGATCCGCTGCCGCCCGCAGCGCCAAGGCCGAAGCCGGGATCGAAGAAGCCCGCGTAGTGGACGCGGAACTCGCCCACCATGGCCAGATAGGGGGCCATCTCGGCCGCATGGGTGGCCGGGATCGTCACCGACTCGCGGCTGACGAGGATGTAGAAGGCGCCCGGGTCGAGGATGATGCGCCCGTCGCGCGCGCGCACCTCCTCCCAGAAGTCGCAGACGGGATAATGCGCGATCCGGTCGAGGTCGATCACGCCCGCGTGCGGCTTCGCGCGGTAGCCCACGAGATCGCCCCCCCGCGGCCGAAGGTCCACCGAGAAGCCGAGGCCGGCGTCGATCACCGGGTCGCGGTCGACCAGCGCCTCCCGGCCGTGGAGCGCCGCCAGTTCGGCGTCCGTCAGGACCGCGTGGCCCGACCGGAAGCGGACCTGGTTCAGCCGCATCCCCGGCCGCACCACGACCGAGAAGCTGCGCGGGCACACCTCGGCATAGAGCGGGCCCTCGTAGCCCCGGGGGATGCGGTCGAACTCCGTCCCCCCGTCGGCGATGGTGCGCGTCAGAAGGTCGACGCGGCCCGTCGACGACTTCGCGTTGGCCACGGCCGAAACGCCTGCGGGCAGCGCGAGCCGTTCCATCAGCGGGATGACGTAGACGCATCCCTTCTCGAGCACCGCCCCGGCCGACAGGTCGATCCGGTGCATCTCGAAGGCGGCGACGCGGTCGGCCACGGGCGTGCCCTGCCCGGCGAGGAACGAGGCGCGGACGCGGTGGGCCACCGGGCCGAGACGCAGGTCGAGGCTTGCCGGCTGCACCTGCGCCGGATCGACGGGCCGCGACGCCCTGACTGCGCCCTCGGCGACCATCCGGCGGATGGCCTGCGCGGGCAGGACCCCGGCGCCGCTCATCGCGCCCGGCCCCCGACGCGAGACGCCCGCGCCTTGCGCGCAAGGGCGGGCGCTTCGTCGCGGGAAAACCCGAGTTGGTCGGGCCGGAGAGATTTGAACTCTCGACCTTCCGCCCCCCAGACGGACGCGCTAACCAGGCTGCGCCACGGCCCGACACGCGCGGATACATACCGGTTTCCAGAGCCGGGGCAAGCGGGAAAGATCATGCCCGCCGGTCAGCCCCGGCCGGGCCGGGCGGCCTGCACGAGGCGCTGCCGAAGGTCGGCCAGACGCGCCGCGACCGCCCGCAGCGCCTCGCCCCGATCGTGCAGCGACCCGGCGGGGGCCGTGCGCAGCCGCGTGGGGATCCAGCCGTGCGTGGGTGCCGGCGCTGCCCCGGCA